>Ga0079305_1002596_pt1 | contig 14924 bp, 13 predicted proteins | sample LMS_cellobiose_e_FD_79183 | JGI IMG/M metagenome (GOLD analysis project Ga0079305, IMG submission 79183) | Rumen-fistulated moose microbial communities from Alaska, USA - LMS_cellobiose_enrichment | ecosystem: Host-associated > Mammals > Digestive system > Stomach > Rumen fluid ... | reverse complement strand
GGGGCGTGGCGATGTATCCGGGGCCGATGCCGTTGCACTGGATGTTGTACCCGCCGTACTCCGCGCAGATGTTCCGGGTCAGCATCTTCAAGCCGCCCTTGGCCGCGGCGTAGGCGGAAACGGTCTCCCGGCCCAGCTCGCTCATCATGGAGCAGATGTTGATGATCTTGCCGTGGCCCTTTTGAATCATGCCGGGGATGACCGCCTTGGACACGATAAAGGGCGCCACCAGGTCGATGTCGATGATCTGACGGAAATCGCTGCTCTCCATCTCCACCATGGGCACGCGCTTGATGATGCCGGCGTTGTTCACCAGGATGTCAATGACGCCCAGCTCCTCTTGGATCCTCGCCACCATCTGGCGGACCTCGTCCTCTTGGGAGACGTCGCAGTAATACCCGCGGGCGTCGATGCCCTTCTCGGCGTAGGCGCGCAGCGCCTCCGTCATGTGTTTCTCGCCCCGGCAGTTAAAGGCGATCTTCGCGCCGGCGGCGGCAAAGGCCTCCGCGATGGCAAACCCGATGCCGTAGGCCGCGCCCGTTACCAGGGCCACCTTTCCCTCCAGAGAAAACTGCTTCATATCCATAGTCAAATCCTCCGTCGTATGATTCTTACCGCAGCTGGGTGGCCGCGAGGGTGTCCATGTCGTCAAAGGCCTGGTTTTCGCCGCCCATGGCCCAGATAAAGGTGTAGTTGGCGGTGCCGCAGCCGCTGTGGATGCTCCAGGAGGGGGAGATCACCGCGTCAAAGTTGTGCATGAGCAGGTGACGGGTCTCGGTGGGCTCGCCCATCATGTGGAACACCACCTCGCCATCGGGGATGTTGAAGTAGGTATAGACCTCCATGCGCCGCTCGTGGGTGTGGGCGGGCATGGTGTTCCACACGCTGCCCTCGGCCAGCTGGGTCAGACCCATGCTCAGCTGGCAGGTCTCCAGCACGTCGGGGTGGATGAACTGGTTGATCACCCGCTTGTTACACTTTTCTGCGTCCCCGCAGGGGCGCTTGTTGGCGTCGGCAAAGGACAAAAACGTGGTCTTGCAGGCCTTGTGGGCCGGGGCGGAGACCAGGTAAAACCGGGCGGGCTCGGCGGGCTCCACGCTGCGGAAGGTGACGCTCCGGACGCCCTTGGTGATATACAGGCAGTCCTCAAAGCCCAGGGTATAGCTCTCGCCGTCGGCCTCGATGACGCCTTTGCCGCCCAGGTTGAAAACCCCGGCCTCCCGGCGCTCCAGAAAATACTCCGTGCCGAAGTTGGCCCACACGTCGATGCCCTTGTCGATGGGCAGCGTCTCCCCGACGGGCATGATGCCCAGCACCACCATACGGTCCACATGGGAGTACACGGCCTGCACCGTGTCGGGCCGGTAAAGGTCGGTGATCAGGAATTCCCGGCGCAGCTCCTCGGTGGTATAGCGCTTCACGTCCTTGGGATTGGCGGAATAACGAATGTCCATAAGATACCTCCGATCAGATAAAATCAAATAGCTTTTTCGGTCTCCCCGTCGAACAGATAGACGTTCTCATAGGGGATGGAGAAGGTGATGTCCGCGTCCACCTCCGGGGCGTCGTGGGGGTCCACCTTTAAAATGGCGCTGTCGGACTGGATGTTGATATATACGTTGGTGTTGTCCCCCAGCATCTCCGTCAGCTCCACGGTGCAGGGGACGGTATAGGCGTTTTCCGCCTGACCCAGCACCGCGGCCTCCGGGCGGAAGCCGAAGACGATCTCCCGGCCCTCAAGCTCGGCTGCGCGCCCGCCCAGCTTGTGCCGGAGGTCCAGACGGGTCTCCCCCACCGTGACGCAGCCGTCAGTGACGGCACTGCGCAGGAAGTTCATCGGCGGCTCGCCGATAAAGCCCGCCACAAACACGTTCACCGGCTTGAAGTACAAGTCATAGGGCGTGCCGATCTGCTGAACATACCCGTCCTTCATCACCACGATCCGGTCGGCCATGGTCATGGCCTCGGTCTGGTCGTGGGTGACGTAAATCGTGGTGGCGCCGGTCTCCCGGTGTATCTGGGTGATCTCCGAGCGCATGGTGACGCGCTGCTTGGCGTCCAGGTTGCTCAAGGGCTCGTCCATCAAAAAGATGCCCACCTTGCGGATGATGGCCCGGCCCACAGCCACGCGCTGGCGCTGGCCGCCGGACAGCGCGCGGGGCAGCCTGTCCAGATAGTCGGTAAGACCCAGCACCCTGGCGGTCTGCCTGACCTTTTCGTCGATAACGTCCTCGTCCACGCCCTGGAGCGTCAAGCCGAAGGCCAGGTTATCGTACACCGTCATCTGGGGATAGAGGGCGTAGCTCTGGAACACCATGGCGATCTCCCGCTCCCGCGGTCCCAGCTCGTTGGCACGCCTGCCGTTGATAAGGAACTCGCCCTTGCTGATATCCTCCAGCCCGGCGATCATGCGCAGTGTTGTGGACTTGCCGCAGCCGGAGGGCCCGACAAAGACGATGAATTCTCCCTTTTCGATCTCCAGATTGAAATCGTGCACGGCGTGGAAGCCGTTGGGATAGATCTTGTTGATCTCCTTGAGCGTTAGGTACGCCATATGCTCTGCCTCCTGTTTTTCATTGGAATACGGCTGTTTTTAAAGAGACGCGCGGCGGGATCATACTCTCGAAAAAAGTATAATCGATGCCAAAAAGGAATGCTATCTCAAAAACAAACCAGTTTATAGACGAAACGGATTTTACCCCTTCGCTCTCATTTCAGCGCGGACAGGTCGTACCAGGGCTCCAGATACCCGGCCGTAGAGAGGACCATCTCCCGGAACAGGGCCTCGCCCTCGCCGCGGGAGAGCCCCGCGCACAGGCCCTGGGCCATGAACACCTCAAAGAGCCCGTTTAAATCCCGGCGCTTGATGGCGGCGTAAAGATTCTCCATGTTCCGGGAATTGGCCTCCACCAGCGCCGCGGCGCCCGCAGGCAGGGGGTTGGCAAGGATGGGCTTCACCGAGTTATAATCGAAGACATGGTTGGTCTCCACCACGCAGCCGATGGGCAGCTGGGACATCTGGCCCAGGTTGAGGGTGTTGGCGTTGGAGACGACCCTGCCAAAGCCCATGAGGGCCTTCATGAGCTCCACCAGCTCTTCGCCGCTGCGCTCCACCGTTACCGGCCTCTCCCCGGCGGCCAGGGCGCGGGTCTCGGCGATCTTCCTCTCCCGGTCCGCGATGCGGTAGTCCACGCCCGTCAGGTGATAGAGCCAGCTCTCCGCCGTCTCCGGGTCCCGGAGATACCAGTTCTTGTTGAGAAACTCCACCAGATGCCGGTCCCCGGCGGCGCCCAGGGCGCCGAACCGCCGGAAGAGGTCCATCTTCACCTTGTTGCCGTATAAGAAGGGGTCGTCCCGGAAGCCGTCGGGGGCGACCCCCGGCTTTTCGCAGTAGCCCTTCTCATAGTATTTCTCCATAAAGGACGGCAGCAGGGCGAGCACGTCCCGGCCCTGGAAATACGCCTCCGTGATCCAAGTGAAATGGTTGATGCCCGCGGCGTCGACGCTCAGCTCGTGCCGGTCGGGCCGGGGCACGCCCAGCTCCTCTTTGACAACGCAGCAGAGGAACTCCTCGGCGTTGAACACCTCATGACAGCAGCCGAAGGCCTTGACGCCGGGAAATACGTCGAACAGCGTCTTGACGCACACGGTCATGGGGTTGGTGAGATTGATGACCCAGGCGTCCGGGCAGCAGCGCCGAATGGCCTGGGCGAACTGCTCGAACATGGGCGCGGCGCGCATGGCGCGCAGCACGCCGCCGGGCCCCACCGTGTCCCCCACGCTCTGATAGACGCCGTATTTCTCCGGCAGGTGCACGTCGCTGTGCATCTCCGCGAGCGTGCCGGGCATGATGGAGCAGGCCACAAAATCCGCCCCCGTCAGCGCGGAGTCCAGATCGGGGCAGACCGTGTATTCCCAGTGGGACGCCGCCCTGGGGTGGGCGTTGATGCGCGCGCCGATCCGCCGGTTGTCGCGGGCGGCCTCCACATCGATATCGTACAGGGCGATCTCGCCGCCCAGCCCCTCCGCCAGCGCCAGATCGTTCATAAACACTCTGGCCCAGGCCCTGGAGCCGCCGCCGATATACGCCAGTTTGAGCTTTTTCAAAAATTCGGCCTCCTGTCAGGTCAAAAAATTACCAAATTCACATGTACAAAACAGACAAAAATCGCATTTATATATGTACAAAACGGATTTTCTTGTGCTATGCTATGGCTGCAAGCCCCATATCCCACAAGGGAAGGTGAGAAAATGAACGATATTATCTACGCCGGGAAGCACCTGCTGACCATGGCGGTGTCGCGCCACGCCCATAACACCTGGGAGCTGATCTACTGCACCAGCGGCGAGGGCGAGTTCATTTTTGACGAATTCACCCTGCCCTACGGCAAGGGGGATGTGGTCGTGATCCCGCCCTATGTGCCCCACTCCAACAACAGCACGGCAGGCTTTACCAACATATTCCTCAACCTGTCGGACTCCACGCTGACCATGAAGGCCCCCGCCGTGATCGCCGACGACAGCAACGGCTTTATCTACAACGCCTTTTCCGCCGCCTTCTTCCACTTTTCCGAGGGGGCGGAGCTGCGCCACACGCTGCTGTCCGCTTACGGGAATCTGATCGCGGGGTACATGAGCGCCTATCACCACGCGGACGCCCACAGCGAGATCGTGGAGCAGATCGAGCGCAGCATCATCGAAAACTACTCCGACTGCAACTACGAGCTGGACGAATATCTGCGCACCCTGCCCTTCAGCTACGACTATCTGCGCAAGCTGTTCAAAAAGGAGCTGGGGGTAACGCCCCACAAATATCTGTGTGACAAGCGCCTGCAGACCGCGGCGGACTGGCTCTGCTCCATGTACCACGAGAGCAACAATGTCACCGAGATCTCCCACCTGTGCGGCTTTCGGGAACCGCTGTATTTCTCCCGCATGTTCAAGAAGAAATACGGCGTGGCCCCCAGCTATTACCTCTCCGCCCGGAGGCAGGAGGAGGAGCGCGCCGGCTCGCTGAGCCCGGACAACGTGAAGATCAAGCTGGACTGAGCCGTTTGATCTCCGTATAGCACAGCAGGAACGGCGCCACGCCCTTGGCGTCGTTTTCCACCACCGGCTCGGAGATGTAGTAGGCGTAAGAGCCGTCCCGGCGGCGGTTGTTCTCCGGTCCCAGCCCCGCCACCAGGCAGATGCCGCCCAGATTCAGCGCGCCGTCCTCAAAGGAGAGGTACCGCTTTACGATGCCGTCAAAGGTCTTTTGGCCTTTGGCGGCGTATTCTTTGTCCAGCGCGCCCAGCCGCGCGCCCTTGAGCATGGCGTAGGCGAGCATGCTGCTGCCGCTGGTCTCCAGGTAGTTGCCCTCCCGGCCGGGCTGGTCCACCACCTGGTAATACATGCCCGTCTCCCCGTCGGCATAGCGGGCAGCTCCGGCCATCAGCTCAGTGAAGATCTCCCGCAGTGCATCCCTCTCCGCGCCCGCGGGCAGGATCTCCAGCAGGTCGGCCAGCGCCACGGCGAACCAGCCGATGGAGCGCAGCCAGAAGTTCCGGGAACACCCCGTCACGCTGTCGGCCCAGAAGGCGGCGCGGCTGGCATCATAGCCGTGGTAGTAAAGGCCCTTTTCCCCGTTGAACATCCGCGCTCTCACCGTGGAGATCTGGCGCAGGATATCGGCGTAGTCCCCCGCGCCGAAATGCTTTTCATACAGGGCGTAAAACGGCTGCGCCATATAGACGCCGTCCAGCCACACCTGATTGGGATAGATGGCCTTGTGCCAGAAGTTCCCCTCCCAGGTGCGCGGCTGCTCCCGCAACTGCTCTCGCAGCGTGTCCGCGGCCAGGCGGTATTTCTCCTTGCCGGTCTTTTGATACAGCGAAAACAGCACCCGGCCCTCGTTGATGTCGTCCAGGTTGTACTTTGTCCTGTCATAGGTCAAAATGCCGCCGTCGGCGGCGATAAAATGGTCGATAAAGCGCTCGGCAAAGTCGAAGCAGCGCCCGTCGCCGGTGATCTCGGCCATGGACAGCAGCGCCGTGACCATGCACCCGTCGATGTAGTTCCAGTCGGCGCTCTTGCCCTGGCGCAGCTTTTCAATGTTCCAGACCGTCCTCTCCGGGGTGGATTCCCGGATCAGGCGCAGCACATAGGCGTCGATTTCGGAATAATTCATGCCCGCTCTCCTTTTAAAAATCCTCGGCGGCGATCCTCCCGCAGTGGAGGGCGATCAGCCGTTCGCCCTCCACGCCCTCCAGACGCACGTTTTTCAGCGAAACTTCGCGCACGTTGTCCAGATACAGCCCCAGGCGGCAGTGCTCCTGGGCAAAGCTCTTCATGGCGGGGATGCCGGGCCGGGCGTTCTCGTCAAAGCTGACGGAGACATTTTCAAACGCCACCCGGTCCAGGGGCATTTCCGGCAGGCCGTCGATGTAGCAGGCTGCCACCTGGGCGCGGGTGCAGCGGAGGTTTTTGAAAACGAAGGTGCCCAGGTGGGGCGTCCGCTCGTCCACCGGCAGGGCCTGGCGCGACCAGACATATTCGCTCTCCCGGTCTGGGTCGCAGCAGTTGTACCACATGTTGATTACCACCGGCGTCAGCACGCCGTCCATGCGGATGTTGTCAAACACCACGTTGGTGATGTCGCAGTACCTGCCCCGGCCCCGCCGGGTCTTGATGCGCAGGCCCCGGTCTGTGTCCCGGAAAAGGCACTGCTCCACGGTCAGCTTCCTCACCCCCGCGGCGCTCTCGCTGCCCAGGGTCACGGCGCCGTGGCCGTGGACCATCAGGCAGTTGCGGATGGTGTGGCGGTCCGCGCTCTTGCGGTATTTCATGCCCAGCTCGATCTTGCCGGACTTGATGGCGATGCAGTCGTCCCCCACGCTGAGCCGGCAGCCGATGATGTTCACGCCGCCGCAGCTCTCCGGGTCGATGGCGTCGGTGTTGGGGCTGTCCTTGGGGGCCGAGACGGACACGTCGTAAAAGGAGATGTTGTCGGTAAAGTAGGGGTGGAACTGCCAGGAGGGGGAGTTGCAGCCGTAGACGCCGTGAACGGTGATATCCCGACAGCGGTTGAAGAAAAAGAGTCTGGGCCGGGCGACGGGGTCCTCCCGGTAGCCCGTCCAGAAGCCGCTGCCGTTGCCGTCAACGGTGCCGGGGCCCACGACGGTGATGTCCTCGGCGTACTGGGCGCACACCAGCGCCTGGTACATGGGTACGGCGCAGCCCTCAAAGGCGCCGAAATGCACGCTCTCCCCGGTGACGAGATCGCGCAGCTCTCCGGGAAGAACACCGTAGCGGCTCTTGTCCGGGGCGCCCAGCAGCACGGCCCCGGAGCGAAGCTCCAGGGTGATATGGCTCTTGAGCGCCAGGGGCGCGGTGAGGTAGGTCCCCTCCGGGAACACCAGCCGCCCGCCCGCGGGCAGAAAATGGATGGCGGCCTGGATGGCGGCGGTGTCGTCTCTCTCGCCGTCGCCGACGGCCCCGAAGTCGCGCACGTCCAGAGCGCAGGTCTCCGGCGCGGTACGGAAGGCAAGCTCCTCCGCCTCCCCGCCAGGAAGGGCCAGGCGCAGGGTATATTCGCTCTCCGGCGTCAGGCCGAAGAGGGAGAAAACGTTGGTGTCGCCCTCCCGCAGGGGTTCCCCGTTGAGCGTCAGGGCGTATTTTTCGGGGGCGTAATAGGGCGCTGTGTTGTCCAGCTCAAAGCAGGCGGACACAGAGCTTGTATATAAAAGATGAAACATGTATGTCCCTTTCTTCAGTGCAGATTTTTCCTCGCGTCGGAAAGGATGCGGCCAAACAGGCGCTTCATGCCGATGAGCAGCATATCGAAGCCCAGGTAAAACAGCCCGAACAGGATCGGCCCCACCCCCAGGGGGATGGAATCCGTCTGGCCGGTGAAGGAGATGATGACGGCGTTGATGAGATTGTAGAGCGTGTACACCAGAAAAAGCACCGCAAAGGCGTAGAGAATGTTGAGAAAGAACGTGACGAACCGCCTTTTGGGGAACATCATCCACCGGTCGTTGGCGCCGGGGGTCTTGGCGTAGAAGCGAAAGATATTGTTCACCAGCAAATCCGTGACAATGCCCATGGCGATGCCCGTCACGAACAGCAAATCCAGCGTGCTGGGCAGATACATGCCCAGGCCCCAGAGGAAGAAGAAGCACACCGCGCCGTTGAACCAGAACTTGATCAGCAGCGCCTTGAGCCAGTCGGCCAGGCGCAGCGGCGAACGGGAGCGGTATTTTTTCAGCTCCTCCTCCGAGACCGGAGGCGAGTTCTCCTCATTGGCGGAGACAAGGTCTTCCACGGCCTTTTTATTCAGCCGGTAATAATTCTCCGCGGCGTTCTCCGCGGGCGCGGGCGCTTTTTTTCCTTTGGATGGCATGTGTTTTTCTCCTCTGACCTGGAAATATTGGGAGGCCACGACCGGCCTCCCAATATTGCTTGGCGTTGTTTGTCAGTCCTCGCCGGAGATGTCGATCTCCTCCAGCCTGCCGTAATCCTCCACGTCCACGGAGGTCTTGACCTTCTTGAGCAGCTTGCCGTAAAGGGGCAGCAGCACGATCAGCGCCGCGGCCACGGCCAGCGCGATAATGTGGTAATAGAGCATGTTATAGGCCTTGGAGATATAGGTCTCCAGCGCGATGGGGTTTTCCGGCCGGAACAGCGCGCTCCATATCAGTCCCCGGTAGCGGATGTTGCAGAAGATGATGGCCGCGAACATGCAGAACATCAGCACCAGCATGGGGATATTGGTCTTTTTCCGGCGGGGAAAGGCGTTGAGGAAGCACACGAAGGACAAGATGGAAAAGAGCATGGTGACGAATCCGCACAGCCCCATGCCGGGGCCCTGGATGCGGCTGGTGGTGTGGGAGATGTTCGTCAGATTCAGCGAGTAGAGCAAGAAAGCGTAAATGAGCACCAGCAGCGGAATGATCTGGGGCCGGCGTTTCAGGGCGACCATGCACTTGCGGAAAAACTCCTTGACGCCGCCGTTTTTCTTCTTTTTCTCGCTCATGCCCTGTCCCCCCCTTGGATGGCGTTGGTGGTCTCCTTGTCAAAGAAGTGCTTTCTGGTGAAGGAAAGGTTCACCGTGTCGCCCTCCTTGTAGCCGCACCAGCCCCGCAGCTTGGCGGTGATCTTGTTGGCGGGGGTGTTGGACTGGCCCACGTGGCCGTGCACCAGGGTGTTCATGCCCAGGTTTTCGTTGGAAAACACCTTCACCGCCACGTCGCCGCCCTCCGCCATGTTCTCCGGCCGAACGCCCAGGGTGATCTCCCTGCGCTCGTAACCGCGCAGCAGCTCTTTTTCCTCCGGGGTCAGGCTGACGCTGAACTCCCGTCCCACCAGCCTGCCGTCCTGCACCGTCACGTCAAAGAAGTTCATGGGCGGCAGGCCGATGAAGCTGGCAACGAACAGGTTGGCCGGGGAATCGTACAGCTCCAGGGGCGTGCCCACCTGCTGCACATGTCCCATGGACATGCACACGATGCGGTCGGCCAGCGTCAGCGCCTCGGTCTGGTCGTGGGTGACATAGAGCATGGTGGCGCCCAGCCGCTTGTGCAGCAGCATGATCTCCCGGCGGGTGGCGCCGCGGAGCTTGGCGTCCAGGTTGGACAGGGGCTCGTCGAACAAAAACAGCTTGGGGTTGCGCACGATGGAGCGGCCCATGGCCACGCGCTGGCGCTGGCCGCCGGAGAGCTGGGCGGGCTTTTTGTTCAGCTGCTCGGTCAGACCCAGGATCTCCGCCGCAGCCAGTACCTTTTTGTGGATGACGTTGGGGTTCTCCTTGCGCAGCGTCAGGGAGAAGGCCATGTTCTCATAGATGGTCATGTGGCCGTACAGGGCGTAGTTCTGGAACACCATGGCCATGTCCCTGTCCTTGGCGGGGGTGGCGGTGATGTCCTTGCCGTCCAGATACAGCTTGCCGGCGGAGATATCCTCCAGCCCGGCGATCATGCGCAGGGTGGTGGACTTGCCGCAGCCGGAGGGGCCCACCAGCACGATGAACTCCCCGTCCTTCACGTCCAGGTTGAAATCGAAGACCGCCTGCACGTTGTTGTCATAGACCTTGTCGATATGCTGTAAGCTCAGCTGTGCCATCTCTCTGTCCCCTCCTTATTCGGCCTTCCGCTCCAGGGAGGCCACGTGCGCGGCCAGCTCCCGGCTGCGGAGGATGCCGACCACCGCCGCCACCAGACAGCAGGCGGCGGAGACGAGCAGATAGATCACAACGCGGGTGTGCTGCGCGCTCTGCATGACCGTGGTGGTCACGCCGCCGATGGTCACCTCCGCGGCCATGGCCTGGGCGGGCAGGATGAAGATGCGCGCGATCTGCAGCGCGCCGATGACGATCAGGGCGTAGCAATAGCCCACCTTGTAGTTCTTCACGCCCTCGGAGGAGAGGAACGCCGCCAGCATGAAGACCAGGTTGTAGATGATGGACGCGCCGATGCGTATCTGGTAATAGAAGGTGCCCACATCGTGGTGGATATCGGATTTATAGATGTTGACAAAGTAAAAAACGTCGAACAGGATTGCAAGGAGGACCAGGCCGGAGGACAGGGTATTCTTGGTAAAGCGCATGCGGTCGGCGCGGATGACGCGGTCTTCGTTCATGCTGCGGCCTCCTTCCCGGCTTCAATGAGCTGTTTTTCTTCCTTCATCAAGCGGAATTTCCAAATCAGGTTTGCCAGCAGCAGAATGCTGGCAAGAATGGCGATGGCGAAAACGAGGTAGTGGATGTCAAACCAGAAGGTGGATTCGGTATAGTAGGTGTTGCGGGTCTCGGAATACTTTTTCAGCGCCTCAAAATCCACCTGCAAAAACTGGGCCTTGTAGGCCAGAATCTGTCCGTGGGCCCACACGGCCACGGCGATGTTCGCCACGGCGTTGAGCGCGCTGGCGAAGACGTTGCCCACATAATACTTCCTGCGGACATGGGTGTTGGTGATGAACAGCAGGCAGCTGATGAGGATCAGCGCGATGCTCACATGCAGGAACCGCCGGTTGAAGCCCTGCATGTCATAGTAGATCAGCGAGCCCGCCACGGAATTCCTGCTGGGGTTGTTGGGGTCCCGGATGGTGTAATAAAGGGCATCAAAGAGGTCTGTCATGATACCCAGGGAGTAGATGAAAACGATCACGCTGGAGCACAGGGCAAACAGACAGACGATCTTCTGCGTTGTCAACTGCTTTTTATACATAGTGACCTCCCCGTTGACTGCGTTTCCCCCGCGCGCCTGGGAAGCGCCCTTGGGGCGCCTCCCAGGCTTGGGGTTACACAAATCAACCTTGCCGCGCCGGTGCGGCGGCTGTTCGCACCGCATGCCGGTGCCGCAATTTTTCAAAAGGGCTCAGCTGAGAGAGTTGTAGTAATCCTGCAGCTCGACCCAGGCGACCTCCTTGATGTCCAGGTAGGCCGCGCCGTTCCAGTCGCCAGCCACGGTGGCGGCCGCCTCCTCCGCGGAGGAGAAGCCCTCGAAGGTCAGACCGCCGGCGATCACATCCACCAGCACGTTGACCTTGTCATCGCCGCTGCTGGAGCTGAACTGGTTGGTCAGGTCCGTATAGGTGTTGAGCAGGTCGTTGTCGGCCTTGGTGGTGGGCAGCACGGTGGGGATGGAGGTATACCAGGGGTTCTCGGTGATCGCCAGTTCGGGGTGACGGATCACGCCCAGGCCGATGGCGGTGGAGATGTGGCCCGCGCCCTCGCGGCCCACGTCGTGGGTGCACTGGTACTCAAAGGCCTGGCTCTTGGCGAAGGACAGCGTGGAGCCCAGGTACATACGGGCATAGTTGGTGTAGTTGCCGTTGGCCTTGGCCCACAGCTCCTCGCGGGTGGCGTCGGCGATCTCCGGCATCGGCTGACCGTTGAAGTTAAAGGTCACATAGCTGCCGTCGGCGTTGGTCTTGATGAAGGCGTCGGGGCCGTAGGACATGAGGATCATGCCCTCAGGGCTGTAGGCGAAGTCGATGAGCTGGAGCGCGGCGTTGAGCTTGTCGGGGTTGCCCTCCACGCCGGGGGCGGAGATGCCCCAGCCGTCGGTCTTGACGCTGCGCCAGGACTCGGTAAAGCGCATGTAGACGCCGTTGGGGTCGGTGCCGTCGTACCAGCGGGCCACGGGCACCAGAACGGCCATGTACTTCTCGCCCTGATCGGCCTGCAGCTTGGTGGCGTTGAGAATGGTCTGGGTCTGGTTGTAGTCATAGTGCATGAAGCCCAGGTCGTTCTCCAGATAGGTGGAGCTGCTCTCGGCCTCCTTGTTGACGAAGGCCTCGGAGATCAGGCCCTCCTTGGCCAGGGCGTTCATGCGCTCCAGGGCCTCGTAGGTCTCGGCCTCCTGACGGGCGTCGTGCAGCAGGCCGTCGGTGCCCACGTACAGGTAATCCTGCCGGGACTCCAGGCCGCGGATGCCGAACAGATGGCCGGCAAAGCGGAACATGTCGATGCGGCGCTGGTTGTTGTTGTCCTCGCGGGTGAACACGCCCTGCACCTTGTCAGTGCCGTTGAGAGTCTGGGGGTTGGCGACCACGCAGCGCAGCAGGGCCGTCAGCTCGTCGGCGTCCCAGGCGGCGTTCTGGCCAATGTACAGGTTGGAGCGCTCGGTGCCGTAGTAGCCGTCATAGGCCTCGTCGATGTACTTGCGCAGCATGTTGACCGCGGCGACGCCGTCCACCTTGCCGGCGGCCAGGGCGTCGTTCATGACCTGCACGATGTTGCCGGCGGCGTCATAGTTCTTGGTGACGCTCTCCACGGCGGTGCCCTCCAGATTGACAACGTCCACTTCGACGCTGCCGGAGGTGGGCATATAGGGCTCATAGACGGCGGCGGCGAGAGTGTTGCTCTTGTCCGCGGTGAATTCGCCCTCGCCGTCCAGCAGCTTCTGCACCCAGTCGGTGCGCATCAGGGGCATGCGCTCGATGTCGTTGACGCCGTCAAAGTAGGGGCTGAAGTAGATGGCGCCAGTGTCGGTGTTGCCGGTGATGGACAGACGGACAATGGGGTTGGCCTCCAGATAGGCCTTGAAGTTGGGCATCAGATCCAGGTACTCGGCGATGTTGACGATGGCGCCGCTCTCGCCGTACTCGCTGAGCTTGGCGGCGGTGCCGCTGAGCATGTCGACCTCGCCCAGCTGCTCTTTCCAGTAGTCAAACTCGTTGGACGCGCTGTTGCCCTGGTACTTGTTCTCGAACACGACGCCCAGAACGTTCTGCACCTCCACCCAGGTGGGCTTCAGGTCGCCGGAGTTGTAGGTGTTGCCGTCCGCCAGGGTGATGCCCTCGCCGGCGGTGTCGGGATCGAAGAACAATCCGGTCTTGGCGCTGTTGTAGCCGGTGGCCATGCGCAGCACGGTGCCCTCGGCATAGGTCAGCCCGGCCTCGGCCGGCGCCTCGGTGGGCGTCTCGGCGGTGCTGGGCGCGCTGGGCGCGTTCGCCGCGGGCGCTGCGGGCGCCGCCGGGGCCGCGGGCGCCTCCAGCGTGCTGTTGCCGCAGGCGGCCAGAAGCGTCATGACCATGCATACAGCCAGCAGCACAGAAATAACAGTTTTGCTTCTTTTCATGATTGCCTCCTTGTGAAATGTGTTTCCTTCTTATTGTTGATCGGGGTCTCCCCCGCCGCAACCGATGCTTATTCCTTCACGCCGCCGACGTTGACGCCCTTGGCGAAGTACTTTTGGATAAAGGGATAGATGATCAAAATGGGGACGATGGAGCACACGATCAGCGCGTAGATCACCGAGTCGGAGGCGTACACCGCGTTCCACCCGGCGATGAACTCCGGGTCGCGGTACTGCTCCAGCAGCTCGCGGATGAACACCTGCAGCGGCTTTTCAAAGCCGTTGGAGATCATCTGCCGGGCCCAGAAGTAGCCGTTCCAGCGGGAGATGGCGAAGAACAGCGCCACCGTGGCGATGGTGGATTTGCTCATGGGTATGTAGACCTTGCCCAGCACCTGGAACTCCGTGGCGCCGTCCACGATGGCGGCCTCCTCGATCTCGGAGGGCACGCCCTCAAAGGCGTTGCGCAGCAGGATGATATTCATGGCGGCCATGCCCATGGCGATGACCACCAGCCACTTGTCGTCCATGATGCCGGCGGCGTTGAAAACGGCCTTGGTGTCCAGGTAGTTCAGATACTGCGGCACGATGCCGGCGGAGAACCACATGGTGAACACCAGAAAGAAGTTGAAGAACTTGCGGAACAGCAGCCGTCTTTTGCTCAGGGCGTAAGCGCCCAGGATGGAATAGCCCAGAGCCCAGATGGTGCCGTACAGCGTCAGAAACAGCGTGTTGGAATAGGCGTTCCAGAACATATTGTTGCTGAACATGGTCTTGAAGGCCTGGAACTGGATGTCCTTGGGGAAGAGCACGATCTCGTTGTAGTCCACCACGTGCGCGCCGCTGATGGAGGCGGAGATGGCGTAAACAAAGGGATACAGGCAGGCCAGCGCGAAAACGGTCAAAAGCGTATAGCTGATGATCTTGAATACCAACTCGGAGATCTCCAGTTTTCTTTTCATGGGCCCCTCCTCTCAGTACAGCGAAACGTCCGACGCCTTGCGGGCGATGGTGTTGGCGCCGATGACCAGCAGCATGCCGATGACGTTGTTCATCATCTCCGCGGCGGAGGCGATGCCCTTGGCCGCGCCCTCCAGACCGTAGCGGTTGGCGAAGGTGGAGACCACGTCGGCGGTGACAAAGGTGTTGGAGTTATACAGCAGCAGCACCTTCTCATAGCCGATGTTCAGCAGCGAGCCGATGCGGGTGATGAGCATGATCACGATGGTGGAGAGGATGCTGGGCAGCACCACATAGCGCATCTGGGCCATCTTGCCCGCGCCGTCGATCTGGGCGGCCTCGTAGCTGGTGGGGGAGATGGCGATGATGGCGGCGAAGTAGACGATGCTGTCGTAGCCGGCGCCC
>Ga0079305_1002595_pt1 | contig 14942 bp, 11 predicted proteins | sample LMS_cellobiose_e_FD_79183 | JGI IMG/M metagenome (GOLD analysis project Ga0079305, IMG submission 79183) | Rumen-fistulated moose microbial communities from Alaska, USA - LMS_cellobiose_enrichment | ecosystem: Host-associated > Mammals > Digestive system > Stomach > Rumen fluid ... | reverse complement strand
TGGTGTACATGCTGACCATCTGCGTGACGAACGGGAGATTGAAGGTCAGAACCATCTGATTCATCAGATTCATCACCTTCTGCATGTCCTTTTTGGCCTCCTGCATCTGATTGATCCGCGAGATGGCATTGTCATATTCCTGCCGATGACGCTGTTGACCGCCTCGCAGGAATAATTCATACGCATTCGCGGCAATTTCGATATTATATCTCCATGACCGGACTTTCAATGCGGCGGAAGTCAGGTTCTGACCGGCTTTCAGCAGATGCAGAGAGAAATTCCGCAGCGTCTGCCGGTTTTTGATCACCCGGTAAATTTCGAGCGGGGACAAGTTTTTGAAAACTTCGAACTCGTGATTATACCGATGCCAATAACGCCGATAGATTGCGAAAGCCTCATCCGCGTTCTTGTTCTCCAGTTTCTTGTTCAGCATGTTCAGCAGCACCCGGAACAGCAACAGGTGGTTCCGGGTGCCGTAGATGTTCATTTCCAGCTGGAGCGATTCCTCGACGAACTTATATTCCGACATAAGGGACACTCCGCGAGGTCAGTAATTGAGGATTTTGACTTCGAAAGAGAGATTCCAGGCAAGATATTCCGGCCCCAGCTCCATCGGGATGGCCTCGTCGAGCATGACCAGCGCCTGACCGCGGTTTTCGAATTCGATGCAACCGGTCTGGCGGAAGGCTTCCTCGGTCGTCTCCTCCAGCGACTCGCAGGCCGCGCGTTCGGTCTCCAGTCCGAAATACTGACCGATCACGACCAGATCGAACTGCATGGATGCCAGATGGGAATCCTGGCGGCCGAACTGGCGGACGATCAGGACCGCCGCGGGGAACCGGGTCAGTTCGGGCAACAGTTCGAGCAGTTTGAGTTCGCTGGTCGCATTTTCCGGCCGGAGGACGGTCTGGAAGAGTTCCAGATTTTCGAGTTTGTTCTGCACGACATCGAGAATTTCACGCTTCGAAATCATTTGATTTCTCCTTTTTTCGGTTCAGTTTACCGGCGGCGACGGAATGTCCCGCCTTTGACCGTATGCGGAACGTCAAACAAACCGCTCCGGGTTCCGGGAAAACACGGCCGGTCCGGGTACGGTTCCGAACTGAAAAAGTCGTTTTCGGAAGGCGTCAAACGGCGAATCGATTTTTCCGGCAAAAAAAACTTGTTTTCCGGCTTGAAACGGGAAAAAACGGAATTATATTGCTGGGATAACCAAGCAGAACACTGAACTTATATACAGATACGGTAAACCATGTCAGACAACAGCAATATCAACGAACCGGACCTGCCGATCGAAAACTCCGCCGCCGGCGGCTACGACGAAGGAAAAGTCAAGACTCTGTCTTCGCTCGAACATATCCGGCAGCGTCCCGGCATGTATGTCGGACGCATGGGCGACGGCAGTCATCAGGACGACGCCATATACGTGATGCTCAAGGAAGTGATCGACAACAGCGTCGATGAATATATCATGGGCTGCGGCAAGCGGATCGACATCGGCATCCAGGACACCACGATCAGCGTGCGCGACTACGGCCGCGGCATCCCGCTGGGAAAACTGGTCGACTGCGTTTCCCAGATCAACACCGGCGCGAAATACAATTCGGACGTCTTCCAGTTCTCGGTCGGGCTGAACGGCGTCGGCACCAAGGCGGTCAACGCGCTCTCCGGCATTTTCGTCGCCCGTTCGGTGCGCGACGGCAAATTCAAGGAAGCCGAATTCCACTCCGGCAAGCTCGTCCGGGAAAAGGACGGCACCACCGACGAACGCAACGGCACGATGATCCGCTTTTCGCCCGACCCCAAACTGTTCCCGAAAATCACGATCAAGCAGGAATTCGTCGAACACCGGCTGTGGATGTATGCCTGGCTCAACAGCGGCCTGTCGCTCTATTTCAACAACCAGCGCTATTACTCGAAAAACGGTCTGCGCGATCTGATCGAAAACCGCGTCCAGGGCGAAAATCTCTACGACATCATCCATTACAAGGACAAGACGCTGGAATTCGCATTCACGCACATCTCCGACTTCGGCGAGACCTATTTCTCCTTTGTGAACGGGCAGTACACCAACGACGGCGGCACCCACGAATCCGCGTTCAAGGAAGCCCTGCTCCGCGCGGTCAACGAATTTTCCGGCAAGGATTACGACGCCAAGGACTTCCGCGGCGGCATCGTCGGTTCCATCGCGATCAAGCTGCAGGACCCGGTCTTCGAATCGCAGACCAAGAACAAGCTCGGCAGCACCGACGTCAAAAGCTGGATCGTCCCCGCGGTCAAGAAGGCCGTCGAGGATTATCTCTACCGCCACACCGAGGAAGCCGAACTCCTGCTCGAAAAAATCAAGAAGAACGAGGACGTCCGCAAGGAAATCCAGGCCGTCAAGAAAAAAGGCAAGGAATTCGAAAAGAAGATGAGCGTCCGCAACAGCAAGCTGCGCGACTGCAAATATCACTTCGGCGACCGTTCCGGACACGGCGACGACACCATGATCTTCCTCACCGAGGGCGACTCTGCCGGCGGTTCGATGGTCCAGAGCCGCGACCCCAATACGCAGGCGGTCTTCGCTCTGCGCGGCAAACCCTTCAACTGCTTCGGCAAAAAGATCGAAACGGTCTACACCGTCGAGGAACTGTTCTGCATCATGCGCACGCTCGACATCGAGGAGGACATCGAAAATCTCCGCTACAACAAGGTCGTGATCGCCACCGATGCCGATGTGGACGGACTCCATATCCGCAATCTGCTCATCACTTTCTTCCTCTCCTACTTCGAGCGGCTGGTGCAGACCGGACATCTCTACATCCTCGAAACTCCGCTCTTCCGGGTGCGTCCGAAAGGCCGCAAGGAGACGGTGAAAACGACCCGGAAATCCGCCTCGAAAAAGAAAGACGTCAAGGCGGACGCGGAACCCGAGCTCAAACCGAACGAACGCACTTATTACTGCTATTCCGAGGAGGAACGCGACGAAAAGGCCGCGGTCATCGGCAAAAACGCCGAGATCACGCGGTTCAAAGGTCTCGGCGAAATCTCCCCCAAGGAATTCCGGCAGTTCATCGACGAAAACATCCGGCTGGAACAGGTCATGATCGACCAGACCAAAGGTATTCAGGACATGCTCCGGTTCTACATGGGCGACAATACGCCGGAACGCTGGGAATTCATCCAAAACAATCTGGTGTAAGCTATGGCAAAGAAAAAATCCGACAAAAATACGAATCCCGTCCCCCAGGAAGAGCAGGACATCATTTCCCCCGCTCCGGAGGAAATCGAAACCGAAACCGACGACGAGGAAGACGATCAGACCGAGGTAGCCAATCAGTCGACCGGAGACAACGAACAGCTCCGGCAGATGATGAACACCAACTACCTCGAGTATGCCTCGTATGTCATCAAGGACCGCGCCATTCCCGACGTGGACGACGGGCTCAAACCCGTGCAGCGCCGCATTCTCTGGGAAATGCACCGCATCGACGACGGCTCCTATCACAAAGTGGCGAACATCGTCGGCGGCACGATGAAGTATCATCCCCACGGAGACGCCTCGATCGAAGCCGCGCTGGTCTATCTGGCCAACAAGGAACTGTTCATCGACAAGCAGGGCAACTTCGGCAGCGTCGTCACCGGCGACCGCGCCGCAGCCGCCCGTTACATCGAGGCGCGGCTCTCCCAGCTCGGACGCGAAGTGCTCTTCAACGACGACATCACCGAACTGGTCGATTCCTACGACTCGCGCAACCTCGAACCGGTCCGGCTGCCGATCAAGATTCCCTCGCTCCTGCTGATGGGCGCGTCCGGCCTCGCCCCCGGAACCCGCACCGACATCATGCCGCACAACTTCAACGAACTGCTGCAGGCGCAGATCGCCGTGCTCAAGGACGAACCGTTCCAGCTCTACCCCGACTTCTTCCAGGGTGGAATCATGGACGCTTCCGAATACGAGGACGGCAACGGCAAGATCACGCTCCGGGCGAAGATCGACGTCGAGGGCCGCAACCTCATCATCCGCGAGATTCCCGCGCTCACCGACACCCAGAAGCTGCTCGAATCCATCGATCGCGCCATCAACAAGAACAAGATCAAGATTTCCGCCATCCACGACCTCACCGCCGAGGAAGTCTGCATCGAAATCCACCCTGCCCGCGGCTACGACCCCGAACGCGCAATCCAGGCGCTCTACAAATACACCGACTGCTCCATCACCACTTCGCTCAACCTGATGGTGATCTGCGACAACCGGCCGATCCGCATGAGCGTCTCCGACGTGCTTCGCCGCAACACCGAAAAACTGCTCGGTTATCTCCGCGCCGAACTCAATATCGAGATCGGCCGCTATCTGGACAAACTTCTGTTCCGCACCCTCGCGCAAATCTTCATCGAGGAGCGGATCTACAAGCGGATCGAAAGCTGCAAAACGCAGGAAAAGATCATGTCCGAAGTCCGCACCGGACTGGATAAATTCAAGAAGGAATGGTTCCCGCTGGTCGAACAGCTCGAAGAAAGCGTCCGCATCCGCGGCTACGCCGCCAACGACAAGGACGCGCAGAAACGTCTGGACCAGCTCGCCGAAGGCATCATTCCCGATTCCGAAATCGAAAAGCTGCTCGCCATTCCCATCCGGAGAATCTCGCTGTTCGACATCGAGCAGAACCGCAAGGAGATGGCCGAGCTCAACGCCCTGCTCGCCGAAGCGCAGAAGAATCTGCGTCAGCTCAAGAAATACGCGATCAGCCGTCTGCAGGACCTCATCGACCGTTACGGCGCCAATTTCCCGCGCCGCACCGAAGTCCGCCTCCAGGGATTCGACAAGATCGACGTCTCTTCCATCGCGCTCAACAATATCCGCGTCGGCTGGGACAAGGGCGGATGCTATATCGGCACCAACGTCAAGAGCGACGACGTGATCGTCTGCAACGAATACGATCACCTGCTCTGCATCGAACGCAAGGGCGGATACAAGATCATCGACATCCCCGAAAAAATCTTTATCGACCGTCTTTACGAATTCCGCAAATACGACAAAACCACCCAGTTCGGCGTGGTCTATTCCGACACCCGCACCGGCAAGGTCTACGCCAAACGCACGGTCATCGACAAGTTCATCAAGGACAAGGATTACCGTATCTGTCCGGAGCATTGCCGTCTGGAACTTATCACGCCGCGCGCCAATGCGATCTACGAATGCAAGATCGACACTCCGATCAAAGCGCGTCAGATTCAGCAGATCAACCTGATGGACGCGCCGGAACGTTCCCCGCACGCCGGCGGCATGCTGCTTTTCCCGCGCAAGCTGCTCAAGATCACTTTCGTGAAATATCTCGACGGCACCGAGGACGACGGCGAACAGGATTTGATCGAAGTTCAGCCCGAACCGATGCCCCCTGCCCCGGAACCGGCAGCGGAAGCCGCGCCGGAACCGGAATCGCCCGTCTCCGAAGAAAAACCGGCACCCGCAGTTGCGGAAAAACCGTCGAAAAAAAACGGACGCAAGAAAAAAGAGCCGTCTGCGGAAAAACCCGAACCGGTAAAACCGGTCCCGGCCGCCCCGAAAGAGGAACCGCCTGCGGACGAGGAAAAGGACGAAGAAAAGGATGATGAGAACTGGGGCATTTCCCAGCCCGAACTCGGATTCTGAAATCAGCATTCATCCCGGCTTCCGTGATCAGTGAAAACCGGGATTTTTTCTGCGCGGAAAAACGGACAGGACGGACAAAACAGACAGGACGGACGCTCGCGCGCGAACCGGAAGTATCTCGCGAAGAAATCCACTTGATCTCGCCCCATGCATCTTCTTGGGGCTTGTCCGTTCCGTCCGTCGTGTCCGTCAGGTCCGTCGTTCGTTTCAGAAAATCAACTCAGCGGGTGACCACCGCGTGGAAACCGGGGTAATCCGAGCCGCATTTTTCCAGTCGGACTTTCACCAGGTCCCCGCCCGGAGCGAGCGGCAATTCATACTGCCAGTTGGCGTCGAAACTGCAGCGGGTCGTCTTGCCGTCCAGCGTCAGGACGAAGTCGCGGGCGAACTTGTCGCAGCCGTAGAAACAGATCTTGCCGCCGGCGGCGGGACGTTTCATTTCGATGTCGATAAAACCGTTCGGGAACACGCGGTTGCCGGCGATCCGGACGGGCAGACCGTTCTCCAGACGGGCGTGGGATGCGTGCATGTAGCGTCCGCAGCGCCAGTCGTTGGAGATCGCGCCGCAGATCACGCAGTCGACCGTTCCGGGCTGGAATTTGCCCCAGGCCTGAAATTCGGCCTGATATTCGTCCAGCAAGGCGGTGCAGATGTCGGTAAACGGCTTCAGATAGATCTGGCCGAGGTCTTTGTCATGATGGAAGACATAATGTCCGGCAGGACCATCGCATTCCGAGGGGAGCTTGAGCTGGGCTTCGACCAGCGGCTGCAGACGGGCGAATTCGGCTTTGGCGGCCTCGACCGCCTTGCGGAGTCCGAGTCCCTGCTGGTCGCCTTTCTTCATATCGTCGAAATAGGCGCAGAGGCAGCGGACGAATTCCCGGATGGCGCGGGAAGCGATCACGGCATTCTGCCAGAGTTTCGTGCGCCAGATATATTCTGACTCATAACCGGCCTCGCGCGGCATTTCGCTGATGATCCGGCTGTATTTTTCGGCGATGGCGACCGCTTTGTCCTTTTCCGCGAGGATCGCCTCGCGTCCGGGCGTGCGTTTGTCGAAGAGGATGCCCCACATGCCGGTGCACCGGTGCAGATCGATGCCGTTTTTGAACAGCGAGAGGATGCCGCCGGCCTTGATGTAGAGCATGCTCGGGATCGTGGTGTGGAAGATCACGCTGCGGTCGATGAAATTGCTGTGTTCGACGAAATCGAAGGCGGCCAGCCCCATTTCCAGGAACATGGCTTTGGCGGACGGCGGATAATGCTTGTCGGCCCATTCCCGCCGGATTTGTTCGGCGGTGACGGCGGGATCGTCGATGGCGCGCTCATACGTATAGAGATTGATCTCGTAGCGGTCGAAGATGGAGTTGCCGACGCGGTCGAGCCGGATCGCATAGCGGTCGACGCCCTTGCTCTGGCCGTAGCGGACATATTCGACGATCTTTTCGACGGATTCGCTGGGGAGATTGCCGGCGCCGAGAAACTCGCCGAGGCAATCGCATTCCGCGCTCATAGTGGTGCCGGGGATGCGCCGCATGAAGGGATTGTTGGAAAGGAACGGGTCGAAATCGTAAGGCGTGATCTTGGTCTCCACCTCGAATGCGGATTTCTGCGCGGCGATGACGGCGCCGGCGAGAATATCCTCGTAATCCTCGGCGATCGAACCGAAGGAACGCAGGATGAAGCGTTTGCCGCGGGCGGCGAGTTCATCGGCGAAAACGCGCACGATGTGCGACACGACTTTGTCCGCCGGATAGCGGTCCTTGCAGCTGTTGTGGATGACGGAATAATGGGCTTCGGTCAGGGTCAGCACCACGCCGTCCAGCCCCGGCACGGCCTCGAAACATTTTGCGAGCTTGTAGCGCAGCAGGGAGGTGAAAGTATCGCCGAGCAGATCGAATTCGCCGTTGGCGTCGAGCAGACCGGGAAGGTCGTCGAGCAGACCGTTCGGAACCATCACTTCGCGGTGCCAGAGATAGATCGGACGCTTGATCGAGTGGGCGCTTTCGACGATCTTCGTGAACTTTTCGCGGTTGGCCAGAATCTCGGCGCGGTTGATGTTCGCGGCCGCGTGGGGATAATCCTCATAGAGCAGGAAACTGTCCAGGCCGCCGGCGGCGCGGTGACAAGGACCGCAGATTTCGAAACTGTCCATGCGGTAGTCGGCGGCGCGGCGCACCACGCGTTCCATGTAATCGGGGTCGAAGTCGGTGGGGTGCATCAGCGACCAGGTGATTTCAGGTTTTGACATGATAAAAGACCTCCTGCTGTCAGCAAAATTTGTTCTGTTTGCAAAATGTTCTGAAAAGAGCCTCTCGAAACGGAAAAAGGTGAAGACCGCCCGGGGCTTCACCTTCCAAAATCCGATCTGCGAGGGAAAAAATCCGGCCGAAACCGGACCTACGGGATGCTACTTTATCATGGAAAAGCGGAAAGTCAAAAGAAAAATCGGATTTTTTTGCAAAATTTTTCAGGAACGAACTTGAAAAAAACACGATGCGGGAGTATTTTATATGCCTTGCGAGACCGTATTACCCGATCATGGTCAGCAGATCAGAAACGCAGTGGCCTGGCAGCACGGCGGTTCTGGAAATCGGTTTGAACATTGAACAGCTTTCAAAAAAGCGGAGAAAAAGAAAAATGAAGACGTATTTGGCCAAAAACGGCGAAATCGAGCGCAAGCACATTGTGGTTGATGCGGCCGGAGTTCCCCTGGGACGTCTCGCAGTCAAAATCGCGAACAGTCTTCGCGGCAAAGACCGTCCCACCTATACCCCCCACGTGGACACCGGGTGTTATGTGATCGTCATCAATGCGGAAAAGGTGCTGCTGACCGGCTCCAAAGACACGAAAAAGACCTATGAATCGTTCAGCGGCTACCGCAGCGGACACAAAATCCTGACCGCGGACGTCGTGCGGGCGAAAAATCCCGAACGGCTGATCCGTGAAGCGGTCTGGGGAATGCTCCCGAAGGGACGTCTCGGACGTCAGCAGTATTCCAAGCTGAAAATCTATGCCGGAGCGGAACATCCGCATGCCGCGCAGACCCCTGAAACGGTCAAATTCTAAGGAGTGATCTGAATGAACGCATCTTCCACCAATGAATTCTGCGCCACGGGACGCAGAAAATCCGCCAGTGCGAGAGTCCGCATTGCCGCCGGTTCCGGCAAAATCACCGTCAACGATCTGGCTTTCGACAAATATTTCGTCGCGGAAGCGACCCGCGGCTACATCATGCAGCCGCTGGAACTCACCGGACTGAATGCTTCGATCGACATTTCCGCCAACATTTCCGGCGGCGGCATTGCCGGTCAGGCGGGCGCGCTGCGTCACGGCATCGCCCGCGCTCTGATCAAATACGATGAATCGCTCCGCGCCGATCTGAAGGCCAGCGGCATGCTGACCCGCAACGCCCGCGAAAAGGAACGGAAAAAATCCGGTCAGCCTGGTGCCCGCAAGCGGTTCCAGTTCTCCAAACGCTGAGCATTGCATCTTATTTTTCAGGAGTGGTTTATATTATGGCGGCTATTCGTGCGGCTATTATCGGCGCTTCCGGTTACTCCGGCGAAGAACTGATCCGTCTGCTCATCCGGCATCCGTCGGTCGATCTGCGGATCATCACCTCCCGGAAGGAAGCGGGCAAAAGCATTTCCGCGATTTTCCCGCGTTTTGCGGATTCGTCCCTGTGTTTTACGGCTCCCGATGTGGCTGAAATCGCGCGGACTTGCGATGTGGCGTTTCTCGCGCTCCCGCACGGTCTCGCCGCCGAATACGCCATTCCGCTGATCCAGTCCGGAATCAAGGTTCTGGACATCAGCGCCGATTTCCGGATTCGTTCCACCGCGAAATACAAAGAGTATTACGGGGCGGACCATCCCTCTCCGGAACTGCTGAAAAAAGCGGTCTACGGCCTGCCGGAACGCTATCGCGAACAAATCCGCACCGCGGACCTGATCGCCTGCCCCGGCTGCTATCCGACCAGCATCATCCTGCCTACCGCGCCGCTGCTGGCGGCCGGTCTGGTGTCGACACAAAACATCATCGTCTCCACGGACAGCGGCGTTTCCGGCGCGGGCCGGAAGGTCGATCTGCCCTATATCTTCCCGGAATGCAATGAAAGCGTCCGCGCTTACGGCGTGGTCGGACACCGTCACCTGCCCGAGATCGAGCAGGAACTGGCGGTCGCTGCCGGGGTCGATTCGCTGGCGATGAATTTCATCCCGCACCTGGTCCCGACCAACCGCGGAATCTTCTCCACGATCATTCTGCGCCCGACGGCGAAATTCTCGCCGGAAGCGGTGACGGAGGTCTACGAGAAAGCCTATGGCAGCGAACGGTTCGTCCGCGTGCTGGCTCCGGGCAAGATGCCCGACACCAAGCATGTCACGCTGACCAACAGCTGCGAGATCGGTTATGTCTACGACGAGCACACCGGCAATCTGATCGTCTGCTCGGTTATCGACAACCTGACCAAAGGCGCATCCGGACAGGCGGTTCAGGACATGAACATCCGGTTCGGGCTGGAGGAATCCGCCGGACTGCTTTGACCGGCTGCTGAAAAGCTCAGACAGAGGGCCGTCCATTTCGGACGGCTCTTTTTTTATAGTGCCGAAAGCCGGAAAACGAACTAAAAAAAGCGGATAAAATGTCCCGCGGAACTTGTATTTCCGGAAGAAGATAATATATTTATTTCAAAGTTCAAATTGACCAATCAAACGCAAAGAAAGGATATGCAAGATGAAAAAAATGTGGCTGATTCTGCTGCTGGCGGCGGCAGTGGCGGGAATGGGAAATGCAGTTTACGGAGCGCAGATACCCATTGCGGAAAAAGGCGAAGCGGTCAGCCGGATCGTGATCGACGCGAATGCGCCGGTCGCCGTGCATCATGCCGCGCGCGAACTCCAGAATTATTTCCGGCTGCTCACCACGGCCCGTATCTCGATCATGAACGGACTGCCCGGAGGCTGGAAAACCAGCGCCGTCGTGCTCGCCCTGACCGATTCCCCGCTCGTGGAGAAGATCGTCACCGACAAAATGAAAAAGCAGCTTGCCGGCACGGACGGCTATGCGGTCAAAGCCTCGAAACGCCGACTCTACATCATCGCCTCGCGTCCGCGCGGTCTGATCAACGGCGTGCACCGGCTGATCTTCAAGCACACCGATTTCATCTGGGTGCGTCCGCTCAAGGAAATGTCGGTCTGCACGGTGAATCCGAATCTGACGCTGGAAGTGAAGGACTATATCGATCTGCCGGAATTCGTCTTCCGCTTCATGGGCGGCAACCGGAATATCTGCTACAGGTTTGAAGAATACGAAATGTTCCTGTCGCGTCTCTGCAACAACGTGGCGAACACGGTCGTGCCCGATGCGGCAAGCCGGCGGGCCGAACTCGACATGCGCATGGAATTCGGCGGCGGCCACAACCTCGGCACGACCTGGCTCCCGAAAAAGGAACTCGGCAAGACCCATCCGGAATATTACATGATGGTCAACGGCAAACGAGTAACCACCGGACGAGTCCAGCTCTGCTATTCCAATCCGGAAATGTGCAAAGAATTCATCGAACGCGCGCTGAAAAAAATTGCCGCGCTGCCGCCTTACTACACCTGCGTCAACATGATGATCGAGGACACTCCCGCCTGCTGCGAATGTCCCGAATGCCGGAAGCCGATCAAGCTGCCGGACGGCAAGACCCTCTCGCCTGGCGACGAAGCGTTCCGTTCGACGCAGTTCTATCTGTTCCTGAACAAAGTCGCAGAAGCGGTCCACGCGAAATATCCGAAACTCGAGATCAAGACCTTCGGTTATTTCTTCACGGCGGTCCCCCCCGCGATTCCGATCCATCCGAGCGTCTGCATCAATTTCTGTCCCTATGTCCGCAACGACAAGCAGACGCTTCACGGCCCGTCCAACGCCAAGTGGCTGGCCCGGACCAACCGGTATGCGGCCATGTCCCAAAAGCTGATCTGGCGTGAATATTATTACTGCTCCGGCGGCTATTTCCCGCGTCCGCTGGCCAATATCGTGGCGCAGGACCTGCGTTACATCAACAAACTTGGAATCCGCCGCATCTACGTGGAAGCCGGCGTGGCCGACCAGCCCGGCGAGCCGCGCAAGACCGGCTGCACCGAAAACGAGATTTTCTCCATGACCGGACCGGAGTTCTGGACCATCAACCAGCTGATGTGGGACCCGCGGCAGGACCCGAACCGGCTGCGCGAAGAGTATATCCGCCGAACCTACCGCGAAGCCGCGCCCGGCGTGATCAAGTTCTTCAACCTCATCCGGGATGTTTGGCTCGCCGATCCCACGCCCGCCGCGTTCAACGATGATTTCCGCCGCGGCATCGGCAATTACATCATCGGGAAAAACCTCACGAAGCCCTGTCTCGACGCTCTGGCCGAAGCCGCCAAAGCAGTGAAGGACCCCCGTTCGAAAAAACATCTGGAAATGCTCACCGCCGCTTTCAAGCGCTGGCTTACGCTGGCCGATGCGGTCAAGGTGGTCCAGCAGCCGGTCCCGAAAGTGCCCGGCCACGACTTCCCCGGTTTCGATTTTGAAACCGGCCGGTGGAAGAAAGCGGCCAAACTCGCTCCGTTCACAGCCATGGGCAGACCGGAAATCCCCGCGAAATACCAGACCGAAGTCAAGCTGATGCACAACGGCAGCACGCTGTTCATCGCTTACCGCTGCACCGTTCCCGGCACGCCCGTCGGCAAGAAGGACCTGAAGAACGATCAGTTCCCCGGCGGCGACCACGCCGAGGTGTTCATCTCCAATCCGAAGGACGGCTATTATCAGCTCGCATTCAACGCCTACGGCGGGCACTATGACGCCCGCTGCACCGAACCCCGCTGGAATACCGAGTGGGAAGTCCGGACGCAGGCCAAAGACGGCGAATGGCGCGCGGTCGCGGCCATCCCGTTCAAGTCCGTCGGACTGGTCATCGAGCAGAACAATCGGGTCCGCGCACTCTTCTATACGCAGATCGCACCGCGTTCCGCCACCGAACACTCGATCAACACCGCCTGGTGCGGCGGCAGAGTCCATTCCGTCGATTCTTTCGGAGAACTGGTGTTCGACCTGGAATGAATGCGAATTCAAAAATGGGAATGCGCATCGACAATTATTTCTTCGATTTCGACGGCACGCTCGCCCAGACGGCCGAGGACCTGGCCCAGACCTGGCGGCAGGTTCTGGCCCTTCACGGACGGACCTGTGACGACGAACGGAAGCTCTACCATGTCGGTCCCCTGCTGAAGGACTGGGCGGACGAACTGCTGCCGGGGCTCGCCCCCGCGGAAAAAACCGAAATCCTGGCAGAATTCCGCCGGATTTACGTCGGCGACGGCTATCCCTTCACCGTGCTTTATCCCGGCGTGCTCGAATGGCTGACCGGACTGAAAAACTCCGGGAAAAGGCTCTTCATCGCCACCAACAAGTTCAAACTGCCCACCGATACCCTGCTGAAAAAAAACGGCATCGAAGACTTCTTCATCAAGGTGTATGCGCCCGACGCCCTGCCCGGACCCCATCGTCTGAAAAAAGAATTCCTGTCCGTTGCCCTGCAGGAACAGCACTGCGATCCGGAGCACAGCATGATGGTCGGCGATTCGCTCGGCGATCTGCTGGCAGGACGCGCCAACGGCATGAAAGTCGGCATGGTCCGCTGGGGCTACGGAAACCAGGCGGAAATCGAGGCAAACCGACCCGACTGCTATTTCACCACCGACCCGGCGACCGGAGGAATCGTTCCGGAACCGGCATCCAGCCCCGTGAAAGTCTGACCGGAACTCGACGCAAAAAAAATCCGGAGCGGAAAAACCGTTCCGGATTTTTTTGTCGATGTCGGAAATGAATCCGCGCGTCAGCGGGACAAAATGGAAAAAATCTGTTTCTTGTCGGCCGCGGCGAGAATCTCCTCCATCAAAGCCTTGTCTTTGAGTTTGACGGAGATGCTGCCGAGAATCTTCAGATAGGCTTCCTGATCCTTTTCGTCGGCGGCGAGGAAAACGATCAGCCGAACCGGCTCGTTGTCAAGCGTGCGGTAGTCGCTGATCGGGTTCTGACAACGGCCCACGATCACCAGCGGAGAGGGGAATCCGGCCACGCGGATATGCGGCAGAGCCAGACCGTTGCCGATGCCGGTAGTCATCATTTTTTCGCGTTTCCAAATCGCTTCACGCAGCTGAATGTCGTCCAGGGTGCAGCGGGTGGTGGCATACGTAATAATTTCTTCCAGAACTTCTTTCTTGTTTTTGCCTTCCAGCATGAGAATGGAATCCTGCTGCAGATAATTCACAAATTCAGATTTCACGTTGTTTCTCCTAGATAGTTGAACATCCACTCTTTGTGTGTGGGTAAAATATCACCGTTTCCGCGTTTTTCAAGGCTGATTTCGGAAATCCCTGCTTTTTCTTCGCAAAAAATATATTTCCGAACGGAAAAACCGCGGTCAAACCTTATTTCCCGACCGTCTGACGCCAGATTTCCACCATCGCGGCGGCATCGGCGCGAATCTGATCGGGCGTCTTGCCCGACTTGAAAATCGCACTGCCGATCCCCGCCCCGGCGCAAATCGGGAAAAACGAGGCCAGATTGGCACGGTCCACCGCGCCGACCGCATAGATCGGTTTGGGCACCACGGCCTTCAGGTCCTTGACATAACCGGCCCCGAATCGGCCCGCGGGAAAACATTTCAGATAATCCGCGCCGGCCGCGATCGCGGTAAAAGCTTCCGACGGGGTGAAAAAGCCGGGAATCGATATCAGTCCGATCTCTTTGGTCCGACGGATGACCGCCGGATCGGTGTTCGGCGAAATGATGAATTTTCCGCCGCGTTCCGCCACCGAGGTCACTTCCTCCGGAGTCAGCACCGTGCCGGCGCCGACCAGCTGGCGGTCGGCAACATGGCGGACTGCACGCGAAATGCTTTCCAATGCGCCGGGCGTATTCAGCGTGATTTCCAGCAGACGGATTCCCCCGTCATACAGGGCGTCGCAGACCGTTTCAATTTCTTCGGTCCGGACTCCCCGCAGGATGGCGACCAGCGGACACTCCGCGGCGAACTCTTCATACGACTTCATGGCAGACTCCCGCGTTGAAAAAAGGTTCAGCGTTTGACCCGGCCGGAAGCGTTGCCTTTCATCAGGGAAACCACTTCCGGAAGGGAAGAATAATTGTAATCTCCGTGAATGGAATGTTTCAGACAGCTGGCCGCGACCGCGAACGCGATGGCATCGGCGGGTTTACTGTATTCCGCGCTGCGGAGCGCGAAGATCAAACCGGCGCAGAAGGAATCGCCGCC
>Ga0079305_1002594_pt1 | contig 14948 bp, 13 predicted proteins | sample LMS_cellobiose_e_FD_79183 | JGI IMG/M metagenome (GOLD analysis project Ga0079305, IMG submission 79183) | Rumen-fistulated moose microbial communities from Alaska, USA - LMS_cellobiose_enrichment | ecosystem: Host-associated > Mammals > Digestive system > Stomach > Rumen fluid ... | reverse complement strand
TTGGTTCCAGTAAGGCGCGCCGAGCCCGGTGAAGGCCGGGACGACGTAGCCGCCCGCGGTGTCGGGGACCTTCTCGGCATATTGCTGGCTCTCCTTCGCGCTGGAGATTACGCCCAGCTCATCCCTCAGCCACTGGATCGCGGCGCCGGCGATGAAGATGCTGCCCTCGAGGGCGTACTGCACCCTGCCGCCGGCGCTCGCGGCGATGGTGGTAACAAGCCCGTTGCGGCTCATGACGGGGCTCTCACCGGTGTTCATCAGCAGGAAGCAGCCGGTGCCGTAGGTGTTTTTCATGGTCCCCGGCTCAAAGCAGCACTGGCCGAAGAGGGCGCACTGCTGGTCGCCGGCGGCGCCCGCGATGGGGATCTCTCCGCCGAAGAGCTCAAAATCGCTCAATCCGTAGACGGCGGAGGAGGGCTTCACCTCGGGCAGGAGGTTCGCGGGCACGTCCAGCAGCGCCAGCAGCTCCTCGTCCCACCTAAGCTCGTGGATGTTGTAGAGCATGGTGCGGCTGGCGTTGGTGTAGTCGGTCACGTGGACGCGGCCGCCCGTCAGCTTCCAGATCAGCCAGGTGTCGATGGTGCCGAAGAGGAGCTTGCCCGCGGCGGCGCGGCGGCGCGCACCGGGGACGGTGTCAAGCAGCCACTTGATCTTGGAGCCGGAGAAGTAGGCGTCGGGCACCAGCCCGGTCTTGGCGCGGATCGTGTCGCCGTGGCCCTCGGCCACGAGCTTGTCGATGATGTCGGAGGTGCGGCGGCACTGCCAGACGATGGCGTTGGCGATGGGCTCGCCGGTCTCCCGGTCCCAGATCACCGTGGTCTCGCGCTGATTGGTGATGCCGATGGCGGCGACGTCCGCGGCCGTCACGCCGAGCTTTGCCATGGCGGCGCGGGAGACCTCGAGCGTGGTGTCCCAGATCTCATTGGCGTCGTGCTCCACCCAGCCGGGTTTGGGGTAGATCTGCCGGAACTCCTTGTTCACCGAGGCGCAGATCTTGCCGGATTTATCGAAAAGGATGCAGCGGGAGCTGGTCGTGCCCTGATCCAGGGCCATGATGTACTTCATGTCAGATACCTCCGTAAGTTCAGCTTGTCCCGGCGGGGCTTCAGTCAACGATCAGTCTCGTCATCCTTGCGAGGGTGAGGCGGTTTCGGATGGCGGAGGAGATGTCGAGAAACTCTCCCTTGACCGCCGGGTCGATGCCGAGCTCCTCGAGGCTGTGCTTGGCGCCGATGGCGGTGAAGAGCGCGGTCAGCTCCCCGGCGGAGGGGATGGCGGCGACGATCTCGCGGATCTGCGGCCAGCACTCGGCGATGCGCTGCGGATCGAAGCTCTTGAGCACGTCGTTTTCGTTTTCTTTGAAGATGCCCTCGGCCAGATCGCCGAAGATATAGCGCACCCAGTTCTCGTCCAGCGGCTCGTAGGGCCTGACCTCGACGCTCTCCCTCTCGGCCAGCTTGTGGTAGGCCTCGGCGCACAGCAGGGTGCCGACGCCCACACACTCGCCGTGCAGGCCGTGGGCGTTTTCGAAGCCGCGCGGCTTCATCTCCACGAGATGGGCCACCAGGTGCTCCGCTCCGGAGGCGGCGCGGGAATTGGACAAAATCTGCATGGTGAGGCCGGAGAGCATCTGCGTGTAGGCCATGGCCTCGAAATCCGGCTTTTTGCCCTCCGCGAGCTCATGGGCGCAGCGCGTCATGATATCCAGCGCCTCCTGCGCCATGCCGCACACGCGCTCGCAGAAGTACTCCCCGCTGACCAGGGAGGCGATCTTCCAGTCGGCGATGGAGACGTGCTTTGCGAGGATGTCCTGCACGCCCGCCACGGTGAGGAACATCGGCGCGCCGGCGACGATGTCCATGTCGCAGATGACCGCGTCCGCCGCCTGCATGGGGATGGACTTCTTCTGCCCGTCGATGATGATGGAGCAGATATCGGCGGTGAAGCCGTCGGAGGAGACGATGGTGGGCACGGCCACGAAGGGGATGGAGAGCTTCCAGGCGCTGTAGCGGGCAAAGTCCATCAGCGTGCCGCCGCCGACCGTCACGATGTAGTCGGGCGTGCGCTCGAAGCGCCTCATGCAGTCCTCGATCAGGCCCTTTTCGCTGTGCAGGCCCTGGGCCTCCAGCACGATCTCCTGATCGGCCGGGACATGGATCATGCCGGGCAGATTGTAGGTGTTGGTGTCGTAGAGGACGATGCGGTAGCCCGTGAGGCCGCAGTCGTCCATATACCTGTCGAAGTTTTTCAGCGCGCCGTACTCGCACACGACGAGCTTGGTGCGCAGCGTATGCTCGCGCCCGCAGGGGCAGGGGCCGAGATATTTCGCGGTGTCAAGGATCATAAGAAAACTCTCCTCCATGGCGCATTTTTAATAATTTTACAACCGGCACGGAAAAAAAGCAACGCTATTCTTTGCGGCCGTATGTGTTTTTCACAGGCTGTGGGGGAAGGGGAGTTTTCTTAAGAATCCTTAAACCGGCTTGGCAAAGGCTGTCTGCCGTGCTACACTCAAAACAGATACGGCAGGGAATACGAGAGAGAGGCGAAAATAAATCATGACACACAAGAAAAGAGCCGCGGCGTTCCTTGCGCTGGCGCTGGCGGCGCTGCTGCTCGGCGGCTGCGCCGGGACGCCTGCCCCGGAAGGCGCGGCGGCGCCCGAAGTGACCGCGACGCCCGCCCCGGAAGCCGCGGGGACGCCGGAGGATGTGTCCGTCGTTTTGCTGCAGATCCCGGAGGCGGCGGCGAAGGGCGATTACGCAGAGTCCGTGAGCGTACATACGGTGGATGAATTCCTGGCGGCCATCGCGCCGCACACCCGGATCCTGCTGCAGAGCGGCGTCTACGATCTGAGCAGCGCCTCCGACTACGGCCAGTGGCAGGCGACGGGTTATTACACCTGGGAGGACGGCTACGACGGCTACCAGCTCGTCATCCGCGACGTGGAGGATCTGGCCATCCTCGGCGTCGGGAAGGAGGACGTGACCCTCGCGGCCGAGCCCCGCTACGCAAACGTCCTGAGCTTTAGAAACTGCGCCAATCCCCTGGTGGCGGCGCTCACCGCGGGCCACACGGTCGAGCCCGGCTTCTGCGCGGGCGGCGTGCTGGACTTCAACAGCTGCGACGGGGTCTGCGTGTTCGCCTGCGGCCTCTTCGGCTGCGGGACGCACGGCGTCTGGGCCGACAACTGCCGCGGCGTCACTGTCAGGGACACGGAGATCTACGAGTGCAGCTCGGGCGCGGTCTGGGCCTCGGAATGCTACGACCTGCGCCTGGAGAACTGCAGCGTGCACGACTGCGGGACCAAGGCGGAGGACTATTGCGCTTACTCCCTCTTTCAGACCCTCTCCACCACGGGCTTTGCCGTGGTGAATACGGAGATTTTCCGCAACGACGCGCAGATCCTGCTCAACAGCGGCTACTCGCAGGAGGTCTGCCTCCTGGGCTGCGCCGTGGAGAGCAACCGCTTCACAGACTTCGTCTTTTCCATTGACGGGGCGCCCCCGGTGGTGGACGGCTGCGCCTTCACCGGCAACCGCGTCAACGCCTGGTATCCCCCGGAATACCGCGGCTACGCGATCGATCCCGATGGGAATGAGCTGATCTCCTTCGACCTTGAGCGCATGCAGCGCAGGCAGGCCGAATACACCGGACCCAAGCCCTTCGAGCCCGCGAGCGTCAGCGGCGTCCCGGCCGCGGACGGCATCATGACCGAATACCACGTCAGCACTGTGGACGAGTTCCTGGCGGCAATCGGCCCGGATGCGCTGATCTGCCTGGACGGGGAGAGTTTCGACCTCTCCGACGCCTCGGATTACGGCGGCTACGGCGGCCGCTACTACACCTGGGAGGCCCGCTATGACGGACCCTGCCTGGTGATCAAGGACGTGTCCAACCTCTGCATCGTCGGGCAGGGCAAGGACAAAACCGAGCTCGTGGCGCAGCCGCGCTACGCGGACGTGCTGCGCTTTGTCAACAGCGAGAACATCTTCCTCGAGGGCCTCACCGCGGGCCATGCGGTCGAGCCCGGCAGCTGCGCGGGCGACGTGTTCAGCTTCGAGTACGTCACGAATCTCTTCATCACCGACTGCGGTCTCTACGGCTGCGGCGTCTGGGGCCTGTCGGCAAGCCAGTGCAGCAATCTGCAGCTGCGCGACACGGAGATCTACTCCTGCTCGAACGGCGCGTTCACCATGTACCAGTGCCAGAATGCGAACATGAGCGGCATGGACATCCACGATATGCCGGCGGGGGCCAACGCCTGGCTTTCCGACTGCAGGAACGTCTTCTTTGAAGGCCGGATGCTCGGCGACGGCGGACACGAGCTGTAAGTTTTAAGCAAAAGAAGCGGAGCGGTTTTGAACCGCTCCGCTTTTCGTATCTGCTCAAATCGGGAAACTACTTGACCGGGAAGGTCTTGCCGCAGACGGTGACGGAGACGATCTGGTCCAGGGCAAGCGTGCCCTCGCCCAGGTTGCCCATCAGCTTCACCACGCCCTCCTCATAGGGGCAGCGGAGGATGCCGGGGGCGTCCATGCTGCTGCCGTCGGCAAAGTTGAGCTTCGCGTTCCAGACCACTTCATCCTCGGCCATGCCCCAGGAGCGTTCCAGGTCCTGCTTGGCCCGACGCTGTTCCAGGGTCAGATCCGGCGCGGGCGCGCTGTGCACGAATTGCATGTCGTCAAAGCTCACCAGCCAGCTTGCGCCCTCGTAGTTCAGCTCCACGCCCAGCACCCTGCCCTCCTCGCCGGTCTCCTCGTTGAGGAAAACGGGGGGATCGTCGAAGCGCACGGTCTTGATCGTCTGCTCCGTGGGGGATAGACTCACACGGCCGAAATCCCGGAGGATCCTGGTGCTGCCGTCATCGCCGTCGCGAAGCTCCAACAGCATCACGTGCAGCTGGACCGCTTTGCCCGGGGCCAGTTGGCTGCTGGGGACATAGCCTTTGAGGGTCAGGGTTTTGCTCTGCGCGTCGTAACAGGACTCGAGAAGCTTGCGGTGCATGGCCTCCGGCGTGGGGCGCTCCAGCGTGTGGCCGCCTTCCAGCGTCACAGTCATCATCTCCTCCGGGGGGAAATCCCAGTCGTCCGGCATGTACTCCAACATACCCCATCCGCTTCCGGCGTCGGTTTCCATGACATAGCAGCGCAAGACGCCCGTTTCACTCATCATGTCCTGCATGCCTGGGTCGTAGACCTCGTCCTCCTCCACGGGGCTGAGGTTGAGGTAGACCACCTGATTGTCGCCGTTGTTGATGGTGGACAAAAGCGTCACGCCCGCGGCGTCCTCCGCCGTGTCGAACTGCACGTAGTCTTCGACGTGGTGCGCGTCGATCTCGTTGCGCCGCCGCAGCTCCTCCTGCCGCCGCTGGTGGATGCTCAGGCCCGCCGCCAGGGCGGTGATGGTAAACAGGGTCGCGAGGATCGCCGCAATGAGCAGGGTGCGGGAGGCGCGGCGGACCGCCCGGGCCGGTTTGGGAGCGTTCCGCTCCCCGTGGATTCTTTTCATCGTCAACTCCTTGATCTCTCCCGGGTCGAAGGCCGGAGCCTCGCCGGGCGCGGCTATTTCATCGCCGTAATCAAAGAGCTGAGAGATCTTCACTTCCAATGAAACAGCCTCCTTTCGTCAGCTCCTGCCGGAGCCGTTCGCGGCCGCGGCGGAGCCTTGTGCTTACGGTGTTGGCGTTCATCCCGAGCTCTTCGCCGATCTCTCTGGCGCTCCGGTAATGGTAATAGTGTCGGATAAAGATCGTCCGGTCGGGCTCCGGCATGGCGTCGAGACTGCGGCGCAGGGCCTCGTACTGCGCCCTGCGCAGCGCCTCCGTCTCCGCGCCGGGGCTCCGGAGCGTGAGGCTCTCGTCCTCGAGGGAGATCTCCCGGCCCGCCCGGCGCAGGGCGTTGAGGGCCCGGCTGCGGGCGATGCTGCCGAGATAGGGCCTGAGCTTCTCCGGCTGTACTTTTGAGGCGTTTTGCCAGAGGAGGAAAAAGACCTCGGAGACGAGGGCCTTCGCATCGCTCTCGTCCAGCTTCCCTTTGACGATGCTCCACACAATGCTGCCCACATAGGGGGTATAGCGCTCGATCAGGCTGCCGAGGGCCTCCTCGTCGCCGCGCTGTACGGCTTCGAGGAGCCGCGCTTCCCGGGACATGCGTCATCACCTTCCTTTGTTTTGAAAGCCGCTTTCACCCATCATAACACGCCTTCGGCGGAGTTTCGTTCAAAAAAAGCGGAGGCTGTGAAAATTTTTCACAGCCTCCCTGCTCTTTTATATATTTCTCAACTTATCTTTCGCAGGCAGCGCATGGCATTGAGCACCGCGAGGATCAGCACGCCCACGTCGCCGAAGACGGCAAACCACATGTTGGCGACGCCCAGCGCGCCGAGCAGCAAAATCACGGCCTTGACGCCCAGCGCAAAGGCGATGTTCTCGCGCACGATGCGCATGGTCCTGCGCGCGAGCCTCAATGCCAGCGGCAGGCGCGAGGGCTTGTCGTCCATCAGCACGACGTCGGCGGACTCGATGGCCGCGTCGCTGCCCATGGCGCCCATGGCGATGCCCACGTCCGCGCGCGTCAGCACCGGCGCGTCGTTGATGCCGTCGCCAACGAAGGCGAGCTTCGCGCCGCTTTTGAGCATCTCCTCCACGCGCTCCACCTTCTGCGCGGGCAGGAGCCCCGCGTGCACCTCGTCGATGCCGAGCTGCGCCGCCGCGGCCTCCGCCACGCGCGGCATATCGCCGCTGAGCATGACGGTCCGTTTCACGCCCAGGGCCTTGAGCGCGGCGACGGCCTGGGCTGCGTCAGGCTTGAGCTGGTCATTGACGACGATGTGGCCCAGGTATTCCGCTTCGCGGGAGATGTGGATGATCGTCCCGGGCAGATGGCAGTCGTGGTAGTCGGCGCCGACCTTCCGCATCAGGGCGGCGTTGCCGACGTAAAAGAGCTGCCCATCCACCACGGCGCGCAGGCCCATCCCCGCCAGCTCCGTGACCTCTCCGACGCGGGAGCGGTCGATGTCGCCGCCGTGGGCGGCCACGATGGACTCCGCCACCGGATGCCGGGAGCCGCTCTCCGCGGCGGCGGCGATGTCCAGCAGCTCCTCCGCGCCGATCCGGCCGGGGTGCACCGCGTCCACGGCGAAGCTGCCGCGGGTGAGGGTGCCGGTCTTGTCGAAGACCACGGTGTCCACCCCGGCGAGCGCTTCGAGGTCGTTGGCGCCTTTGATGAGGATGCCCTCGCGGGAGGCGCCGCCGATGCCCCCGAAGAAGGACAGCGGCACCGAAACCACCAGCGCGCAGGGGCAGGACACCACGAGGAAGATCAGCGCGCGCTCGATCCAAACGGACCAGCTCTGCGAGAAGAGCAGCGGCGGGATCAGGGCGAGCAGCAGCGCGCCGCCGACCACGCAGGGGGTATACCAGCGGGCAAAGCGCGTGATGAAGCTCTCCACCTTCGCCTTCTTCTGCTGGGAGTTTTCCACCAGCTCCAGGATGCGCGCGACGGTGCTGTCCTCATAGACGCTCTCCGCGCGGATCTTGAGAAGCCCGGTCAGGTTGATCGTGCCGCTGACGACCCGGTCGCCCTCGGCCTTGTCGGCGGGCAGGCTCTCCCCGGTGAGGGCGGCGGTGTCGACGCTGCTGCTGCCCTCGAGCACGACGCCGTCGAGCGCGATGCGCTCGCCGGGCCGGACGACGAGGATTTCCCCCACCTCCACCTCGTCGGGGGAGACCTCCAGCTCGCGCCCCTCGCGCAGGACCACCGCGGTCTCCGGCGCGATGTCCATCAGCGCCGCGATGGAGCGGCGGCTGCGGCCCACGGCGATGCCCTGGAACCACTCGCCGATCTGGTAGAAGAGCATGACGGCGGCCGCCTCCGGGTACTCCCGGAGGGCGAGGGCGCCGAGCGTTGCCACAGACATGAGAAATTTCTCGTCAAAGACCTGGCCGTGCAGGATGTTGCGCGCGGCCGAGTACAGCACGTCATAGCCGACCGTGAGATAGGCCGCGGCAAAGAGCAGCGGCCTCCAGACTCCGCGCGCGGGGAGGAGCGCCGCGGCAAGGCACAGCAGCGCCGCCGCGGCGATGCGCCCCAGCGTCCTCTTCTGCTTTGTCGTCATGTTATTTCAGGATCACGCGGCAGTCCGGCTCGACCCGGGCGATGCACTTGACGGCGGCCTTGACGACCTCGTCAAAGCGGTCGTCGTCCGCCTCGATCGTCAGCTTCTGGGTCATGAAGCTCACGGTGGCTTTTCGTACGCCGTCGAGCTTGTTGATGGCGGCCTCCATTTTCGCCGCGCAGTTGGCGCAGTCCAGATCCTCCAGCTTGAATGTCTTTTTCATGTCTCTCCGTCCCTTTCTTCGATCAGATGGTCGAAACCCTGTGCCACGATGGTGCGCACATGGTCGTCCGCGAGGAAATAAAAGATGGTCTTGCCCTCGCGGCGATTGCCGACGAGGTTCGCGTCCTTGAGGATGCGCAGCTGGTGGGAGATGGCGGACTGGGTCATGCCCAGCAGATCCGCGATGGCGCACACGCACATCTCCGACTCCGTCAGCGCAAAGAGGATCTTCACGCGCGTCGTGTCCCCGAAGAGCTTGAAGAGGTCGGCCAGATCGCACAGCAGCTCATCCGTGGGCAGCTCCTGCCGCACCCTGCGCAGGATCATCTCATGGTCGTGCTCCGGCGGGCAGGGCTCCGGATCCGCCCCGTTTTTTGCATGTCTGTTCACGGCAGTCATCTGCGCCTCCTTTCATATGTTTGTCTGTTCATATGATAACACGCTCATATGTACCTGTCAAGAGGGGAGCGCAAAAAAAACCGGGCGCCTGCAATGCTCTTTGCGGGCGCCCGGGCATCCGTGTTTTCAGTTTTCCGTGCGGGTCCTGCGTCCGACCACCTGGTACATCCGGTCGTCAGACAGCGCCGCGGTCACCGACAGATACTTCCCAAAGAGCTCCGACAGCTCCTCCGCGCTCATCAGACCGCGGGACACCATGCTGGCGTGACCGGAATGGTGACTGTTGATCTTCTCGCGGCTCATGCCGTGGGCGACTGTCAGTGTGCCGCCGGGCCTGAGCAGGGAAGCGAGGCGGGCGATCAGCCGTTCCGGTTCCGGGAAATGCGGGAAGGCGTTGTAGACCACGACGCAGTCAAACTGCCTGCCGAAGTCCGTCTCCTCCACGTCGCCGCAGAGGATCGTCACCTTCTCCTTCGGGAATTTCCCCCGGGCGATCTGCGCCATGTTGGGCGAGATGTCGATCCCCGTGACCGAGCGTACATCTCTGGCGAGGTAGTCCGGAATCAACACGCCCGTCCCGCAGGCCACGTCGAGAACGTCCTTGCCCGCCGCCACGCCGGCCCTGTCGAGGATGGCGCCGATGATCTCGTCGGAGCGGATCATCTCCGCGTCCCACTGCGGCGCGAGCCGGTCAAAGAACTCGATGACAGACTGCCTGTCCATGGCTCAGTCTTTGGGATAGCGCTCGGGGATCAGCCGGGCCTTCATCAGCGCGAAGACGATGCTGGGCAGCAGCACGACCTGGATGATGATGCCGGGCAGGGCGGTGACGAAGTAGCTGGTGCCCCAGGCGGCCATGGAGTAGTTGCCGGCGGAGAAGATCAGCGCCTGAAGGATACCCGCGAGGATGCGACCGCAGAGCATGGCGCCGATGAGGCTGATGTAGAGGTCGGCGTAGGTATTCTTCGTCTTCACAAGACTCATCAGCAGACCCGCTGCACAGCCGTACACCGCGCACTCGATCATCATCGAGGGGAGCACGGCGGCGGGGGGCATGCCGGTGAAGAGGCTGGAGAGCAGGGGACCGGCCAGGCCGCAGAGCAGGCCGAAGGGCCAGCCGCAGATCAGGCCGCAGAGCAGCACGGGGATGTGCATGGGCAGATAGATCGCGCCCGCCCTGGGGATGGCGTGGAAGGCCTGCGGCAGCACCACGCACAGAGCGATGCAGATGGCGGTGATGATCGCCTTTTTCACGGTTGACATTTTTTGCATGATTCTTTCCTCCCTGAAATGTTTTTCTATTTCCAGCCGGGCTTTCCGGCCTGAATTACCGGACAACTATAAACGCGGCGGCAAGCGCCGTGCACAGCAGCAGGGCGAAGCAGTCGCGCCGCCGCAGCGGGGGGTACTTCTTCCGGGCGCGCTTCACGTCGGTGCGGTAGCCCCGCGCCTCCATGGCGAGACTCAGCTCGTCGGCGCGCTTGAAGGCCGCCAGAAAGATCGGCACCACCAGCGGCAGCACGGCCCGCGCTTTCTCCAGCAGTCTCGGGCTGTCAAAGCGCGCGCCCCGCGCCGTCTGCGCCTTGCGGATGCTGTCCGTCTCCTCGAGGAGCGTCGGGATGAACTGGATCGCCACCGACAGAATCATGGCGACGAGGTCCGTGGGGACGCCCACGAAGCGCAGCGGCGAGAGCATGCGCTCCATGGCCCCGGTCATCGCCAGGGGCGCCGTCGTGATGGTCAGGACATTGCTCATCACCAGCAGCAGGAACACCCGCGCCACCACGTGGATCCCCTGCATCAGGCCCTCGGCGGAGGGGCGGAAGATCCACCAGCTGACCCAGGCCTGCTCCGGCTTGTAGAAGCAGAGGTTCATCAGCAGGATGATGAGGAAAAACCAGCGCAGGCGGGCGGCGGAGCCCAGCGCGGAGGCAAGGCTGACGCCGGACAGGCGAATCAGCAGCGCGGTAAAGGCCGTCAGAACAAGATAGCCGGGGATCGTGGTGGTGTTCACCACCGCCGCGAGGAGGAGGATCAGGCACAGGATCTTCGCCAGGGCGTCCAGGCGGTGGATGGCGGAGTCGCCCGGCTGATACAGGCCGGTGGGCAGGCGGTTGTTCATCGCGGCCACCTCCCGCAGACGGCGCTGAGCAGCTGCTCGTAACGGACGGTGTCTGCCGGTATGTCCACGCCCCGCTGCCGCAGCAGCTCCACCGTCTCGCGTACCTGTCCCGCACCGATGCCGTCGGCCTTGAGCGCGGCGTGGTCGGAGAAGACCTCCTCCGTCGGCCCGTCCCGCAACAGCTGCCCGTCCTTCAAAATGACGATGCGCTGCGCGTGCTCCGCCAGGGCGTCCGCGCTGTGGGAGATCATCAAAATGGTGGTCCCGGCACGGTTGAGCTCGTCGAGCAGCTGTAAAAACGCGTCGCGCCCCAGCGGATCGAGCCCGGCCACGGGCTCGTCCAGAATGAGGATCTCCGGCCTTGCCGCGAGCACGCCCGCGATGGCGAGCCGCCGCTTCTCCCCGCCGGAAAAGCCGAGGGGCGACTTGTCGCACACCGCCTCATAGTCAAAGCCCAGCCGCTCCAGCGCCTCGCGCACGGCGGCATTTTTCTCCTCCACCGTCCAGCCGAAATGCCGCAGGCCGAAGGCCACATCCCTGGCCACGGTGGTCTCGAAGAGCTGGATCTCCGGAAACTGGAACACCACGCCGATCTTGCGGCGCAGCGTGTCCCGGTCGTAGTGCTTGTCGTTGATGTCCTCGCCGTCGAGCAGGATCTGCCCGGCGCTCGGCTTCAAAAGCCCCGCAATGAGCTGGATCAGCGTGGACTTCCCGCAGCCGGTCCTGCCCATGACGCCCACGAACTCGCCGTCCCGCACGCGCAGGGAAAGTCCGTCCAGCGCCCGGGACTCGTAGACCGTGCCGGGCGCGTAGGTGTAGGATACTCCCCGCAGTTCTATCGGCATAGGGCGTCCACCAGTTCTCTTTCCGTCAGCGGGCAGAAGGGCAGCTCCCGGCCCCGCGCCTTCAGATCGTGGTACAGCCGCACCGGCACGGGCGCCGTCAGGCCCGTCCGCCGCAGCAGGTCCAGATCCGTCAGCATCTCCCGCGGCGTCCCAGCGGCCAGCAGCTTCCCGTCGTGAATCAACGCCACACGGTCGGCGTTTACCGCCTCTTCAATGTAGTGGGAGATCATGATGATCGTCTTTCCGCTCCCGTGCAGACGCGCGATCGTATCCAGCACGTCCCGCCTTCCCTCCGGGTCAAGCATGGCCGTGACCTCGTCGAAGATCATGATATCCGGGTTTACCGCCAGCACCCCGGCGATGGCGACGCGCTGCTTCTGCCCGCCGGAGAGCAGATGGGGCGAGTGCTTTTCAAAGCCGCCCATGCCCACGGCTGCGAGTGCGGCGCGGATGCGCTCCGGGATCTCGTTCTCCGGGACGCCGAAATTGCGCGGGCCGAAGGCCAGGTCCTCCTCGATGACCGAGGAGACGAACTGGTTGTCCGGGTTCTGAAAGACCATGCCGACCTTTTCGCGGATCTTCCAGACGTTCATGCGCTGCCTGGCGTCCAGAGAGGCGACGGTGAGCTCTCCGCTCTGCACTTCCAGCAGGGCGTTGATGTGCCTGGCCAGGGTGCTTTTCCCGCAGCCGTTGTGCCCCAGGATCGCCAGGAATTCTCCCGGCTCGACCGACAGCGACAGCTCGTCGAGAGATCGCTGCGTGCTGCCCTCGAAGGCATAGGAATGTATGAGTTTTTCCGCCCGGATGACAGCCGCCATGTCGCGCCCCCTTTTCTTCTGATAAAAATTATAGGTCCCCGGCACCTGCCCCACAAGCCCCCCGGGGGGATAAAAAGCGCAAAAAACCGGCACCGAAGTTCATCGTTCGATGCCGGCCTTTGCCGATCATAATACAAGCCCTTTCATGGGCGTATGGCGAGAAAATTACATCAGCGGGGCGATGACCTTCATCAGTGCGCCCGCGAGCCTGACAGTCCATTTCTCCGCCCGGATCGTCTCCTCCGTGACGGCGCGGCAGGACTGCTGCACGCGGAGAAAATCCTCCCGGATCTCGCGGATGCAGTCCGTGCCGTGGAGATAGGCGGCGCACTCGAAATGGTGGTAGAGGCTGCGGTAGTCGAGGTTGATGGTGCCCACAACAGCCTCCCGCTCGTCGCTGAGCAGGACCTTGGCGTGCACGAAGCCGGGCACGTACTCGTAGAGCTTCACGCCGGAGCGCAAAAGCGCGGCGTAGTGGGTCTTGGCGAGGGCGTAGGGGAGCTTCTTGTCCGGGATGCCCGGCAGGATGAGGCGCACGTCCACGCCGCGCTCGGCGGCAAAGCGGATGGCGGTCTCCATCTCGCCGTCGAGGATCAGGTAGGGCGACATGATCCAGACCGAGCGCCGGGCGCGGTTGAGCAGATCCATGTAGACCCACTCGCCCACGCGCTCCTCGTCGAGCGGGCAGTCCCCGTAGGGCATGACGAAGCCGGAGGCCCCCTCCTGCGCGGGCGCGGGCGCGTCCAGACAGTCGGGGGAGAAGTCGGTCTCCCGGCGGTCGATGTTCCACATCTGCAGAAACATCAGCGTGAAGCTGCGCACGGCCTCGCCCCGGATCCTCACGGCGGAGTCCTTCCAGTAGCCGAAGCGCGGCAGGACGTTGATATACTCGTCGGCCAGGTTCATGCCGCCCGTGAAGACCGTGTGCCCGTCGACGATGAGGATCTTGCGGTGGTCCCTGTAATTATAGTAGGTAGAGACGAAGGGCGTGATGGGCGCAAAGGCCTTGCACCGGATGCCGTACTCGCCCATGCGCTTGGGGTAGCTGCGCGGCAGGGTGAAAAACTCGCAGGTGCCGTCGTAGATCAGGCGCACGTCCACGCCCGCGGCGGCCTTGCGCTTGAGGATCTCCAGCATGGCGTCCCACATCTGACCCTCGGCGACAACGAAAAACTCCAGAAAGATGAACTTCTCCGCCGCCTCGAGCTGCTCGAGCAGCGCGGGGAACATCTCCTCGCCCGAGGGGAAGTAGCGGACGCTGCAGCGGTCAAAGATCGGATAGCAGCCGGTTCGGTTTACATAACTTACAAGCCCGGCGGCCTCTGGGGCCTCGCGCCGAAGGCGCTCCATGACCTCCTCCGACTGGGGGATCCTGCCGCGGCACTCCTCGGTGAGCTCGGCAAAGCGCCCCTTGAGAAGCCGGTGCCCCAGATCGCTCCGGGTGTAGAGGTAGAGCAGCGCGCCGAAGGCGGGCAGGGCCATGATGACGATGACCCAGGTGAGCTTGGCGCTCGCGTCCTGGCTGCTGTTGAGAAGAAAGAGGGCCATGACCGTGGAAAAGAGCACGGAGGCGGTGAAGTAGTGGGGGAGGTAGTCGTCCAGAGCACTGAAGCCCACGATGATCAGCGCGACCTGCAGCAGGAGGAAGAGCCCAATGAGCCCCGCGCGGCTGAACACGGCGTGCAAAAGACCGCGGCGGCCCTTTTTCAGCAGCCGGCGACCGCCGTTTTCGCTGTTTCCCTCGCGCTTGCTTCGCATGACTCCGCTCCTTCCCGCCTTGACTTGCCCTAAACACAATGCTATGATTGTAACATTAAATTATACCGTCTTTCCCGCCATGCGTCAAGCAAGCGCGGGAGAGGCGCCCATGGGAGAGAAAAGCGTGCTGCTTTTGAAGATCCTTCTGTGCCTTGCGGCCCTCGTCCCGGCCCTGTGCTGGGGTATCTACCGGGTCGTTTTTTTCAATCCCATCCCCCGCCGGGAGAGCCCCTACGACATCCCGAAGACCCGGCAGTATCAGGAGACGAGGGAGCTCGCCCTGCGGCTCATCCGGGAATTTGACGCGCTTCCCTGCGAAAAGCTGAGCATACGCTCCTTTGACGGCCTGAAGCTCAGCGGACGCTACTACCATGTGCGCGACGGCGCGCCGCTGCAGATCCAGATGCACGGCTACCACGGAACGGCGCTGCGGGATTTCAGCGGCGGCAACCGGCTGGCGGCGGCCATGGGCCACAACCGCCTCGTGATCGATCAGCGCGCCCACGGCGAGAGCGGGGGACATACCATCACCTTCGGCGTCAAAGAGCGGCTGGACTGTCAGGCCTGGGCGGAGTACGCGGCGCGGCGCTTCGGCAGCGAGACGCCCATCGTGCTGGTGGGGGTGTCCATGGGCGCAGCCACGGTGCTGATGGCCTCGGATCTTCC
>Ga0079305_1002592_pt1 | contig 14986 bp, 13 predicted proteins | sample LMS_cellobiose_e_FD_79183 | JGI IMG/M metagenome (GOLD analysis project Ga0079305, IMG submission 79183) | Rumen-fistulated moose microbial communities from Alaska, USA - LMS_cellobiose_enrichment | ecosystem: Host-associated > Mammals > Digestive system > Stomach > Rumen fluid ... | reverse complement strand
TATGCCTTCACTGTCTTCAATAGATCAATAAGTCTGTTGAGCTCGTCATCGCTGTAATACTCCACCTCGATGGCTCCGCCTCTTCCCTTCGCCGTAATGGAGACCCTGGTCCCGAGAATATCCTTGAGCTCTTCCTCAACGCTCAGGACCTCGCGGCTCTTGACCCTCTTCAGCGGCTTTTTTCTGGGCGCGCCGCTCTGAGCAGCGAGCTTTTCCGCCGCTCTTACCGTCAGGCCTTCTTTGATGATGCGCCTGGCAAGTTCTTCCTGTTTCTTCCCGGACAAAGAGAGCACGGCCCTCGCGTGTCCCGGAGTGAGCTCACCTGACGAAACATAGGCTTTTATCTCGTCAGGAAGCTTTAGGAGCCTCAGCGAATTCGCGATATAGGGGCGGGACTTGCTTACGCTTTTGGAAATTTCTTCCTGCGTCATTCCGTAAACGCTGGACATCTGCTGAAGGCCCATCGCCTCTTCTATGGGGTCGAGGTCTTCTCTCTGCATATTTTCAATGATCGCGACCAGCATGTTCTCCTCGTCCGAAAGCTCTCTGACAAGGCAGGGGACGGTCTTTAGTCCCGCTTTTCTGGCCGCTCTCCAGCGCCGCTCACCCGCGACGATCTCGTATCCGACCTCCGCCGGACGCACGACCAAAGGCTGGATCACGCCGTGTTCCAGTATCGATGCGGAAAGCTCCTCGATCTTTTCCGGATCGAAGTTCTTCCTCGGCTGATTCGCGTTAGGCTTGATATCGCTTATTCCGACGTACTGAACGGCCTCGCCGTCAGCCCGCGTTGACGATCCGCTCTTTCGGGGCCTCTTCGCGCTTCCGGCTGCCGCGCCTTCCGCCGGCTCTATCGGAACGTCTGAGGTATCCGCGAACAAAGCTCCCAGGCCTCTTCCAAGCCCTCCTTTTGCTTTCGGCGCCATCACTCTTCCTCTCTCTCAAGAAACTCCCTGGCAAATTCCGTATACGCTTCGGCCCCTCTGGATTTGGGGTCATATTCGACTATCGGCATGCCGTAGCTCGGCGCTTCGGCAAGCCTGATGTTCCTGGGGATGACGGTGGAATACACCTTTGATCCGAAATATCTCTTCACTTCCTGAACGACCTGAACGCTCAGATTCGTCCTGCCGTCGAACATGCTGAGGATGACGCCCTCGATCTTTATATCCGGATTCAGGCTCTTTCTGACGAGATCGATGGTGCTTACGAGCTGGCTTACGCCCTCGAGCGCGTAGAACTCGCACTGGATCGGAATGAGCACGCTCTCGACAGCCGTGAGTGAATTGATCGTCAGAAGGCCCAGTGAGGGCGGGCAGTCTATGAAGATATAATCGTATTTGTTTCTTACCTTGTCGATGGCCTTTTTCAGCCGTTTCTCGCGTCCCTGGATCTGGACCAGCTCGATCTCCGCGCCTGCAAGATCAACGCTTGCGGGGATTATGTCCAGCCCTTTTGTGCGCGTGTGCAGGATCGCCTTTTTAGTGTCGAAATCGTCCTCGATCAGGAGATCGTAGACCGTGTGCTCCAGCGTCTTCTTTTTTATTCCGATACCGCTTGTAGTATTGCCCTGCGGATCGATATCAAGTATCAGAACCTTCTTCCCGAGAAGCGCCAGGCACGCGCCCAGATTGATATTGGTGGTCGTCTTTCCGACGCCGCCTTTCTGGTTGAAAATCGCTATTGCTCTTCCCACTTTTGTCCCTCCACTTATACACTGATCATTTTTTTACATTATATACTTGTGACTGCCGTTTTTCCACACAATTATTTCCCCTTATCCGGGCGGATCCGCCGTGATCGTCTGTTTTTACGCATTTCTTCCCGAAAAAATTTTTTCAGCAAAAAAGTTTCACGTGAAACGTTCTCTATGAGATGTTTCACGTGAAACATTATCCTTCTGATTCACACTATCGGTTTGGCTGCCGGCATCCCGGCGCGTCTGGGATATCTGCCCGGTGTTGCGGCGATTTTCCGTATCACCACAAGACAGTGGGCTTTCTCCGCGTCAGTCTGCACAACATATGGGATCTCAGACGTTCCGCCTCCCATAAGTCCTATCGCGTTTTTCGCCCGCGAGAGCTCTTCGTCGACAGGAAAGGATTTATACGCGCAGAAGGCGCCGCCCTTCCTGACGAACGGCAGGCAGTATTCCGAAAGCACCGCCAGATCGGCGACTGCCCGGGATACACAGAGGTCAAAGCTCTCTCTAAAGCCATCCGTCCTTCCGAGATCTTCCGCCCTTCCGTGGACCGTCCTGACGTTTGCTATGCCGAGATCCGCGCACAGATCGTCGACCACAGCAAGCCTCTTTGCCAGCGAATCCATGAGAACGAATTCCTTCTCCGGGAAGCAGACCGCAAGGGGTATTCCGGGGAATCCGCCTCCCGTCCCGACATCCGCGACGCGTTCGGCCTTCTCAAAGAACTCAAGCCCGCAGGGCGCCAGAGAATCAAGATAATGCTTTTTCTCGAAGTCCTCCGGATCGGTTATCGCGGTGAGGTTTATATATCTGTTCTTCTCGAGCAACCCCTCCATATAGGCGCGGAGCGTCGCGGCCTTCTTTTTCGGGTCGGAGATGCCAAACTCTTCGAGTTTCAGAGCCAGATCCATCAGGCCTCGCCTCCCTTCCCGTTCTGCCGGCGCAGCTTCTCGAGATAGACGGTAAGAACATTTATATCCGCGGGAGAAACTCCGGAGATCCTCGACGCCTGTCCCAGCGAGCGCGGGCGCACCGCGTCCAGCTTCTGGGAGGCTTCGATCCTCAGCCCCTGAATGGCGGAATAGTCGAGATCCTGCGGGAGCGGTCTCTCTTCCATCCTCCGGAACTTCTCGACCTGCGCCTTCTGCTTTCTGATGTATCCCTCGTATTTGATCTCGACCTCAAGCTGCTCCAGCGCGTGGAAGGGGAGCTCCGGCCTTTCGGGATCCAGCCCGGCTAGATCGCCGTATTTCACTTCCGGCCTTTTCAGAAGTTCCTCCAGAGAGATGCCCGAGGAGACCGGCGAGCTTCCGAGACGCGAGAGAAGATCGTTCGCTTTATCCGGGCTTATCACGGTAGAAGCGAGTCTTTCACGCTCGGATGCGACAAGCTCCTGCTTGCTGCGGAAGATCCTGTATCTCTCCTCCGAGACGAGACCGATCTCATGGCCCTTCTCGGTAAGGCGCTGATCTGCGTTGTCCTGCCTGAGCAAAAGCCGGTATTCGGCCCTGCTGGTCATGATCCTGTAAGGCTCGTTGGTCCCTTTGGTCACCAGGTCGTCGATCAGGACGCCGATATACGCCTCGTCGCGCCCGAGAACAAAGGGCTTTTTTCCACATGTTTCCAGCGACGCGTTGATGCCGGCGATGAGCCCCTGCGCCGCGGCTTCTTCATATCCTGAGCTTCCGTTGAACTGTCCGGCGCAGAAGAGCCCGGGCAGGACCTTGCTCTCGAGCGAGGGCTTAAGCGTCAGCGGGTCGATGCAGTCGTATTCTATCGCATAGGCGGGCCTTGTGATCACGATGTTCTCAAGCCCGGGAATGCTGTGGTAGAAATCTCTCTGAACGTCCTCCGGAAGAGAGGAGCTCATGCCCTGGATATACATCTCCTCGGTATCCAGGCCTTCGGGCTCTATAAAGAGCTGGTGTCTCTTCTTATCGGGGAAGCGCCTGATCTTGTCTTCGATGGACGGGCAGTACCTCGGCCCGATGCCCTCGATCTTCCCGCCGAAGAGCGCCGACCGGTGAAAGTTCGCCCTTATGATCTCATGGGTCCTCTCGGTCGTATATGTTAGGTAGCAGGATATCTGGTCCCGCTCGAGGCTCTCGTTCATGAAGGAGAAGGGAACGACCGGAACGTCGCCCTTCTGCTCCTCCATTACGCTGTAGTCAAAGCTCGAGGAGAGCGCTCTCGCAGGAGTTCCGGTCTTGAACCTGCGGAGCTTTATCCCGTGGGATTCGAGGTCGGCTGAGAGCTCGCGTGCGGGGGCGAGCCCGTTCGGGCCGCTTTCGAAGGCGCTGTCGCCTATAAATATCTTTCCGCCGAGGAAGGTGCCGGTCGCGATCACGACGGCCTTAGCCCTGTATTCCGCGTTGGTCCGCGTTACGACACCCGATACACGTCCTCCCTCGGTCAGGATCTTCACGACCTCATCCTGCTTGATGTCCAGAAGAGGTTCCTTCTCGAGTGTCTTCTTCATCTCCAGATGATAGCGCTGCTTGTCCGCCTGAGCCCTGAGCGAGTGGACTGCGGGTCCCTTGGAGGTGTTCAGCATCCTGCTCTGGATAAAGGTCTTGTCTATGTTCAGGCCCATCTCGCCGCCGAGCGCGTCTATCTCCCTGACCAGATGGCCCTTTCCTGTCCCTCCGATCGCCGGATTGCAGGGCATCATGGCGATGGCCTCGAGGTTTATCGAGAACATGAGAGTCTTTCTTCCGAGTCTGGCGCACGCCAAAGCGGCCTCGCAGCCCGCGTGGCCTCCTCCGATGACGATGACTTCATATTCTCCCATCAGGTATCTTTCCATCGGGACCTCTTTTCGGGATCATTTTCCAAGGCAGAAACGGCTGAAGATCTCGCTGAGGATATCGTCCTGGACCGAGTCTCCGGTTATGAATCCGAGGCTCTCATAGGCGCCTCTCAGGTCAATCTCTACGAGCTCGAACGGCTCTCCGGCTTCAAGGCTCCTGAGAGCTTCCTCAATTGAACGCGACGCGTTCATCAGCATTGAAAGATGTCTGGCGTCCGTGACGACACGGCCCTGCTTAACAGCCTCCGTTCTGAGCCCGCCGGACCCGGCGCCGGATCCTTCAGACCCTCCGGCCGCGCAGAAATCTTTGATCACCTTTTCGACAGCGGCGATCGATCCCCTGTCTGCGAAAGAAGTGCTGACGTGCCTATAACCCCCGGCAAACTCCTCCGCCTCGCGTTCACCGAACGCCGGAGGAAGATCGCTCTTGTTGAAGAAGATGACTGCGGTCGCGGGGTCGAGGCCCGAAAGTATCATGCGGTCCTCGTCGTTGATCGGTTCGGAGCTGTCGATAAGCATGAACACCAGATCCGCGTCCCTGGCCGCATCGCGGGCGCGCTCTATCCCGATCTTCTCGACCACATCCTCGGTATCTCTTATGCCGGCGGTATCGGTGAGCTTTACGGGGATCCCGCCTATATTGGCGAATTCCTCTATCGTGTCGCGCGTGGTCCCGGGGATCTCGGTAACGATCGCGCGGCTCTCGCGGAGAAGGCCGTTGAGCAAAGACGATTTCCCGACGTTGGGGCGCCCGACGATCGCGACGCTAAGACCTTCCTTCATTATCCTGCCGGTGCGCGCGGAGGCTATCAGATCGTCTATGGAAGCTTTGATCTTTCCGAGCTCCTCCGCTATCTTCCCGGCCTCCGCCTCCTCGACATCCTCGTCCGGATAGTCGATGTTTACGTCTATCTCGACCAGAACGTCGGTAAGGGCGCTGCGAAGCGCGCCTATCTCCTCGGAGAACTTTCCACGAAGACGGGCCACAGCTATCTCAAGGGCTTCCTCGGTCCTCGCTCCGACCACGTCCATCACCGCTTCGGCCTGCGAGAGGTCGATCCTGCCGTTCAGAAAAGCTCTCTTGGTGAACTCTCCGGGTTCCGCCAGCCTGGCACCGGAGGCCATCACGAGCTTAAGCGTCCTGTAAAGCGGGACGCTTCCTCCGTGGCAGTCTATCTCCACGACGTCTTCCGCGGTGTAGGTGCCCGGGCCCGGCATATATACCGCCAGGACCTCGTCCACCGCGGTATCGCCGTCAAAGACGTGTCCGTATGTCAGCATGCGCGGCACGATCTCCCCGGCTTTCGCAGTCACGAAAACGCGGTCCATTATTGGTCTGGCCATAGGACCGCTTATCCTGACTATTCCTATTCCGCCTTCGCCCGGCGGCGTCGCTATCGCGCAGATGGTTTCTTCCATGAAACAAAGGGCTGCCGTGAAATCAGGCAGCCTCCGGGTCTAAAACTCTGTCTCTTATTTGAGCTCTATGATCACCCTGCGGGAAGGATCCTGTCCCTCGCTGCGGGTAGTCACACGGCTGTCCTTCTGAAGAGTCGCGTGGATGACCTTGCGCTCATAGGGGTTCATCGGCTCGAGCTTGAAGCTTCTGCGGGTCCTTACCACCTTGTCGGCGAGCTTGACAGCCAGCTTCTCAAGAGCCTTTTCTCTCTTGGCGCGGTAATTCTCCGCGTCGACAACTACTCTTACGTAGTCCTCGCCGCCTTTGTTCACCACGAGGCTGGTGAGGTACTGGATCGCGTCGAGCGTGGCTCCGCGCTTACCGATGATCGTCCCGGAATCCGGGCCTTCGATGGTGAAGAAGAGGTCCTTGCCGTCGGTCATGCATTTGACGCTGAGGTCGAGGCCCATTTCCTTCACAACGTTTTCGAGGAACTCCAGTCCGCTGTTCTCTGTGACGGCGGTCAGCGTGGCGGGGTCGACGGCCGGAACGGCGGGCTCGGCGTCGATCAAAGCTTCCGCGCTCTTTGCGGGGGCTTTTTCCTTTGATCTTTCCTTATCGCGGTCTCTGTCTCTTCTGTTCTTCTTTTTCTTTCCGCCTTCGGATGCTCCGGATTCGCCTTCCTTCTTATCATAAGGCTTGCCGGAAGTTTCGTAAGGCTTAGCCATCTTTACCTTCTTGACCGGAGCTTCAGCGGGTTTCTCCTCCACGACCGTGGGGATCTTCCTGGTCACTCTGACCAGAGCGAGCTTGCTTCCGAAACCGAGGAAGCCTCTGGAAGGCTCTTCGAGAACTTCATAATCTATCTCGTCTTCAGTGGCTCCGAGGTCCTCGAGCGCGAGCCTCACAGCCTCCTCGACGGTGTTGCCGTATTTCTTCGTCTCGTCGAGACTCAGTTCTCTACGGCTGCGGCTTATTATTGCTTCCGTATTTTGTCTTCTGTTCTTTTTCACTTTTCCACTTCCAATCCGGTCCTATTTCTTTCCGGTCTTTTTCCTGCTGTTCTTTGCTTCCTTGAATCCGGCTTCAAAAGCGGCCTGGTTCGGGGATTTTACCTCTTTGGCGGATCTGTTCTTTCCGGATTTTCCGGTGCTTTCGTTTCCGGCTGCTTCAGCCCTGAGTTTTCTGAAGCTCAGGTTGAAGAAGATCTGGACCACCTGACCGATGAACCAGTAGATCGCGAGAGCCGCGGGATAGGAATGAGCGAGCCAGGCGATCATGACGGGGAAGAAGTACTTCATCATTCCGGTCATGAAAGCGTTGCTGCCGGCGGCCTGGGGCTGTGTCTGATTCATGAAATAGCTCGCGAGGAATGTCGCGACGCCGGACAGAATCGGCAGCACCCACGGATCGGGCTGTGCGAGGTCTTTGATCCAAAGGAAAGATTCGTGTACAGCAAAGATCATGCTGTCATCGGTAAAATACCGCATCGGGTTTCTGAGAAGAATGAAGAGTCCGGAGATAACTATCATCTGGATGATCATCGGGAGGCATCCGGAAGCGGGGTTGTATCCGACTTCCTTGTACATCTCCTGCATCTTCTCATTCATCTTCTCGCGGTCGTTGGCGTATTTCTGCTGGATCTCCTGCTGCTTCTTGGCGAAGTCCGCCATGCCTGCAGTGGATTTGATCTGCTTCCTGTAGACAGGGTAAAGCGCGCCCCTGACCACCAGGGAAAGAATGACTATTGCGAGCCAGTATTTATGTACCAGATGGTACAGGAGCTGCAGCAAAAGTCCAAAGGGCTGTGCTAAAAGGCCAAACATTCAAATTCTCCTGTTTCACACCAGAGGATCGTAACCGCCGGGGTTCCCGGGGTGACACCTCAGTATGCGTTTAATGCCAAGATAACTTCCTTTGAAAACTCCGTACTTCTCCAGGGCCTGGATGAAGTACGTGGAACATGTGGGATAAAACCGGCATGTGCTCGGAAAAAGGGGAGATATACATTTCTGATAAAAACGGATCAGCAGGATCATCAGCTTGCTGACCGCGAGACTCAAATATTTCATATCTTCCGGCTCTTCATTACGCCAAGCCGCCGGAGACCCGATTCCATGGACCTCCGGACGTCGCCGCATTTTTTCCCGTTGATGGTGCTCCTGGCTATGAATATGAGGTCATAGCCGTCTCCTATACTGCCGCGGGAGAGTCTGTAGCTCTCCTTCATGAGCCGCCTGGCGCGGTTCCTGGCCACACTGTTCCCGACTTTTTTGCTTGCCAAAAAGGCTGTGCGGTTGCCGGACAAGCCGTTTTCGCGGCAGAATATGACGACGTATCTGTCACCGGCCGATCTTCCCTTCTTGTATAGGGCGTCGAAATCGGCCTTTCTCCTCAATACATCAGGCCTGAGCATCGATAGCCCTGCCTTAAGCGGAGAGTCTCTTTCTGCCCTTCGCTCTTCTTCTCTTCAGAACGTTCCTTCCGTTCTTGGTCTTCATTCTCTTTCTGAAGCCGTGCTCTTTCATCCTCTGCCTGTTCTTAGGCTGAAACGTCATTTTCATATAGTTTTTCCTCCTGTATCAAAAAACTGCGGTGCTGTCTGAATTCCAACAACACATACAAAGTTATTTTACTTTCTAAGTCCAAGGCTGTCAACACCGTATTTTCCGCGCACGGAGGCCGGCGAGGGTCCGAAATGCATGTTGAAAACTTTGATAAAGTTATCCACATGCTGTGGATAAGTCTTTTAATAATTCTATTTTCAACGCTAATTTTCCATCTTGCTTATTCACATGCAATTGACTAAAATATATCTTGAAATCACTCTTAAGGAGAAACGGGCGGCAATGGATAGATCCGAGCTTTGGCAAAAGGTTCTGGACGACATAAAACTTAAAGTCAACGAAGCTGCTTATAACAGTTTTTTATCCAGACTGACACTGAGAGATTATTCAACCGAGCCTCCTCTCGCTCATCTTGAAGCTGAGAGGCAGGCTATTTGCAATATAATAAACAGACGTTATATAAAGAGCCTAAATGACAGTTTTTCAAGCGTTACGGGGATCTCCGACTTCAGGGTCATGGTAAAGACCGCGGAGGATTACCGGGAGCTCGCAAGATCCATCTCCAACGTAGAAAGCGAAGAAGAGAACAAGACTCCTAAGTTCGACAACCTGAATTTTGACTTCAGAAAAGAGAAGATATTCGACCCGGCGATGACCTTCGACAATTTTGTCGTAGGCGAAAGCAATGTCTTTGCCCAGGCAGCCTGCCTGGCGGTAGCGCAGTCACCCTCGGATATATACAATCCTCTTTTCATCTACGGCGGATCCGGCCTCGGAAAGACTCATCTGATGCACGCCACCGGCATATATCTCCTTCAGCACAACAGCAATCTCAAGATACTCTATGTAAGTTCCGAGACATTTGCCAACGATTATATAAGGGCTATCAACGAAAAGAAGCTTATAGAGTTCAAGAATAAATACAGAAAGCCCGACGTCCTGTTCATAGACGACGTCCAGTTCTTTGAGGATAAGATCGGTATCCAGGAGGAGTTTTTCCATACATTCAATAATCTCTACGAGAATAACCACCAGATAGTTCTCTCAGGAGACAGACCTCCGAACAAACTCTCTCATATGCAGGAGAGGCTGAGATCCCGTTTCGCGTGGAATATGATAGCCGAGATCAAACCCCCCGACTATGAGACGAGGGTAGCTATCCTTATGAAAAAAGCAGAGCTCATGAATATGGAGATGGATGACGATCTCTACGATATCATCTGCTTCATAGCCGAGCGCATCAAAGACAATAACAGGCTGCTCGAAGGCGCTCTTAAGAGGACCAACGCCTTTGCTCAGATAGCGAACGAAAAGCCTACGCTTGCGTTTGTAAAGAGCTCTCTTCCGGATCTTATGCAGGGCGGAGAGAATATCACGCCGGATAAGATAAAATCGGTGATCTGCAAGCATTTCAAGATAAAGCTTTCTGATCTCGATTCCGACACGAGAAAGAGCAATATAGCATATCCAAGACAGATCGCAATGTATCTCACGAGGACGATGACCGATTATTCTCTTCCGAGGATAGGCCTTATTTTCGGAAACAAGCATTATTCGACCGTGAAATACGCCTGCGATAAGATCGAAGAGGAGATCAGGGTAAACAGAGAGCTTAAAGAGCTGATAGAGCAGCTGACTGAGAAGATAAATTCCTAGATCTTATTTATCAAAAATCGAAGGCTTTTTATCATAAGGCTTTTAGTCGGGTCTGTTTTGATAAAAAGGCGCGGAATAATGCGGATCAAAGAAGTTATCCACAGTTTCCTAAGGATTATTATTATTATTATTAAACAGAAATATAGTTAAACAAGGAGGACGTCATGAAATTCAGCTGTGATCAGCAGGTTTTGAACAAAGCTTTAAATATCGTTTCAAAAGCGGTAAGCACCAGGACAACAATACCTACTCTTAAAGGTATCCTTCTTGAGATAAAAGAAGAAGGCATACTTACCATGACGGCTTCCGATATGGATATAAGCATAGAGGAAAAGCTGAATGTAAACTCTTATGAGAGCGGCGCCGTGATAGTTCCGGCAAAGCTTTTCGGAGATGTGATCAGAAAGCTTCCTTCTGGAGAAGTGAGTATAAATGTTGAGGAAGAGAAGATCAACATCAAATGCATGAACGCTGAATTCTCTCTGATCGGAATGCCTGCCGACGAATTTCCCAACATAAAGAGTATAGAGGAAGAAAGCAGAGAGATCTCTTTTGATAAAGAGATGCTGGTCAATATGATCAGAAAGACCTCTTTTGCTGCAAGCATAGATCAGACAAAGGGAATAGTTACGGGCGTTTTGATCGATATCAAACCCGACTATATGAATATGGTGGCCATCGACGGTTACAGAATGGCTATCGTAAAAGAAGATATAGTGAGTCTCTCAGATGATAAGATCATCATTTCCGGACGCATAATGAACGAGATATCCAAGATCCTCACAGAGACCGGCTACGAGAATAACGATATAAAGATGGTTGTGACCGATAAGAACGCGGCCATCTATGTTGACAACGTCAAGATAATGACCCGTTTAATGGTCGGAGAGTTCATCAGATATAACGATATCCTTCCGAAGGAGTTCAGACTCGAGGTAAAGGTGAACAGGGGAGATCTGACAGAGAGTATTGAGAGAGCTTCTCTCCTTTCAAAAGAAGGAAAGAACAACCTCATCAAACTTTCCATCAGAAATAATATCATGACCATCACCTCGCATTCTGAAGAAGGAAATGTAAAAGAGGAAGTTCTCGTCGAGAAGACAGGAGACGATATAGACATCGGCTTCAATTCAAAATATATGCTGGATATACTTAGGGCTGCTGACGATGAATACATCAGGATGTTCTTCAGGGACAGCGTCACCGCCTGCCTCGTATGTCCTATGGAAGGAGAGAGTTATAAATATCTGCTCCTGCCGGTGAGAATATCCAATTATTGATGATATGTACATCAAAAGCGCGGAACTGAAGAATTTCAGAAACTATAAAGATCAGAAAATAGACTTCGATGAAAAGGTCAACATTATCCTGGGCAACAATGCCCAGGGTAAGACCAACGTCATCGAAGCTATTTATATGTCTTCAATGGGAAAGTCGTTCAGGACATCAAAAGACTCCGAACTTATCTCTTTCGGTGAGGAAAACGCCTATATTAAGGTCGAAGCGGTAAGAAACGATATTGAGACCAAAATAGAGATAAGTCTTTTATCAAAAGGAAAGAGATCTTCCATTAAATACGTAAAGAAAGACAAAAAAGAGATAAAGAAGACTTCTGAACTGATAAACAATATACTTCTCGTGGTCTTTTCTCCCGACGATCTTAAGATAGTGAAGGATGAGCCGGAAAAAAGGAGAAAATTCATAGACAGGGAAGCCTGCCAGATATCTCCCTCATATTTTGATGTTCTCAGCAATTACAGAAGGGTGCTTCTTCAGAGAAACGCTTATCTTAAGGAGAATACGGTCAGCAGCGACATCCTTGATATATGGGATGAACAGCTTGCCGGATACGGATCCGCGCTCACAAGACAGAGGGCCGCCTTTATAGAGAAGATAGGTGAATACGCTGCCCGAATTCAGGACGGAATAACAGCAGGATCGGAAAAACTCGAAATAAGCTATGAACCGGATGTGGATATTCTGGATATGGATCCTGAAGAAGGACGCGGCTATTTCTACGATATGATAAAAAGCTCCTTTGAGAGCGATATGAGAAACAGGACCACTACAGTCGGTCCCCACAGGGATGATATAGCCTTCATAGTGAACGGGATAGATATGAGAAGCTTCGGTTCACAGGGTCAGCAGAGGACCTGCGCGCTGTCTCTTAAGCTCGCCGAGCTGGATCTGATAAGAGAAGAGAACGGTGAAGAAGGGATACTTCTTCTCGACGATGTAATGAGTGAACTCGACGGAAGTCGACAGGAATATCTGATAGACACTATGAAGAACAATCAGCTCTTCATAACAACTACGGATCTCGATGAGAACATCAGAAAAAAGTTCAACGACGCGGCTTATTACCGTGTGGAATCCGGCCGCATAGAGAGAATATGACTCCATACATATATAATACAATATGTAGAAAAGTGAAAAATGCCGTAAAGCGAGAATATTTGTTCGAAAATTAACGAGGTTATATTCAGAAATGTTTTTACCCTATAAAGGGAAAAAATCGCTTCTGAGCTATTTTTAATCAAAATATCGAAATTTTTATCAAAACACCCTCAAAAACTTGCTAGAGGGCGTTTTTTACTGTATAATACTTCTGTTAAAGATACAAACAATATATTGTGCCATAAAAATATATATTTGGAGGAATAATGGGTACTGATTCTAAGGTAACAAACCAGTATAACGCCGCGCAGATCCAGGTCCTCGAAGGCCTGGAGCCGGTCCGCAAGAGCCCGGGAATGTATATAGGCTCCACGGGTCCCAGCGGACTTCATCACCTGGTATACGAGGTGGTCGACAACAGCGTGGACGAGGCGCTGGCGGGATTCTGCAAACACATCAGGGTCACCATCAATTTTGATAACTCCATAACCGTCGAGGACGACGGCCGCGGAATGCCTGTAGACATCAACGAAGACTACGGGATGTCCGGCGTTGAGATCATCCACACCAAGCTAAACGCGGGAGGCAAATTCGGAGGCGGCGGATATAAGGTCTCCGGAGGACTTCACGGCGTCGGCGCGTCGGTCGTAAACGCTCTTTCCAAGAGGATGGTAGTCGAGGTCAAGAGAAACGGACACCTCTACAGGCAGGAGTATATAAGAGGCGAGGCGACCGGCCCTCTCGAGATAGTTGGCGACGCCCGCGGGACAGGATCAAAATCCACCTTCTGGCCGGACCCGGAGATCTTCGAGGACATCAGATACGATTACGATACCCTCCAGCACAGGCTGAGAGAGATGGCCTTCCTGAACAAAGGCCTCAAGATAACGATCGCAGACGAGCGCGAGAAGAGCAAGAAGAAGGAAGTCTTCCATTATGAAGGCGGCCTTAAGGAATACGTAAGCTATCTTAATAAGAACAAGGATCCGCTGCATCAGGACGTGATCCACTTTGAAGTGTCCAGAAAGGACAATATGGAAGTGGAAGTCGCCATGCAGTATACGGATTCCTACAGCGAGCTTGTCCTTTCGTACGCTAACAACATCAATACTATAGAAGGCGGAACGCATCTCGCCGGCTTCAGAGCCGCGGTCACAAGATGCATCAATGACTACGCCCGCAAATACAAATATCTCAAGGAGAAGGACGCGGCTCTCTCCGGTGACGACGTCAGAGAAGGTCTTACCGGCATCGTTTCTGTAAAGCTCGAGAGACCGCAGTTTGAATCCCAGACCAAGATCAAGCTCGGAACGAGCGAGGTAAGAGGCTTTGTTGAATCGGCTACCAACGACAACCTGAACGCCTACCTCGAGGAGCACCCCAAGGAAGCCAAGATCATAATCGAAAAATGCCTGCAGGCGTCACGCGCCAGAGAGGCCGCGAGAAAGGCCAGAGAGACCGTCAGAAAGAGCGACTTCCTTGGAAGTACCTCCCTCCCCGGAAAGCTGGCAGACTGCTCAGAGAAGGACCCGAAACTTTCGGAGATCTTCCTCGTGGAGGGCGACTCCGCGGGCGGCTCCGCCAAGCAGGGAAGAGACAGGAAGCGCCAGGCAGTCCTGCCCCTCCGCGGCAAGATCCTGAACGTTGAGAAGGCCCGTCTCGACCGTATACTGAGCTCGGAAGAGATCAAGAACATGATCACAGCCTTCGGCTGCGGCGTCGGAAAGGAATTCGACGAGTCGAAGCTCAGATATCACAAGATAATAATCATGACGGATGCGGATGTCGACGGAGCGCATATCAGAACGCTTCTTCTGACCTTCTTCTTCAGGCACATGACTCCTTTGATCGAGGGCGGATACGTATACGCTGCAAAGCCGCCGCTCTTCATGACCAAGCAGGGCAAGGAGGTCCACTACACCTATTCGGAGCCCGAGCAGGACAGACTCATGGAGGAGCTCAAGAAGAAGAACGGAAAGATAGACATCCAGCGCTATAAAGGTCTTGGAGAGATGGACTTCCACCAGCTCTGGGAGACCACGATGGATTACAACAACAGGACGCTGATCCAGATAACGATGGACGACGCGGCCGCGGCCGACGAGATATTTACGGTCCTTATGGGAGACAAGGTCCCGCCGCGCAAGCAGTTCATCGAGGAGCATGCGACGCTTGCGGAGATAGACGCGTAGAAAGGAGGGAGGACAGATGGCAGATCTTATAGAAGATACCAGGCTTGAACAGCACGAGATAAGCGCTGAAATGAAAAAGTCCTATATCGATTACGCGATGAGCGTTATCGTTGGACGTGCCCTCCCCGACGTAAGGGACGGCCTTAAACCCGTACACCGGAGGATCCTCTACGGAATGGGGAACCTCGGTGTGACTCCGGATAAGCCCCATAAGAAATCCGCCCGTATAGTCGGCGAAGTCATGGGTAAATACCATCCCCACGG
>Ga0079305_1002591_pt1 | contig 14992 bp, 14 predicted proteins | sample LMS_cellobiose_e_FD_79183 | JGI IMG/M metagenome (GOLD analysis project Ga0079305, IMG submission 79183) | Rumen-fistulated moose microbial communities from Alaska, USA - LMS_cellobiose_enrichment | ecosystem: Host-associated > Mammals > Digestive system > Stomach > Rumen fluid ... | reverse complement strand
CTATGACAAATACGAAGACACGACCAAGCTGTTCGATTACTGCTTCAACAACTTCTCCTATGTCTCGGTGAGTCTGGGCAGCATGTCGGAGCTCGTCGTGCCGATCGTGGAGAACTCCATCACCACCGGCGAGATAGTCTCCGACGGCGGCTTCACCGTCAACCTGCTGCTGCACAAGGCGGTCGCACAAAACGATATAAACTCGGAATATTCCGCGCCGGAGTTCTACTCCTCCATCGAGAGCGCCAACGAGGATCCCCCGACCGTCACGCTCGATATCGTCGGCGACTCTGTGAGCCGGTATATGAATCCCGCGCTCGGCACCTACCGGCTGGACTACGCCTATAACCGCATCGAAAGCGATTTTTCTGGGAGATACGTCGCGGCGATACGACCTGTTGAGGAAAAGCCGACGCTCTCAAAACCGGCCCGCGTGTTCCTGCTCATCGCAAGCGTCGTGGCGCTCATGATCATCGCGCTCTTCATCATCCGCGCGATCAACCTCCACCGCTACCGCAACAGGCGGCTCAACCGTTATTCCAGCCGCTCCAGATACAGCCGCTATCGCGAATGATCTCCGGCAAGTCAAGGCGCAGACTATTATATTTCCGCAGCAAAAAGCGGTGAGGGATCATCCTCGCCGCTTTTTTCATACTTTTTTCGTGATAGCGTCCCTGCGCCTCACTGCGCCTTGCGCATGATGCGCGTCCCGAGGTATATCGCTGCGGCGCCCCCCGCGACAAGTATGATGACCGGCACGAGCAGCGCGTCGCTCTCAAAAAAGAGCGCAGATAACCCGCTGAGCGCCGGAGCAGCCGCCACCAGCGCGATCACCTTTCCCAACTGCTTTGCGTACTGCTTTTTGTCCTTCATCTTTGCGGCATATTCCCGCATTATCAGCCCGCTGTCCCCCGTGGAGAGCAGCGCGGCATATATCAACAGCATGCCCGCAAAGATGAACATAATTATGGAATAAGGCTGCACCGGGATCACGCTCCTTTCATGATGATGCAGGACCCTTTGCAGCTATTATATCACATTTCCGTTCGTCTGTATACCGCCTTCTGACAAAGCTCACCCGAAGTATTCACTCACGACTTCCTCAAGTGTCTGGCTCTTTATCTCAAGTTCTTCTATCCCCAGCGCGTTTATCTGCGAGACTGCGTCGCTCAGACTGACCGCGCGATTGTTTCCGGTAACGGTGTAATAAGGAGGCTCGGCTCGCTTCAACGTCAGTCCAGGCAGCAGCCCGTCCGGTACCTCCGCCCCGGTTTTGAAGGAGATACTGTAATTCCCGCCGTAAAGGCTCTCGAAATCCTCTACCGTGCCGTCGTGCCTTATGTGCCCCTCATCTATCAGGATGATGCGCTCACAGAGGCTTTCGATATCGCCCATGTCATGCGAGGTGAGTATCACCGTCGTCTCTTTTTTGACGTTCACCTGCTTTATAAAGTCGCGTATCTTGTGCTTGGAGGTCACGTCGAGTCCGATCGTCGGCTCATCCAGAAAGAGGATATCGGGAGAATGGAGCATCGCCCCGGCAATGGTGGCGCGCATCTTCTGGCCGAGGCTGAGAAGCCTGACCGGCTGGTTTATTATCTCGTCGAGCTCAAATATCTCGGTGAAATATGCTATGTTTTCGTTATATACACTGTCCGGGATGTCATACAGCCGCCTGTTGAGCTGATAGCTGTCTATGACCGGCAGATCCCAGAAAAGCTGCGAGCGGTTGCCGAAAACCACACCTATTTGCATGGCGTTCTTCTTTCGGTCTTTGTACGGAGTCAATCCGTTTACCGACACCTCTCCGGAAGTCGGGAACAGTATTCCGGACAGTATCTTGAGCGTGGTGGACTTTCCCGCTCCGTTGGGCCCGATGTATCCGACGATCTCTCCCTTTTCCACCGAAAAGCTCACATCGTCCACCGCCGTCTTTGTCCTGTATTGCGGCTTGAACAGATGCCTTACCGCACCGCTGATACCGGTTCCGCGTTCCGGTATCCTGTATTCCTTTGTGAGCCTGTCAACGATTATCTGTGGCATGCTATCACCCTTATCTCATATTTGTGTAAAAACAAAACTGCCGCTCAGCTTCCTGAGCTGTTGTATCGTTTGAGCTGACCCATCCAGAGAAAATACGCGAGCGCCAGTATTGCAGCGCCGACAAGCGGGGTTATTATCCCAAACCTGACGCTGAAGAAGCCTCCCTCCCTGGAGAGCAGATACTGCGCCGGATAAAAATTTATAAAGCCGAACGGGATGACGACGGTGAGTATCACCTGCAGTACGCCGCCGTATATAGATATCGGGTATTTCAAAAAGCCCTTGAACATCCAAAAGAGATTGATGAACGGATTGCTGTTGAGCAGCTTGAAGGAGAAGACCGAGCACAAAACAAGCAGTCCGCCCTGCACAGCGGATGAACCCAGTATAAAAAGAACAAGTATCATGAGATTCAAAGGCGTTGGATTGAATCTGATGCGTATCAGCGCAAAGATCATGACGCCGAGCGCGAGAGAAAAATGCGAAAGATAACCGAGAGCCATGCCGTAATTGCAAACCTGAAAGGCGAACGGATTCATCGGTTTGGTGAGAGAGGCGTCAAAGTCGCCGCTCCGGATACGGGCGGCCAGACGTGTTGACGGATGAAAAAAGAAGAATGCGCTTATCGCATATGATATCAACTCAAAAGCGTACAGGAGCAGCACCTCCTCCGCCTTCCACCCGGCAAGTTCGCCGAAGGATGATACTGCGATGTATATGACTGCAAAGGTCGAGCCGTAGGATATTATTTGGCCTGTAAATCCGAGCCAGTAAGGTAACGGGTACTGAATGGCGCCCTTAAGCTGTATCTTGAAAAATTCGGCGATGAGCCTGAGCCGTTTCCTCATGATCTTACCCTCCCTGTACGATCAGCTTGCGCTCGGCTCTGCGCCACACCAGTTTTTCGATCAAAAACAAAACGGCAAGCCAGGCGAGCTGAAGAATTATTGCGGTCAGAGGAGACTCAGACTCCCCCAGGAATATCAGTATCGGCTCATATGAGATATATCTGAAAGGCAGAAACAGCGATACCTTTGCCAGCCAGTCGGGATAAAACCAAAGCGGTATCGCCGACGCTCCGAACAGCGTCATAAAGCCTTGCAGAAAAAAATCGGAAAACCAGATAGTTATCAGAAAGAAAGCCGTAAGGCCGATGATATATTTAACTTCAAACGATATCAGTGCGCCAAGCGTCACGCTGACTACAAACAGCAATCCGTTTTTCAGATCCGGAAGGCTGAAGCCGTAGATCAGCGCCATTATTATCGCTGGCGGAAGCACAGTGAACAGGAGCACATTGAGGTTTCCGCCAAAGTCATGGAACAGTATCTGTTTTTTCAGTGTCGCAGGTATCGTCAGCGCGCATGAGATGGTGCCGTCATTTATATACTGCTCGATCATATATGCCGCTCTTGTGCCCGTGAGCATCGAAACCACCGAATTGATCACGATGAACACCACATACTGGCCGATGCTCCGCCCATCGCTGATGGCGGAAGCCGAGATCAGCACCTGCCAGAATTTTATCTGCACAAACATCGCCAGCACAGACGTCAGCAGACCCCATATGATGGAGCTCCGGTAGATCAGTTCCTCTTTGAAACCGATCTTTATGTATTCAAGCGCCGTTTTCATGCTCTCGCTCCTTCCGTAGGCTGTTATAACAAGCATACGCGAGGTCTTCAACGACCCCAAGCTTCATCTCTTCCGGATATGAAAGATGCAGAAATGTATGTTTGCAGTTTTGCGCCTTTTTATCGTGGTTCTTTCAACTCAAACCGGTCGCCGAACTGCTCGCTGCGGCAGAAAATGTCTTTTTAATGTATTTTCAGTATTTTTTTACTTTTTTGGTGATATTCATTATACCACCCCCCCTATTTTTGTCAATACTTTTTTAATATTTACACCAATTATTTTTTGTTTGCCAGCTACGTCTTTGCGACCGGCATATAATAGCTAATGCAGATCTGATTGTGCGCAAAAAAAAAGGCGCTCCCATTCGGGAGCGCCTCCGGGTCTGTTCTGTTGCTTTGCGGCGCAGGTCTGCGTCACATCAATACATGCCGCCCATGCCGGGGTTGGGAGCCGCGGCTGCCGGATTCTCCTCTTTCTTGTCAGCAACGAGGGATTCGGTGGTGAGCACCATGCCCGCGACGGAAGCCGCGTTCTGCAGAGCGGAACGGGTGACCTTTGTCGGATCAACGATGCCGCGCTGGATCATATCGCAATAATCATCCTTGTTGGCGTCATAGCCGTAGCCCACCTTGTGGGAACGACGGATCTTGTCGATGATGACGGAGCCGTCCACGCCCGCGTTGATGGCGATCTGACGGATGGGCTCCTCGAGAGCCTTGAGAACGATCTTGACGCCGGTCTTCTCATCGCCGTCATAGGCGGGAAGCAGCTTCTCGACCGCCGGGATGGCGTTGAGCAGAGCCACGCCGCCGCCGGCCACGATGCCCTCTTCGACAGCGGCCTTCGTCGCAGCGAGAGCATCCTCGATGCGCAGCTTCTTCTCCTTCATCTCGATCTCGGTCGCAGCGCCCACCTTGATGACGCCTACGCCGCCGGAGAGCTTGGCAAGACGCTCCTGGAGCTTCTCGCGGTCGAAATCGGAGGTGGTGGTCTCTATCTGGGCGCGGATCTGGCCGATGCGGCCCTTGATCTCAGCGGCATCGCCCTTGCCGCCGACGATGATGGTGTTCTCCTTCTGGACCTTGACCTGAGCGGCGCGTCCGAGCTGTGCAACGGTGGTCTCCTTCAGTTCAAGACCGAGCTCCTCGCTGATTACCTCGCCGCCGGTGAGGATGGCGATGTCGCGGAGCATCTCCTTGCGGCGGTCGCCAAAGCCCGGGGCCTTGACGGCAACACAGGTGAAGGTGCCGCGCAGCTTGTTGACGATGAGGGTGGAGAGCGCCTCGCCCTCGACGTCCTCGGCGATGATGACGAGCTTCTTGCCGGACTGCACGATCTGCTCGAGCAGCGGAAGGATCTCCTGGATGTTGGAGATCTTTTTATCGGTGATCAGGATGTAGGCGTCGTCGATGACGGCTTCCATCTTGTCGGTATCGGTGACCATATACGGGGTGATATAGCCGCGGTCGAACTGCATGCCTTCGACGACCTCGGAATAGGTCTCGGCGGTCTTGGACTCCTCGATGGTGATGACGCCGTCGGCGGAGACTTTATCCATAGCCTCGGCGATGAGGTTGCCGATGGTCTCGTCGCCCGCGGAAACGGTGGCGACCCTGGCGATATCGGCAGAGGAGCCGACCTTCTTGGAGTTCGCGACGATGGACTCGACGGCAGCGTCGACAGCCTTCGCGATGCCGCGCTTGACAGCCATCGGGTTCGCGCCGGAAACGACGTTCTTCATGCCCTCGCGGACAAGAGCCTGAGCCAGCAGTGTCGCGGTGGTGGTGCCGTCGCCCGCGACGTCGTTGGTCTTGGTGGCGACTTCCTTGACGAGCTGCGCGCCCATGTTCTCGAACGCGTCTTCGAGCTCGATCTCTTTCGCGATGGTGACGCCGTCGTTGGTGATCAGCGGAGCGCCGAATTTTTTATCGAGGACGACGTTGCGTCCCTTCGGTCCGAGCGTTATCTTAACGGTATCGCTGAGCTTGTCGATACCTGCCTGAAGAGCCTTGCGGGCTTCTTCTCCGTGAGCAAGAATTTTAGCCATTGTGTTTTCCTCCGATTATATTGAATTGATGGAACAAGCGTTTTTGGATCACTCTACGATCGCGAGAATGTCGCTCTGGCGAAGGATGGTGTATTCCACGCCGTCGATCTTGACCTCGGTGCCGGCATATTTGCTAATGAGCACCTTGTCGCCGACTCCGACATACATGATAACGTCCTTACCGTCGACGCATCCTCCGGGACCGACCGCCACGACCTCGGCGATCTGCGGCTTTTCCTTGGCCGATCCGGCCAGGATGATCCCGCTCTTGGTGGTCTCCTCAGCCTCGACCATCTTTATGACGACTCTGTCAGCAAGCGGTTTGATTTGCATAATGGTTCCTCCAATTCTGTGATTATGATTTTCTCTTTAGCACTCTAACTCTTCGAGTGCCAAGCTCTACTGTATATTTTATCCCTTTTGGGAAAAAAATCAAGCCCTATTCGAGAAATTTCTGAAAATTAACATTTCATTCATATACACCTTTCGGCCTCGTTCCGGCTCGTACTTGCCAAAGCCCGGGAATCGTGCTATTATAGGTTAAGATCGATCCGCGACCGGATCCGATCCGTATTTTGCTTTGAGGCGCCTGATCATGAATAAAAAAGAACGCTACTCCATCATCGCCGCCGCGCTCGAGCGAAAGCGCCACACCCGGCTCCCGGCCTCTCCCCGCATCGTCTCGAAAAGGTTTTTGATCTTCAGAAGCATCGGACACCTGAAGTCACGCGTTCCCGACAAGCTGATAAAGCGCGGAAGGCCCAACAACTCCCGCAGCCGCTTCGGCAGGACCGTTCTGCCCTTGTTCGACAGCGCTTTCGGCTCCACCCGCGAAAACTCAACTCCCGCGCCGAAGCGCCCGGGACATCCGAGAAAATATCTATCTGCGCGTCTCTCCGACGTCCGCAGGCATCCCCTCCTTCCTCCGCACCCTCTCGAGGCGTTCATCGAGGAAGCGGCGGCTTCCCTGCCCGACAGTGACGACTTCGCGCTGCTCGTCGCTGACGCGTCGCCGTTCCTTGCGGCGCTCGCGGAAGACGGCGCGCCGCTTGGCGCGGAATACTCCGAGGAGCTCGCGCTGCAGTTCGACAGGACCGCCGATCTCGTCGGATACTCTCTCCTGCGCTGCCGCCTCGGCGACGGTGTCTTCGCCCTGTGTCTGCCGAAGCGCCTGCTCTCCGAGTGCTGCATAAGGCTTCTCTCCACGCTGCCGGTCTGCGTCGGCGAAAAGATCATCGACGTCAGATTCGCTCTCTCGGTCGGCAGCGTCTCGCCCGACCCCATGCTGCGTCCCTGCATTTTTGCGCCCGGTCTCTCCCGGGTCCGCGGCAGCGACGGCATCGACGCCTGTATCAGCCGCTTCGATACCTCCGGAATGCTCGGCTTCGAACTCGGCTTTTCACCGGTTACCGACTCTGCGAGCGGCTCTCCATCTCTCATCGAGGCGATCCCGTATCTTCTCTTCCCCGGCAACGGCATGGCGATGATGCGCAGCGTCGTCCCGACGCTGAAAAGCGGCTCGACGCTTGCCGCCGAAGCGCTTTCCGTCGCATTCAGACGCATTAGCGACATGCTGACCGCTTCGGCCGCAAAGGGCGTGTACCTCCCGATGCTGCTCGAGCTGCGCTCGGTCTGCGCCGCCGGAAACGAGCTCTGCGCGCTGAAAACGCTCAAAGAGGGCTTCGGCAGGCTGCCGGGGCTGACTTCCCCGCTCGTGATCGGGCTCGGCGCCGACGATCTGGAGTTCTGCGGCGCAGCAGCGGAATACGGCTTCCGTTCCGCAGCCGATCTCACGCCCGGCGAGCTTGCCTCGCTCGATCTGCCGTCTTTGAAGGCAAAAGGTCTGGATCTCATAAAGCTCAGCGCAGATGCTCTGTCACCCGGGTCCGATGCGTCCGCACTTTTGAAGCGTCCGGACTCTCTCGGCATCCGTCTGATACTGAAAGCCCCCTTCGGCGGGCTCCGCGCGGAGTGGGCCGCCCGCGGCGCGGTACTTTTCCAAAACGGCTTTGCCGCAAGTCTGTCATATGATAACGCCGCGGAGGTGATCCATCCTGATATATGACGCTCTTATAATCGGGCTCGGACCCGCCGGCTCCACCGCCGCCAGACTGCTGAGGGGCAGCGTTGCGGCCATTGACGCGAAGCTTCCTCCGAAAGACGGCACACTCGTCTCTCCGGACGCCTCCGGCAAGCCCTGCGGCGGCTTGCTCGCGCCGGACGCGCAGAAGGCCCTCGCCCGCTTCGAGCTGACGCTGCCCTCCGAACTGCTCGTCAGCCCGCAGATATTTTCCGTGCGCACCATCGACCTTTGCAGCGGCAGGACCGCCTACTATCAGCGGTTTTATCTCAACCTCGACCGCCGACGCTTCGACGAGTGGCTCATCTCGCTGATACCTCAGGAGACGGCGCTGTTCCGCGGCTTCCGCTGCAAAAGCATCGAGCGCGCCGACGGCGTCTTCCGCGTGACGCTGACCGACCTCTCCTCGCCGGAGCACACCGAGACGCTCTGCGCGCGCCGCATCATCGGCGCCGACGGAGCGGATTCGCTCGTGCGGCGGACGTTCTATCCGGAGTTTTCGACGAAGCTGCGCCGCTACGTCTCGATACAGCAGTGGTTCAGGATACCGAAGCCGTCCTTCGTCCCCGGCGAACGCGCCGCGGCCTCCGGCTTCGCGCCATTCTATTCCTGCATATTCGACCCGTCCGCGACCGACTGCTATTCCTGGGCCATCTCCAAAGACGACTGTCTCATCTTCGGCGGGGCGTATCCCGCAAAGGGCTGCCGGGAGCGATTTGAGGAGCAGAAAAAGCGCCTCGCCCAGTTCGGCTTCGACCTCTCCGAGCCGTTTTTCACCGAGGCGTGCCAGGTGCTGCGCCCGACCTCCTTCTTCAGCTTTCTCACGGGCGGCGACGGCGTTTTTCTCATCGGCGAGGCCGCCGGCTTCATCAGCCCGAGCTCTCTGGAGGGCATCAGCAGCGCCATTGAGAGCGCAAGGCTGCTTGCGAGGACGCTGAACGGCGGCAAAAACGCCTCCGGACGCTCCGCTGCGAAGCGATACGCCCGCGCCGTGCTGCCGATCAGGCTCAGGCTGACGCTCAAGCTGCTCAAGTGCCCGTTCATGTATTCCCCGCGGCTGCGCCGGCTGGTGATGGCAAGCGGGATCAGCGCCATAAAGCCGGAGCTGTGAAGCAGCGCGCCGCATATAAGATATCTATAATGAAAGGACGATAAATATGAAAGGAAAGATCGCCGTCCTCAACGGTCCGAACATCAACCTCACCGGAGAGCGCGAGACCGGCGTATACGGCTCCGTCACCCTCGACGATATCAACCGTTCGATCGCGGAGCACGCCTCCGCCCTCGGGCTCGAATGTGTCTTCTTCCAGTCCAACAGCGAGGGCGCCATCATCGACCGGCTGCATTCTCTCCGCAAGGAATGCGACGGCGTGATCATCAACGCCGGGGCATATACCCATTACAGCTACGCCATCCGCGACGCCATCGCCGCCATACGCCTGCCCTGCATCGAGGTGCACATGTCCAACGTCGCCGCCCGCGAGGAGTTCCGCCGCACCTCCGTCATCGGCTCCGTCTGCGCCGGAACGATCGCCGGATTCGGCAAAAACAGCTACATTCTGGCCATCGACGCAATAAAAATGCTCATATGACCCCTTAAATTCAAAAAAACACTTGAAATATGCTTCGAAATAGAGTAAACTAATAGGGTATAGACTACACAGAGAGGATGTATCCCAATGATCACAGCTGGAGATTTCAGAAACGGTCTCACCTTCGACATGGACGGAAACGTATATCAGATAATAGAGTTCCAGCATGTTAAGCCCGGAAAGGGCGCGGCGTTCGTCCGCACCAAGATAAAGAACGTCATTTCCGGAGCGGTGACCGTGCGCACCTTCAACCCCACCGACAAATTCCCCACCGCTTTCATCGAGCGCAAGGACATGACCTATTCCTACAACGACGGCGATCTCTACTACTTCATGGACAACGAGACCTACGAGACCATGCCCATCAACGCCGACGTCCTCGGCGACAGCTTCAAATTCGTCAAGGAGAACATGGAAGTCAAGGTGCTCTCCTATAAGGGCAATGTTTTCGGCATTGAGCCTCCCAACTTCGTCGAGCTCGAGGTCGTGAAGACCGATCCGGGCGTGCGCGGCAACACCGCCACCAACGTCACCAAGCCCGCGATCCTCGAGACCGGCGCCGAGATCAAGGTCCCCCTGTTCATCGACGAGGGCACCATGATCCGCGTTGACACCCGCACCGGCGAATATATGGAGCGTGCCTGATCCAAAAGCGCCACCTGCCGATCGGCTTTGACACAACATTTTTACAAGGAGGTTTTGTCCCATGATGTCGGATAAGCTTGCGCATCTTCAGGGCTTCATCGAGGGCAGCGAGATCGACCCCAACACCAAGGAGGGCAAGATAATCTACGCGCTCACCCAGATACTTGAGGACGTTATCGACAACATCAACATGCTCGAGGAGGAGGTCGCCGAGCTCGGCGATCAGGTCGACGATATCGATGAGGATCTCCAAAACCTTGAGGACGTTTTCTACGATATGGACGACGAGGATTACGAGGACTCCGAGGACGAAGAGGACGACGACGATTATACCGAAGATGACGACGAGGTCACCTACGAGATCACCTGTCCCAACTGCGAGGAGACCATCTGCATCGACGAGAGCATCCTCGATTCCGGAAGCATAACCTGCCCGAACTGCGGCGAGCTGCTCGAGTTCGAGCTCGAAGAAGACGAGCCCGATGACGGCGAGCCCTCCAAAGAAGAGGACGGCGCAGATCAGGACTGATCCTTCAAATAACGGCAAAACATCATAATACGTTTCGGGGGCGAGGTGGAAATCCTCACCGGCGGTAAAGAGACAGACGGCGACGTCTGAGCTACGAGTCCGAGGGCCGACGCATATGCGCGTGCAGAGCTGGTCAGATCCCAGCACCGACGGTTACAGTCCGGATAAAAGAAACGTGGGAATACCGCGCAAGGGCGCGTGTTCCATCTGTATAAAAGCTCCCCCGTTCATTCGTGGGGAGCTTGTTTTTTACTTTTTCAAGAGGTGTTCAGAATGCAAAACAGCGTATCCGAAAAAAAATTCAGCCACAGCTCGCTCTTCACCCTCACCGCGTCCGCCATGCTCTGCGCGCTTGCGGTGGTGCTGGTCTATCTAATACACTTCCCGCTGCTGCCGGCGGCGCCCTTCCTTGAATACGACCCCGCCGACGTTCCGATCTTTTTCGCCTCCATCCTGTTCGGGCCGTGGTGGGCGCTTGCGATGACCGCCGTCACCGCCGTCGTCCAGGGGCTGACTGTCAGCGCGCAGAGCGGCGTGATCGGCATCGTGATGCACTTTGTCGCGACGGGCAGCTTCGCCGTGGTCTCGGGGCTGATCTCCGGCGGCTTCCGCAAAAACTCCGCCCGCCCATCCGTTTCGCGCACACTGCTCTCATTTGCCGCCGGTGTGCTGACGATGACCGCAGTGATGGCCGGCATGAACCTTCTGCTCACACCGATATTCATGAACACGCCGGTGCAGGTGGTGCTGGAGATGCTCATCCCGGTGATAATCCCCTTCAATCTGCTCAAGGCCGGCATCAACGCCACCGTCGCCTTCCTGCTCTGGCTAGCTCTGCGCCGCCCGCTGGAAAAGCTGTTCGCCTGATCTTCCCTATAAGCTTTGACTTTGCGCCCCGACGGTATTATAATATAAGCGTATACAGCTCAGGAGGTGCTTCAGCATGAGCAAAAAGAGGCTCCTTATAGTGGTGGACATGCAGAACGACTTCATCGACGGCGCGCTCGGCACGCCCGAGGCCGTCGCCATCGTCCCGAAGGTCCGGAAAAAGATAGAGGGATACCGCCGCAGCGGCGACCCGGTGATATTCACCCGCGACACCCACGGCCCTGATTATCCGGAAACGCAGGAGGGGCGGCGTCTTCCCGTTCCGCACTGCATCGCCGGCACAGACGGCTGGCAGATCTACCCCGCGCTCGACGTCTCCGGCTGCGAGCTCGCAGACAAGCCCTCCTTCGGCTCTCTCCCGCTCGCGGGCCGCGTCGCCGAGCTCGACCGCGAGAACGGCGGCTTCGGATATATCGAGCTCGTCGGGCTCTGCACCGATATCTGCGTCATCTCGAACGCACTCATCCTGAAGGCGGCGCTCCCTGAGACCGAGCTGCGCGTCGATCCCGAATGCTGCGCCGGCGTGACGCCGGAAAGCCACCTCAACGCGCTCGCCGCGATGAGGATGTGCCAGATCGTCGTGGAATGAGCGCAGAGGAAGCATTATGATAAGACTTGAAAGAGTGACAGGCAAAAACGCTTACGACATCATGGAGCTTAAGGTCCGTGATGATCAGCGCGGATTCGTCGCGGACAACACACTCAGCCTCGCCGAGGCATACGTCGCCGTAACCGGCGGTGGATACGCCTTCCCCTTCGGCATATACGACGGGGAGACGCCGGTCGGCTTCCTGATGATAGGCTACGGCAGGGACGAATACTGGACGGACGCGCCGGCGATAGCGAAAAACAACTACAGCCTGTGGAGACTGATGATCGACCGGAGATATCAGGGACGCGGCTTCGGCAGAGAGGCGCTGCGCCTTGCGCTTGAGCTGATAAAGAGCATGCCCTGCGGGACGGCCGAATACTGCTGGCTCTCATATGAGCCGGAAAACACCGCCGCGAGGGAGCTTTACCGCTCCTTCGGCTTTGCCGAGACCGGCGACACCGACGGAGATGAGGTGATTGCCGCACTGCGGCTCTCTCCCGCACCGGGCACGCAGACCGAACATGACACATCCACAAACGGAGATGATAAAATGGTTTTCAATGCAGAAAAGACCAAAAACGACGTGGTCGAATGGATACGCGGCTGGTTTGAGCAAAACGGCCGCGGCTGCAACGCCGTGATCGGCATATCCGGCGGCAAAGACAGCTCCGTCACCGCCGCGCTGTGCGCCGAGGCGCTCGGACGCGAGCGGGTCGTCGGCGTGCTGATGCCCAACGGCGAGCAGTTCGACATCGACGTCGCGAAGGCGCTGGTGGCGCATCTTGGGATAAAGCACTATATTGTCAACATCCGCGCCGCCTATGAGGGCATCATGAGCGAGCTCGAGCCGCAGCTCGAGGTGCAGCGTCAGACCGTCGTCAATCTGCCGCCGAGGCTGAGGATGTCGGCGCTCTACGCCGTGTCCCAGTCGCTCAACGGACGCGTCGCCAACACCTGCAACCTCTCCGAGGACTGGGTCGGCTATTCCACACGCTACGGCGACAGCGCCGGAGATTTCAGCCCGCTGGCGAGACTGACCGTCGCAGAGGTCAAGGCCGTCGGACGCGCGCTCGGACTGCCCGCGATGTTCGTTGACAAGCCCCCCATCGACGGGCTGTGCGGCAAGACCGACGAGGACAACCTCGGCTTCACCTACGCCGTGCTCGACAGGTATATCCGCGAGGGCATCTGCGAGGACGCCGAGACGAAGGCGAAGATCGACCGCATGCGCCGGAACAGCCGCTTCAAGCTGGAGCTGATGCCCGCCTTCGAATACGGCGGCCCCATCCTCGCCGCCGACGAGCGGTAAAATCCCCCGGGATCCAACCGCTTGACAAATCTCCCGCCGGGTGCTATAATGGTGATAAATAAAAAAGGCTATGAAAAGGACGCTGTCCGGGAAATGCCGCAGAGAGAGGCCGCCGTCGGCTGTGAACGGCCTCGGAGATACCCGCGACGAGCCACCGCCTTGGAGCCGCCCTCCGATATGTAGGCAGGGACGGGTTCTCCCGTTACAGAGAGAATGAGCGACGGACAGCGCCTGTGGCCTGCCCGTAAGCAGGGTGGAACCGTGGAATACCGATGAACAGTATCCCACCCCTGATCCAGTTCAGGGGTGGGTATTCTTTTTCCCCGCCCCTCAAAACCCGCATTTTGAGAAAGGAAGGAACAGTCATGTCCGAAGAAAACAACCTCTACTCCTTTGAAAACGAGCAGTACCGCCGCACCTACTGGCACACCTGCTCCCATGTGATGGCTCAGGCTGTCAAGCGCCTCTGGCCGGAGACCAAGCTCGCCATCGGCCCCTCCATCGACAACGGCTTCTACTATGATCTCGACCGCGACGAGACCTTCTCGCGCGAGGACCTTGAAAAGATCGAGGCCGAGATGAAAAAGATCTGCAAGGAGAAGCTCAAGATTGAGCGCTTCGAGCTGCCCCGCGATGAGGCTCTCAAGCTGATGCAGGAAAAGGATGAGCCCTATAAGATAGAGCTCATCAACGATCTGCCCGACGGCGAGGTCATCTCCTTCTACAAGCAGGGCGAATTCACCGACCTCTGCGCCGGACCGCACCTCGATTCCACCGGCCGCATCAAGGGCAACGCCCTCAAGCTGACCGCCTGCAACGCCGCCTACTGGCGCGGAGATTCCTCCCGCAAGCAGCTCCAGCGCATCTACGGCGTCGCCTTCCCCAAAAAGGAGGAGCTCGACGAATACCTCCAGAAGCAGGAGGAGGCGCTCAAACGCGACCACAACAAGCTCGGACGCGAGCTGGAATACTTCACCACCGTCGACGTCATCGGACAGGGCCTGCCGATACTTCTGCCGAAGGGCGCCCGCACCATCCAGACGCTGCAGCGCTGGATCGAAGATATCGAGCAGAAGCGCGGCTATCTGCTGACCAAGACCCCCTATATGGCCAAGCGCGAGCTCTATAAGGTATCCGGACACTGGGATCACTACCGCGACGGCATGTTCATCCTCGGCGACGCCGACGACGAGACCAAGGAGTGCTTCGCGCTGCGCCCGATGACCTGCCCGTTCCAGTATCAGGTCTTCCTCAACCGCGCGCGCTCCTACCGCGACCTCCCGATGAGGCTCGGCGAGACCAGCACCCTCTTCCGCAACGAGGACTCCGGCGAGATGCACGGACTCATCCGCGTGCGCCAGTTCACCATCTCCGAGGGACACCTCATCCTGCGCCCGGAGCAGCTCGAGGAGGAGTTCAAGGGCTGCCTCGATCTCGCGAAATACTGTCTTGACACCGTCGGCCTGCTCGACAAGTGCACCTTCCGCTTCTCCCAGTGGGATCCCGCCAACCCCGGCAACAAATACGAGGGAACGCCCGAACAGTGGGAGGAGGCCCAGCGCATAATGGGACAGATCCTCGACGATCTCGGTGTGGAATACACCATCGGCATCGACGAGGCCGCCTTCTACG
>Ga0079305_1002590_pt1 | contig 14998 bp, 9 predicted proteins | sample LMS_cellobiose_e_FD_79183 | JGI IMG/M metagenome (GOLD analysis project Ga0079305, IMG submission 79183) | Rumen-fistulated moose microbial communities from Alaska, USA - LMS_cellobiose_enrichment | ecosystem: Host-associated > Mammals > Digestive system > Stomach > Rumen fluid ... | reverse complement strand
GTTCCGGGGCTTGTCCATAATCCGGGAACGCCTGTTGAAAAACTGCTTCCTCATCTCGAAAAGGCGGATATTGTTTTAACCATGAGCGTTCAGCCAGGTTTTGGAGGCCAGGCATTCCGTCCTGAGGTACTGGACAAGGTGCGAATACTAAAGCAACATGTTCGTCCCGATACCGTACTCTCCATTGACGGGGGGATCGATGAATCAACAATTCAGGATGCGGCCGCAGCCGGAATCGGGCTTTTTGTCGCGGGAACCGGATTTTTCCGGGCTGATGATTATCATAAACAACTTGACAAGTTAACCCAACTGGCATTATTGAAAACAAAATGAGTACCTTTTCCAACGATTCATCATTGCCGGCCGAAAATCCGATACAGGCCGCGGAAAATTTATCGAACGATTCCACCGTCCGCCGGAAACGGGGAGTTCCTGAAGGGGTTTGGATTCAATGCCCCGGATGTCAGGCGACCATCTTTCATAAAGAAGCGGAACGGCGGCTCGGAACCTGTCCGGAATGTAATTATCACTGGTCTGTCCCGGCTCAGGAAAGGATCCGGCAGGTTCTGGATGAAGGTACCTTTGAAGAATGGGACGCCAACATGACCGCGGCCGATCCGTTAAAATTTTTCGATCGCCGTTCCTACCCGGATCGAATTAAAGCGGATCAAAAAGCAACCGGTCTGAAAGATGCGGTCATTACCGGCTGCGGACGTGTTCGCGCCAGAAAAGTGGTCATTGGAATTACCGATTCCCGCTTTATTATGGGAAGTATGGGTTCCGTTGTCGGGGAAAAACTGACACGGGCGATTGAGCGGGCCCAAGCGCAAAATCTTCCGCTCATTATCATTTCCGGTTCCGGAGGGGGCGCCAGAATGCACGAGGGAATACTCTCTTTAATGCAAATGGCAAAAGTTTCCGCAGCTCTGGCAAGGTTCCATGAATCAGGCGGACTCTTTATTTCCGTTCTGACCAACCCCACCATGGGAGGAGTTGCCGCGAGCTTCGCGTTTCTGGGTGATCTGGTTTTCGCCGAACCCAAAGCCCTGATCGGTTTTGCTGGTCCAAGAACAATCAAAGCAACGATCCGAATCGAGCTTCCGAAAGGTTTTCAGACCAGTGAATTTCTTCTGGAACACGGTTTTATTGATCGAATTGTCAAACGGCAGGACCTGAAAAGTGAACTGGCCCGGGCTATTGACTACTGTAATAAATAAAAATCCTGAAATAAAGAATTCTGTCATGCCAATTTATGAATATCGATGTCAAAAATGTAATGAGGAATTTGAGCTGCTCGTTCGACGCGGCACAAAATTGATTTGTCCCAAGTGCGGTGATTCCCGTATTAAACGCCAAATGAGTACGACGGCAACGCCTCATTCCTCTTCCTCCGCGTCCTCCGATTGCGCCTGTCCCGCTCATAACGCGGGTGTTTGTGACGGAGGTCATGTTTGTGGGCACGGATGCTGCCATCACCATTAAACCTTTCCGCATCGGCGTTAAATAATTCCGGTCTATATTAAACGTTTCAAATTGAGGTCATGTAAACAGGAATCCCTCCAATATTCGGTTATAGAGGGATTTTTAACATGAATCTTCCATTTTGTTTTGCGATTAACGCGGATGATGATGGAATTTTCAGGGGGAATCATTCCTGGTTACCATATTGCCGTCCCTGTCAGCTCCGGTAAGCATACGTTATCAGAACTCCCGGAACAATAATATACCGAATTTCTGATGAAGTCGACGATCTCTGAACCCCATCGGTAAATCAGATAAACAGGACTGCGGAAACTGTTCTCAATGATAAACACGAAAACGCGATCTGTTTTACACAAAAAGAAATTTTACCCTAACAACGGAATAAAAGAACAGAAACAAACGATATAGTAATAAACGACAAGTGGAATAAAAGCCAAAAGCAAACGGCTCCCCAAATATCCCTACGAACAGGACAATTCCGGACCACCGGAACCGAATTCCCGAGCAGCCCCAAATGTAACAAAAAAACGGGTTTTGACTCTTCAAAACCCGTTTAAAAGGTGATCGAAGGGATTCGAACCCTCGACCTTCGGAGCCACAATCCGACGCTCTAGCCAACTGAACTACGATCACCATCAAAGATGATTATAGTTTACAGGAAACATGATTCCGGTCAAGAGGTACTCCAAAAATCTTTAAGGGTAATTTTACTCATGGCTACTGAAAACAGCGACGCGATCATTCTCAAAAGTGTTGATTTTAGCGAAACGAGTCTTATTTTGACCCTGCTTACTCAAAAATTTGGTAAAATAAACGGGATAGCGAAAGGTGGCCGCCGGTTAAAAAATCCTTTTGAGTCTGCTCTTGACTTACTGGCCTGTATTCGTGTATCATTTCTGCAAAAGCAGGGAGAATCATTGAATCTTCTGACAGAAGCCAAACTGATTCGCCGTTTTCGACCGACCGCCCAAAACCTTCCCGGATTGTATGCAGGTTATTATGTCGTCGAGTTACTTAATAAAACGCTTGATGATCATGAACCTGTTCCGGAAATTTTTAATCTGACAGAACAAACCATAAGTCAGCTGCAAACGGGCGAAAGGGTGCCTCAAACGTTACTTGCTTTTGAATGGAGATTACTTGAACAACTTGGATTATTGCCGTCACTTCGGGATTGTGCAGGTTGTGGGGAACATCTCCCGTTGGAGTCTGTTCAGTCAGAAAACAAAAAAATAGCCTTTTCCGCTCAGGAAGGCGGAATACTCTGTCGACGGTGCCGCGAACAGGTCCCGGCAGGATATGTTTATGTCACGGTTCCCGAGTTACGCTATATTGAATATCTGCTTGGCATCACAGATGGTTCGTCGGACACGGATTCCATGTTTTCGGAACAGACACGCAACGCTGTTCGGGGACTTTTAAGTAATTATATTTGTCATGTATTGGGAAGGCGTCCTAAAATGCACGCTTATCTTCCTTTTATCATGCGGGAAACAGAAAATCAGAAGGGACAAGGATGTCCGGACCGTTCAAATATATCGCCGACCTGAAATTTTTTTGTGAAGCAACCCTGTTTCTGTTTTTTTTGGGAACTTTCGGCTGTTGTCTGAATCGTCAGGATACAATTACTGTAACCCAAACAGAAACGTCGCGTCTGATTCGGGGACAAATGCCGGACACCGCTGTTTCCGAAACACCGTTTCCGGCATTGGACACGCCCTTTCCGGCGATCACTTCCTCCCTGCTCAATCCGTCGGAGAATAATCAGACAACAGCGTCCTCAAGTTCGGACAATACGGCAGATTCAGCCAGCCCCCCAACGCTGAACCTTGCCATGATTCCGTCGGATAACACGGTTCCCCCGGGTATCGATGATTTCCCCTCTTTTCTGATGGATTCCCAGAACACTACATTGGAAGATGATGTAACGTTTGATCAAAACGGTTATCTGGTACAGGAAAACGTCGGCGGGCAAATGACTGCGGTACCCGAACGCAATCGGGAGTCTATTTCCGATAAGGAAAAAACAGAAAAAGAGCTTGAAAAACGGTATCGGGAATGGGTCCAGGCTCGTCAAAACAGTAAATCCTCTCAAAAAAACGTTCCACGTTATCTCCAGCCACTGAGTAACGACCAGGATGTTTTCAATGATCCCAACAGTCCATTTCGTCGTCCGAAAGAGGAGGAAAGCACTTTTGTCCGTCAGGTAACCGCGGCCGATCTCAGTCTGATGACAGAAACAAGCTCATCCAGAGAACTGATGGATTGGGAAAAAGAACAGGATATGCCGGTCGACTGGTCAAAATATGCTCTGACAAAAGACCGCGTCAAAAACTGGTTCGGAATGGGACCAAACGAACAGGCCTCGCTGGAATACATGCGTCAAGCTTGCGAAAAGCATTCTGAATACATGAAAACCCATGAGGCCAAACGATTAAAGGAAGCCGCCCAACTTTATGAAAAAGCGGTTACCCGTGCCCCTGGTCCGGAATCCCTGCTTGCGGAAGACGGTACTTTTTTCTCCGGCGAGTGCTGGTTTTTCTATCATGATTTTAATCGCGCCAAGACCGCATACGCACATTTGGTTTCGACTTATCCCGGCACCATCTACAAACAGACAGCGATGAAGCGGCTTTATTATATTGGTTGCTTTTGGGTTGCCTGCTCCGAAAAAGATTCAACGCTTGTCAATTTATCAAATTCCCAAAAACCCCGATTCAGCTCATTTGCCGGCGCTAAAAAGGCTTTTGAAGCGATTTTTATGAACGACGCTTCGGATACGGGGCTTGCTCCGGATGCCCTTTTTGCCTTGGCAAACGCCTATATGCGGCGAGGAGTAAAACAGGGGGACGGAGCATTTGAATCAGCCGCCCGTTATTATCGTCAGCTTTATGAATATTATCCGGGAAGCAAGTATACGGAACAAGCTTATCAGCTTGCGATTATTGCGTTACGCCGTTCTTATCAAGGACCATTCTATGACGTTTCCCCCCTGAAAGAAGCTCAGGAAATCGCGCAGGCAGCCCAAAAAAGCGGACGGGGTAATATGGACCTGATTTATGAGCAACTCAATGAGATTGATGAACAGTTGGCCCAGAGCCTTTGGACCATTGGGGAATACTATGAAAAACGGGGAAATAACGCCTCCGCAAGAAGCTACTACAGTCGGCTTGTCCGCGAGCACCCCGGCAGTGAATACGCTCAAATGGCCGCGAAACGATATTCCGCCATTCAGGACGCCCCGGCGGAAACCGATCAATTCGCCTGGATTCGTCCTGTTATCCCGATCATCCCTAAAAGTGACAATCAATATTTTGAGGAACAACCTTCTGTTGAGTTGACCAAAATGGCCGCGAAAAACAACACCCACATTTCCTCCAACATAAACCCGGAGGGAACCGTTCAGGTTGTTTCCGGACCAACTGAATCCACTGAGGAAAAAGATAAAAACACCCGGTCGGAATCCTCTTCAGGGCTTTTTTAGTTAAAAATCAAAAGGTTCCCTTTTTTACGCCTGCTGTTGTTGACTGACAAACATAAGAAGGATAAAATCCAAATAATTGACGTGAACGTCTTTTGTGTTGATAATACCCTTTATACGTCATTTATTTCCCCGAGAATTCAATATTGTCAGAACAACGATTCAATTTGTTCATCAAAACAATCAGGAGTGTTTTTAAATGCCAAAATATATGATGGTCATCGTTTGTTGTTTGGTTTTCCTGGCGTTTTCTCCGATTGAAGCAAAGGCTCCGGCTCCGCAATACCCTGCAAGGCTCTGCTCAAATTGCGGATTTGGTACTAAAAAAGAAAACTGTATTGTATGCGGAAAATGGGCTCCCAATAATTACGTTCCGGCAAGACTCTGTGTCAACTGCGGATTTGGTTCCAAACTGGAAAATTGCGTTAAATGTGAAAAATGGGCCGGTTCTAATTATACCCAGGCTCGTGTTTGCTCAAATTGTTCCTTTGGTTCTAAAAAAGAAAACTGTGTTAAATGCGGAAAATGGACACGGTAATGGACTGATAACAGGGCATCCTGTGACACTCTTTAATATTCAAAATCGTCAACGATAACGGATACCGGTAATTGGCAGCATAACGATCCTGGAGGTACATTGTCATTAAAAAGTTTCCGTTTTATTCAGAAAATCAATTTGTCCGCCAAATACCAAAACCGTTTCAGGAGTTGACACAAATTATTTTTGAAGGAAAGCGTCTTCTTATTGAATCTTCCTATTTTATCGTTCACTTATTCTCAGAATCATTCTCAGATACATCACAGCCGTTCCAATAAACCAAAACCGCTCTGTTATTATTACAAAAAACAGCCGGTATTAAAGGAATTGGTGATAAAATTCCCTTTTTGGGGGTATTTTTTTGTAAATACAATCTATTTTCTCATTTTTTGGAAATGACGGCTTACTTTTTATTTTATTTCCATATATAATAATAGAGAAGGTAACGGCACCCTGACTGGTTGTCTGTTACCGCGGCTTTTCTATTTATCGGGTGTTCATTCTTTTTATAATGTTGAATGAATACCAAAACCCAAAACACAAACTCAGGGCTTTTATCGTAAACAGTCCAGCGTTGTTGCCGAAGAGAATTTCAGATTTTCCCCGAATCCGTATAATTTTCTCCGGTGTTGGATTGTTTTCGGTAAACGCCCTAGTCGTGTATTATTACCTTATAAGAAAAGGATATGAAAAATGAGCATGTTTTGTTATCAATGTGAACAGACCGTCCAGGGAAAGTGCTGTACACAACACGGTATTTGTGGCAAAGATGCCAAAGCGGTTCATCTTCAGGATCTTTTGATTGCCTGGTGCAAGCATATCGCAACAACAGCCCCCAAAATGCGGGAATTGGACAACAGAAGTGATGTCATTGACTCGTTTCTTTTAGAGGCGCTTTATACAACGTTGACCAATGTTAATTTTGATGTTCAGGAATTAACGCGGTTGAATTGTCAGGCAGATCTGATTTTTCAGCTCGCTGAATATTTAACGACTGAAAAAAAACCGGAATATCAGGCTTCCCTTGAAAAACAGATTCTCGACCAGCAAACGGAACTGACGGATGAACTGGTTAATGAATTCGTCGAACAGGGAAAAGAATATTCCATCGATTATCGCCGCCAGGAACAGGGAGCCCTGATAACGGGGCTTCAGGAGCTTGTGCTTTATGGTCTTAAAGGAACCGCCGCTTATACATGGCATGCATTACCCCTTTTAAACCAGTGGCGGCAAAAGCTCAGTTTTGAAAATCAAGGACTTCAAAACCGGATCAAGGAACTCAACGCGAGAGTCCCCAAAGAACGCGAATTGAAACAGTCTCTGAAAAAGGAAATCCAGGCTCAGCAGGAGGAGATGGAACAGTCGGTTCAAATGGAGCGAAAGCTGATGGAGGGTATTTATGACACCCTGGCTTTTCTCGCAACATCGCCAACGGATATTGAATCGCTGGTCAGTCAGGCGCTGACGGTTGGAACGCTGAATTTACAGGCAATGGAACTTTTAGAAAAGGGACATATTAAAAATTTTGGAGTCCCCTCGCCCACGGCGGTCAGGACAACGCCGGTTGCCGGAAAATGTATTCTGGTTTCCGGACACGATCTCCGGGATTTATACGAATTGCTCATTCAGACGGAGGGAAAGGACATCAATATTTACACACACGGCGAAATGCTTCCGGCACACGCTTATCCTGTATTGCGGAAATTCCCGCATTTTGTCGGACATTACGGCGGAGCATGGTACCAACAGCAAAAGGAATTTGACGCTTTTCCCGGCGCCATACTGATGACAACCAACTGCCTTATCCAACCGGGCGAAAGTTATAAAGATTATCTGTTTACAACAGGCCCCGTTCACTGGCCCGGCGTAAAACATATTGAACCGGACAAAAACGGCAATAAAGATTTCAGTCCGCTTATTCAGGCGGCTCTGGATTCTCCGGGTTATTTCAAGTCGAAACCGGGAGAAAAAATCACCGTTGGATTCGGGGCCGACGCCATTACAGGAATCGCGGATCAATTACGGAAAGCAATCAATCAGGGGCAACTCCGGCATTTCTTCCTGATCGGAGGCTGTGACGGGGCTTCCGACAAACGTTCTTATTACGAGGAACTCGCGACCAAAATACCGGAAGACTGCGTTATTTTAACGCTGGGTTGCGGAAAATTCCGGTTTAACCGTCTGGCGTTGGCTCCGCTGGCGTCCGGGCATCCCCGTCTTATGGATGTCGGACAATGCAACGACGCTTATTCGGCTATCCGTATTGCCCGTTTTCTTGCCGAAGAGTTTCAATGTGGAATTAACGAACTTCCGCTTTCCCTCTTCCTGAGCTGGTTCGAGCAAAAGGCCATTGCCGTTTTACTGACACTTTTGTCACTCGGTGTTAAAGGAATTCGTTTAGGTCCCACTATGCCGGCTTTTCTGGAACCGGAAGCTGTTCAACTTTTGATGGAACGCTTCGATTTAAAGCCGATTACATCACCGGTTGAAGACTTGGCTGATTGCCTGACACCTCCCTAGTTCGCCCTGACAAAACCGTTTCTGTTTTCAGACGGGCGAAAACGTCCCCGTTGGTTTTGATGTCTGACCACCATTTATCGGACATCCGGCAGTCCGACATGGAATTTTACCATTTCGATGAGTCTGAACCCTTGAAACAAATATACATTTGACAGTTGCCGGATTGATTTTCAAGAGTATAAAAGACTTTATATCATTTTCTCCTAATAGAAAATAGCAAGTTGGTGAATATAAAAAAGGAAGTTAAATGTTATGGCAAGTACAAAAGAAATCGTCTCGGAAATGAAAACTATCAGTACTGTATTATTTGATAATACAAATGAGTTTTATATTCCGGATTTTCAAAGGAGTTTTGTATGGGGACGAGAGGAGATAAATCAACTACTCAATGATTTTCGGGAGGATACGAATGATTTTTCTATTGAAAGTAGTGAACTTGAAGGATATCTTTTAGGCAATATAGTTCTCATCGCAAATGAAAACAACAAAAAAATAGTAGTTGATGGACAGCAAAGATTAACCTCGTTATCTCTTATCTCAAAGGCGATCTATGATGTTCTTGATAAGAAAATAAAGGAAGATCCTGATAACAGTAATAAATGGACAAAAAAAATAGGTGATATACCTAGAGGTTACGGCATAATAAATGACAATGATGAATACGTAAAAGCTAAAATACAGCATGATCCAAGTCTGGGATTCGGAAGGTATTATAATAAACTCATTACGGATGCACCAGATATTGAGTCTTATAATTTAGAAACTAGTGATGATGGGAATGTAAAAAGTGTTTATGAGGAAGCATTTAACTTTATAAGTGAGTTCGAAGAGAATAAGCTTTTTAGGTTTATTGCATATTTTAAGAATAAAGTTAAGCTGATAGTAACCATTGCACCGACAGAAGCAAAAGCATTTCAATTATTTGAAATATTGAATGATAGGGGTCGTTCTCTCGAACCTATGGATCTTATTAAGAATAATTTTCTAAAGATTTTGACGAGTGAAGGTAAAAACAAAAATCAGATAGATGATTTTAATAATAATTGGAAAGATTTTATCAAAAATCTTAAAATCAGCGATAAAAAGCAAATATCATCATCTACCTTTTTAAAACAGTTTTTAATTGCCTTCAATGGAATTAATGTAAAAGCGGTACAACTGTTTGAATACATAAAGAGTGGATTAAATGATGGAAATGTGGTGTTAAAATTTGTTGAAAACATGAAGATTACATCGGAACATTATAAAAAAATTGAAACGGGAGACTATTCTACATTTGACGGGGATAACAATATGTATATCCTTTTCAAATTGTTATCGATAAAGCAATTTCATTCACTGCTTATGCTATTTTATAATGAGACAAAGGAGAAGAAGGAAAAGGTTCTTGACGCAGTTACTCGGTTAGGAGCAGCGGTGTTATTCTCGTTTACGCAAACTAACTATATCGAAAAGATTCTTCCCGAGCTATGCCGTGATTACAGTACATTAAAAGACAAGAAACCACAGGAGGCTTTTAACAATTTAATCGAGAAGATTGAAAAACACACTAAAGATATGGCTGCTTTAGCGAAAAAAATTTTAGTTGATAAGAATTTTGCTGGTAAGAATGGCTCATATAATAACAAGGCATTATTGTTGTTAGAATTCATTGAGCTGTATTTCAATGAGAATCCTACCATAATCACAAATCGCAAAAAAAGAAAGCTTACTGTGGAGCATATCTTGTCACAAAAGATAGATATGACAAAGTGTTGTTATGCTGATTTTGATATGAAGGACGACAAAGAATTCCATTCATATGTACATCGAATTGGCAACCTTACATTACTCTACAATACAGATAATTCTTCAGTAGGTAATAAGAAATATAACGATAAATTAGACTGCTACAAAGACTCTGATTTCACCATGACCACTACTTTAGTTAAACCCAAACAGACTACAGTTCAAGATGGACTTGAGACAACTCGTTGTTCAAACATTAATAAATATGAAAAGCAGTATCCCACGCCCAATGGTCACTGGCGAAAGGAAAATATTGATGAGAGAGGAAAAGATTTAGCCGAATTGGTATACAAGATATTGGTAAACGAAATATAAACGGATATATCAAACATTACGGTATAAATATGAGTCGCTGAAAAGGAATCGAGAAATCGGTTCCTTTTTTGTTATCAAAAATACGAAAGGAGATTCAAGGATGACACAAGAAGAAAAACATACAGAACATGAAACCGGAGGGCTCAAAAACAGGGAACGTCTTCTTTGCGCAAGTTCCCCTTTGTTTTCAACCGGTTTTCGGCCGCGTTTTTAATAGCCTTTTCGTTTGGAATCAACCTCGTCATTCGTATCATCGCTTTCCCGTTTCCGGAACAGAAGGCGAACCGGCACCTCGCCAAAAGGAAGTTCATCCCGGATCACATTCAGCAGATACCGTTTATAACTGGGCGTAAAGGAATCCGGCATATTGCAGAACAGAACAAGCGTCGGAGGGTTCACGTCAACCTGGGTCACATAATAAATTTTAGGCTTCCGGAAGTGAAAAAGCGGGGGCGGATTGTAATCCATTGCCGCGGTAATCAAGCGATTCAGTTGATTGGTTGAAACCCGCGTCCGGCTCTGACGACGGAGTGTCCTCGCCTGTTGTAACAATTTATCGGCGTTTTTTCCGGTCAAACCGGTAATAAAAGCAATCGGGACATGCCACATTGTTCGCAAGGTGTCGCGTAAATATTCCCCCCAACGTCCTGTCGGCATATGTTCCGCCATTAAATCCCATTTATTAACGACAAAAATACACGGCTTATGATATTTGCCGATTAAATTGACAAGCTGTTTATCCAGTTTGCTGATTCGCCGCGAACAGTCGAAAAACATGAGCACAACATCAGCCATCCGGATACTCCGTTCCGCCCGCGTCACACTGTAAAAATCGAGATCGGAACCGTAACTTTTTTTACGCATAAAACCGGGCGTATCGATCACAATAAAGGATTTGTTGCCCATTTGAAAGCGGACATCAATACAATCCCGCGTTGTTCCGGGGACCTCGCTGGCAATCACCCGTTCTTCATGAACCAAAGTGTTCACAAATGTACTTTTGCCAACATTCCGACGCCCAACAACGGCAATTTTCATCAGAGGGTCGGAAACATCGCTGCCGGAACAAAACGCTGAAAGCGGAATATTCTGGGTAATCTCCTCCATTAAACGGACCCGGCCCCGCTTTTGCTTTGCGCTGACTTTAACGACCCCCCAGCCAAACCGCTGAAATTCCTCGGCGTCATGCTCCTGAACCTCGCCGTCTGCTTTATTGGCAACAAGCAAAACGGGAATCGGAAGTTTTCGCAGTTTCTCAGCGACCATCTCATCCAACGGGGTAATGCCGGCCCGCGCATCAACGACAAAAAGAATCAGATTCGCGGTATTGATCGCAAATTGAATCTGCTGCTCCACATCTTCCGAAAGATCATCTTTATCAACAACACCAATTCCCCCGGTGTCGGTCAGTTCAATCCAACGGGTAATCTCAGGAACCTCCGGTTCCGATACGCCTTCCGACGCTTCCGTATTTTTATTATCTGCCGTTGGATCGTCCGTTTCCGCGGTTTCGCTCCCCTGTTCCGACCGGTCCCCCCGGTCTTCGGAAGTATCATCATCGGTCGCGGAAATCTCCGCCTGCCGGAGTAATTGTCGTTCTTCCTCACTCAAATCATCAATTCCGAGATCAAGCAAAAAAGAAACGCGATCCCTTGTCACTCCGGCAACAGCATCCACAACAGAAACACGCTCACCGATCAACCAGTTAAACAAACTGGATTTCCCGACATTCGGACGTCCAATAATCGCGACTTTGGCAATTCCCATTATTTATAAACTTACCGTTTTTATATCTTTTCAAAAAGAACAGCGAGCGATCTTCCTGTATTGGTGTTGTTGATCTTCACAAACGTCGATTTTGTCACCGGAGTCATTCCGCCCTGAAGCACATTAATCGGACAGTCATCAGCGACACGGTCACAATGAAGCGTTGCCGGCATTTCCCCTTTTTGCATGCCGATCAGAGACGCGGCCAATTCAACCGCTCCGGTTCCACTCCCAAGATTACCAAAATGTCCCTTGGCCGAGAAAACAGGAACGTCGCCAATAACCTCCCTGAGGGCAGCCGCCTCAATGGCATCTTCCATCGTCCCCATTCCGTCCGCGTTGACATGATCCAGATCGGCAACGGTACGGTCTCCGCAGCGCAGCGCCGTTTGAATTGCCTGGACAATCGATTCCTTTTGAATTCCAAATTGTCCCGTTGGTCGATTGGCCCGGCCGACGCCCAGGATCCGGGCCAGCGGTTTGGCTCCCCGCGCAAGAGCAAATTCCTTGCTCTCCAGAACAAAGGACGCCGCCCCTTCACCAACCACTGTACCGCAACGTTCTGCATCATAGGGGCGCGGCAATCGACTGGGATCTCCTTCCGTCGATAAATCATATGCCTTCCCCCGGGCAAGAATGGTAGGATTGACTTTATTTCCGCATCCTCCGCAAATCATAACATCAGCGTCACCCCGCTCAATTACAGAATAGGCTTCTATCAGGGCCGCGAGACTGGATCCCCGATCCAGCGTCGACGTGTTATTTGCTCCCCGCGCATCCAGTACAATACCAATATGGCAGGCGGGCATGTTCGGCAAATATTTCAACATCCAAAGCGGCATGACCTTTTCAGGAGAATAAGTTCCCCAATTCGATAAATCCATCGATTTCCCGGAATCCCGGACGGTTTTATAAACATCGGCCAGCAAAGAAAGCTCCAAACCGATCAAATCGCAACCAAACACAACCCCCATCCGCTCCGGATCAACGGATCGGGAATCCCCCTCACAAACCAGAGCAGCGTCCTCACAGGCATGAAATGCGGAAACGACACTCATCTGAATATCACGGCTCATCACCTTGATATTCTTTCGCGGTTTAATATAATCCTTGGGATTAAACTCCGGAACTTCACTTCCAATAAATTTCCGGGTCGTTCCAAGTGATGTAAGAAAACCAACGCCGCTTTTTCCTTCGCACAGAGCATTCCAATACGATTCCCTGCCTACTCCGACAGGACTCAGTACACCAATTCCAGTGACAACAACTTCTTTTTTTACCATAATAACCACCGCGCTCAGCAATTAAGGCTTCCGGAATCTGAACCTGATTCCCTATTGCAAAAACAGGCAATGACAAATGCTGCCGTTTAACAAAACAAGAGTCCTTTGATACAGACACTTAAATAGACATTGATGATTATCCCTGTCCTATCTGCTTTTCCGCGCTGTCTGCGAAAAAATTAGTCATCTTTATCCTAAATCATATCGACGGTTTTTTCAAGGACACTTATAGAAAATTTACCGTATTTTCAAGAAAATAATACAAAAGTTTGTTTGTTGATCGCGGATAACCGCCCCGATTGAATATCGCATTGATAAATATCAGGATTTTGCGATTTCCGTAAAAAAACACGGAAACGATTTGAGAAATTCTTCATTTGAGAATCTCCCAAATTGTTTCCGTTTAAAATCAGAACAAAAACTGAATATGGAAAATTATCCAATCAGGTAATAAGGAGTTCCGGCATCCAGCGATTCAAATTCCAGATACCCGTCGTTAAACGTACAGGAAATTTCGTTCAGACACTCCCCGATTCCGTCTCGGGTAAAAATCCGGGGAGACCGGACCGGTTCCGCAACCGGAATCCGGATTTTCGCTTTACCGATCGCCCAGATTTCAAGAATAGCCCCTCCTTCAACCCGGCGTTCCGGACTCACAGGCGCCCAGGCGATTTCCGGCATTTCCTTATCCGCAAACACAAACGTCCGACCATCAACCGTAATGTCGGCACAGTGACGACCATAGAACCCGATCAACTGGCCGGCGTCGTTGATTCGAAACGCCATCATAAGATCGCCGGTATAATCCACAACATGCCCCGCAACAGCAAACTTCTCAAACTTCAGCTCGCTTGACGGCAGCGGATTGACCTCCAGGATTTTTTGGTCCTCCTCCTCATTACGATGGAACCCGCCTGTCCAGCTCTCTTGATGACTGGAATAATGCCTTACAAGAGCCACCGTACCATTGGGAAATTGCGTTGCGAGGTAAGGGGTTGTCCGGGAAATGACCGTCGGATTATCATTTATGTCGCCATTTTTACCGGATGGCGGGTAAGCACCAAGGCGAAGCAACGCCTCATACCAGGTTCGCGTTTCATAACCAAGAGACGCGGACTGGTCGTCACGGGGCCGGAAACCAAGATAAACCGCGTTACCGTTTTTGGACCCAACAAGCCAGTCTTCACAAAACGCAAGTTTTTCAACGCCTTCCGCAACTTCAATCGGATAAACCCGGTCAACCAGGAAATCGGTCAACACCTCCTGCTGCTCCATACCGTCGAACAACCCGGCAAACATAATCCGTCGTCCCGGTACGGTTTGCCCATTCAACCCTATATGGGTATCCGTGATACCGAACATCTTCTTCCAGCGGTCAAAGACAAAGTGTCCCTCAAAACTGAGTTGAGTCGGCGGCCCCGACCAAATTACCTTACCGCCTTTGGCAATAAATGTTTCCAGGAATTCCAGCAGAGCCTCCGGGGGGAATGGCTCAAACAAGGCACAAATCGTGCTGTATCGTTTTCCCCGGACATCAACTGTTCCATCATCCTGAATAACACCGTATTGCAGCAGTTTTTCAGCGGTCAGATAATTCGCGTAACCATACTGAACCATCCAGGAACCAAACCGTTCTTCACAGGCAACCAGCGAAATCGGGTAAAGCATAAGAACTTCAATATCCCGATGAACAATATCCTCAATCGCTTTAAATTGTACCATACATTGAGTACCATACGCATTTTGAATGGCGGTATGCCGTTCCAACGCCCTGTTTGGCATTCCCCAGGCAGCCGCATAAGCGTTCGGAATATCGTTCGTCGC
>Ga0079305_1002589_pt1 | contig 15006 bp, 13 predicted proteins | sample LMS_cellobiose_e_FD_79183 | JGI IMG/M metagenome (GOLD analysis project Ga0079305, IMG submission 79183) | Rumen-fistulated moose microbial communities from Alaska, USA - LMS_cellobiose_enrichment | ecosystem: Host-associated > Mammals > Digestive system > Stomach > Rumen fluid ... | reverse complement strand
ATCATCAGGCCGATGAAGCGCTCGAAGGATCCGAGGATCGCTCTGTGGATCATGACGGGCTGCTTCTGGGATCCGTCCTTGTCCGTATACTTCAGTTCGAAATTCAGCGGGAGCTGGAAGTCGAGCTGGATCGTTCCCATCTGCCATTCACGGCCGAGAGCGTCGGTCATCTGGAGGTCGATCTTAGGACCGTAGAAGGCGCCGTCGCCCTCATTGATCTCGTAATTTCCCTCTCCGTACACTTCGTCGAGTATGGCTTTCAGGTCAGACTCGGCTCTGTTCCAGGTCTCGAGGTCTCCCATATAATCGTCGGGCCTGGTGGAGAGCTCGGCACGGTATTTCAGACCGAGAGTCCCGTAGATCTCGGTCGCGATGCTCATGATGTCTTTGATCTCGGATCCGATCTGGTCCTCGGTGACCAGGATGTGCGCGTCGTCCTGACGGAAGAGCTGCACCCTGAACAGACCGTTCAGCTCGCCGGACTTCTCTTTTCTGTGGATGACGTCGACCTGGGAGTATCTGAGAGGCAGATCCTTATAGCTCCTGACGTCGCGCTTGTAGGTGAGAACGGCGTTCGGGCAGTTCATCGGCTTGAGGGCGTAGACCTTCTCGTTGTCCTCGGGATCGGCCAGCGTGAATGAAGCGCTCTCCTCATCAAAGTGGACGGGCGGGACGATGAACATATTGTTCACGTAGTGATCCCAGTGACCGCTGGTCTTCCAGAGCTCACTGGAGCTCACGACAGGACCGCTGATCTCCTGGTAGCCATGATCCTCGTGGATGTCGCGCCAGAAGGAGAGAAGGGCGTTGAACGTCTTCCAACCCTGGGGGAGCCAGTAGGGCATTCCGGGAGCTGTCGGCTGGAACATGAAAAGGTCGAGCTGGGGCCCGAGCTTCTTGTGGTCGCGCTCCATGGCCTCCTGGATCAGCTTAAGATGATCCTTCAGCTGCTGCTTGTCGGGGAAGGCATAGACGTAGATCCTCTGGAGCTGCTCGTTGTTCTCATCGCCGCGCCAGTAGGAACCGGAGGCGGATTTGATCTGGAAGGCTGCGTTCAGGAGCTCTCTGGAGTTCTCGACGTGCGGCCCTCTGCAGAGGTCGACGAAGTCGTCGCCTGTATAATAGACCGTGAGCCTCTCGTCCTCGGGAAGGTCGTTGATCAGCTCGGTCTTGAACCTCTGGCCGGCAAAGAGCGGCAGAGCTTCTTCCTTGGTCAGCTCCTTACAGACCCAGGTCTCGCCGCGCTTCATTATCTCGCGCATCTTTTCCTCGATGGCGGGGAAATCCTCTTTGGTCACGGTCCTGGGCAGGACGAAATCGTAATAGAATCCGTCGGCGATCTGCGGCCCGATCGCGTACTGAACGTTCTCAGCCCCGAAGATCTCGATTACGGCCTTGGCCAGGATGTGAGCCATGGAATGGCGGTAAACTTCCAAATATTCTTCTCTTGTCATCTGATTGCCTCTTTATCAAAGATCATTAATGATAACTGTACGCTAAACACGCGCATTCCTGCGCATATATAAAAGTAATATACCACAAATGAGGCCTGTAAACAAACAATAGATTTTCGGCAGGTCAAAGAAGGATCGCAATTGCCGATCGTACCGCCCGCGAGCTTATGATCTACGGGCTGGGAGATGCGAATTGCACTCAAGAACGTACGCTGCACCTCGTTTGAGTTGGAAGTCCCCGTAAATAATGCGATTACCACGGGTAGATACCGTAAATCTGCTGATTACCATCTCCAAATGGCGTGTCAAAGCGCTATCGGCGTGGGTAAATGGCGTATTTTGATCAATTACCACGGGGAATCAGAGAAAAAGCGTTGATTCCCAACGCGAATCAGGTCAAACCGCACCGCGAAGCGGAACGCGGAGCATACTCGCCGGCCGCCTGCGGCGGATCGAAGGCGACCCATGACCGATCGCCGGCCGCCCGCGGCGGATTGCGGCGCCTGCGGCGGATTGCGGCGGCGCGGCGGATTTGGTATAATCGGATATAGCATCAAAGTGCTGCATGCGTGTAAAAGCCGAGAAAAGGAGGTGCCGCGGAAAATGATACTGAACGACGAACTGCAGGCCATCAAAGACGGCAGACAGGGCGAGGCCATGGCGAAGGTGCTCAACACCCTTGTCATGTACGGGGAAGCCTTCGGAGCCGAGCGGATGGTGAAGATCACCGGGGACATGGGTCACGCGGTGATAGGCACCGGCTCGCTGACCTGGGGCCCGGTCTTTGACCTGATGGAAGAGCTCATCGCCGGAGGCGCCCTGCCTAAGCAGAGCTTCACCACGGATCCGAGAGGATATGAGAAAGGCGTGCCCGCAAGCGCGGCTCAGAGGCTGATGTTCAAGCTGATCTTCTCCAACCAGAAACGCATGGAGGACGAGTGGCAGCGCATGGGCATCAAGGACGAAAAGGCCTATACCTGCACTGCCTATATGGACGAGGTGGGCAATATCCCCAAGAAAGGCGACATCCTTGGATGGGCGGAATCCTCCGCGGTCTCCTACGCCAATTCGGTGATCGGAGCCCGCTGCAACAGAAACTCGGGGATCCTCGAGCTGATGAGCAATATCCTCGGCTACGTTCCGGAGTTCGGCCTGCTGACCGACGAGGGCAGAAAGGCCGACTGGATCATCGAGGTGAAATGCGATAAGCTGCCCGAGCCTCAGCTGCTCGGATCGGCCATCGGCTTCAAATGCATCGAGGATGTCCCATATATCAAAGGCCTGGACAAATGGGTCGGCACCGAGCTCACCCAGAGCGTAAAGGACTATCTGAAGGATATGGGCGCCGCGAGCGCTTCGAACGGGTCGGTCGGTCTCTACCATGTGGAGAATCTGACGCCGGAGGCCGTGGAGCTCGGAGAGTCTTTGATCAAAGCCGCCGCGAAGACTTTCGTTATAGACGACGCCGAGATCGCGAGGGTCAAGGCGAGCTATCCCGTGACCTGGACGGACGACGAGGGCGCTCCTGAGATCGCCTTCTGCGGATGTCCGCATTTCTCCATACTCCAGCTGAAGGAGTGGACGGAGAGGTTCTCTGAGGGACTCGAGAAGCACGGCCGCAAGACGGTCGCAGTCCCGACGATCTTCTGCGCGGCTCCGGACGTGAAGGATCGATTCGAGAAGAAATACCCGATCCACGCCAAGCGCCTGAAGAATATGGGCGTTACGGTCAGCGGACTCTGCCCGCTCTCATATACATCCAATCCGCTTACGGAGAAGACCAGGATCATCACGGCTTCGAACAAGCTCAGATACTACAGCAAGGCGAGATTCTTCAGCGAAGACGAGCTGGTTGACATCGTGACGGGAGGTGAGCTCAATGGCAAGGACCTTTAAAGGAAGACCGGTCGTGCCCGGGAATGTGTCCGCAGAGGCTTTGGTCACCCACAGCGGGTTCAACACGCTGGCAAACCTTAAGACCGCGGGCTCTTTCCTGAACAAAAAGGGCGTTTGCAACGACCACAACAACCCCGAGATCTACGGAAAACTGATGCCCGGAAAGGCTCTCTGTCTTCCGGAGACCATAGGGTCGACGACCGGCGGAATGGTGCTCTACTGCGCCTCCTGCATGGGAGTGGGACCGGCCTGCATGCTCTTCAGCAAGAAGGCGGATACGCTCGCTGTGGCGGGAGCGGTACTGACCGCTAACTGGTCTGAACATCCGATAGTTCTGGTGGACGGACTCGGCGATGAATTCCTCGAGACCGTGAAGGAAGGCGATCGGATAGAGGTGAGCGAGGACGGCACCGTGATGGTGCTCGACCGATAAGAGGTAAGAGATGAAGACACTTGGAATAATCGGAGGCATGGGCCCGGTCGCAACATATGATCTGGCGCTCAAGATAGTTAACAGGACTGACGCGGCGAAGGACCAGGAACACATCAGAGTCCTGACGGACTGCAATACCGATATACCCGACAGAACGGCGGCGATACTCTATGGAGGAGCGGATCCGCTTCCGGCCATGACCGACAGCGCGCGCAAGCTCGTCAGCATAGGCGCGGAGGTTTTGATGATGCCCTGCAATACCGCTCATTACTTTTACGACGGAGTAGCGGAAGCCGCGGGCGTTCCCGTGCTTCACATGCCGAGGCTTACGGCGCAGAGAGCGAGGGATCTCGGATACGGAAGAGCCGGGATACTCGCGACCAAAGGCACCATCGCCTCGGGGATATACAGGAAGGCTCTGGAGGAGTTGGGCATCGAAGCGATAGATCCGGGCGAAGCCGGACAGGACACGCTGATGGCCCTCATCTATGACAAGGTCAAGGCGGGGAATATGGACTTCTCCGATCTCGCCATCCCTGAGCTTCTCACCGAGATGAAGGAGAAGGGAGCAGAAGTCCTTCTTCTCGCGTGCACTGAGCTCCCGATCGCGTTCGAGAAAATAGACGCCGGGATGCCGACACTGGACCCGACGCTGATTCTGGCGGAGAGTGCCGTTCTGGCAGCCGGAGCGAGGCTGAAACAGGCCTGAAGCGATCCGGGATCGGGCCGGGAGATGTTCGGGATCAGGCCTGAGAAATCATTGTTAAAAAGCCTGAAAAAAGCCGCCGAAAAGCGCCCGTTTTAATTGACATTCGGGCCCTGATGCATTAAACTTTTTACGTGGAAAAAAGGCGGCCGGAAAGCCTTCCGGCGGAGCCTAAGATCCCGGCTGAAAACTGAAAATGCTGATATAGATTCGAATATAGTTCGGCTCGAATGTTTCTACCGTGATACCGCTAAATCACGACTATCAGTGCTGCTTCACCGGCTGCTCCGCAGCCCGCCGGCTATGATATCTCTATTGGCAGACCTGACCTGACCTCAGCGTCTGCCTTTTGTTTTCAGGGAAAAGGAGACAGCATGAAGCTGATGGAATCCATGATCCTCAGGGACGGCAAGGTCCTCCCCGGAGGGATACTGAAAGTCGGAAGCTTTCTGAACCAGCAGATAGATACGGACCTTCTCACCGCGATGGGCGAGGAGATCAAAAGACTCTATGACGGATGCGGCGTGACCAAGATCCTCACGATAGAGTCGAGCGGCATCGCGATAGCGGCCGCTGCCGGCATGGCTATGGGCGTACCGGTCGTATTCGCCAAAAAGCATAAGACGAGCAACGTGGACGGAGAGGTGTACAGCTCGGTCGTCCACTCCTTCACACACGGGACGGACTACAACGTAGTGGTCTCCAGAGACTATATCCGCCCTGACGACAGGGTGCTGCTGGTGGATGATTTTCTGGCCAGCGGGAGCGCGCTCGAGGGCCTGATGGAGCTGGTGAACGCAGCGGGAGCCGAGCTTGTCGGCGTCGCGATCGCTATAGAGAAGTGCTTCCAGGGCGGCGGCGACGAGATCAGGAGCAAGGGCGTGAGAATCGAGTCGCTCGCTTTGATCGAGTCCATGGACGACGAGGGCGGCATAGCCTTCAGGGCTCAGCCAGAGCGATAAGTCAAACAAGTCAATCGTGCGCAGAGGACGCAGGGGCGTTCCATGCGCTTTTAAATCAAAACCCAAACAGGAGGAAGAAAATGAAGAAGAAAACCATTGTAACCCTGCTGGCGCTCGTGATGATCGCAATGCTGGCTCTGACCGGCTGCGGCGGCGGATCGGGCGACGGCGGAAGCACCGACGGCGGAGACGGCGGCGAGGCGGAAGCGACCTTCAAAGTAGGATTCATCTGCCTGCACGACGAGAACTCCACCTATGACCTCAACTTCATCAACGGAGCCAAGGAAGCCTGTGAGCAGCTGGGCGTGGAATACGAGATCCGCACCAACGTTCCTGAAGGTCAGGAATGCTACAACGCTGCTGCTGAGCTTGCTGACGCCGGATGCGGCATCATCTTCGCCGACTCCTTCGGCCATGAGGACTATATGATCCAGGCTGCCAAGGAATTCCCCGAAGTACAGTTCTGCCACTCCACCGGTACCAAGGCTCACACCGAGGGACTTGACAACTATCACAACGCGTTCGCTTCCATCTATGAGGGCAGATATCTCGCCGGGATCTGCGCCGGACTGAAGCTGAACGAGATGATCGAGAGCGGCCAGATCACCGCTGATCAGGCCAAGATGGGCTATGTCGGCGCATTCACCTACGCTGAGGTAGTATCCGGTTACACTTCTTTCTTCCTGGGCGCCCGTTCCGTATGCCCCAGCGTCACCATGGATGTTACCTTCACCGGTTCCTGGTACGATGAGACAGCCGAAAAAGAAGGCGCTAACAAGCTGATAGAAGGCGGCTGCGTCCTTATCAGCCAGCACGCCGATTCCATGGGCGCTCCGACCGCCTGCGAGACCGCCGGAGTTCCTGACGTTTCCTACAACGGAAGCACCGTCGCCGCCTGCCCGAACACCTTCATCGTGTCCTCCAGGATCGACTGGGCTCCCTACTATGTCTATGCCATCCAGGCTGCCATGAACGGCGATCCGATCGACACCGACTGGACCGGAACTCTTGAGACCGGATCCGTAGTTCTGACCGAGATCAACGAGAACGTTGCCGCTGCCGGGACCGCTGAGGCTGTCGAGGCTGCCATGGCTGAGCTGAAGGCCGGAACGAGACACGTATTTGACGCTTCCGCGTTCACCGTCGGCGGACAGGCTCTTGACAGCTATATGGCTGACGTTGACACCGACCCCGCTTACGAGGGCGACACCGAGGTCATCTCCGACGGATACTTCCATGAATCCGAGTACAGATCCGCTCCGTACTTCGATCTCCAGATCGACGGGATCACCCTGCTCGATACCGCTTTCTAAGATAGGCGACCGATCAAAGCCCCGGGCTCAGAGCCCGGGGCTTCAGCTGCTTTACGGCAAACCTTTGCAAAACCTTTACTTTGGACAGTGAGGTCTTAAATGGAGAACAACCGTATACCCGCGGTCAGGATGGAAAACATCACGAAGACGTTCGGGACCGTGGTAGCGAACAACAAGGTAGACCTGGAGATCTACAGGGGTGAGATCCTTGCCCTGCTCGGAGAGAACGGCAGCGGCAAGACGACCCTGATGAACATGCTTTCCGGGATCTACTTTCCGGACGAAGGCCGGATCTTCATAGACGGAGAAGAGGCGACCATCAGGTCGCCAAAGGACGCCTTTGATCACGGCATCGGAATGATACACCAGCATTTCAAGCTGGTGGACGTGTTCTCGGCCGCCGAGAACATAGTGCTGGGCCTTGAGGGAGGCGGCAGGCTAGACCTGGAGAAGTCCTCGGCTCGCATAAGAGAGATATGCGAAAACTACGGCTTTGAAGTGGATCCGAAACAGAAGATCTACGACATGTCCGTATCCCAGAAACAGACCGTCGAGATCGTAAAGCTCCTCTACAGGGGCGCGGACATCCTGATCCTGGACGAACCGACGGCGGTGCTGACGCCGCAGGAGACGGACAAGCTCTTCGCGGTCCTCAGGAACATGAGGGACGACGGAAAAGCCATCATCATAATCACACACAAAATGCACGAGGTGGAGGACCTCTCCGACCGCGTCGCCGTCCTGAGAAAGGGCGAATACGTCGGCCAGATGCTGACGAAGGAGACCAATGCCCGCGAGATGACCAATATGATGGTCGGACGTCAGGTCTCCCTGAACATCGAGAGGCCGGAGCCGGTGGACCCGAAGCCAAGGGTCGAGGTCAAGGGTCTTACCGTCAGGAACTCCGACGGGATAGTCAAGCTCGACGACGTCTCATTCACGGCGAACACCGGCGAGATCCTCGGTATAGCCGGGATCTCCGGATGCGGCCAGAAGGAGCTCCTGGAGGCCATAGCCGGTCTTCAGCCCGTTGAGAAGGGAAGTATCTGCTATATCGAAGACGACGGGACCCGCGAGGAGCTCGTCGGAAAGGATCCGATGAAGATCGCTTCGATGGGAGTAGCGCTCTCCTTCGTGCCTGAGGACAGGCTCGGAATGGGACTCATCGGAAGCATGGACCTTACGGACAATATGATGCTGAGGTCATTCCGGAACGGAAAGTCCGTGTTCACCGACAGGAAGGCTCCTAGAGAGCTCGCGGAGAAGGTCGTCGACGAGCTCGAGGTGAGCACGCAGAGCCTTTCGACACCGGTCAGAAGGCTGTCGGGAGGAAACGTCCAGAAGGTCCTGGTAGGACGTGAGATCGCGTCAGCGCCTACCGTGCTCCTCTCCGCCTACGCAGTGAGGGGTCTGGACATCAATTCGTCCTACACTATCTACGACCTCATCAACAAGCAAAAGAAAGCCGGAGTCGCGGTGGTCTACGTCGGAGAAGATCTGGACGTGCTGCTCGAGCTCTGCGACAGGATACTGGTCCTCTGCGGAGGAAAGGTGAGCGGCATCGTCCCCGGACGCGACGCTGACAAGAACGAAGTCGGACTCATGATGACGAGAGTGGGAGGAGGCGAAAAGGATGTTCCATCTGTCGAAGCGTAAAGCTCTTCCCTGGTATCAGGCCTGGGCGATCAGGCTCGCCGCGATCGTCATAGCTCTGGTGGTCTGCGCCGTAGTGACAACGGTCGTGACCGGTCTCAACCCGCTTAAGGTCTACGCCACGATGTGGCAGGGCGCCTTCGGAACGTCGAGAAAGACGTGGGTGCTCCTCCAGGAGCTCGCGATGCTGCTCGGCGTAGCCCTCGCTCTCACCCCTGCTTTCAGGATGAAGTTTTGGAATCTAGGCGGTGAAGGACAGATCCTGATGGGCGGTCTTGCCGCGGCGGCGTGCATGATCGTGCTCGGAGACAAGATCCCCAACGGGTTTTTGATCATCCTTATGATCGTGCTCGCGATAGCGCTCGGCGCGATATGGGCTGTGATCCCCGCCTTCTTCAAGGCGCGCTGGAACACAAACGAGACGCTGTTCACTTTGATGATGAATTACGTCGCGACCCAGATCGTCGCGTACTACGTCATCGTCTGGGAGGTGCCGAAGGGCTCCGGCAAGATCGGCATCATCAACCAGTCGACTCAGATCGGCTGGCTCCCCCAGATCGGCCCGTATAAATATCTGCTGAACATCCTGGTGATCGCGGTCCTGACGATCGTGATGCACGTCTATATGAAGTACAGCAAGCACGGCTACGAGATCTCGGTCGTCGGCGAGAGCCAGAACACCGCGAGATACGTCGGCATCAAAGTCGAAAAGGTCATCGTCCGCACGCTTCTCCTCTCCGGAGCTATCTGCGGCCTGATCGGCGTGCTTCTGGTGGGCGGAACGGACCACACGATAACCACGACGATAGCGGGCGGAAGAGGCTTCACCGCGGTAATGGTCGCGTGGCTCGCCAAATTCCAGCCGGTCGCTATGGTAGCAGCGTCGCTCCTTCTGGTCTTCCTGGAGAGAGGCGCGCAGGAGATCTCCACGGCCTTCCAGCTGAACCACGCGTTCGGCGATATACTGACCGGAATAATCCTCTTCTTCATCATCGGAAGCGAGTTCTTCATAAGCTATCAGCTGAAGTTCCGCAGGAACACGGGAAAGGAGGGCGAAGGAAATGTTTGATCTCATATCCTTTATACCCAGAGCCGTAATGCAGAGCATCCCGCTTCTCTACGGAAGCACCGGCGAGACGATAAGCGAAAAATCCGGCAACCTCAACCTTGGACTTCCGGGCGTCATGTATGTCGGCGCTATCTGCGGCGTCATCGGAGCGTTCTTCTACGAGAACAAATGCGGCTCCGCCGCGAATATGAACGGCTTTCTCGCCATCATGATCCCGATGCTCGCCTGTCTTCTCGGCTCGCTCCTGATGGGGCTTCTGTACTGCTTCCTGACGGTCACGCTGAGGGCCAACCAGAACGTCACAGGTCTCGCGATGACGACCTTCGGCGTGGGCTTCGGAAACTTCTTCGGCGGATCTCTGATCAAGCTGACCGGGGCCGAGGTGCCTTCGATCGCGCTCTCCGCGACGAGCGGCTTCTTCAGCAAGTCGCTGCCCTTCGCGTCCAAGCTGGGCGTCTTCGGCAAGCTCTTCCTCTCCTACGGCTTCCTAGCTTACCTCGCGATCGCGCTTGCGTTCATGGCGTCATATGTGATGAAGCGCACAAGGACCGGACTCCACCTCCGCGCGGTAGGCGAGAACCCCGCGACCGCGGACGCTGCCGGCATAAACATAACCAAATACAAATATCTGTCCACCTGTCTCGGCTGCATGATAGCCGGACTCGGAGGACTCTACTACGTAATGGACTACGCCTGCGGCGTCTGGTCGAACAACGCGTTCGGAGACCGCGGATGGCTGGCGATCGCTCTGGTCATCTTCACGATTTGGAGACCTAACGTCAGCGTCCTCGCCTCATTCCTCTTCGGCGGGCTCTACATCCTCTATCTCTTCATGCCCTCCAGCAATCTGGCGGTCAAAGAGCTCTACAAGATGCTGCCCTACGTCGTGACGATCATAGTGCTGATCATAACCAGCATGAGGAACAAGCGCGAGAACCAGCCGCCTGAGAGCCTCGGACTCCCGTACTTCCGGGAAGAGCGATGAAGGCGCCCAGATTGCCCGCCCGCGTGCGAGGCATCGCAGATAAATCAGGCAAGTATTGCGGTGCACCGCAATAGTTTGGAAAATCCATCATTATTCGATCGATCTTAAACACAAGGAGGCGGGAGGGATCCCGCCTCTTACGTTTTGAAAGGGGTCTCAATGATAATCATCAGAAGCGCCGAACCCGGGGACGCGGAACGCCTCCTGGAGATCTACGAATACTATGTGCGGAACACCGCGATAAGCTTTGAGATCACGGTCCCGACGCCTGAGGAGTTCAGGGGGCGTATCGAAAGGATCCTCGCGTCCTATCCATACATCGTCGCCGAGGAAGAAGGCCGCATAGTCGGCTATGCCTACGCCGACCGCTACAAGAGCCGCGAAGCTTACGACCACTGCTGCGAGACCACGATATATCTGGACAGAGAAGAGCGGAAGCAGGGGATAGGGGGATTCCTGTACGGGGAACTTGAGGCAGAGCTCGCGGATATGGGGATCACCAACCTCTATGCCTGCGTCACCTGCCCTTCCGGAGAGCCCGACGAATACAGCGACTTCAACAGCGCGGATTTTCACAGGCATATGGGATATGCGGAGGTAGGACATATGCACAGATGCGGACTTAAATTCGGCCGTTATTACGATACGCTGTGGATGGAGAAGATAATATGGAAATAAAACGCATAAAGGCGAACGGCATTACATATCTTGCCCCTGTAAAGGGGAGCGACTGCCTCTATTGGGGAATGGACTATACCTCGGGCGACCTCTATGAGGCGGAGGAACTGTTCAGGGACGGACATCCGATCAAAAAGAACCGCCTGATATTCGTATCATACCCTTCGGGCGAGGTGTTCGAGCCGGTCAAAGCCGAAGATGGTCAGTATCTCGGGGAGCCAGTCTGCTGGCAGGACAGGGTGTATGTTCTGCTCGTGGACTTTGCTCAGCGGGAGATAAGAATAATCGTATGCGATCACGGCCTGAGGTCGGCGGGGGTATATGTCTCGATACCGCTTGAGGAAGTCGAGGACTGCTACAATCTGAAGCTGGAGATATCTCCCCTTACTCTTGTAAGGCAGGGGCATGAGAACAGATTCCGGGTCGTGTGGCCGGAGAAAGGGGATTTCCCCATAGCGCCTCAGGAGTCGCTGGACTCGAGGGACGGAGAACGCCTGATATTCTCAAAATGGTATGAGGATCCGGACTACAGGGAAGAGACGGTCGTAAGAAGTTATCCGAACGGGGAGATCATGGAAGAATTGAACGGAACGTATATGGTGATGCCGGACGGGCAGAGATGGCTCCTCGAGCAGGGTGAGAGGATCCGAATCCGCAAAGCGGGAAAGGAAGACTACCCCTTTATCCTAAGAGTAAATGAGGAAAACGTGGAGGTCCTTTCCCCCATGGATGGGGAAAAGCTCGAGCGGTTCGAGGAGAGCGCGGACATGCTCTGCGTCGCGGAATACAGAGATCTGCCGGCGGCATTTTTGATCGGGCTGAGAGAGGGAGTCGAATGGTACGGAAGCGAAAATTACCTTTGGTTCTCTAAGGAATACCCGAAATTCCTCTATATAGACCGCATCGTGATAGACGAGCCGTTCAGGCGTATGGGGATAGGAAGGAAGCTTTACGAGGCGGTGTTCTCGCGCGCGGCGGAATGCGGGGTCCCTGTCGTAACGTGCGAGGTCGATACGATCCCGTATAACGAGGCGAGCCTGAACTTCCACAAGGAGATGGGCTTCCGCGAGGTCGGAGAGCAGTTTGTCAGGGGAGGTTCGGTCAAGGTATCGCTTCAGGCTGCCGAGGTCGGAGACCTGCGGTAAAAAGGAGGAGATGGAGATATGAGGATAGCTGTCGTGACCGGAGCGTCGTCCGGTATAGGAAGAGAGTTCGTATATCAGGCGGACAGGCTCGAGAACATCGACGAGATATGGGTGATCGCGAGGCGCCTTGAGAGACTTGAGGAACTGAAGGAGAAGTGCGCGCATAAAGTGCGGCCGGTCCCGCTCGACCTCTCGCTTGACGAGTCGCTGGCGGGCTTCAGGGAAATGCTCGAGCAGGAGAGGCCGGAGGTGGGTCTCCTGGTCAACGCCGCGGGATTCGGCGTATTTGGACCGTTCATAGACAGCGACGCGGAGAAGCAGCTCGACAGCCTCAGGGTCAACCTGGTCGCTTTGGTCGGGATGTGCCACGCCTGCCTGAGATATATGAAGCGCGGCGACAGCATAATAAACGTCGGCTCGAACTCGGCATGGCAGCCCGTCCCCTGGCAGTCGGTCTACGGCGCGGGGAAGAGCGGCGTGCTGAGCTTTTCGCGGGCCATAGGGCGTGAGCTCAAGCCTCGCGGCATCAAAGTCATCTGCATCTGCCCGGGCTGGATAAAGACGGAGTTCCAGGAGGCAGCGGAGCACGAGAAATACATCCGCTACGTGGACAGATGGTACGGACCGGACGAGGTGGCCGAACAGGCTATGCGGGATCTCGCTGCGGGGAAGAGCGTTTCGATCCTGGGAAGCCCCGTAAGGCGCCAGGTAAGGCTGGTCAAGCATCTGCCTGTCGATCTCATAATGAAGATCTGGTGCAGGCAGCAGGGTATAGAGTAGGAGCACCGTAAGCAGGAAGGAATGGGAATGGAGGAAAGCGAGAGACGGACCGTGCTGATCTGGCACGGCACGGCTTCCGTTGAGCTTAGAGGACCCGGGGGGCGAATAGTATTCGATCCCTTTGTCACGTTGCCCGGAGCGGATATAAGGGTACCGATAGAGGAATATGACGGGTCCACCGACATAGTTGTGACCCACGGGCATTTTGATCATATCGCAAGCATACCGGAGATCGTAAGGAGAAATCCCGACGTTGAAGTGCACTGTACGAGAACGCCGTTCTACACACTCAGGCGGAAGGGCGTTCCGATAAAGAATCTGGACATGATAGTGATCGGGGAGACCATGGAGCTCGCCGGTTTCAGGATCAAAGCGATCCAGGGTCGGCACGCAGTTCTCCCGAAGGCGACCCCGAAGCGTATCGGGATGATCCTTAACGCGGGCAGTCTGGGCAATCTTCCGTGGATAGCAAGCCAGGCGGCGGTGAGCAAAGAGAACGGCGAGACTGTCTTCTATCAGATAGAATGCCCGCCGGAACAGGACTTCGACGGCATGCCCGGCCGAGTCAGGACTATCTCCCTCATGGGGAGTCTCAACCTCGCGGAAGGCGTCGATTATCCGACAGGAAGCGATGTCCTGGTCCTGCCGTACAACGGCTGGGAGGACAATTTCCCGCCGGCGGTGCGCGTGGTGGAGCGGCTCAGGCCGAAGCACGTCCTGCTGGATCACTACGACTGCGCGTTTCCGCCGCTCACGACGCCTGTGGACCTCGAGCCCTTCCTCGAGCGGTACAGCGCGATCGCGGAGCCTTTGATCTACGGGGAAAAGGTGCGGATATAGTATAAAAGTTTTTTTCGAAAGCGTTTGAACCTTTCCGCCTCCACGATTGTATTAATAGTGAAAGGCTTTTCCAAGGCCGTGCATCGCGGGACGCCGCGGGCCGGCCGACAACCATATCGCAGAGGACGATCATAGATGAGACTTACGCTCGAGGAAGCTCTGAGATCATACCAAAGCAGCGTATACAAGGCTGCGTTCTATATATGCCGAAACCGCGAGGACGCCGAGGATGCCGCGCAGGACACGTTCCTGGCTTACCACAGAGAGCCGAAGGACTTTGATAGTCCGGACCACATAAGAGCATGGCTCCTGAGGACGGCCGTGAACAAAGCACGGAACACCGCGGCCTCCTACTGGAGACGGAACCGGATCGATCTTCCTGATTTCACGGAGTGGGCGGGAGGTATACCGGATCCCGCGGGCGAAAGAGAAGGCCCTGATCCGGCCGATCTGATAAGGGCGGTGATGGCGCTCCCGGAGAAATGCCGGATGACGATACACCTCTTCTACTACGAAGACTATTCGGTAAAGGACATCGCCGGAGTGCTGGGCATAAGCGAGAACACGGTCAAGAGCCAGCTGCACAGAGGCCGGGAACTTCTTAAAAAGAGACTTGGGGAGGAATGGCAGGATGACTAACAGAGACAACTACAAGAGAGCAGTCTCCAAAATGGAACCCTCTGACGGATTTGCGGACAGAGTGATTAAGGAGGCGGAGAAAGATATGAATACGAATGCTAAGAGAAGACACAGGGGCAGACCCTTCCTGGTATTGGTCGCAGCAGTGATCCTGGTGCTCGCGCTCGGAGCCGCGGCGTACGCGACCGATCTGGGCGGTGTGAGACAGAACGTGGATACCTGGCTCTACGGAGAACCCGTTCAGGTCGATATAGAGCAGACCGGAGAATACGAATACACCATCACTTATCCCGACGGATATCAGAGGCAGTCAGGCGGCATCGCCTACGAAAAGGACGGCCCGCGCCCGCTGACCGTTGACGAGATCATCGAGGAGATGAACCACAGCGTAGAGCTCGACATCAAAGATGACGGCCGCGCCATGATGTACTACCGCGACCACGTGTTCGACGT
>Ga0079305_1002588_pt1 | contig 15033 bp, 7 predicted proteins | sample LMS_cellobiose_e_FD_79183 | JGI IMG/M metagenome (GOLD analysis project Ga0079305, IMG submission 79183) | Rumen-fistulated moose microbial communities from Alaska, USA - LMS_cellobiose_enrichment | ecosystem: Host-associated > Mammals > Digestive system > Stomach > Rumen fluid ... | reverse complement strand
GGTTTCCCGGAACCCTTCCATGGGCAAAGGGGCTTTGCCCCTTTTGAATCCCCGCGCTCCGCGTAGCTGTCGCCCTGAATTTGATACTGCGGTGCGAGGGAGATATAGAGGGGAGAGTATATTTCAGAAAAGCTGCCTTTTTCGCGCTCGCGTAAAAGCGAGCGCATCGCCTTCCCCTTGAGGGGAAGGTGTCCCCGGCAGGGGACGAATGAGGTGGTGCCGCGCTCTGATGTAGGCTTTAGCGCGAGATGGAACGAACCGTCACATTTATCACAACAGAAGCACTCATCAGACCGAAGCACCACCTCATCAGCCGCCGGCAGCGCGTGCACGCTTCGCGTGCGCGACCCCTCAATGGGGAAGCCTGTGCGCGCAAAAAAAGCAGAAGGAGATCTTCTGCTTTTTAAGGTATAAAGTTTTTTGGAAGTCCCGAAACCTTTTTTCTCAAAAAAGGTTTCGGGCGGGGTGCGGGGCGGAGCCCTGCGGATACGCTGCCGGGTGCGGGGCGGAGCCCTGCAAACCCATAAATCAATTATCAGCCTGCCGCGCCGGTCTTTTTCTTGAGAATGACGGTCACGATAATGACAGCCGCGCAGAGCGCGAACACGATCGCGATAAGGATCCAGTTGATATCCGAAGAGGAAGAGGGAGAGGAAGGATCCACGGGAACGTCCGGCTCTACGGGTTTTATCTCGAATTCGGCGAGCTCTTTTGTTTCGGTGAGCTTGAATTCGGGATAGAGCTGAGCCTGAGACTGGGACGTGCTGAGGGTGTCTATTGACATCGTCTCGACGTATTTCTCGCCGGTGGCGGGGTCGGAGACGATGAATTCGACGGTGTAGCTCGATTTACCGGACACGAATTTATCCGAAAGGTAGAGCCAACCGTCCTTGACCTCGAACATATCGCCGTCGTACTTGCCGCCGGTCACGGAGATCTGATAATCCGGCTTTTCGTACAGATAGGTGATATTGTTGTTGATGACGTAAAGATATCCGACTCTGTCGGACGCGACCGCGTCCTTGCGGATGTAGTTGGAGAGCGTAAGTCCCGCGACGGAACGGAAAGATTTTTCGACCATGTCGGAGACGTTCCCGTTTACTGCGGTAAGCGGAACCGTAAATGCGCGGCGCTTTGACACGTTGTAAACGAAACCGTTTTCAGGCTTCGAGGCGTTCGAATACGAACGGATAAGCGTGATATCGCCGATGTCGAGCACGTAGTTGTCGCCGGACTTTTCAGCGCCGCGTACGTAGTAGCACGCGTTGCGGACGCCGTCGTTTGCGATGTAGATGTAGTTACCGATGACCTTCGAGATATCCACGTCGGGCGTGGTGAAGGAGACGGTTATACTGTTCTTGTCGGTGAGCTCGGTCGTGAAGTCGACAACGACGCCCTCGTAAGCCGTGACGGTCTCGACCTTGTCGAAAACGCTGTCGACGTTGTAGGTGTACGTCTTGTCGCCCTTGACGCTGTATACGCCGAAGAAGCCCTTGAAATAGAACTTTCCGTCGACGGTGAATACGGTCTCCTCGTCTTCGGCGTAACAGACGTAGTCGGTCCTGCCGTTTTCGAGAGTTATCTTGAGGACTTTGACCGAGTCGTCGGTGACTTCGCCGGAGCCGGTGGTCACTTTGCAGAGCTCCTGGGAGAGGATGTTCGTGACGCCGATATAGGGCTCTATGACAGATACGAACAGAGAAGAAAGCCCTTTTGACGAACCCTTGCGGTTTGCAAGAACGTAGTCAAGACCGGCGGGGTTTCCGGCTTTGTTTCTCGGGGGAGTACCGTTTGCGAGTATGACGCTTTCAAGCTCGTTGTGCATGGTGAACTTGAGGTGCATGTTCTCGGCGACGGTGAGGTTTCTTGTGTCGACGATGGACCAGTCGAAGGAAATCACGCTGTCGGGATCCTCGTCTTTTCTGACCTTGTCGAGATACTGATAACCGGAGGCGTAGTTGCCGACGCCCCATGCGACGTTCCTGCCCTGAACGGTGCCGACGTAGTTGCCGCTGTCGTCGACCTGGCTGACGAATTCGAGTCCGGTCGTCGTAAGCGCGGAGGATTCCGCGGGGTGGAAGCTGTACGTATGCTTCGAACCGCCGGTGACCGCGAAGAAGTCAACGACGTAAGAATCGTCGTCGTCGATCTTAATGAGAGCCGCGGTGCGTCCGTAGCGCGTGGAGCCTGAATACACGCGGTCCGCGTTTACGGAAACGAGTTTTACGAATTCTCCGGCGTCGAAGGCTCTCGGCTGAGAAACTATCTGCGAATTCATGTGGTTGTCGTTGATGAGCACTGTGTTGTGGGAAACGGTGTTCTCGACCCAGTATACCTGGTTAGGCGTTCCGTCGCAGAACTCGGGATATCCGAGATCGGGCGAAAGGTCCGTTCCGAAGCCGTAGAGATAGAGGTTGAGCGTGTCGTAGTGACCGTGTCCGGTGTTGCGTCCGAAGTAGATGCCCATCGTCGTTTCGGGGTTTACGTAGGAAGCGGCGGTGGAAACGTTAGACTGGCGGATGATCTTGAAGCCTGATACGGACATCGGACCGGATTCGGAGGTGCTTCTGAAGGAGACGACGTGGAAGCCGGGGATGATCTTTATCGTCTTCCTGAAATACACGGGAGTCTTTTCTCCGGGGGAGGTATTGAAGCTTACGTCCGTCTGGATGAGCTTTCCGTCGACGAACACGCTGTACTTGCCCGCGCCGGCGGCGCCGGCGGAATAAACGATGAATTCGTAAATGCCCGCCGCGGCAGAGGTTTTGAAGCCGAGGGAGAAGGAATCGCCCGCTTTTTCGGGAGTGAATACGATGGCTTCGTCCGTCCTCTCGACGTTCGGATTTTCCTTGACGTTTATTATGGATACGTCGGAAAGCTCGATGTTCTGATTCTTTTCGTCCGAGGTGATCTGATGTCCCTCGGTCACGTTCATCAGCAGCGCGAGACCGTAGCCGGTGAGCATGTGAGATTCAAGAACGAACTCGCCGTTTTCCTTGACGTCTTTTTCGACTCTCGAAGAGATGGATTCGGGATCCTTGTCCCAGATGGTCAGCTTGAGTCCGGAAACGTTTCCGCCCATGAGGAAATAGATCATCTGAGCGTATTTCACGTCCTTGTATACTTCATAGGCGTACATCAGGTAAGACGTGCTGGAATATGCTCCGGAGGAACCGGTGGAGCCGGCGTCTCCGACGTTGGGGGAGAAGTAGCGCGTCGCCATTATCTCCATGCCGGCGGCGAACATCTTCTTGAACTTTATGTTGTTGTACAGATCGTAACTCGGTCCGGTGCCCGCGATCTTGTATCCGACGAGGGCGTTGGCGAGACCGATGTAATTCGAGAGCCAGCCGGAGTTGTATCCCGGGGACGCCTCGTTGCCCCATCCGTCGTGGTCGACCGTATCGACGAAGGTGGCGGCGACGTTTCCGCCGTTGGAGGCGAACACGTAATCGAGCCACGTTTTAGAGAGGGTGGGATCGTCGAGAACGATGGCGGCGAGGGAAAGGGACTGCTGGTGCATACCGTTGTTGCCCTCGATGTTATGCGCGCGGACGGTGGGGTAGATCACCTTTATAAAGCCGTCCTCGATGTTGACCATGACGTCCTTGTAGGACTGTATTTTTGAGTTTTTGGAGGAAAGGAGCTTCAAAGCCTCGCTTGAGAGATTCGGGAACGCGGTGAACATGGCGTCGTAAGCGTAGGTGAAGTGGTTGACGAGCCCCGTTTCCCAAATGGAGCCGATGAGCTTTCCGCGGGTGCCGCCGCTGTGTCTGTAACCCTCGCCCCAGGGGCAGTCCGCTATGTTGAAGGACGGATAAAGGTCGCCCATTCTGCAAAGCATGACGATGCACGCGTCGGCGTACTTCTGTTCACCCGTGTAAAGATACGCGAGATAGAAGTTGTCGATGGCGTTCGTGATTATGCCGCTGTACCACAGAGCCCAGTGAGCGTAATAAGCGACGAAGAAGTACCGCTGACCGTTGGTATGCGTGTAATACGTACCGTTGTCAACGCCCCAGTTCTCGCCCTTTTCGGGATAGAGCACGTTTTTCAGATATTTCTTGTCCGCTTTCTGACGGTGGAAGATACCGTTTTCGTCAAGACCGCTCTTGTAGAAGCTTTCGAAATCGTTCGTCGGGAATTTCATGCCGCAGTTCGGGCACGTGATCTTCCAGGGATCGTTCATGACGTCGTATTTGTACGGATAGTTGCCGTACTTGTCTATCTCGTTGCCGCAGTTAAGGCAGCCGTAGGTCTGATTGACGCCGTAAGAACGGTAAATCTCCTGAGAGGGCATGAGAGCCCAAAGCTCTTCAAGAGAATATTTTTTCAGATATGTTTCCGCAGCATTTACGGAAGAGTTTTTCTGCGCCGCCGCCCACGGGTATTTTTCGATGTTTTCCCGCGCGTTTGCGATCTTTTCTTCCGTGAAATACGTCGCGCGCTTTTTGAGCGGCTCTGAAGACGCCGCGGAAGCGGACGTCGGGACGAGCGCCGTGAAAAGCGGTACGAGCATCATCGCACATAAGACGAGCGACATGCATTTAATTATTTTTTCCAACATATTTTCCTCCGTTCGTTTTTTGATGAGTCTGATTTTTATAAAGCCTTCTTTTTCCTGAGGACCGCGGTAAACGTCAGCACGCGGCGCAGAGCGCGAAGACCATACCGATAAGCGGCCAGTTGATACCGGAAGGCGCGCCCGTCTCCGGGACGGGATCGTCCGGGATCGCGGACCCGGATTCGGCGAGCTCCGCTTTTTCCGAAAGTGAAAAATCGGGATATATCTGCGAGCGCGACTGCGACTCGCCGAGAGTCCTGACGGACAGAAGCTGGGTGAATACTTTGCCCGTCCCCTCGTCTTCGACCGAAAGTTCGACTTCGTACGACGGTCTTCCGGGCTTGTAACCGCCTGTAAGACAGAGCCAGCCGTCCTTTACCTCGAACATACTGCCGTCGTATTTTTCGGCGGATACCGTTATTTTGTAATCCGGTCTTTGATACAGATAGTCTATATTCCCGCAGACGGCGTAAAGGTATCCGATCCGGCCGCCCTCGCCGCCGCGATCTTCTCTTCCGTGAAGTACGTGGCGCGCTTTTTCAGCGGACCTGACTCCGCCGAAGCAAAAACAGGCGCGGGCACGGAAAGGCACGACGCGATAACGAGAAAACAGATAAGAAGAGAAAGCGCATTTTTCATGTGTTGTGACATCGTTTGGGCCGGACGCCGGGTCTTACGGCCTTTCCCGGCAGTATGAAAACGGTATCGAAAGCGTCTGCCCCTCGGCGACGGCGTACGCGCCTTTCGAGCGCATAAGCGTTATATCGCCGATATCGAGCGTATACGCTCCTTCGGAAAACTCTGCGCCGAGGATGCGGTAACAGCCGCTTCCGAAAGGCGTGTCGACGTAAACATACCTTCCGGCAAGGCTCGACGGGTCGGCGCATTCATCGAGCGATACCCTGATGAAGTTTCTGTCCGAGCGCTCCTTCGTGAAGCCGAGCACCTTCCCGGTCGCGCAGAGAGGGCTTCCGGCGTCGGGCTTTTCGCCGGGGAACGTGAAAACGCTTTTGAAATTATAAACGCGCGAGGTTTCCCCGTTTGTCGAATAAACTCCGAAAAAGCCTTTGAACGAAAACTTCCCGTCGACGGTATATTCGCCTTTTTCGTCTTCGGAAAAGCAGACGTAATCGACTCTGCCGCGCTCAAGCGTTATTTTCAGCGCCCGGAACTCTTCGCCGGAATACTCTTCGCCGTTTTTCGCGACGGGGCAGATTTCGGCGGAAGCGACGAGCGGATCGGATATATACGGCTCGACGACCGCGGAGAAAAGCGAAGCGGCGCCGTTTTCGACTTTTCTTTCGGCGTAAATGAAATCAAGGGACGCGGGATTGCCGGGCTTGTTCCTCGGCGGCGTGCCGCGCGCGAGAGACACCTTCGAGGTCTTTTCGAGCACCGTCAGTTTTAGGTGCATGTTTTCGGCGTCAGTGTAATCTCTCGTGTCGACGATCTTCCAGTCGAGCGAGAAGACGCCCTCGGGGCTTTCGTCCGTTCTTACTTTATCAAGATATTGGAAGCCGGAGCCGCAGCCGGCGGATCCCCACGCGACGTCTTTTCCCGCGAGCGTGCCGGCATAATTTCCGTTTTCGTCCGTCTGCTTCACAAACCTGAGCCCCGCCGTAGTGAGAGCGGACGATTCGGCGGGATGGAAGCAGTAGGTGTGAGCGCTTCCGCCCTTCACCGCGAAAAAGTCGGCGATATACGAATTTTCCTCGTCTATGCGAATAAGAGCCGTCGTCCTGCCGTACTTTTCCGTCTGAGGATAAACGTACGGCGCGTCGACCGATACGAGCTTTACGAATTCTCCGTCGTCGAACGCTTTAGGGCGCGCGACGATCTGCTCCTTCTGTCTTTCGTCGTCGACGAGAACTGTGTTGTGGCAAAGAGTATTTGACACCCAGTATTTCTTGTTCGGAGACCCGTCGCAGAATTCCGGATACCCGAGGTCGGGAGCAAGGTCGACGCTGAAGCCGTAGAGATAAAGGTTCAGCGTGTCGGCGTGGCCGTGCGCGGTGCTCCTGCCGAAATATACGCCGGCTACCGTCTCGGGATTGACGTATCGGCTCTTATCCGAAGCATACGCTTTATCGGTCGCGTTCATCAGAAGCGCGAGCCCGTAATGCGCGAGTATATGCGACGAAAGCGGATATCCGCCCTTTTCTTCGGCGATCTTTCTTATTTTTTCGCCGAGAGACTCGGGGTCTTTGTCCCAGACGGTCAGCCTGAGAGACGAAAGGCGGTCCTTTGCGAGCGTGTACAGCATCCGCGCGCAGTCGTCTTCGCCGTATGAAAGGTACGCTTCCGTAAGGTATCTTTCGATATCGAGCGCGGCGCCCTTCCTGTCGGAAAGCATCAGCGCGGCGCCCGTAGAGCCCGTGTCGCCGACGCAGGGTATGAATTTATCCGTCGCGAGTATGAAGAAGATCGCGGGAAGCATTTTTCTGAACTTGGGATCGCGGAAAATATCGAAGCTTTCGCCGTCGCCGCCGACCCTGTACCCTCTCAGGATACGCGCTGTGCCAAGATAGCGGTCGAGCCAGAGCGAATTGTAATTCGGGGAAGCCTCGGCGCCCCATCCGTCCGCGTCGATAAGGTCGGTGAATACCCGGTTCACAGCGCCGCCCGTCGTATTGAACACGTCGTAAAGCCACGCGTCGCTGACGCCCTTCGCGTCGAGGACGACGGCGGCAAACGTGAGCGACTGTTCGTTCATCCCGGTGTTGCCGTCGAGGTTTTTGTTAAAGACGGATCTGTATATCTCTCTGAGGAAATTGTCCTCAAAGGTCTTCATAAGCTGTTTATACGAAACTTTTCCGCCGCGCTTTTCCGATAAGAGCGAAAGAGCGTCTTCACTCATATGCGGATACGCCGTGAAAACGGCGTCGTACGCAAGCGTATAGTGATCGACGAGCACGGTCTCCCATATGCTCCCGACGATCTTCCCGGCCGAAACGCCGCTGTGGCGGTATCCCTCGCTCCACGGACTGTCGGTCACGTTGTACGACGGATAAAGCTGCGCGAGCCTGTCAAGAAGCACGATGCACGCGTCGGCGTACTTCTGCTCTCCCGTGAAAACGTAAGCGAGCGAGGCGCTGTCGGCGAGCTTCGTTATAAGCCCCTTTTCAAGCGCGCCCTTGCTGTAAAACATATCGTCGCCCCACAGAGCCCAGTGCGCGTAATACGCGATGAAAAAGTATTTTTCGCCGTCCGTGTGGACGTACGACGTCCCGTCGTCGACGCCCCATTTCTCTCCCTTTTCGGGATAAAGGACGTTTACGAGATATTTCCCGTCGGCGTTTTTGCGATGAAATACGCCGTTTTCGTCGAGCCCGCTCTTATAATAGCTTTCGAAATCGTTCGATGGGAACCTCATCCCGCACGCGGGGCAGGTTATCTTCCACGGATCGCGCAGCGCGTCGTACTTATACGGATAATTCCCGAAAGCGTCTATCGCGCGGGCGCAGTTCAAGCATCCCTTGGGCTGATTTACGGCGTACGAGCGGTATATCTCCTGAGAGGGGACGAGAGCCCGGACGCCGGAAAGCGAAAGAGAGGAAATTATCCCGTCCGCGACCCTTACCGCCTCGTCCTTTTCGGCTTTTGCCCAGTCGTATTTTCTGACGTTTTCTCTCGCGTTTGCGATCTTTTCGGCGGTGTATACCGTCGCGCGCTTTTTCAGCGGCTCTTTTTCGCCGGCGCGGAGCAGGGACGTTTTTTCGATGTCTTCAAAAGTCATTTTGCGGCTTTCTTTTTCTTTACGGATATAAGGATCGCGGCTATGACCGCGGCGCAGACCGCCGCGATGACGGCTATCGGGATCCATTCCGCGGGACCGGCGTCGGACGTTTCCGCGAATATTTCGGCGGAGATCTCGTCAAGACCGCTTTGCGTAACGGGAACGGTCACGTCTTTTTCATATACGGCTCCCGTGCCCGGATCGCGTATTTTGAGGAGAACGCGATAGCTTTCGCGGGAGACCTCTTCTTCGGTTTTATCCGCTTCAGCTTCCTCTTCGACGTTTTCCCCGAATTTTTCCGTCAGAACGAGAGCGCCGTTTTCACACTTGAAATACTCTCCGTCGTATTTATCCTTTACGACCGATATTTCGTAGGACGGGAGCTCCTCGGCTTTCGAGGCGGCGCGGTTCACGATGAACACGTATCCCGCCTTGTCGCCCGCCGAGGCGTCCGGCGAAACGCCGCCGGCGAACACCGCGTCCGTCAGAGACGAAAGTCCGAACATCTCGTCTGCCTTTCCGGGACCGGACTGTCCCGAAGACGATGACAGCGGAATGGTAAATCTGCTTGTCACCGCGATATTGTATACGCTGCCGTAGCGTATCGGCGAAACGTCGCCGATATCGAACGTGATGAGAGAGCCGCTCTTTTTCGCGTCGAGTATCTTATAACAGCCGTTGCGGTCCGCCGTCTTTACGTACATGTATTTGCCGATCACGCGCGCGATGTCGGCGTCCTTATGATCGATAGTCACCGTGATCGTGTTTTTATCGGTAAGCTCTCTCGTGAAGGTCCTCACGTATCCGGTGTAAGCGGTGACCTCGGTCTCCGCCGCGGCGCCGGTCTCCGCGGGCTCGTTATCAGCCGAAGCATCCCCGGAAGACTCGTTGAGCGCCGGATCTTCCTGAGCCGGCTCTTCCGGAGCGGCATACGTTCCGAAGGAGCTGTTGAAGTTGTATCTGTATTCTTTTTCGTCAAGAACGCTGTAAACGCCGAAAAATCCGCGGAAGGTGAATTTTCCGTCGATCACGAACGTATCTTTTTCGTTTTCGCCGCAGCATATATAGTCGGTCCTGCCGCTTTTGAGCGTTATTTTAAGCACGCTTATCTCGGCGTCGCTTGCCTTTTCTCCAGAGAGCTCATAAACCGTGCAGCGCTCCTGGGAAGCGATCGCGGACGAGGCGATATACGGCTCGAAGACCGTGGTGAAGAACGTGGTCTTTTCTTTTTTCGTTGATTTTTCGGCGAGCACGTAGTCAAGTCCCGCCGGATTGTCCGGTTTGTTTCTCGGAGGCGTACCGTTGGCGAGGATGACTCTCGACATCTGATTGTGCATCGTCATTTTCAGATGGATATCCTCGGCGTCGGTGTAATCCCGCGTGTCGACGAGCGTCCAGTCGAAGGAAAAGACGCCTTCCGGGGACGTGTCGCGGCTCACCTTGTCGAGATATTGGAAGCCCGTCGAGCTCGAGCCGGAACCCCACGGAGTGTTCAAGCCCAGGACCGTGCCGAGATAATTCCCGTTTTTGCCCGTCTGTTTCACAAGCTCCAGCCCGGTCGTGGTAAGCGCGGAGCTTTCGGCGGGATGGAAGCTGTACGTGTGCTTGACGCCGCCGGTGACGATGAAGAAGTCGGCGACGTATGAATCGTCTCCGTCTATCCTTATAAGCGCCGTCGTCCTTCCGTATCTGCTCGCGTTCGGGTAAACGCCGTTTGCGTCGACGGACATCAGCTTTACAAAGCCGTCGTCGTCAAAACCGCGGGGCTGTGCGACGATGTTCGCGCCCTGACGCGCGTCGTTCACGACGACCAGATTGTGGCTGATGGAGTTCGATACCCAGTAGACCTGATTCGGAGTCCCGTCGCAGAATTCCGGATATCCGAGGTCGGGGGCGAGGTCTATGCCGAAGCCGAAAAGGTAGAGATTGAGCGTATCGGCGTGCCCGTGACCGGTGTTGCGTCCGAAGTATATACCCGCGACGGTCTCGGGATTGACGTACGGCTTTACGGCTTTTTCCTCTCCGGAAACGTCTATGCCGCCGAGAGTCAGCTTTTCGGGCTCGGAGCATCTGAACGTAAGAACGTGAAAGCCCGGCGTAAGGCGGTGCTTTTCCGCAAGAAGCGCGCCGCCCGCTTCCGGCGATCTCTTTATCAGCGCTCCGTCGAGGAAGACGCTGTATTTATCCGTTTTACCCGTCAGAGACGCGGAAATATCGTATTCTCCCGCCGCAACGACGGTTTTGAAACCGACCGAGAACGAGTCGCCCGCCTTTGACGGCGAAAAGACGACGCCGCTTTCCGTTTTCGAAACGCCTTTGACCTTTCCTTCGTTTATGACCGAAAGACCGGACGCAGTGAAGCTCTCGGAGCTCTTTTCCGGATCGGCGGCTTTATATCCGCTTTCCGTCGCGTTCATTATCAGGGCGAGCCCGTAGCTTGCGAGCATATGCGACGAGAGGACGTATTCGCCCTTTTCGTCGACGACCTTCTTTATCTTCGCGCCGATCTGCTCCGGGTCCTTTTCCCATATAGAAAGCCTCAGATCGTCGATACGGTCCTTTATGAGCATATACAGCATCTGCGCGTAGACGTCGTCCTTGTAGGTGAGGTACGCCTCGAGAAGATATCCTTCCGAATCGAGCGACGATCCGTCTCTGTCGGCGCTCATGAGCGCGACGCCTGTGTAGCCCGTGTCGCCGATGCACGGCACGAATTTTTCGGTCGCAAGTATGCCGACTATGGCGGAGAGCATCTTTTTGAATCTCGCGTTATTGAACAGATCGTAGGAAGCGCCGCTCCCGCCGACCTTGTAGCCTCTGAGCATTTTCGCTATACGTATGTATTTGCTGAGCCAGAGGGAGTTATACGTGGGAGAAGCCTCGGTGCCCCATCCGTCGGCGTCGATCGAGTTGTTGAAGACGGATACGCAGTTGTTGAAAACGTAGTTCAGCCACGAATCGCTCAGACCCGGACTGTCGAGCACGACCGCCGCACAGGCGAGGGAATGCTCCTTCATGCCGTTGTTTCCGGCGATGGCGCCCTTTGAAACGCCGTTATATATTTCTTTGAGGAAGCCGTCCTCAAAGGTGCGCATCAGATCCTTGTACGTGCTTATCTTCGGATTCCTGTCGGAAAGAAGCTTGAGCGCTTCCGCGCCGACATGCGGATACGCGGAGAACATGGCGTCGAAGGCGAGGGTGTAATGGTCGACGAGCCTCGTCTCCCAGATGCAGCCGACGATCGAACCGTTCGATACGCCGCTGTGACGGTATCCGGCGCTCCAGGGGCAGTCCTTTATGTTGTAGGTCGGATAAAGCTCCGCGACTCTTTCGAGAAGGACGATGCAGGCGTCGGCGTACTTCTGATCGCCGGTGTATATATACGCGAGCGACATGAGGTCCGCGATCTTCGTCAGGATGCCGTCCTCGGGAGAATCGGTACTTCCGTAGAAATTGCCGTCGCCCCAGACAGCCCAGTGAGCGTAATAAGCGATGAAGAAGTACTTTTCCCCGTTCGTGTGAACGTACGAAGTGCCGTCGTCAACGCCCCATTTTTCGCCCTTTTCGGGGTAAAGAACGTTTTTCAGATACTGTTTGTCGGCGTTTTTGCGGTGAAAAACGCCCTTTTCGTCGAGTCCGCTCTTGTAGTAGCTTTCAAAGTCGTTGGTGGGGAATCTCATGCCGCACGCAGGGCAGGTGATCTTCCACGGATCCTTTATCGCGTTGTACGTATAAGGATAGTTGCCGAACTTGTCTATATCAAGCCCGCAGTTGAGGCATCCCTTCGGCTGGTTCACCGCGTATGAACGGTATATTTCCTGAGAGGGAACGAGATCCCATATATCCGAAAGCGACAGCGACGCGAGAATCTCGTCGGCGGCTTTTACCGTCTCGTCCGCCTCGGCTTTCGCCCAGGCGTATTTTGAGATGTTTTCACGTGCGTTCGCAGTTTTTTCCTCGGTATAATATGTCGCGCGCTTTTTCAACGGCTCGGAAGACGCCGCGGAGACCGCCGTACCGGGCAGCGCTCCGCAGAGCGCGGAAAACACAAAGAGAAAGCAAAGTATTGCAGACAGAGATCGTTTCATACGGAAAAGAGTCCTTTCAGCTCTCCGAAACTACGACCGGCACTGACCGTCGCCGGATATGACGTACTTCACGCAGGTCAGCTCGGCGAGACCCATGGGGCCTCTCGCGTGGAGCTTTCCGGTGGAAATGCCTATTTCCGCGCCGAAGCCGAACTCCTCGCCGTCGGTGAATCTCGTGCTTGCGTTCGTATAAACGCAGGCGGCGTCGACCGCGAGGGAAAAGCGCTCGGAGGCGGCGATAGAGCGGGTAACTATCGTTTCGCTGTGTTTTGTGTTGTGAGAGTTTATGTGGCTTATCGCTTCCTCGAGGGAGGAAACGACCTTTACCGATATTATAAGATCGTCGTATTCGGTGAAAAAGTCCTCTTCGGTCGCGCTTTTAGCTTCCGGAAGGATCGCGAGCGCCTTTTCGTCGCATCTGACCTCGACGCCTCTTTCCGTAAGAGCTTGGAAGGCCTTGGGCAAAAACGATCCGGCGACGCTCTCGTGTACGAGAAGATTTTCGGCGGCGTTGCATACCGACGGGCGCTGAGTCTTTGCGTTTATCAGTATCCTGAGCGCCATATCCTCGTCGGCGTCCTCGTGGACGTATACGTGGCAGTTTCCGGCGCCGGTCTCGATCACGGGGACCTCGGAATTGTCCCTGACGAAGTTTATCAGCGAGGCGCTGCCTCTCGGGATTATAAGATCGCAGTATCCGCGAAGGGAGAGGAGGCACCTCGTGTATTCCCGGTCCGCGCTCTCGATGAGCTGAACGCAGTCCTCGGGAAGCGAACGGGCTTTCAGCGCGGCGCGTATGCAGCGTACTATGGCGGCGTTTGAAGCGAGAGCCTCTTTTCCGCCGCGGAGGATCACGGCGTTGCCGGATTTCAGGCAGAGCGAGGCTGAATCAGCCGTCACGTTGGGGCGCGACTCGTATATGATACCGATCACTCCGAAGGGGACTCTCGTCCTTTTTATGACGAGCCCGTTCGGACGGACCCATCCGTCGAAAACGCCGGTGGGGTCGGGAAGGGACGCGACCTTTTCGAGAGACGCGCAGATCGCGTCGATGCGTTTGACGTTCAGGGTGAGCCGGTCGATCATGGACGGCTTTATGACCTCCTTCGCCGCCTCGACGTCCGAGGCGTTCGCGGAGAGGATCATATCCCTGCTTTTTTCTATTTCTTTTTTTATTTCAAGGAGAAGGGCGTTCTTTTCCTCGCCGGAGACGCATTTGAGCGTTTCGGAGGCGAGCTTCGCACGTCTTCCCATTTCGTTCATCGTTTCGCTTGCGGTTTTCATTTCTCAGTCCATAAGGATCTTTCCGTCTTCGAATCTGCCCACGTAGGTGCGCTCTCCGGAAGCTGAATCGGCGGGCCAGATGTAAGTGCCCTCGCCGTGGAACTTGTTGTTGAGGAAATCGCCGATGTATTTTTCACCGTTGGCGAAGGTGTACGTTCCCTTGCCGGTGCGTCTGTCCTCGGAAAAGTCTCCGACGTAAACGTCGCCGTTGGAGAATGAATACGTGCCGGTGCCGCTCTTGACGTCGTTGATGAAATCCCCGACGTAGCTCGAGCCGTCCGCCCACACGAGCGTTCCCTTGCCGTGTTTTCTGTTGGCGTTGAAATCGCCCTCGTAGCTTGAGCCGTCCGCCCATTTGTAAGTGCCGTAGCCCTGGCGCTTGCCGCCGACCACGTCGCCCTCGTAGGTGTCGCCGTTGGCGAAGGTGAACTTGCCCTTTCCGGTGAGCTCGTCGTTTACGAATCCGCCCTCGTAGGTGTCGCCGGAGCTTTTATAAGTCATCTTTCCGGTGCCGTTTCTGAGAAAGTCTACGATATCTCCGACGTAAACGTCTCCGTTGGAGTAGGTGATGGTTCTTGAAGCGGCGTCGAATTTGGCGGTGGAATTGTCTGGATAATAGATATCTCCCGAAACCGGCTTCCCGTCGGCGTATTTGCCGATGAAGCGGACGCCGTTTTCCAGCTCCTTGTATCTGTATCCGACGCTGAAATAGATATATACTCCGGTTATGATGACGGACAGGATGGCAAGGATCAGGATTATCGCAAAGGAATTGACCTTGTTCTTGCGCTTCCGTATTTTCTTTCTGATCGAATTATCCATTAGCTCAGCCTTTCTTGCTGCGGTATTTTAGTCGGTTGGCGCGCCCTTGTTATCCTCGGCGATCACGTCGGAAAAGTCGTAATTCTCTCCTCCCGTGATCTTCACGAGCTCGCTCGTTTCCTTTCGCCCGAACGACGTTCTTATGGAGTCGCCGAGATCGAATATGAGCGGGATTATGAAGTAGCTTGCGGCGAGCACGAAGAAGAACACGATCGCCGTCAGCGCGACGGAGAGCACCGTCGTTCCCTGATTATCGTAGGTCCGTTCGGCTTTTTCAATCTTTTCGGGATCTAAATAATATACCATATTATCAAGATTTACCTTAGCAGATTTGCCAAACGTGCGCTTCTTTTCTTTCGCCGCCTCAGCCTCCGGGACCTCGACCGCGAGGGGACGCCCCTTCACGACGTATGACAGGGAACTGCCGTCCCTGAGCGCAAAGCGCAGCAGCGGCTTTTTGTCAAAGCCGAGCTCCTTGAGCGTCTTTCCGCTCTCGGGCTTCGTGCAGCCGGAGTCGATGAGAGACCTTACGAAGGAGC
>Ga0079305_1002586_pt1 | contig 15078 bp, 13 predicted proteins | sample LMS_cellobiose_e_FD_79183 | JGI IMG/M metagenome (GOLD analysis project Ga0079305, IMG submission 79183) | Rumen-fistulated moose microbial communities from Alaska, USA - LMS_cellobiose_enrichment | ecosystem: Host-associated > Mammals > Digestive system > Stomach > Rumen fluid ... | reverse complement strand
TCCCAAGGGCCGGGACGAGCTGATGGAGGTCATTCACGAGCTGCACCGCGGCGGCGTGACCATCGTGCTGATCAGCCACAATATGGACGATGTGGCCCGCGTTGCCACCCGCGTGGCGGTGCTGGAAAAGGGCCGGCTGACCATGCTGGGCACGCCCCGGGAGATCTTCGCCCGGGGGGACGAGCTGGAAAGGATGGGGCTGGACGTGCCCCAGACCGTACAGCTGTGCAGAAGGCTTCGCCAGGGCGGGCTGAACGTGCCCGACTGTCTGACAAACGAGGAGCTGGCGGAGGCCATCTGCGCCGCCCGGAAGGGAGGCGAAGCCCATGCTTAAGGACATCACCCTGGGCCAGTATTACCCGGTGAAGAGCTTTGTGCACGCCCTGGATCCCCGGGTCAAGATTCTGCTGACCGTCGCCTTCATCGTGGCGGTATTCCTGTGCAAAAGCCTGCTCTCCTTCGTGCCGGTGATCCTGTTCATCCTGCTGGCGGCCTGGGCCGCCCACCTGCCGCTGAAGCTGATGGTGAAGGGACTCAAGCCCCTGCGGGTAATATTGATTTTCACCTTTCTATTGAATTTGTTCTTTAACGGCGGGGAAACGGTGCTTTTGCAGGTGTGGAAGATCCGGGTTACCCAGGAGGGGCTGCTGCTGGCCATCCGCTTTTCCTCCCGGCTGGTGTTCCTGGTGACGGGGGCCAGCCTGCTGACGCTGACCACACCGCCCGTGGTGCTGACCGACGGCATGGAGCGGCTGATGAGCCCGCTGGCGAAGATCGGCTTCCCGGCCCATGAACTGGCCATGATGATGAGCATTGCCCTGCGCTTTATCCCCACCCTGCTGGAGGAGGCGGACAAGATCATGAAGGCCCAGATGGCCCGCGGGGCGGACTTTGAATCGGGCAACCTGATGCAGCGCGCCCGGGCCATGGTGCCCCTGCTGGTGCCGCTGTTCGTCAGCGCCTTCCGCCGGGCGGGCGACCTGGCCATGGCCATGGAGGCCCGCTGCTATCACGGCGGCGAGGGGCGCACAAGGCTTCGGGTATTGAAGCTGACGAAAAACGACCTGATCGCCAGCCTGGCGGTGGCGGCGCTGATCGCCATCATCGTGGTAATCGGGTAAAAAGGAAGGAAGGGATTTTGTATGCGTCACGATCTGCTGCCCCGGGAAGGGCAATTCTACAAGGCCAATCTGCACTGCCATTCCGTGATTTCGGACGGGAATCTGACCCCGGAGACGCTGCGGGATATGTACCGCGCCCACGGATACAGCGTGCTGGCCATCACAGATCATGAGATCATGCGGGATCACACCGACCTTTCCCTGCCGGGTTTTCTGATGCTCAACGGGTATGAAATCTACCTGCGGGAGCGGCAGGACGCCGGGCGCATCGCCAAGAACTGCCACATCAACCTGATCGCCAAAACGCCCACGGAGCTGCGGCAGATCGCGCTGGATCCCAAATATCTGCGCTATATTGAAAAGAATGGCATCGCCGTGGAGGATATTCCCCGGGTGGGCCCGCTGTGGGACAGGCATTACTGCGCCCGGGATGTGAACGCCATCATCCGCAGCGCGGTGGAAAACGGCTATCTGGTGTTCTACAATCATCCCGGCTGGTCGCTGGAAACGGTGACGGAATTCGGCCTGTACGAGGGCATGTTCGCCATGGAGATCGTCAATTACGGCTCCTCCCTGGAGGGCTTCCCGGAGAACGACGCCTGGGCCTATGACGAGATGCTGCGCCTGGGCAGGAACATCTATTGCCTGGCTAACGACGACAACCACAACGCCCATCCTGAGGGCGACCCGCTTTGCGACAGCTTTGGCGGATTCAACATGATCAAGGCGAAGGAGCTGAGCTACGGCGCCATCATCGAGGCGCTGGAGAAGGGCACCTTCTACGCCAGCCAGGGGCCGGAGATCCATGAGCTGTACATTGAGGACGGCCAGCTGCACGTGAAGTGCAGCCCCGCCGCCAACGTGCTGCTGCGCATGCTGGGGCGGCCCGGCGCACGGGGCGGCATATTCGCCCGGCCCGGGGAAACCATTACGGAGGCCGTCTTCCCCTTGAAGAAGGAAGACGTATACGTGCGCGTGGAGGTGACCGATCCCACGGGGCGCAAGGCCTTTACCCACGCCTATTATCTGGACGGGCTGCTGGACTGAGCAATGATCAAGGCGGTCTTTCTGGATATTGACGATACGGTGCTGGATTTCGGGGCCTGTGTGCGCGCCGCCATGGAAAAGGGCTTCCGGCAGTTTGGCCTGCCGCCTTATGAGGAGCGCATGTACCCCGTGTTTGAGCGCGTCAACGCCCGGCTGTGGCAGGGCATCGAGCGGGGCGAGCTGCAGCGCAGCCAGCTCATCGACCTGCGCTGGCAGGCAGTGTTCCGGGAGCTGGGGCTGCGGGCGGACGACCGCGCCTTCGAGCTGTTTTTCAAGGAGGAGCTGAGAAGCAGCGCCATCCCCGTGCCCGGCGCGGCGGAGACGCTGCCCTGGCTCTCCGCCCGCTGTCTGCTGTGCGCCGCCAGCAACGGCCCTTACAGGCAGCAGGAGCGTCGGCTGCGCATCAGCGGCTTCCTGCCCCTGTTCCATCACCTGTTCATCAGCGAGGAGATCGGCTTTCAAAAGCCCGACGCCCGCTTCTTTGAAACGGCCATCTCCCGCCTCAACGCCGCCCCGCTGCCCGGCCGCGCCTATCCCGTGCGCCCGGAAGAAATACTGATGGTGGGCGACAGCCTGACCAGCGATATGCAGGGCGCGCTGAACGGCGGCCTGATCCCCTGTTATTTCTCCCGTCAGGGCACGCCCGCGCCGGAGGAAATGGGAATCGCTTATACGATCACGAAGCTGGAGGAGCTCAAAAGCATCCTGGCGGCGTAGCCAAACCTGAAAAATAAAAAAAGGGAGCCTGGATCAGTCAACAAGCTGTTGACCGTTCCAGGCTCCGTGCTTTTTATCCCAGGGGAACGCTCCATCCGGACACATGTTTCAGCAGCCGGATCACGTCCATGATATCGATCCCTCCGTCCCCGGTCACATCGGCGTTGACCTGCAGGATCTCCACGCTCCAGCCAGACACATATTTCAGCAGCCGGATCACATCCATAATATCGGCTTTGCCATCGCAGGTCACATCCCCCGGCACGCCGTAAACATAGACAGGATCGGACTGGCACGAAACGCCGCTTTCCGCCGTGGCGGTGATGACGGCCGAGCCGGGGGCCAGGGCGGTGATCCAGCCATATTCATCCACCGCCAGCACCTTGGGATCGGAAACGGAATAGGACACCAGCTGATTGACGCAGGCATTGCCTTTTCCCATAAACACGTTGACGTTCAGCCCCTTGGTATCGCCGGTGTGCAGGTAATTCTCAAAGGAGAGGATGCGCACCTCGGTAACAGGCGGGCAGACGTGCACCGTTATATCAAGGGAAAAACCGCCCAACACATCCTGAATGGTCAGCTTTGCTATGCCCAGGCTCTGGGCAGTGCAAACCCCGATGGGGTTGACAGTAAGGATGGAAGGATTATCGGAGGAGAAGGCCAGCTGATACACAGCATCCTCCGGCAAAACGCCGACCTTCATCTGCCGGGTGGTACCTACGACGATATAGGCGTCTTGCGCGTCCACCTTGAAGTCCTTCACATGGGCCTTCACCAGCACCTCCGTCTGAGCGGTATCCCCGCCTGCCGAAGCCGTTATCATCACCCTGCCCGGCCGCAGGGCCATGACCATCCCCTCGCTGCTGACGGTGGCGATGGTATCATCGCTGCTGCTCCAGGTGACCGTATACTGATCCGGCTTCACCTCGGCCGTCAACTGCGTGCTCTCCCCCGGGAAAAGCGCCGCTCCATTCCCCAGTATATCCACTTGTGCCAACGCAGGCGCAGGCGTTTCCGTCACGGACGGCTCGGTGACGGCAGGGGTTTCGAGGGGGCCTTCCCGATGCACCAGCAAAAAGCCATGCTCCTTGGCCCAGCGCTCCGCATAGCTGTCGGCTGAGCAGCGGATGACCGTGTCCACCCCTTCCAGAGCGGTATCGTCTATGCTTTCCATCGAATCAGGCAGATCAAGCCGCTCCAGCGCCGTCGCGTCCTTGAACGTGTGGGGCCCCAGGCGCTTGACACCCTCTGGGATAGTCATGCGCTTCAGGCCATAACAACCGGTGAAGGCGGCATCCCCGATCTCCGTCAGGCCGCTGGGCAGGATGACCTGCTCCAGCTGGCTGCATGAATAGAAGGCGATCCCACCAAGATAACGCAGCCCGCCGGGCAGCGTCAGCACAGCCGGCAGGCTCTTACATTCAAAGAGCGCGCCCTCCCCGATCCTTTGCAGCCCCTGCGAAAATTCGATGGCGCTCATGCTTCCGCAGCCCGCAAAAGCATAATCGTCAATGCTGACGACCCGGGCCGGTATCCTGATGCCCTTCAGGCTGCTGCACCCTTCAAACAGCCGTTCAGGCAGCACCGTAATGCCATCAGGCATTTCAACGCTGGTCAGCCAGCCGCAGCTGCTGAACGCCTGCTCTCCCAGCTCCGTCAAGGAGGCGGGAAGGCTGAGCTGCTTCAGGTGTGTGCCGTAAAACGCCTTCTCCTCGATGCGCGTCAGCGTATGGGGCAGCGTCACGCCGGAAAGGGTACTGTACGCAAATGCCGAACCGCCGATGCTGGTCACGCCCTCGGGGATGACGATGGATTCCAGCCATGTTTCCCGGAACATTCCGGCGCTGATCCGGGACAGGCTTTTGGACAGCGTCGCCTCCGTCAAAGCCGTCTGGGCGAACGTCTCCGTCCCCACACTGATTACGCTGTCCGGCAGCACGATGCTTTTCAGGCTTTCACAAAGGCGAAAGGCTTCATCCCCGATGCGCTGCACTGTGGAAGGCAGCCGGACATTCTTCAGCTGGCTGCAGTTTAAAAAGGCAGAACTGCCAATTTTCGTCACGCCCTCCGGGATGACTGCGCTGCTGATATGCAAGCCCGAGAACGCGTGATCTGCAATGCTGGTGATCCCATCCTTCAAAATCAACGTGGTGATAATATCGTTCGGCGTTCCAAATCCAAAAGAGTTTCTCTCATTATCCCACATATCCCCCGTCCCGGAGATGGTAAGCGTTTGCCTCGCCGTATCCAATTCATAGGTCAGGTGATCGCCGCATTGGCCCGTTTTGATCATCGCCCGTGCCGGGCTGGGCGCCAACAGCGCCGCCATGACGCATATAATCATGATTGCCGCCGTTATTTGCTTGTACCGCATATCCATCCCTCCTGTTCTTATGTCAATCGTTTCTATATGTCCATCCGGTTTGCCTTTTTATATCATAGCACAGTATACCCAGCGATACAATGGGATCGGGAGGATTTTACAAAAAGGGCGCCTGACCCATGTGGATCAGGCGCTTTTGCGTACATTCAATTCCGGTTCAGCGGCGTCAGCGTTCCTTCGCCAAAGAGCAGGGCGCGCACGGCCCGGGCCACGCCGCCGCCGCAGGGGCCGGTCATCCACCGGGCGGCGCGCAGAGCGGTTGGGGTGGCGTTTTCCATGGCCACCGCCACGCCGGCGCTGTGGAACATGGCCAGGTCATTATCGCTGTCGCCAATGGCGATGCTGTTTTCCACCGGCACACCCAGGTATTCGCAGGCCCGCACCAGGCCCCGGCCCTTGCCGTTGCCGGGCAGGATGAGCTCATGCCAGTTGCCGCTGGGCTGCTCCACCGGCTCCATATCATCGCCGATCAGGGCGAGCTCCTCCGCGTCCGTCAGGCCGCGATCCAGAATGGTGATCTTGGTGATATGGGCGGCGGCGTGCACCGTTTCAAAGTCGTCCTCCCGCAGCACAGGGCGGGCAGTGGCTCCCATGGGGCGGCCGTTGACGGTGTAAATGCCGTCCTCCCCCTCAAATACGCACCAACGGTCGGGCCGCGCCAGGTAAAAGGCGGCCGCCCGGCGCAGCAGGGGGCGGGAAAGCTCGGAGGAGAACGCCGTTTTCCCCGCCAACGTCAGGTGCGTGCCGCAGCCGCACAGCAGGCCGTCCAGATAATCCGCCAGCCTGAACACCGGGGGCACAAAGCCCAGGGCGCGGCCCGTATTGATCAGCACGTAATGCCCTGCGGCCCGGGCGGCCCGCAGGGCGGCGATATCCTCCCGGCAGGGCGCAGCCCCGCCAACGGACAGGGTGCCGTCAATATCCAGAAACAGCGCCTTTCTGCCCGCCGTCATGCCGCGGCCCCCGTCAGCAGCATGCCCGCGAAGCCGCAGAAGATCAGCAGGGAAAGGGCGTCCACGATGGTGGTGATGAAGGGGCTGGCCATTACCGCCGGGTCAAAGCCCAGCTTATCCGCCAGGATGGGCAGGGAGCAGCCCACGAACTTGGCAATGACCACCGCGGCGAACAGCGTCATGCAGATGGTGGCGGCGATCATGGGCTCCACCCGCTCCACCAGCAGCAGCTTGCCGAAATTGGCCACGGCCAGGGTCGCGCCGCACATCACGGCCACCCGGGCCTCCTTCCACCAGACCTTAAAAAGATCGGTGAAGTGCAGTTCGCCCAGGGACAGGGCGCGGATCACGGTGACGGAGGCCTGGCTGCCGCAGTTGCCGCCGGTATCCATCAGCATGGGGATGGCGGCGGTGAGGGCGATCGAAAAGCTGAGCACCCCTTCAAAATGGGTGATGATCATGCCCGTAAAGGTGGCGGAGAGCATCAGCAGCAGCAGCCAGGGGATGCGGCTCTTATACAGGGTCAGCACGGAGGTTTTCAGATAGGGCTTGTCGGTGGGCGTGATGGCGGCCATCTTGCTGATGTCCTCGGTGGCCTCTTCTTCCATGACGTCGATGGCATCGTCAACGGTGACGATACCCACCAGGCGGTGCTCCTGATCCACCACGGGCATCACGTTCAGGTTGTAATCGCTGAACATGCGGGCCACGGTCTCCTGATCCTCCAGGGTGGTAACGGAAACCACGTTTTCCTGCATCAGGTTTTCCATGGTTTCCTCTTCCCGGGCCATCACGATGGTGCGCAGCGTCACCGCGCCCAGCAGCTTTCTGTGCTGATCGATGACGTAGCAGGTGTTGACCGTTTCCTTATCCATGCCCGTGCGGCGGATGCTGGTGATGGCGTCCGAGGCGGTCATGTGGGGCAGCAGGGCCACAAACTCCGTGGTCATGATGCTGCCGGCGCTGTCCTCCGGATACTTGAGCAGTTCGTTGATGCTCTTGCGCATGTCCGGATCGGCCTGGGCCAGGATGCGGCGCACCACGTTGGCGGGCATCTCCTCCACCAGGTCCACGGCGTCATCCACGTACAGCTCGTTCAGCACACCCTTGAGCTCGGTATCGGAGAAGCTGCGGATCAAATTCTCCTGCATATCGGAGTCCATCTCCACAAAGGTATCCGCTGCCAGCTCCTTGGGCATCAGGCGAAAGAGCATGGCCGGGGCGTTTTCCGGCAGCTCGGCCAGCAGGTCGGCCACCTGGGCGGGCTGCATGGTGGAAAGCACGTCCCGCAGGGTGTTATATTTCTTTTCCTCCCACAGCTTTTCCACCGTGGTCAGAAAGGCGGTGTTGATTTCAGACATGGTTCCTTTCCTCCGTTCTTTTTATTTTCGGCTGGGAAAGGCACACACGCGGTCAGAAGGCGCGGGGCCGTATGGGAATCTCCGCGTCAAAGCTTCTTCGGCCCACGTCCGTGCCTGCGCTGGCAGTACTGCTGTCCATGACGGCCCTCCTTCTTTGCAAAATAAAATCAGCCGCGCGGCCCGGAAAGGCAGCACGGCGAATACACGCTGTTTTGCTACCGTACAAGCTTCAGCATCGCCGGGCAATGAAGCTGCGTTAGACGACGCCTTGCTGTTTCGACATCGCCTGCTCATACCTGCTTGGGGTGTCTCCACCCTGTCGCGGCAGCAGCCCGTATCCCTGCGGTAGCCTTGCCTACCGGGCACGTTCACGAACATATTATATTCGCCCGCGCGGGGGGTGTCAATCACCTTTTTAACTTTTTCTGCCAGGGACGCGGCGCGCGGCTATTGCAATCCCTTTTCAAACAAATTATAATGAAACGGAATCAATTACTTTGCCATCAGAGGAGAGGAACGATGAAAAAAACAACGCTGTTTCTGCTTGCGCTGGCGATGCTGCGCACCCTGTGCAGCGACCCCGACCATTGCTCCGTCTGCAGGGCGGCCAGTGGTATCACATCGGCGTGACCTGGGATGATTCCGTCAGCAGGCAGATTCACGATTTCTTTTGTGTCACCGACGAGGCGCTGTGGCGAATTGACAGCCATGAGGGCTTTGATCCCAAGGTGCGCCGCACGGAGCCCATGGGCAGCTGTGCCTGCCGCCAAGGCAGGCTGGAGGACGCCGTAACCGGGGATGGCAAGGTGGATATCATGGACGTGATCCGCCTGCTGAAATTCGTTTCCGGCTGGCAGGTGAACCTGGGATAAACGAAAGGAGCACGAACATAATGAAAAAAGCCATCCTGTTTTTGCTGATCCTGTGCCTGCTGCCCGCCGCGGCGGCCCTGGGCGAAGCGGATCATGAGCACGTATGGGGCGAATGGCAGTATGATGAAATGTATCACTGGCATTCCTGCACCGTTTGCAATGAAAACGAAGAGCTTTATATTGAATACACCACCAAAGACGGATATCCCACCGCTTCCGCCGGCAATGTGGCATATCATCTCGCCCGCTGCACCGACACGAAATCGACCGTGTGCTCCGTATGCGGGGCGAAGGATGCGGAGATCATGGGATACATGCACGGCAAGCCGGTATGGAAAAGCGACGAAACCCAGCACTGGCAGGAATGCGCGGACTGCGGCGCCATGATAAAAATGAAAGGGAAACACACCGCCCCCTGCGGCGCGGAAGCCTGCACAGAGTGCGGCCGCAGCCTGGCGGACTGCCAGGCAGAGCTGGAGCACGATTACGAATACGCCCACGACGCGGAATCCCACTGGCTGCAGTGCAGCCGCTGCGGGACAACCGCCAGCAACGGCGAGCACACAGCCAGCTGCTTTCATCCCGACACCTGCCTGACCTGCGGCGCTGCGGCCCAGGAAGGCGCGCTGCTGCGCGTCACCCACTCCGCCGGGTACGACAGCCTCGGCACCCATTACGAGGGCTGCTGCGAAAAGGACGATTATCATTACGACGCCATCGAACACTGGAACGTGTGCAAAAACACCGGCGAAAGGATTTGGGTATCAGCCCACACCGACGACGGCTCCGGCAAATGCCAGGTATGCGGCGCCTCCATCGGGGAGGCGGAAATGACGCTGGAGGAAAAGGTGAAGCAGATCATCGCCTCGGTCATCACCCCCGGCATGAGCGATTACATGAAGGCCCGCAAGCTGCACGACTACATTTGCACCTACGCCTCCTACGATTATACCTATTCCCATTATTCTGCCGAAGATATTCTGCTGCGCGGCACCGGCGTATGCCAGGCCTATACCGGCGCCTACGCCACGCTGCTGAACGCGGTGGGCATTGCGAGCACCACCGCCCGCGGCGAGGATCACACCTGGAACGTGATCCGCCTGAACGGCAAATGGTATCACGTGGACGTAACCTGGGATGACAGCGACGGCGGCGGCTATAGTTATGTGTTTTTCTGCGTAACGGACGCGGGGCTGAAAAACGTGAAAAACCATGAAAACTTCAATCCCGCCGTCAGCTGCACCGATTATAAGGGAAGCTATGAATACCGCAGCAAATATCTGCGGGAGGATATCGAGGCAGCCCGGCAGGAGATACAGCGCCGCATCGACGCGGGCGAAACCGACTTCTCCGTGGACGTGCCCAGCGACGTTTACGGCGTCAGCGGCAACATGCTGATGGAGGGCCTGCAGGATCAGTCCTTCACCCGGAACGGGAAGCCCGCGCAGCTTCGCCTGTCGTCAAAGTTTACCGCCATCCAATACACCCTGCACGTCACCGTATCGGATACCCTGCGCGGCGACGTGACGGGCGACGGCAAGATCGACATCATGGATGTGATCCGTCTGCTGAAATCCGTTTCCGGCTGGGATGTGCAGATCAATAAAGACGCCGCCGAGGTGACGGGCGACAGCGACGTGACCATCATGGATGTGATCCGCCTGCTGAAATACGTTTCCGGCTGGCAGGTCAGCCTGGGATAAACGGAAAACCGCCATATCCCGACGACAATCGCTCTCAAAAGTAAAGATTTATTTGTTCTGCGTATTGCCAAACCGGTAAACATTGGGTATAATATACTTGGTGCGGGATGGCTGTCCCGTACACCCATTTGAACTGTTTAAGGAGGTCTTTCCCATGGTGAAAGTTGCTATCAACGGTTTCGGCCGCATCGGCCGCCTGGCTTTCCGTCAGATGTTCGGCGCCGAAGGCTATGAAATCGTGGCCATCAATGACCTGACCAGCCCCAAGATGCTGGCTCATCTGCTGAAGTACGATACCGCCCAGAAGGGTTACTGCGGCGTGATCGGCGAGAACAAGCACACTGTCTCTTCCAAAGAGCCCGAGTTCGAGGAAGATGGCAAGACCGTGAAGGTTCCCGGCTCCATCACCGTGGACGGCAAGGAAATCCCGATCTTCGCTGAGCCCAAGGCCCAGAACCTGCCCTGGGGCAAGCTGGACGTGGACGTGGTGCTGGAGTGCACCGGCTTCTACACCAGCAAGGCCAAGAGCCAGGCTCACATCGACGCCGGCGCCAAGAAGGTCGTCATCTCCGCTCCCGCGGGCAACGACCTGCCCACCGTGGTGTACAACGTGAATAACGAGATCCTGACCAAGGAAGACAAGATCATCAGCGCCGCCAGCTGCACCACCAACTGCCTGGCCCCCATGGCGAAAGCCCTGAATGACGCCTTCCCCATCGTCAGCGGCATCATGACCACTGTGCACGCCTACACCGGCGACCAGATGATCCTGGATGGCCCCCATCGCAAGGGCGACCTGCAGCGCGCCCGTGCCGGCGCCGCCAACATCGTGCCCAACAGCACCGGCGCGCCAAGGCCATCGGCCTGGTCATCCCCGAGCTGAACGGCAAGCTGATCGGCTCCGCCCAGCGCGTGCCCGTGCCCACCGGCTCCACCACCCTGCTGGTGGCCGTCGTCAAGGGCAAGGACGTGACCAAGGAAGCCATCAACGACGCCATGAAGGCCCAGTCCTCTGAGTCCTTCGGCTACACCACCGAGAAGCTGGTCTCCAGCGACATCATCGGCATGACCTACGGCAGCCTGTTCGATGCCAACCAGACCATGGTCGCCAAGATCGACGACGACACCTATCAGGTGCAGGTCGTGTCCTGGTATGACAACGAGAACAGCTACACCAGCCAGATGGTCCGCACCATCAAGTACTTCGCGGAGCTGTAATCCGAAACCGTTAAAAATGCGCCCTCTCCGGATGGAGAGGGCGTTTTCGTTTATATTCTTATGATTCACACTCAGCACATATATCTATACCATCTATGATTTTATAAATCGCTTGTTAGTGCATTTTGTTTTTCAATTATTGCATCTCTAACATCCTGGAGTTGTTTTTCAGTGCAGAATGTATATGAAATCACCACATGATAATAATCATTCGTAGTTTTGCCAAGTCCAGAGAGAACCATTTCACTGTGTGATACGAATTCCATTACTTTAACATCCACATATCCTTCGGTTAATTCATCTAGCCTTTGTGCAAATCGCAAGATTGTTGAATCTCGCTTTGATGTACCACCCGCACCTGAAAGATCGTAATGAAAATCTTCACAATTAAAATACTTGATCGCATCCATTGTTTCGCCGTTAATTGGAAGGTATTCATTTCCCGTTGCAATGATATCTCCATATTTTTGAAGAGCCGTATTGAATGTGTCATATTGTTTATCTGCTGCAGCCTTCTCCTCTGTGGATTCTGGGGCATAAATGATAGATACCAAATTGTTTTGATCATCAAAATAGTAAACTACATTGACATTATCATACCCCGCAAATTTGATATTCCTACATTCAATGCAATCATCCGTAAGCCAAGCATAGTTATATTCATTTTTCGTTGTATATTCTTTAATCTCGCTTTTTTGCTGAGTTTCATATGTGATTATATCACTCTTTGAAGATGAGAATGTAATGCCACCACGAACAGAAAAATCGATACCCTCTGCATATGTGGAAGCAAAGCAAAGTGTTACAATCATTAATAGTAAAACGAATGTCTTTTTCATAGTCCTTCTCCTCACACCATAAGATTGTAGATACTTTTTTATTCTTCGAACTAAGCAATTTTCCGTACTATTTCTCCCTTTTCAATCACCTCCAGTGAATGGTACAATTCTGCGCATTTTCTGGATAGCGCTGATCTGTTAAGCAGATAGTACTTATCCTTTAGCAACCGCTTCTTTGTATGCCGCTCGCACTCACTGTCGCACGGTTCAAAGCACTTTCTGTCTTAAACAGCTAATTCTATTATGTCAAATCTGAATTTCTCGTCATGTTCTTTCACTCCTTCCTCGTCAGTAATCCAGTCAAACAATAACTGATATTAGTTAATATGATTATATACCGATATCGGTTAATATGTCAATAGACAATTTTCGTTATGAAGGGCGGTGACAGCATGATTTCCTATGATCGCTTATGGGAAACGATGCGCCGCCGCGGAATCACTCAATATGCGCTGATTCACAAGCACAGGATCAGCCCCAGTCAAATTACCCGTCTGAAACGGAATGAAAGTGTCAGTACGCATACCATTGAGGTCTTCTGCACCATCCTGCAATGCCGGGTTGAAGATGTAATGGAGTTCATTCCTGATACAGATAAAGAATAAAATAATTGTTCGTCCCCATTATTTCGGCATGTAAGCATCTCAAAAGCACATAATGAAATGCCTCAAACTGCGCTATCGTCCCCCCCAGCCTTCCAGGAGCGCCACGCTCCTTTTTATTTTCCCCTTGAAAACCCGGGCGGAACCGGTATAATAGAGATATGCCAAAACAATCTGCAAAGGGAGCGTTGACGTATGCGAACGGCAAAGGGAGAAAAGCAAAAGCGGTTTACAAAAAAGGAATGGAGCTGGATCATGTACGACTGGGCCAACTCCATCTACGCCACCAACATCATGGCGGCCATCTTCCCCACCATCTTCGTATCCATCGCCGGGGAGGCGGGCGATATCTGGTGGGGCTACGGCACCTCCATCGCCACCTTCCTGGTGGCCCTGCTGGCGCCGCTGCTGGGCGCGGTAGCCGATTATAAAGGGATGAAGAAAAAGCTGTTCACCGCCTTCATGCTGGTGGGCGTGGTATTCACCTTTTTCATCGCCCTGGTGATGAACAACTGGAAGCTGATGCTGGTGGGCTACATCATCAGCCGCATCGGCTTTGCGGGCAGCTGCCTGTTCTATGATTCCTTCCTGACCGACGTGACCACCGACGAGCGCATGGACAAGGTATCCTCCTGGGGCTACGCCATGGGCTACATCGGCGGCAGCACCATCCCCTTTGTGATCTCCATCGCCGTGCTGCTGGTGCTGGGCTATTCGAACCCCATCGCCCAGCGGTTCGCCGTGCTGATCGTCAGCGTATGGTGGCTGGTGTTCTCCCTGCCCTTCCTGAAAAACGTGGAGCAGGAGCACTATATCGAGCGCACCGCCGAAAACTCGCTGGGACAGATCTTCCGCAATATCGGCCACACCGCCCTGGATATTTTCCAGCGCCGGGGGCTGTTCCTGTTCGTGGTGGCCTACTTCTTCTATATTGACGGCGTAGGCACCATCATCAGCATATCGACGGCCTACGGCACCGTGCTGGGACTGGGCACGGTGGGGATGATCCTGGCCCTGCTGGTCACCCAGATCGTGGCAATGCCCTGCTCCATCCTGTTCGCCAACCTGGCGGCGAAGATCACCGCCCGCAGGGCGCTGATCGGCGCGATCATCGTTTACACCCTGATCTGCGTGGTGGGCTTCTATATGGGCTTCAGCCTGGAGCCCCATCAGGATGCCTATCAGGCAGCGCTGAAAGCGGAGTATACCGACGCGCTGGCCGACCTGACCGACGCGGACGCCATCGCCCTCAGGGACAACGCTGCCAAATACTTCACCGATAAGGACGCCCAGGGCAAGCTGAACGCCTACCTGGCGGAGCACGCGCTGAGCGCGGAAACCAACGCGGAGGCTGACCGGGTGCTGACCGCTTTCGCCCAGTTCGTCGGCAGCCGGGCGGAGACCATCCAGAAATTCCAAAAGGCCGTCTCCCTTTCCACCGTGCTGTTCTGGGCCATGGCCTTCATGGTGGGCACGGTGCAGGGCGGCATCCAGGCCGTCAGCCGCAGCTACTTCGGCAAGCTGATTCCCAAGGAGCGCAGCAACGAGTTCTTCGGCTTCTTCGATATTTTCGGCAAGTTCGCCTCGGTGCTGGGGCCCTTCCTGTACTCCGTCATCGGCACCTGGACGGGCCGCAGCAGCTATGGCGTATTGGCCCTGATCGCCCTGTTCCTGGTGGGCCTGTGCATCATGATCGGCGGCAAAAAGGAATTTGAGGCCCTGGACAGAGCATAAGGGCAAGCCGATTTCCATGAATTCCGTTTTCAAATCAACCATTCCGGCAGAATTGCCGATGCCGACGCTGCGGCCCGGAAACAAGAGGAGGTACAACCATGTTTGATGTCATCGCTTTGGGCGAGCTGCTGATTGATTTCGCCCCCCAGGGCAAAAATCCGGCGGGCTACCCCATATTGGCCGCCAATCCCGGCGGCGCGCCGGGCAACTTTCTGGCGGCGCTGAACCGCTACGGCTGCAAAACCGCCATGCTCGGCAAGGTGGGCGACGATATGTTCGGCCATCTGCTGCTGAACACGCTGCGGGAGGCGGGGATCGAAACCCGCGGCATTGTGATCGACCCCGCCGTGTTCACCACGCTGGCCTTCGTTTCACTGGACGCAAGCGGCAACCGGGATTTCAGCTTTGCCCGCAAGCCCGGCGCGGATACCTGCCTGACCCCCGATGAAATCGACGAAAGCCTGATCGCGGATGCGAAGGTGTTCCATTTCGGCACGCTGTCCCTGACGGACGAGCCCGCAGCCT
>Ga0079305_1002585_pt1 | contig 15088 bp, 13 predicted proteins | sample LMS_cellobiose_e_FD_79183 | JGI IMG/M metagenome (GOLD analysis project Ga0079305, IMG submission 79183) | Rumen-fistulated moose microbial communities from Alaska, USA - LMS_cellobiose_enrichment | ecosystem: Host-associated > Mammals > Digestive system > Stomach > Rumen fluid ... | reverse complement strand
GGCCGGGGGCGACGCCTGTTGCACCGCAGAACGTTCCGCCGCCGCCGCAGGGAGCTGTCCCTTACGGCCGGCCGGGGGCGACGCAAGGCGCGGCGAATGGTTCCGGTCAGATGGCGGAAGGGGTTGGATGCGTATTCTATATTCTGGGGGGTGTCTTTTACATCGTCGCCGTTGTCGATTTTGCCGGAATGTTTTTCCGCTATGATATTACCGGTCAGCCGTGGACGCCGATTCTGTTCGGCGCAATCGGACAGTTTTTTGTATTTATCGCAAACAAAATGAGCAAAAGTGAATGACGGCGCGTTCCGCAGTGCGTCGGCCTCGCCGGGGCTGGCTTGCTGCTGATGTGGAAAATGCAAAATATCACGCCTGCGTTTCCGCAGGTTGAGTCAGAAAAACAAACAAATATCGTACCAACAATCAAGGAGGATTCAAATGGCTGAATTCATTGCGAAGTGTCCGCATTGCGGAGGAGAATTTACGGCGGCTCAGGAGTGGATCGGGCAGACCGCGAACTGCCCGAGTTGCGGCAACTCTTTTACCATCGCGCCCGCGCAGCCAGAGCCGCCGGACGCGACTCCGGTCGGGGCTTCGGTTAGGACTTCGGTTAGGACTTCAATGCTGCAGAAACCCGCTGTCCCGCTCATTGTCGCCGCTTTGGCGTTGTTGACCGGCATTGCCGCGCTGTTGATCACGCTGTTTTCTTCCGATTTTCCGAAGATGAAATTTTCCACCGACCCGGCTCAAGCGGTCAAAAACTATCTGGCGTTTAATATCCAGTTTAAAAGTTTCGGAAACTATTTCTGGCAAAAGAATGGCGGCAAGATCCTGCAGAGTCTTGAAATCAAGGAAATCAAGACCAACGGCGATTGGGCAGTCGTATTTTTCAAGACTTCCCTCGGCGCCACCGAAAACAAAGATACGATGTTTTTATATCGGTCCAAAGAGGGATATTGGGTTCAGGCTTCGTCCTATCAGGCCGAAAAGAGATGTCAGTCTCACTGGTATAAAGACATAAAAGACAGAATCAACAATTTCACCAAAGACAGCGGAAGTTTTGATGATTTCGAGATTTGACATGGTCTGCAATCTGCAAAATAAAATCAGAGAAAAAAAATGAAGAGATTTGTTCCGTTGGTCGCGCTGACCGCCTGCGCGCTGCTGCCATTCGCCGGATCCGCCGCGGAAAAGGGAAAGGGCGAGAACGTATTGGACACGCTTTTGAAAGAGGCGCATTTCGATTTCAAGTACAGCGACCTGACCATTGCCCAGCTGACCGCGGAGGCATCTCATGGCAATGCCCAAAGGCAGTTCGAACTGGGCATGCGCTATATGTCCGGACGCGACGTCCCGCAAAGCTATCAGGATGCGATCCGGTGGTTCAAAACGGCGGCCGATCAGAGATGTACTCCGGCCTTGATCCAGCTTGGCAAATGCTATGAAAACGGCTGGGGTGTGACGAAGGACGCCAAAAAAGCGGTTGCCAATTACCGCAAAGCCGCCAATCTGGGCGATGCCAACGGGCAGGTCGCCCTCGGTCAATGCTTTCTGAAAGGCATCGGCCTCAAAAAAAATCCCAAGCAGGCGGTTCTGTGGTTTCACAAAGCCGCCAATCAGGGGTCGATGCAGGGACAAACCATGCTGGCCGGATGCTATGAATCCGGCACGGGCGTGCCGCAAAACTATCAGAAAGCCATGGCGTGGTACACTCTGGCCGCAAACAGATTTGACGACGATCCCAAAAATAAAGAACGTTCCGTAAAAGCGCGCTGGAAGAAAGAGAACGAACAAGATTCGGGAGCAGACGGCAAGGAGAAAAATGAAAAGGAGTTGCGGGAGTGGTGGTTCAAGTGGAGAAATACCATCTACGATCTCGGCGTTGCCAATCGTGGCTATCTCCCCGCTCAAAACAGACTGGGCGAGCTTTATTCTGAAGGGACCGTGACGAAACCGAATCTCCCGGAAGCGGCTTTCTGGTTTTTTGCGGCCGCGATCAGAGGAAATGCTCCGGCTCAAAACAGACTGGGGGAATGCTTCCGTGACGGAACGGGGGTCCTCGAGAAGAAGCAAGTCGCGCTTCTCTGGTTCCGTCTGGCGGCGGAAAAGGGAAACAAGGAAGCTCAGGCCAATCTGCAAGATTTAGAATCGAAAATCGCGGACGAAAAGAGAAAAGCTGCGGAGGAAGCGGCGAAAAAGAAAAAAGCGGCGGAGTCAGGAGCCGCGGCGGAATAACAAGGTATAAAAAAAATTCAACAACACATACACGCCGTCGACGGCATAACCCCAAGGAAAAGAAAATGAAGAAACACGCTCTTCTGTCCCTGCTGCTCCTCTGCGCCTGCGCGCTGCTGCCCTCCGCCGGAGTCGCGGCGGATTACGCCTCGGCCAATGAAGTCAACACCAGACTTTTGAGAGTGTGGGCCAGCGAGGAGTACGGCTGCAGCATCGACAAAGACGGCGACCTGATCGTCAAGAAGAAATCGGAAAAACTTGTTGTTTCCGTCATCTCCAAAGTTCATCTCATCCGCGTGGCCGGCTATTTCAAACGCTATGACAAACTTTCGATCTCGGAAATGATTCGGCTGGCCAACAAGTTCAACAACAAAAAACGCGTGCTGCGGGTCTCCATCGATCCGGATGACGGCAACATCATCTGCGACTATTATCTCATTTATGACGGCGGGTTGAACAAAGCGAATTTCCTCAGTGTTCTGGACTGGGTGTTCGGTCTGAAGGATTCGTGGGAAAATTTCGTCATCAACGTCGGCAAGGAGGATTGACTCCGTCATTGCTCCGGTTCCGTCCGGGATGCGGGAGGCTGCAGGAGGGAGGCGGCGCGCCGCATTCCGGCTGTTTTGCAGATTTGAAAGGAGAAAAAATCATATGTTCGGGCATCCGCTCCATCGACACCATCCGGCGCTGGGTTTGTTCGCCGTGCTGGTGCTGACCGCGGTCTCGCTTCAGGCCATGGATCTCAAACTCACCGACGGCCGCGTTCTGAAAGATGCGAAAGTCGGTCAGATTTCCGGCGCCAGTATTTCCATCATGCACAGCGAAGGCGTGAGCGGCGTCCAGCCTGAAGACCTGTCGGACGAAAGCCGGAATCTTCTTAGGAAGGAGATCCGCACCTATTGGAAACGCCATCACAAATTCGTCATCCGGAAGGCTCAGAGTCTGCCGCTTGACAAGCGGGTAGAGTATCTGTCCGACGAAATCGACAAGCATCCTGACGCCATCGGCATTCAGGAGTGGCGTTCATACCTCAATGTCGTGCAGGCAATGGTTCTGGCGCAGCGCACTCCCAATATTCATCTGGCCCGCATGACCCTGGAGAAGGTGCTTGCCGACGATCCGGACGCATTGATTGCGGCGGAAGTCAAGACTCAGCTGGAAGCTCTGCTGGCGCAGCCGGACGAACTCGCCATCGGCGAGGCGGTCTGGAGGGCGGGGCAGGAGTCCGATCCCGACACGGCTCTCGCCATTTTGCAGGAAGCGATGGCCGCGCATCCCAAAGCCGCCAATCTGACTCTGGCGGAGCAGATGCGAAGCAAACGGGAAGGCGCGGCGCTTCGCAACATGGTTCGGCGGTTCAGCGATGCGGCAAACGGTTCTTCCGCCGAAGCCCGGCAGCAATATGAAGAGATCACGGCGGCGGTTCAGAAATATTCTCATGCCGATCCCGCAGCCCAAAATGAAGCGCAACAGCTCATCGCCCGGATCAAATCCCGGATCGGTTCGCTGGACTCCGCGACCGATCAGCTTGCTCAAGCGCTGACCATGGCGCGCAAACAGGCCAACCTCTATGGGGCCGTCAAAATTCTGGAAAAAGCGATTGCCGACCATCCTGACGCGCCGAATCTGGCGGAAGCCAAGGCGCAGCTGGCGGCATGGCAGGCGCAGACGGACGCGCTTGCCATCGGGCGGGCGGTTCTGGAGATGGAAAAAGAACCCGATTTCGAAACGGGCATCGCCGTTCTGAAAGAGGTCATAGCCGCCTATCCCCATGCTCCCAATCTGGCGTTGGCGAAACAGCTGCAGAACAGGCTGGAAAGCGGATTCGCCCTGCGCAAGGCGATCCGGAATGCGGAACAGGAGTCCGATCCCGACACGGCTCTCGCGGCGCTGAAAAATGCCGTGAAAACCCATCACGACGCACCGAATCTGGCGGAAGCGGAACCGGTTCTGGCCAAGCTGGAAGGCGATGCCGCACTGAGACGGGAAATTCGGGATGCGGAAAGCGAAACCGATCTTGACGCGTCTTTCGCAAAATTGAAGAAAGCCATTGCCAGATATCCTAATTCCTCCTTTTTGGAAGAGGCAAAACTGATGCTGGCCAAACTGGAAACCGGCATCAAGCTGCGGGAAGAGCGCCGCGCCGAGGCAGAAAGAAAACGCCGTGCCGAAGAAAAAGAACGCCGCCGCCGCGCGGGGATTCCGATGATTCCCAACATGGAAAAGCGTTTTCCATTTCGGTTAGGGGTTTCCTTTGAGACGGTCAAAGAGGAGTGCCGTTCGTTTGTGTTTTTGGAGAAAAATCTGTACGAAGGCGTCGGGGAGGACGGCGTCAAAAGAAGATTCATTTTTTCCAAAAACCAGTTAAAATCCGTCGGTTGCCTTTTGGATTCCGATGCTTTTGTAGAGGTGACGACGGAGATGGAGAAGAAGTACGGAATGCACGATTGGGAAAAAACAAACGACGGAAAATATCTCTTCAAAAAATGGTTTTTTTCACAGTATGATGCTTCCATACTTTTGTTTGCCAATAATTGCTCTGGCGAATTCGGCATGTTGATGACGCAGGAATAAGCGCGGCCCCCTTTCGCCGAAGCAGGCGGTATCGCCGACTTGTCCGCCGCAGTCTCGGCGAAGGGGGATGGATCACGGCCGGGTACGGCCCGGGGGCGGCTGCGTCGCCCTTTTCTGCCGTCGCCGCCGGCTTTTCAGGCGCTCCGCTCGTGATTTTATTTTTGACTCGAACCCTCCGGCTCCTTCCCCCCATAAGGATACGGCAGAAAATCCATCTCCATATGATCGTCCAATCCCACCAGCGAGTGTCCGATCGTATGCACATACCGGAAACTGTCCGAACTCACCGCATAGAGAAACAACATCAGCGACGCATACTTCAAAACCGCCCTCGGGTCATTCCAGAAATCCCCTTTGCGCAGCTTTCCCGCCCGCTCGCTCTGCCAGTTGTTTCCCGGCACGATCATCACTCCCGCGACATTCATCACCGCAAAACGTCCCATCACCCGCACCAGCCCCAGCTCCAATCCCGCTTCCGCTCCCACCAGCAGCGCCAGCACGCACAACAGGATGTCCGACCCGACCCGCTCTTCCAGAATCGTTCCGATGCAGTAGTTTTCCGGATCGGCAAGCTCCCCCGCGGACGGCACGCAGAAACCGCTCCGCAGCATGAATTTGGCCAGATCTTCAATATCGCGGATCGGATTGTTCGCCGCCACCTCCAGAAAGCTCTGAAACATCTCCTCCAGCGCCGGCCGCGAATCATTGTCAAACCACAGAAGATGCACGTCGATCAAGCCCTGCGTAAGATCCGCCGGGCCTGCTTTCAGATTGGCGAGAAACTCCTTCCTCCGCCGCCGCACCGTCAGAATCGACTCCAGCTGATGAACCCGCTTGCGCAAAACCGGGTCGTCCGCTTCCTGATATTCCGCCAGGAAGGGCAGCACCGCATCCCCGTAACGCAATATCTCCGCCAGCACCCCCGTCCCCGCTTCCGGCGACGGATCGTCCAGCAAAGTCAGAAGCTGTCGCAGGCGCTCCGCATTCAAGGATTCATTCATGCTTCACCATTCTTTTTCCGGATGAAACGGCTCTCCGTACCATTGCAAAGGCGCCGGATGTTGCTCCGGTGTTTCCACACCGCAAACAGCGCCAGCACCGCGAAAAAAATCAGCATCGCCGGCGACAGATGCGGCCGGTTCCAGTACGAAAATCCCCATGCGAGAAACGGCAGAGCCAAAGCCGCCGAAATGCTCCCCAGCGACACATAGCCCGTTGCGAAAAAAACCGCCGCCCAAAGCGCAAACGCCGTCAGAGCCGCGTACGGCGTCACCGCCGTCACCGCGCCCAGCGCCGTGGCGATCCCCTTGCCGCCTTTGAATTTCAGATAGATCGTGAACATGTGGCCCAGCACCACCGCCACGATCAGCACCGCCTCCCCGAAGCCCCCTGCCGGCGCCGGAAACCAGTTTTTCGCAATCCCGACGCGCAGCAGCAATACCGGCAGAAATCCTTTCAGAAAGTCAAGTGCGAAACAGACTTTCCCCGCCTTCGGTCCGACCACCCGCGTCACATTGGTCGCCCCGATGTTGCCCGAACCCTCCTTGCGGACGTCGTGTCCGTACAGCCTGCCGATGAGATAGCCGAAAGGAATCGACCCGGCGAGATAACCCGCTCCCGCGATCGCTCCATAAAGGCAAATTTGCGTAAAAGTCATACCGCCGATCCTTTTTTTACTTGCACTTCCGGAAAATCCGGTATACAATATTACCCGGAAATCGTGATTTTGCAAGCAGAGGTTTCATTTATGTCGCATGGTTTTGCCGATTTGATCGTGAACAACAGTGAAAACAACGCCGATCTGCGCTATGCTTCGGGGTTCGCCGCGCCGGATACGTTCCTCTATTTTGCCATGGACGGCAAACGCTTCATTGCGGTTTCCGACCTCGAATTCGACCGCGCCGTCAAAGAGGCCAAACCCGGCGTTACCGTGCTCAATCTCCGGAAACTCGCCCCGCCGGGAAGCGATTTTGCCGCGGTCATCGCCGAAATTCAAAAGCAATTCGGCGTCGCGCGTTTCCGCGTCCCTCTCGATTTCCCTTTCGGTCTGGCGGAAAAATTGCGCCGCGGCAACATTGCGCTCGAAGCCGCTTCCGGCGCGTTTTTCCCGGAGCGCTCCTGCAAAAGCGAAGCGGAGATCGCGCTGATCCGGGAGGCGCTCGCCGTCACCGAAAAAGGCATGCGGTGCGCTTTTGAACTGCTTGGCGCAAGTTCCATTGCCGACGACGGCAAACTTCTGCTTGACGGAGAAGTTTTCACCTCGGAGCGGCTGCGCCGTGAAATCGATTCCGAACTCGCCCGGCAGGGCGCGTCGGGCATCGGCACCATTGCCGCGGGCGGCGTACAGGGTGCCTGTCCCCATCTTCGCGGCGAAGGCCCTCTATACGCCCATACTCCGATCGTGATGGACATTTTTCCGCGCCACAACGACTCCGGTTATTACGGCGACCTCACCCGCACCGTCGTCAAAGGCCGCGCTCCGGCGATTGTCAAAAAGGCTTTCGATGCGGTTTATACCGTGCGCGAGGAGTGCAAAGCGATGATCCGCGCCGGAGTCGCCGGACACATCCCGCACGACCATGCATTTGCGCGTCTGACCGAACTCGGTTTTCCGACCGGAGAATCGGAAAAAGGTTTTTACGGCTTCTTTCACGGGCTCGGCCACGGCGTCGGGCTGGAGATCCACGAAGCACCGCGGCTGTCGCGCAAGGTCGCCCATCCGCTGCAATGCGGCGAAGTCGTGACCGTCGAACCCGGCGTTTACGATCCGGCCTGGGGCGGGCTTCGGCTTGAGGATATGGTTGTCGTCCGGGAAGACCATGCCGAATGTCTCACCCGAATCGAAACTTTTCTTGAAATCGACTGAATATGAGCGCAAAAGAAAAAGTTCTGGTGGCGCTTTCCGGCGGCGTCGATTCCGGTGTGGCGGCGCTTCTGGCTTTGCGGAGCGGACGGGAAGTCGTCGCGGCGACACTGGATATGACGCCGGACGATCCGGATCTTGCCGCGGCGTGGAGCTGCGGAGCCGACGCCCGCGACGCCATTGACGGAATCGTCCGCAAACTCGGGATCGAACACTGCTATCTCTCCTGTTTCGACCGTTTCCGGGAGCGCGTCCTGAAGCCCTGCTGCCGGGAATACGCGTCCGGACGCACGCCCAACCCCTGCTGTCTCTGCAATCCCGAAATCAAATTCGGCATTCTTCTGGAGTTTGCCGAGTCCATCGGCGCGGCCAGACTCCTGACTGGCCATTATGCTAAAATGACCACGGAAAGTCTGATCGAACGCGGCGACGATCCGGTCAAGGATCAAAGTTATTTTCTCTACCGGCTCCGGCGCGACCAGCTCGCCCGCATCGCGTTTCCGGTGGGCAATCTGCCCAAAAGCGCGGTGCGCCGTCTGGCGGCGGAGGCCGGTCTCCCTGTCGCCTCGCGGCCGGACAGTCAGGACGCCTGTTTTCAAATTCCCGGCGAAGGTTTCGCGGAAACGCTCTTTCATCTGTTCGGAGAACAGTCCCGGCCCGGCCCGTTCCGTTATCAGGGAAAAATCGTCGGCCGGCATCCGGGCATCCACCGCTTCACCCTCGGCCAGCGCAAAGGGCTGAACGTGGCGCTGGGAGTTCCCGGCTACGTCCGCAAAATTGACCCGGAATCGGGGGAAATCGAACTGGTGACCGACCCGGAAAAGCTGGAAAGCGACCGCTTTTCCGTAAAGGAACTGAATTTTCAGACAGCAGAATTCCCTGACGAAAATGAAGTTCTGCAAATTCAGGTGCGTTACCGCACGCCTCCGGTTCCGGGCAGAGTCCGTCTGACGCGGGAAGGCGCTTCAGTCATTCTGGAGCGTCCGCTCCGCGCCATTACGCCGGGACAATCGGCGGTCTTTTATCACGGTCGGGTGATGCTGGGGGGCGGCATCATCGACCAAGTTGACAGCGAAAGCGTGTGTTCATGAGCGAAATCGAACCTCTTGCCGCAAAGGTCGGCAAACTTCTTCAGGAAAAGCATTGCACCATCGCCACCGCCGAGTCCTGCACCGGCGGTCTTCTCGCGGCGGCCTTGACCGATGTGCCCGGCATTTCCGCGGTGTACGAGGGAAGCGTCGTAGCGTATCAGAACCGCGTCAAGGAGCATCTTCTCGATGTGCCGCATGAAGTCCTTGTCCGCCACGGCGCGGTCAGTGTCGAATGCGCCGGTGCCATGGCTTCCGGCGTCCGGAAACTCCTTCATACGGATTATGCGCTGTCCACCACGGGGATCGCCGGACCCGGCGGCGGAACCCCGGAAAAACCGGTCGGCACGGTCTGTTTCGGCATTGCCGCGCCGGACGGGGTGCGGAGCGTCCGCCGTCATTTTGACGGCAATCGTGAAGAGGTCCGCACTCAGGCGGTCCATTTCGCGCTCCGGCTGCTGTTGGAACAACTCTGAAGTGATGTTGAAAGGTGTTTTTTGAAAAGACGGCGCAGTTCTGTTCAGGATTCAAGACCGGACTCAGCGTTCCTCCAGTTGAGAGGAGAAAGACCTTTATTCAGGAGCCATCATGGCGGCGGAATAAGAATAAAGAAATATAAGAGACCTTTATTTTGATTATTATTATACCCTGTCAATGGTGTCAATAAGCCGGATTCAAGTTCAAATTACGGAAAAAATCCTGTCAATGACCGGTTGGTCGGTTTTGAGAAAACTCATCGCACAGCCAGCGCCGCACAGCTTTTTGACAAACTGTTCAAGCGTTTTCCACAGAGTTATTGACACCCCCCCGCTTCCCTCTTGATTTTTTCCTCTTTTACGCTATATTATCCAACTTAAAAAAATTGTCAGGGGTTTGGTCATGCTTTGGGTGCTTGTTCTTGCTGTATTCGCCGGGATTTCCTACTCTCTGGACGGCGTCGCCTACCGCTACGCCGAGAAGTTTGCCATCAACTCGCGCCAATTGCTCTTCCCGATCACTCTGACAAGTTCCCTCGTTTTTCTGATTTTCGCATGGCGGGAACGCGCATCCTGGCAGTTGATCGCCATCGCCGTCGCCGCCGGCGCGTCACAATATCTTCTGGCATTTTTTTATCAGCTGGCGCTCCGTCACGGGCCGTTGACGCCGATGTGGTGCGCACTGATGCTCTGTTTCGTGCCGGTCATCCTTTATGCCGGAATCTTTCTGAAAGAAACGATCGGTCTTTTTCAAGTAAGTTCGATCGTTCTGGCGGCGGTCGCGGTGATCGCCGCGGCGTACAGCAACAGGAGCGAACCGAGTCCATCGGAAAAAAGCCGGAAAAAAGCCGGAATCAGTCTCTTTTATGTGATGATTCTGCTGGTTTTGACCGGATTGAACGGTTTCAGCAACATCGCTTTGAAAATGGCTTCCGCACTGCGCGGCGGAGAAGAGTACAAAGGCGCGGAAAATCTTTATATGACGGTCTTTTTCGGGACTTCGGCGGCGCTGATCTTTCTGGAATTTCTGTTTACGCGCAAGTGGCCCCGCTTTTCCCGTCACCTCGTCGGCGCGACGCTGATGGGGGCGGGCGGCTGCAGCGTCGGAATGTGGCTGCTTTCGCTGGTGGTAACGGCCCCCGCGGCATTGGTTTTTACCGCGATGAACACCGCTTCCATTCTGTCGGCGGGAGTTCTTTCGGTAACACTTTTCGGGGAAAAGCGTTCTCCGGCATGGTATTGCATGGTTGTTTCCGCCATTTCCGCCATTGTCCTAAGCAACCTTTCATAAGGAGAGCTTTTTCAGAGCCAATTGCACTTTCGCGGCAAAAGGCCGGGGGAAGAGCGGAAAAAAGCCGTTTTTTCATGGAAAATACCTTGAAAAAGACAGCTTGGCGTGCTATCTTGTCTGAAATTACGGGAAGAAAAAATCCCGAACCTCCAAACGAAACCAGCTTCACAGAAAATGCAAAGATTTTTTGGATTTGAAATTGGGTGTACGGTGCTGTTTCTGTTCACCGCCGCCGTCGCCGCTGCCGACGGGGAGACGGTCAACAGTTTTCTTGCCGAAAATCCGGAAGTGATCACGCCCGAGTATCTTGCCCGCGGCAAAAAAAACGTGCAGACCGTCGCCGCTCAGCTGCGTACCCTTTTTGAACCGGCTCCGGCAGTCAGAAGCAACCGTCCCCCGGTTCGGGAACTGCCGCCGGAAATCACCATCATCAAAGGGCCGCGCGATCCGGGCAAAAATGACGGATTTTCCACTTTGATCTACCGCTGCCGCTATATTCAGGCCAACCGGGAAACCGTCGTGGCGATCGAAAATATGCTCAAGAGCGGCGCGGTGGAATTTCACGCCGATCAGAATCTTCTGACCATTTACGACCGCGACGGCAACATTGAAAGCATCAAAAACGCGCTTCTTTCCATCGACCGCCCGCTGCCGCAGGTGCTGGTGGAGATCAAAGTCGTGGAAGTGATGTTCCTCGACGGGATGTCGCGCAATCTCTCCGTCAACTTCAACGACAGCGCCCTCGGACGTACCGCGACCGGAAAAGAGGAGGAGCTGACTTCCTCGGGCGGCATGACCAATCCCACGCTCGGCAGTTCCTCCCAGCCCGCCGGGGTGAGCCTCGACTGGTTTCCCTATGTGTCGGGCACGGAGAATCTCCGCACCAGTTTTCAATGGGTGCTGACCGGACAGAACGCCAAGATTCTTTCTTCGCCCAATCTGGTGATCTCGCGCAATGAAGAGGCAAGTTTCGCCACCGGGCAGGACATCCCGATTCAGGAACTTTCGACGACCAGCAGCGGGACCAACATTGCGACCACCTTCCGCCGGGTCGGGGTGACGCTGACGCTCGAACCGATGATCATCAACGACCAGCTGGTGACCTTGAAGGTTTCTCCGGAAGTATCCAACGTTCAGCAGTATCAGCGCATTACCCAGGGCGGCGACTCGACCACCAATCAGGCCACGACCTATCAGGTGCCGGTGATCTCGGTACGGAGTCTGGAAACCACGCTGACGCTGCATGACGGCGAAGTCATGATGATGGGCGGACTTTACAGCAACCGCACCAGCATGCAGGAAAATCGCACGCCGTTTCTGAGCGACATTCCGGTCATCGGGGAGTTGTTCACCTCCAAACAGCGCGAACAGGAGCTGATCCAGCTGGTTTTCTTCATGCGCGTTCACATTCTCAAGCCGCGGGAAACGCATTCCGGCATCATCTACGATCCGGATGAAGTTGCCGACACCAGCAACAAGATCGGCGACATCCTGCAGAATTCGCCGTTCTTCCCGAAACTCAAGACGACCATCCAGCAGGTCGAAGAAGAATTTATCCTCGCTCCGGAACGCCGCCGGCAGGCCAACAATCCCGAATTTCAGCGGGAGCTCAGAGAGGCGATTCAGAGGGAAAATGGAACTGAAAGCAGCCGGTCGGCATCGGCGCCGGTTCCGGTGCCGGAAACGGTTCCGGTGTCGGAAAAAACTCCGGCTCCGGCCCCGGAGTCTTCCGGCGGCAAGGGACAAACATCGTGGTCTTCCTCCAAAATAAAGGCTCCCGACCAACCATCGCCGACCCCGGCCCCTGCTCCGCTTCCGGCTCCTGCTCCGGAAAGGAAACCGGGTGCGGAAGCGACGGGAAGTTCGGTTTTTCTGCCCTCTTCGGAAGCACGGTAAACAGGATTGACGAATCATGGCGATCGACCGGAAAAAACTGCGCCGGGTTCTGACCGTGGTCGCACTGCTGCTGGCCGTCGGGCTGGGAGTGCTGATTCTGTTGTACCGCAAAAGTCTGAAAGCCGCCGGAGATGCCGAGGCGGAAGCGGCCTCCAAACAGATCGACCGCACGTTCGTTCTCAAACGCGGCGAACTGGTACTGGGGGTGAATTTGCCCGGCACGGTCAGCGCCAGCAAAAAGCACCGGGTGGTGCCCCAGGCCAATATCCGCACCACCATCGTCTGGATCATTGAGGAAAACAGCCGGGTCAAAAAAGGCGACGTGCTGGTGCGGCTCGACGGAACCGATCTCGAAAACCGCATTGCCGACGGCAGGATCGAACTGGAAAACCTCGAAAAGGAACAGGCGCTCGCGCTGGAAGCGCAGCGGCTTGAAGACAGCACGCAGGCGGCGAATCTCAAAGCCGCCGAAGACCGGGTGACCAAAGCGGACGATTCGCGGCGCAAATATCTGCGCTTTGAACGGCGTCAGAAACGCGAATCGCTGGACTTGGCGATCACCACGGCCCGGAACAAGCTGATCACCGCCAAAGACAACTACCGCAATTACAAGAACAACCCCGAAACCGACACCGATGAAGAGAAGCAGAAGGCCTACAGAAAGAAGCTGAACGATGCGCTGAACGCGATTTCCAGCGCGGAAAATGAACTGGTCAATGCCGAGAACGCGCGGCGGGTCTGGAAACTTTACGACGATCCGAGCAAAATCAAGGCCCTCGACAACGAAGTCGATCAGGCCGCGCTCAATATGGAAAAGGTGAAGGTGGCGATCGAATCGAGCCGCGCCCGAACCCGCCGCCAGCTCAACAACTTCCGTCTGCGCATCCGCCGGGTCGGCGAAACCCTCAGGCAGAATGAAGATTTTCTGGAAAAAATGACCATCTCCGCTCCGGCCGACGGGATCGTGATCTACGGCAATCCCGATCGTCCCGGGAGCAATCCGGACATCAAGCCGGGCATGGAGGTGTGGCGGGGCATGATTTTGATGACCATTCCGGAAATGTCCAACATGATCGTGAATGTCGATCTGCCCGAACAGTTCCGCAGCAAAGTCAAAGTCGGCGACCGGGTGATCGTTTCGCCGGACGCGCTGCCGACGCTGAAATTCTACGGAGAGGTCGATGATATTCCGACGCTGCCGGTAAACGTGATTTTCTGGGATTCCGGTTCGCCGAAAGTCTACAAATCGCGGATCAAATTCGACCGGCAGTCCGATCTGCTGGTCAACGGCATGAGCGTACAGATCGAAATCGTGACCAATACGCTCAAAAACGTGCTGTTTGTGCCGGTGGAGGCGATTTTCGAGGACAAGGAGCGGTTTTTCGTCTATGTGCAGGAGCCGAACGGCGGCAGCCGCGAGGCGGACGTGGTGATCGGCGAGTCCAACGACCGCTTTGTGGAAATCAAAGAAGGCATTGCCGAAAACGACGTGATCTACCTCTACCGCCCGTATGAAGGACGCACCGGACAATGAGCGCCAAACCGCCGGTCGACCGGAGCGATGTGATCGTCTCTCTGGATCATATTTTCAAAACCTACTACGCCGGCGGAACCCCGGTGCCGGTGCTGAAGGACATCAACATCAAAGTTGCGCGGGGTGAATTTCTCGGCATTCTCGGCACATCGGGTTCGGGCAAATCGACCATGCTCAACATCCTCGGCATGCTCGACGTGCCCACCGCCGGGATCTACCGGCTCGAAGAGGTACTGGTCGATCAGCTCAACGACGCGGAACTGGCGACCATCCGCAACCGCAAAATCGGGTTTATTTTTCAGGGGTTCAACCTTTTTCCGCACCTTACCGTGGAGCAGAATATCGAAATTCCGATGCTGTACGGCAGGGTCGGCCGCCGCGAACGGCGCGAACGCGCGCTGGAGCTGGCCAAACGCGTCGGACTGGGACACCGGCTGGGACACCGGCCCAATCAGCTTTCCGGGGGGGAGTGTCAGCGCGTGGCGATTGCGCGCGCCCTCAGCAATCACCCGGCCTTTCTGCTGGCCGACGAGCCGACCGGAAACCTTGACGAAAAGACCGGGCTTGAGATCATGAAACTTTTTCATGAACTCAACGACAACGGCGTCACCATCATCATGGTGACCCACAATCCCGACCTCGACGAACACTTCGATCAGATCATCCACCTGCGTGACGGGAGGATCACCAAACAGGAGCTGCGGCGCTGAAATGATGCTCGTTGACGACGCCTTCCGGCTGTCCATGCACAACATCCTGCTGCACAAAGTGCGTTCGATCCTGACTTCGCTCGGGATCATTTTCGGGGTGGGCAGCGTGATCGCCATGCTCGCCGTCTCGGAGGGGGCCAAACGCGCCGCGCTGGAACAGATCGAAGCCATGGGCATCGACAAGATCCTCGTCTACGGACGCAAACCGCCGCCGTCGGGGGTGGAGACGCAGACCAGCCGCTGGATCCAGTACGCCGAGAGTTACGGCCTTTCCGAACAGGATCTTGAGAATTTGACCAAGATGGACAACGTCGCGCGGGTGACGGTGCTGCGCAACACCCGCAAAAACGTCCTCAAGGGGACGGCGCGCATGGACATCCGGCTGGTTGCCGTATCGCAGGCGTTTCTGGCCGATTCCGGATCG
>Ga0079305_1002583_pt1 | contig 15103 bp, 7 predicted proteins | sample LMS_cellobiose_e_FD_79183 | JGI IMG/M metagenome (GOLD analysis project Ga0079305, IMG submission 79183) | Rumen-fistulated moose microbial communities from Alaska, USA - LMS_cellobiose_enrichment | ecosystem: Host-associated > Mammals > Digestive system > Stomach > Rumen fluid ... | reverse complement strand
CTTGATGTAGTTCATGGTGTCGAAAATCGCCATGCCTGCGGTCACGCTGCCGCCGGGGCAGATGATGTACAGGCTGATGTCGGCGTCCGGGTTATCCATTTCCAGAAACAGCAGCTGGGCGATCACGATGTTCGCCACCTGGTCGGTGATCTCGTCCGCCAGGAAAATAATGCGGTCTTTCAGCAGACGGCTGTACAGGTCATACCCGCGTTCGCCGTTGCTGGTGCGCTCCACCACGTTGGGGATCAAAATGCTCATTGCTTTTCCTCCTGGGTCTTAACATCATATGACGCCGGAAGCGCTTTTATACCATTTTCTTTTTCGCTCCGGGCCATTTGCGCGGAAGGCTGCCAAAATAACGGTTATTTTGACAGCCTTCCTGATTCCGCGCCTGGAAATAAGGAAACTCTGATGAAGTGAACAGAGGTTCCTGTATTAATCCTTGCTTTCGCCCTCGTCCTCAGCCTTCTTGGCGGCTTTCTTCGCGGGCTTCTTGGCGGGCTTTTCCTCCTCGCCGTCCTCGGCCTTCTTGGCGGCCTTCTTCGCGGGTTTCTTGGCCTTTTCCGCGCCCTTTTCGGTGATCTTGGCGTTTTCCTTCAGGAAATCGATGGTCTTCTTAATGCCGGCGGTTTCCTTCAGATATTCCTTCTGGCCGTCGCTGAGGGAATTCTTGAATTCCTCCACGTCCCGGTTCATGCGCTTGGCCTGGTCGGCGAAGGCGGCTTCCACGTCCTCGTCGGAGGGGGTGATGCTCTCCGCCTTGGCGACGGCTTCCAGCACCAGGTTGGTCTTCACCCGGTTGGTGGCTTCGCTCTTGTACTGCTCCCGCAGCTGGTCAACGGTCTGGCCGGTGTACTTCAGGTAATCCTCCATCCGCAGGCCCTGATACGCCATGCGCATCTCCATCTCCCGCAGCATGGTGGTGGTTTCATCCTCGATCATGGCGGCGGGAATGTCGCAGTCGGCGGCGTCCACCACCTTCTGCACCAGGGCGTCCTCCAGTTCGGCCTCGGCGCGCTCGGCGGCGTTCTTCTCCAGCGTTTCCACAATGTTCTGCCGGTAAGCGGCAAAGGTGTCAAATTCGCTCACGTCGGCGGCAAAATCATCGTCCAGCGCGGGCTTGATCTTTTCCTGAATGCCGTTCACCTTCACATGGAACACGGCGTCCTTGCCGGCCAGCTCCTCGGCGTGGTATTCCTCGGGGAACTTCACCTGCAGATCCTTTTCCTCGCCGATGGCCATGCCCACCATCTGATCCTCAAAGCCAGGGATGAACATATTGCTGCCGATGGTCAGGGTCTGGCCCTTGGCGGTGCCGCCTTCAAAGGCCACGCCGTCCACGGTGCCGGCATAGTCCAGGTTCACGATGTCGCCGGCCTGTACGGGGCGGTCGGTCACATCCTGGGTGGTGCTGGCACGCTCCACGTCGGTGTCGATGCGGGCCTGGATGGCCTCCTCGGTGATGGGCTGCACGTTCTTTTCCACCTCGATGCCCTTGTAATCGCCCAGGGTGATGTCGGGCTTTACAAAGACTTCGATGGTGAATTTCAGCTCCTTGCCGCTGCCAATCTCCTGGATATCCACCTCGGGCCGATCCACGGGGTTCAGGCTTTCGGCCTTTACCGCCTCGTCATAGGCGGGCTGGGCCACCAGCTCAAAGGCGTCGTCATAGAACACGGCTTCGCCGTACATGTTTTCAATCAGCTTGCGCGGGGCCTTGCCCTTGCGGAAACCGGGCACGTTGATTTTGCCGCGGTTTTTCAGATAGGCCTTCTGCATGGCTTCGGCAAAGGCCTCGGCGCTCTCCACAAAGGTGAGCTTCATTTTATTGCTTGCGATCTTTTCTACGGAATAAGACATGTGCGACCCTCCTGCGCAAATTTGCGGTTCAATCGGTGCGTAAATAAGCATGCGCCTTCACACACACCATAAAATAGTATCATAAATGGAAGATAATTGCAAGCATGGATTTATGGACATCATCGCGTTTTTCATAAAAAAGAGGTATTTGCAAATTATAGAAAATATGTTATAATATTCATGATGTATTGTGTTTTGCATCGACATATTTAAGCTGTTAAGAACCGACTTTCTTCAAAAGAAGCACTGCACGGATCGTGAGAGAAGTGGGAAAGCCTGTACGACTGTATACATAAGGAAGGGAACCAGCTGATGAGTAAGCGCTTTTTTTGCATTTTGACGGCGCTGCTGCTGTGCCTGACGGCGCTGGCTGCCCTGGCGGAGGAAGTAATCTGGATCACGCTGGTGCCCAATAACGGCAAAAAGAAGGAGGGCGGTCTGGTGTGCAGCGCCGGGGGCGTCCTGATATTGGAGGAGCCCGGCGCGTATGAGATCACCCAGCCCGCCGGCCGCTATTTTGCGGGCTGGCTGGTGGATGGCGCGGTGTATCCGGCGGGGGAGGAGATCCCCATCGCCAGGGAGACCAAGGCCGTGGCCCAGTGGAAGGATCGCGCCTCGCTGCCCTGCGCCGTCATGCTGCATTATGGCAACGGCCAGGCGGATGAGCCCCTTTCCGTGCCCTATGGCGATCCGCTGGCGGAGCCCGCTGCGCCGGTGTGGGCGGGATACGTCTTCCGGGGCTGGTTCCTGGATGCGGAGGGCGCCCGGGCTTACGATTTTTCAAAGCCCGTGAAAGAGAATTTTGACCTGTTCGCCGCCTGGGAGGCGGATGAAAGCGGCGCCCCCGCCGCCACCCTGACCCTGAACCCCGCCAACGGCCAGGAAAAGGCCTATCTGCCCGTGGCGAATGCGGGGGACGCCATCACCCTGGAGGCGGCCTTCGCCTACGGTTTCACTGCCCCGGCGGGCAAGGGCTTCGGCGGCTGGCTGGTGGGGGAGCGCACGGTGTACCCCGGCGAGCAGGTGACGGTGCAGCGGGATATGACCGCCGCCGCGCTCTGGCTGGATGAAAGCCTGCTGATTCCCGGCGACGTGACCGGGGATGGCAAGGTCAATATCATGGACGTGATCCGACTGCTGAAAAAGGTATCCGGCTGGACGGTGGAGGTCGCCCGCATGAATGCCGATACCAACGGCGATGGCGCAATCAACATTATGGATGTGATCCGGCTGCTGAAATACGCGTCCGGATGGGAAGTCACCCTGGGCAGGTGATCCGACGCCGCGTTTGTTTCCCTACCGACCCACATACAGGAGGTAAAACCCATGAAACGCACATGCAAGCTGCTGCTTCCCCTGTTACTGATTGCCCTGTTGCTGTGCCTGGCGGGCACGGCGGCGGCGGATACCGTCATCAAAACGGTGACTGTTACAGGATTTAGTGCTCCAACGGAGAATTCACATCCCAAGTACAGCGGCGTTGAAGTCAGCACGACTGGTGTTTCGGTATATGCGTATGAAAATACGGATACAAGCAATTACTGGAAGAACGGCGTCCAGTGGTACAATTATACCGACAAAAAGAAAATGACAACATCCGATACCTTTGAACGCGGCAAAGTATATCACATGTACTTGTATATCAAGACAGAGGCAGGGTATGAGTTTGACAGCACTGCCGAAAAAACGAATTATTATGTTTCAGCAAATGGAACGTATGGTACGGATAGCTGGGTTGCGTTCAAGGATCATTATCAGCATTATTCCGCTGTTCGTCTGATCTTCATTCTGCCTGAGAGGATCGGCTCGGTGAAAATAACCGGTGTGGTTGAGCCTGCTGCGGGAGAAACGCCGCAATACAGCGCTGCGGTGAGCGGCACAGGCTACAAGGTCAGAACGGATGAGAACAGCAACGATTGGGTAAACGGCGTGGGCTGGTATGACGTAACCGAAGGGAAAATGGTGCCCAGCGGAAGCGCTTTCCAAAGCGGTCACAAATACCGGGTCATTGTGATCCTGGAAACGACCAGCTTTTTATATGAATTCCAAAACGACGGATCCCAGACTACCACTGCCGGCAGGATCAACGACAGGCTTGGCACTGTGTATACCGTGTATTCCGAAGTTGCGGATTCATACAAACACTATGTTGGCGTCCGCTATACCTATGACGCCCTTTCCTATACCGTCAAATTTGATTCCATGGGCGGCAGCGCTGTGCCGGACAAGACGGTAAAGCCAGGGGATGCTCTGTATGCATGGGGAAATAACCCTGAAAAAGAAGGCTTTGTTTTCTCGGCGTGGTATGCGGATAAAGATTACACGGAAAAGTTTATTTTCGGCAATCCGATTTCCCAGGATATGACGCTGTACGCCCGCTGGAGTGGCAATCAGGTGGTGGGAACGCGGGACAAGAGCGGCGCGGGCCATGGCGGCACCGTGACGGTGAACGGCTCCGAAAAGGATGTCAGCGTTACCACGCTCGTATATGAAAACGACAAGCTGACGCTGAAAGCCTATCCCGATACCGGTTACCGCTTCCTGTATTGGAAGGTGGATGATCAGGACAGCATTCTGTCCGATCAGGTGGAATACGTTCATACGGTCACCAACACCCAGGATTACGTGGTCGCCGTTTTCGAGCCCATCACCTACACCGTCACCTTTGAAACCAACGGCGGCAGCGCGGTGGAGAGCCTAACGGTGAAGCATGGATATACCTTCAGCTTTCGTTATTCCACAAGAGAAGACTGGCATCTGGACAGCTGGTATAAAGATGCCGCCCTTTCCGCCGATCAGAAATTCAACTTCGATTCGGATGCCGTTACATCGGATCTTACCCTGTACGCTAAGTGGACGCATCAAGTCTATTTCTACGCTTACGACATGACCTCTGACAACATTTATACTGGCGGCGACTTTTATATAAACGGTTCAGGCCTCTATGACCTGTATCACGATTTTTATGCGGTAAATGACGAAGTGGATGTAAACGCTGTTCCCGATCCGGATTTCCGCTTTGTGTGCTGGCAGGATGCCGATACAGAGGCCGTCCTTTCCGAAGAGGCTGTAACCACCCTGAACATCGGAACGTCAACGTCCATCTACGCCGTGTTCGAGGATATGACCGAATATACCATCTCCTTTGACGCCAACGGCGGCACCGGGGAAATGGCCCCGGTGAAGGTGCGTATATACAATAAATTCACCGCGCCGGAATGCGGCTTCACCCCGCCGAAGGATATGGTGTTTGACAAATGGAACACCAACAGCTCCTACGGCTGGCAGGAGGTAGGCGAGCAGATCACCCCCAGCAGCGATATGACCTGGTTGGCGGAATGGAAAAACGCCCCGCTGAAGGAGATCAACGTGGCGTTTGGCCAGAGCGCGGGGGATTACCTGGGGCCGAGCAATATCCGCAGCGAGGGAGAACGGCAGCGCTATTACCTGAACACCATCAGTATCACCGGCCCGAATGGGGATGTGGGCACCGGCGCCACCTTGCAGGAGGGAGCCGCATACACGGTGACCCTGTCCTTTGAGAGCGAATGGGGCTACACCTTTGACCCCGCTTCCACGCTGAAAATCAACGGCAACTCCACCCCCATCAAGGCCATGAACGACACCCACACCTACTTCGAGGCGGAGTATGCCTTCACCGTTGCGCCCAAGACCACCTACACCGTCACCCTGGATGGCAACGGCGGCAGCGGCAGCATGGCTCCCATCGTGGTGGCCATGGGGGATAGCTTCACCGTGCCGGAGAGCACCTTTGAGCGGAAGTATTACACGCTGGATTATTGGGATCTGCTGGATAGCTCCTGGCAGTATTTCGACCCTGAAAACCATGGCATCCAGCCCGGCGTAACCTATACCCCCGACCGGGATATCATCCTGCAGGCCCAGTGGAAGGCTCTGCCCCGCACGCCCATCCCCAGCCTGGCCGCCACGGTGGTGATGCCCAAGGCGGGGGAGCATCCCATGGGAGAATATGACGGCGTTACTAGTGCCGACCCGGAAAAGTATACCTGCTGGGTCAATTACTACGATATGAAGTTTGCCAGCTACATCATGCAGACCACCGATACCTTTGAAAGCGGCGGCAGCTATCACGTATTCGTCAATTTCATCCCTGCCGAGGATTATGAGATCGGCGACGGCGTGAAGGCCACCTTCAACGGCGAGGAGGCGGGATACTGGACGCGCTTCGGCTTCGACCGCTCCGTCAGCTATGATATGATCGTGACCCTGCCCTCGGAGGATCGCCTGCCCGGCGACGTGACCGGCGATGGCAAGGTGGATATCATGGATGTGATCCGCCTGCTCAAAAAGGTGTCCGGCTGGACGGTGGAGATCGTGGAGAAGAACGCCGACGTCACCGGCGACGGCAATATCAACATCATGGACGTGATCCGGCTGCTGAAAAAGGTGTCCGGGTGGGACGTCACTTTGGCATAAAAGCCGCCAGGCTTTTGCGATATGCGAACCAATCAAAATGAATGGAGGGAACGAACATGAAGAAACGGATCAGCTTACTGCTTGCATTGACGCTGCTGGCGACCCTGCTGCTGCCGGGCCTGACGGCGTTGGCGCGCACGGAATACAATGTCAACCTGCTGCCAACTGACCTGAACAGGATGCAGCCCCTGGCAGATGTCTACGTGAACAACTTCAATGACGGACGCAACGTCGCGGAGCCCGGCGATGAGGTCGAACTGATCGTCGATCCCCATTACGTTGACGCGTTTGACCATTGGGAGATTTACGCCACCAATCGCAATATCACGGTGAAAAATGCTTATAAAACCGGTTGGGAAATCGGCTCTGCTTACACAGGCGGCGCAACCTTTACCATGCCTGATGCGCATGTGACCGCGGAGATGAAATTCCCGAAAGGTTCCTGGACCATCAATAACTCGGATCCTGACCACATCAGCATTTCGGTGAACGGCGAAAAACGAACGGGCGCAATGGTCTATGCCCATGCTGGCGATGAAATTTACCTGCTGTATGACGAGCTTTATTGGGAAGCGTTCAACGACTTCTATGTTGAAAAGAAGGATGGCGGGGGCATTGATCTGCTGCCCTTCTCTGACCCCTACTCGGTGTACTTCATCATGCCGCATACCACTGTAACGGTGACTGCGAATATGCAGGCGGGTGACTACAAAATCAACATGCTGGGAAAGGGCGGCCTGGCTGTCAATGCGGATGGTACGAAGGCAGAGGTCGCCAGCCCGGGCGATGAAATCGATGTGTACATCGGCATGGACGAGAACGGCGATCTGCTGCCCGGCTATGATGCGTATCTGGACGCGTTTCAGGAATTCGAGTTCAGCAGCGGAAAGTATGCCACAATCGTCTATGAAAAGAATCCCTACATGCTCATGGGCACCTTCGTCATGCCCGCCCACGACGTGGAGCTGTGGCCTGTCTATTCCACAGAGAAGCACACCATTACCTACGCCGATACCGTGTCGGATCACAGCGGGTTTACGGAAGCCGCTCCCCTGACGGAGGTCACGGTGAGCACCTACGGAGACCGCTTCCTGAGCTGGATCATTGAGGATGATAACGGCAGCTCGATTATCGATACCTACGGTATGGGCCCCACCGCCACCTTCCTGATGCCCAATCGCAATGTCACGGTCACGCCGGAGCTGAGCGTGAACGGCGTGGTGATGGAGATAGACGCGCCGGAGGTGGGGAAAACGCCCTCCTACGAGATCAAAATGCGCTCTCCTGACGGCTCTCCCAACGGCTGCTTAGCGGATGTTGCCTATAACAGCGACGGCTGGCAGCACGGCATTCGCTGGTATGACGTGACGGATAACACCGCCATTTCCGGCGACGCCAAATTCCAGGCCGGGCATATGTACCGTGTGGACATCAAGCTGGAGCTGCTGCCTCACTTTGCGTGGGCCATCGGCGAGGGCGACGTGGTGACAACGACAGCCACCGTGAACGACTGCAACGCGGACTTTGACGCTCCTAAAGAAATTGTCCGGTTTACCTTTGATTCCCTGCCCAATATCTTCCCCATCGTTGCAACCAATTGCAAGGCGAAGCTCGGCGATACGGTGGTAACGGAGGCGGAAGCCGGTGCGATCCTGTGGATCCAGGCGGATTTCCCGCCCGAGGGCAAGTATCTGGATCACTACATCATTGATGGCCAGACCTTTGAAGAAACCACGGATTATAAGATGCCCGCCTATGAGCTGGCAGCGGAGGCGGTGTTCAAGGATCAGATCAAAATCACCGTCGATCTGACCGGCGGCAGCGCCAAGGTGGACGCCGACTTTGCCAAAGCATACCAATACTTCCTGGTGGGCGGCGGTGATCTGGACGGCGACGGCAAGGATGATATTGAGCTGAAATATGACGAGGGCTTTGCCAACGCCGTTATTACCGTGCTGAAGGATTGCAAGCTGACCGGAACGGTGAGCGATCGGATGTGGGTTGCCACAGCGCCCTTCAAGTACATCACCACCTGGAAGTTCGCGCCCGCCCCCACCGATACGGATAAACCCACCGACAAGCCTACCGAAACCACACCCCCGCCCGCGGAGGATCGTCTGCCCGGCGACGTGACCGGCGACGGCAAGGTGAACATCATGGACGTGATCCGTCTGCTCAAAAAGGTATCCGGCTGGACGGTGGAGATCGTTGAGAAAAATGCGGACGTGACAGGAGACGGAAATATTGATATAATGGACGTGATCCGCCTGCTGAAAAAGGTGTCCGGCTGGAACGTGGAGCTGAAATAACCCCGATTTCCGCAGGGAGGGCTTCCCGCCGCGCCGAAAATGGACATGGGAGCAGACCCCCTGGAACGGAAAGCGGAGGGCAGCCTGACCTCCACGGAGGATTATCCGGACGAAACCCTGCGCATCTGTTAGGCGCCAGCTGAGTAATCACAGGATACGCGGGCCGGGTCGGCTTCACCGCCGATCCGGCCCCATTGAAAGCGGAATGGCTTTCCCCGGCCCGGACAAGGGCCGGGGAGGAGTGTTCGCAAAAGGGCAGGAAAGATGACAGCCAAGGAAAACCCATTCCCGCTTTTTTGCGAGTACCCCAATAATCAACAATGGAGGCAAACGAAATGAAACACCTGATGAAACGGCTGCTTTGCCTGGCGCTGATGGCGGCGCTGCTGCTGCCCGCCATGCCCGCCGGGGCGGAAACAAAAGAAACATACAGTGCCATATACGCAACAGTACGTGCGCCGATTCCGGGGGAGAAGCCATCCTTTACAGCTCAGCTCCCTGCGGGTGTATACTATTATGTCAATACAAATATAGATAAGGCCAATGGGCAAAACTGGTACAACAAGGGGATCAGCTGGGCGGATGTAACAAGCGGAGAAACCTTGATGTCACCCGATGGGCAGGCCTTTGCGGCCAACCATAAATATCGCTTGCGCATCGCTATAGTTACACCCGACCATTTGAGCGGCGATCCACCGTATCGCTTTGTGAGAAACAGTGAATTGAAGGCATATATTAACGGAAACGCTGCAACCATCCTAAACAGCGATTCAACGACAGCTTTTATCGAGTATGTCTTCACCTGCGGCGGCCCGGTCGCCAATGTGGCGGTCAGCGGCATTACAGCGCCTCAGGTGGGCGCAAAGCCCGTATACAGCGCCTCGGTGGATACGCAGGGCTGTTCGGTCTATTCATATACCGGCAAAGGATACAAGAACGGCGTTATCTGGTGGAAATATGATGTGTACGGCAATGCGGAGGAAATGGCGGAAAGCGACACCTTTGAAGCAGGCTATAAATACCGTGTAGGTGTATTTGTAAAGGCTGGCACTGGCTATTCCTTCGTGCAGGAAGCCGACAGCGGCAATACCGCGGCTTCTGTCAATGGCAGGAACGCTGATACCTGGCCGATCAGTGCAAGTAACAAGGAAGCATACATCGGCGTGATGTATGTATTTGACCTGCGCAATATTATCAGTACCGTTGAGATCACCAGCCCGGAATGCACTCCTTATGCCGGGGAAACGCCGCTGTATGACGGCTTTGTGGCTGTTGACGGCCAATATTATGTAACCAGCAATACCAGTGGAATCTGGAAAAACGGCGTCAGCTGGCGGGATGCTACGGCCGGTGAAAACATCACCCCGGATACGGAATTTATCGAGGGCCATCAGTATCAGGTGTTTATCTGGACGCATATCCGGCCGAAATACGCCTTCAAAACGGAAAACGGCCTTTCCAGGGTCGATACCATCTTCAACGGCCAGAAGGCCAGCAAAACCAATATTTCTACTCATCCAAGCACAGATTACTGCTTTGTCGCCTACACCTTCCCCCCGGCGGGCAAGCACGATATCAAGCTGATGATTTCCACCGTTGACGCGGAGGGCAAGCATATTGACCAGCAGGGCGGCGATGTGATCCTCAGCGCGGACAAGGCGGCGGTGGGCGATATGATCGAATTCACCATCGCCACCAAGATGGGCTATCAGCTGGACAGCGTGGTTTATGGTGACGGCGAAGCGGGCATCGCACTGGCTCCGCCCGATTCCTTCATCGTAGAGAAGGACAAGTATCAGCTGGATGTGCTGTTCCGCCGCAAGTCCCCCAATGCCGTCATGGTGACGGGCGGCCACGCCGTGCTGGCCGGGGATGAGCAGAATACCATCCTGGGGGCTGTTGAGGGCGATACCGTACAGATTATCCGGGATACGCCGCCCGCGGGCAAGTATGTATCAAACCTGATGCTGCAGTTCAGTCCCGATGACGTCACCACCGTGGGGACGGACAGCTTCATCATGCCCGATCACGATGTGGAAGTTACCGTGCCCGTGCTGGATCAAAAGCCCCTTGTGCTGGATTTCACCGCCGAAAGCACCACAACCAGCTGGGATGAATTCCGTTGGCTGGATGAGCAGGGCTTTTCCGGCAGTGTGGATTTGGACAAGGATGGAACGCCCGATTACAGCATCCAGCTGATCAATGATCAGGGCGTGGCTGAGCGGCTGCAAACCTGCAGCGTCAGCGAAAAGAGGCAGCTGGTTTTCCCCGGCAAGGAATACAGCCCCGTCACTTTTGTTTTTCCCAAAATATGCGCCGTCACGGTGGATCTGAACGGCGGCAGCATCCAGGCGGCGTCCGACGTGCCCCTGCCGACCCAGATCACCGCGGGGGAGACGATCACCGTGGCCCAGGGCGGCGTCAAAGCGCCGCAGTACGGCGAATTCGCCGGGTATGAAATCAACGGCGAGCAGGCGGCGCCCGGCGCTGTCTATAAAGCGGAGAAGGACTTGGCCGTGAAATATCTGTGGAAGATCACCCCGCCCACCGATACGCCCACGCCGCCCGCGGAGGATCGCATGCCCGGCGACGTGACCGGCGACGGCAAGGTGGATATCATGGACGTGATCCGGCTGCTGAAAAAGGTGTCGGGATGGTCTGTGAGCATCGTGGAGAAGAACGCCGACGTGACCGGCGACGGTAATATCAACATCATGGACGTGATCCGGCTGCTGAAAGCCGTTTCCGGCTGGGAAGTGGAATTGAAATAAGGCTTTCGTACACCGCACATCACTTTTCCTGACAATATAAATGCGCCGCTCCCGGCAAAAGGGGAGCGGCGCTTCTCGTGGGATTGACTTTTTTGCCTCGCTTTTTTATAATATTTTTTGACATAAGCCGCAGGAGAGTGACGACGATGAAGAAGTGGATGCGAATATTGTGCTGCCTGACGCTGGCGCTCATTTTGGCGCTGAGTCAGCTGGCGGCGCTGGCGGAAGCCGTTGAAGCTGTGAGCTATCCGGTGGAATACAGATATGACATGGCCCGCGCCCAGCTGGCGATGGTCAACGCCTTCCGCACGGGGGAGGATGCCTGGGCCTGGAATGAAAGCGATACCGAAAAAATATACTATGCCAACCTGGGGGAGCTGGTGCTGGATCCCGCCCTGGAGGAGGTGGCCATGCTGCGCGCCGCGGAGCTGGCGGTGCGTTACGGCCATGACCGCCCCGACGGCACCAGCTGCTACACTGCCTATCCCAGCGGCTATTCTGCCATGGGTGAAAACATCGCCGTGGGGCAGTGGAGCGCCGAAGAGGTGTTTGGGGATTGGCTGGAAGAGAATGATAAATACCGCGGCCAGGGCCACCGCCGCAATATGCTGACCGATTATTATACGTCGGTGGGCTTTGGCTGTGTGTGTGTGAACGGCGTGTATTACTGGGCGCAGGAATTTGGCCTGGGCGGCGGCAGCGCCAAGAGCCGGCTCACCAATCCGGTGCTGGTCGGCTCCCTGCCCTCGAAGATAGACAACCTGAGCAATGTGGCGGTCAGCCCGGAAGCGCTGACACTGAAAACCGGGGAAAGCGTTGCCTTGCCCAAGGTAACTGCCGAGGCGGGCCTTTGGCAGGATTACTCCATGCATCCGATCACCGCTGCTGACGTGAAGTGGAGCGCCGACGGCGACGCCGTGACCGTGGCCGATGGACAGGTGACCGCCGTGAAGGCCGGGAAAGCCACCCTGACCGCCACGGCCCTGGGCCAGGAGCTGAAGGTAACCGTCACCGTGACCGACGGTGCGGGAACTTCCGAGCCGACGGGGGAGCAGGTGGAGATCAGCGAGGCCAATTTCCCGGACGCCGCCTTCCACACCTACGTGGCGGAGAAATTTGACACGGATGGAAACGGCAAGCTGAGCGAAAGCGAGATCTTTGCCGCCCGGGAGATCCGCGTGGGCAATAAGGGGATCAGCTCTATGAAGGGGCTGGAGCATTTCAGCAACCTGAACACGCTGGATTGCACCGGCAACGCCCTGACCGCCCTGGATCTCAGCGGCAATCCCGTATTGGAATATGTGTGGTGCGGCGAAAATCAGCTGACAGCCCTGGACGTGAGCAAAAATACGGCCCTGATCCAGCTGAGCTGCTATAGCAACCGCATCTCCAAGCTGGATCTTTCCAACAACGCCCGGCTGATGAAGCTGTTTTGCTATAAAAACAGCATGCGCTCCCTGGACGTGAGCAGCAACACCGGGCTGATCTGCCTGGAATGCAGCTCCAACCACCTTACGGCGCTGGACGTGAGCAAGAATACGTCGCTGAGCACCTTTTCCGCCTCGCCCTGCCGCTATTTCGTCACCATTTACGGCAATCAATTCGACCTGGCCACCCTGCCGGGGTTTGACGTGTCGAAAGCCTCCGATTGGAAGAACGGCACCGTCAATGGCAATATCCTGACGGTGGCCGGCGACGCGGAGGTGAGCTATCAGTATGACTGCGGCAACGGTAAGAGCGCCGAGTTCATCCTAAAAATCGCCTCAAGCCGGATGGGCTGGGTGGAGCTGAACAGCGTGGCGTTTTCCGATGCCGTGGTGGCGCGGCAGCAGCAGGTGACCATCACCGCCGCCAGCAATACAGGGGCGACCCGGCTGACCATGTTCAACGGCACCACCCCCCTGCAGCACTGGACGGAGGGCTATACCGACGAGGGCGGCGTGCGCACCTGGAAGGTGACATGCGCCTTTGACGAGCCGGGGGAGGATCAGGTGTTCACCTTCCGGGTCTTTGATGACAACAACGTGGGATCCCTGACCAAAACCGCCGCCATCACCGTGACCAATGAGATTGCCCCCGAGCCCACGGCCACGCCTACCCCGGCGCCGACGGCAGAACCGACCGCCGAGCCTACCGCGGCGCCCACGGAAGAGCCCGCCGAGGAGAGCAAGCCCGGCGACATCACCGGCGACGGCGGCGTGAACATCATGGATGTGATTCGCCTGCTGAAATACGTTTCCGGCTGGAGCGTAAACATTTGTGAGGAGAACGCCGACGTGACCGGCGACGGCGATATCAACATCATGGATGTGATCCGGCTGCTGAAAGCCGTTTCCGGCTGGGATGTGCAGCTGAACTGAGGCGGGCCGCCGCGATACGAAAGAGAGGAAGCAATATGGTATTCATCGGAATCTGCGGGCCCAGCGGATCGGGCAAAACCACGCTGGCCAACGAGCTGTGCAAGGCGATTGGGGCCAGCAGCGCGCTGATCAACCAGGACGCCTATTATCTGGATCACCCGGAGCTGACCTTTGAGGAGCGCACCCATCTGAATTACGACGAGCCTTATATCTTCGACCACGACCTGCTGTATAACGACGTGCGGCTGCTGCTGGCGGGCCAGGAAGTGACCCGCAAGGCTTATGATTTTTCCCAGCATCGCCGGGCCGAAAGCCATGAGGTGATCAAGCCCGCGGACGTGCTGATCGTGGAGGGCATCCACGCCTTCTTTGACGAACGGCTGAACGACCTGATGTTCTTAAAGCTGTATATCAACGTGGAGCCCGATATCTGCCTGCTGCGCCGCATCAACCGCGATATCCTGGAGCGCGGCCGCCAGATTGAAAATATCACCGATCAGTACCTTTCCACCGTTAAGCCCATGTATGAAAAGTACATCCGCAATTACGTTCACAACGCCGACGTTATCGTCACCCGCGGCGGCAAAAACGCCCGCATCGTGGATATCCTGGCGGGCTACCTGCGGGACGAACTCAACAAAAACTGAAAACTGAAGGCTGAAAAATGAATAATGAATAATTTAATATAGTTAAATGAATATGCGCGAACATCAGATATTCGCATTTTGCACTATAAAACTATTCATCTTTAAGTTTTCAATTTTCAGTCTTCAATTAGAAATGAAAAGGGCCCGGAAAAGCGGAAGCGTCCGCTTATCCGGGCCTTTTTCTGTTCGCCTCAGTGTTTCGCGCCCTCCGGCACGATAAATCGGATCGCCTGGGGCACACATTCCACGGTGAACTGGCTGCCGGTCAATATCTCCCCATCCAGGCAGATCATGAAGGGCTTGGCGGAGACGATCTCCATGCGCCTGGCGCGGCGGTAGCGAATGCAGTCCTTCATCAGCGGGGAATCCAGATGTTCGCCGCGCTGATACAGGCCGATCATTTTGGCAAAACGCAGGCGGGAGATGGGCGTGACCATGCAGATTTCCAGCAGCCCGTCGTCATTCGCCGCCCGGGGAGCGCAGCGGAAGCTGCCGCCCACATATCCGCCGTTGGCCATGGTGCACAGCAGGATGTTCCCCTCAAAAAACGGCTCCCCATCCACCGCCAGGCGGAAGGGGTTTTTCAGCCCGTCCACCAGCGTGACCGCCACCGCGGGATAATAGGAGCGCGGGCCATGAAACAGGGGAAAGCGCCGGAAGCTGATCATGCGGTGTGCCGCCTTGGCCTCAAAGCCGAT
>Ga0079305_1002582_pt1 | contig 15108 bp, 11 predicted proteins | sample LMS_cellobiose_e_FD_79183 | JGI IMG/M metagenome (GOLD analysis project Ga0079305, IMG submission 79183) | Rumen-fistulated moose microbial communities from Alaska, USA - LMS_cellobiose_enrichment | ecosystem: Host-associated > Mammals > Digestive system > Stomach > Rumen fluid ... | reverse complement strand
TCGGAAACTTCTGTCTGCCTTCCGTTCAAACACAAAACAATTATAGTTGAGTACAGCACCGTGTGCAACATTTTTTATCAAATGCCGTACCATTTTTCATAGGCGAGATCCAGCTCTTTCCGCTTCTCCTCCATCTGCTCCGCGAGCCTGCCGAGCTTCACGTGATCCGAGGCGAGAGCGGGATCGCTCATCTTCTCCTGGATCTCCGCTATCTCCGTCTCCAGATCCTCTATGAGCTTCTCAAGCCTCTCGGCCTCGCGCTTCAGCCTGCGCTCCTCAGCCTCCTGTTTCTTCTTGATCTCACGCATCTCACGTGCTGAGAGGTTCTCCGGCGCCTTGGCGGCCTCGTCTTCTTCCCCTCCGGCGTTTGCGGAAACCGCTGAAGACTTCTTCTTCATGTCCTGAAGATAGGCTTTTCCGGATGCGAGCTCCTCCTTTTTGTTCACGTAATAGTCGTAGCGGCCGAGATACTCCGCGAGTCCGTTCTCCGTGAGCTCCAGGATCCTGTCCGGGATGCGGTTCAGGAAATACCTGTCGTGGGTCACGACTATCACCGTTCCGGGATAGTCGCCCAGAGCCTCCTCGAATGCCTCCTTCGACGCGATATCGAGGTGGTTCGTCGGCTCGTCGAGCACCAGGCAGTTGGCCTCGCTCATCATCAGCTTGAGAAGCGCGAGCCTCGCCTTCTCTCCACCGGAGAGATCGCCCACAGTCCTGAACACCATCTCGCCCGTGAAGAGAAATCTGGCCAGGATGTTCCTGAGAGCCCCTTCGGTCTCCAGACGGTGATCGCGGTGGATCTCCTCCAGAACGCTCACGCTGTCATCGAGCAGCTGCTGACCCTGGTCGTAGTATCCGAACTCGACGTTCTGCCCGAGCTTGAGATATCCGGTGAAGGCAGTGTCGAGGCCTGTCATTATCCTGAGCAGGCTGGTCTTCCCGATCCCGTTCGCGCCGACTATGCATATCCTCTCGCCACGCTTTATATCAAAGCTGACGTTTCTGAACAGCTCTCTCGTGCCGAACCTCTTGGAGATATCCTCTCCTATCAGGACGTCGTTCCCGCTCTTGAGATCCTGTTTGAAATCGATCTTTATAGAGCGCTTGTCCCCCTTGGGTCTGTCGAGCCTGTCCACGTGCTCGAGCCTCTTCTCCCTCGAAGCCGCCCTCTTGGCGAGCTTCTCGGTCCCGCGCTCCTTATAGCGCCTTATCAGATCCTCCTGGCGCTTTATCTCGGTCTGCTGCTTGTTGTATGCCCTGAGAGCAGCCTCACGGTCCGCCTTCTTCTGCTCGGCGTAGGCTGTATAGTTTCCGTTATAGCATTTGAGTCCGAGATCCTCTACCTCGAATATCCTGTTCACGCTCTGGTCTAGAAAATACCTGTCGTGCGATATGACGAGAAGTGTCCCGCGGTAGTTCCTGAGATACTGCTCGAGCCATTTGAGCGTCCCTATGTCGAGGTGGTTGGTCGGCTCGTCCAGCATAAGGAGATCCGGCTTCTTCATCAGAAGGCAGGCGAGAGCGAGCCTAGTCCTTTCTCCTCCCGAGAGCGAGTCGGTCCTCTGGCCGTAGTATTCCTCCCCGAAGGCCATGCTGGAAAGAATGCCGTTCATCTCGCTCTTATAAGTGTATCCGCCCTTTCGGTCGAACTCCGCCTGGAGCTTTGTGAGGCGGTTCCACAGTGCGCTCTGCTCCGCGGGTCCCGCTTCCGCTATGCGGTGGTTCAGCTCCTCCATCTCCTGCTCCAACAGAGCGAGCGGTCTGAATATCTCCTCCACCTCTTCGATCACGGTCTTCTCGGAGTTGAACTCGTCCCTCTGGGCGAGATAGCCGACCGTCGTATCTCCGGACACAAAAACATCCCCTTCATCGGGCGAGAGCCTGCCCGCGAGGATGTTCATGAGCGTGGTCTTTCCGGCGCCGTTTCCGCCGATAATACCCACCCTGTCTCCTTCGTTCACGTGGAAGGATATGTCCTTCAGGATCACATCGGTGCCGTAGGCTTTGGTGACCCCGGATACGGATAATACTATCATCTCTTTCTGTCTTAAGGTCAGTACGGAACGTTCGCGTACGCGTCGAGCGAAAGATCGTCCGGACCGTATTTCCTGTATTTATAGTATGCCGCCGCTCCTATCATCGCGGCGTTGTCGGTACAGAGAGCCCTGTCGGGCAGGAAGAGCTCTATGCCCTCGCGCCTGCATCTCTCCGCCATCGCCTCTCTCAGCCTGCTGTTTGCGGATACTCCTCCGGCCATCACGAGCCTGTCGCGGCCCAGAGTCCTGACCGCGTGGACGGCCTTTTCGACGAGGACCTCGACCACGGCCTCCTGAAAACCCGCCGCGACATCAGCGACGCAGACTTCTCTCCCGGCCTGTTTCTCGGAGTTTACGTAGTTCAGCACTCCGGTCTTGATGCCGCTGAAGCTGAAATCGAAGCTGTCCTTCTCGAGCCAGACGCGCTTGAAGGATATCGCCCCCGGATCGCCGTTTTTGGCGCAGGCGTCGATCTTGGGGCCTCCGGGATATCCGAGGCCGATCACCCTCGCGACCTTGTCGTAGGCCTCGCCCGCGGCGTCGTCTCGTGTGCTTCCTATGACGCGGCAGGACGTATAGTCCGTCATCTCGATTATGTCCGTATGCCCGCCGGATACTACGAGCGCGACAAAGGGCGGCTCGAGCTCCGGATACTGTATGAAATTGCTGCTCACGTGGCCGTACATGTGGTTCACCCCGACCAAAGGCTTCCCTGACGCGAGCGCCAGAGCCTTCGCGGTGGCCACTCCTATCACCAGAGCTCCTATGAGACCCGGCCCATTGGTCACGCCGATAAGGTCTATGTCGTCGAGCGTGACATACGCGTCGCGGAGCGCCTGCTCCACCACCGGGTTCACGTTATCCAGGTGATGGCGCGATGCTATCTCCGGGACTACTCCGCCGTATTCCTCGTGTATCGCGATCTGCGAGCTTATTATATTTGAAAGCACCCTGCGCCCGTCCGCCACCACGGCGGAGGCCGTTTCGTCACAGCTCGATTCTATCGCAAGGGTGAGAAATCTCCCGTCCTTCATCTGTACACCTCACAGCTCATCAGGACCGCGTCCTCTCCGTCGGAATAGTATCCGTAGCGCACGGCGTCCCTTTTGAAGCCCATGCCCTCGTAAAGCGCGATCGCCGCGGCGTTCCCCGCTCTCACCTCGAGGGTGAACGTCTTTGCTCCCGCTCTTCCGGCCGCGTCCATAACGGTCGTCATGAGTATGCGCCCGATATGCTGCCTCTGTTTATCCGGCCTTACGGCCACATTGTTTATCTGGCATTCGTCCATAACGAGCCAGAAGCCGACGTAGCCGACTATCTCGGGGGCGCTGTTCGCCGCAGCCGGCTTATCGCTGTCATGGGCTGCCTCGGCACTGTTCGCCGCAGCCTCAGCGCGGTCCGGAAGAAGTTCGGCGACCACGTAGGTCGAGAGCATGTTCCCGAGCATATCCTCGGACAGTATCTCCCTCGACCAGGGATCCGTGAAGCAGAGCTTCTCTATCTCCGCCATCTGATCGAGATCGCGCTCTTCGCCTTTTCTTACAACAAGTTCCGCCATTTCTTCTCCTGCATCTTGCGGAGGCTTCCGTCCTTAAGCCTCTGCTCCGCCTCAGCAAGTCTCATATAGTCCGGCTCCACATCCTGCCAGCGGGAAGTCTTTCCCGCCCTGATGAGCTCCGCGGCTTTAAAGCAGACCATATCGGCTGTCTGATATCTGGACTCCTCGTCCGCTATATCGAAAGCGCCTAGCCTTTCAGAGTATTCCGGCATGCTTCCGTAGGCGTCTATTCCGTCGCCGAAGAACCTGATCCTTTTGCCGGCGCCGCCTTTTGCCGAATACTCTTCCGCAGCGTCCAGCACGTCGGTCAGCATATACGGTCCGGGCACAAGAATGTCATTTCCTTCCGCGTCAAATACCGCGCCGTAGACCTGCCCTCTCCTCGCGTTCAGAATGACCGCGTGTGCGGAGCCGCTCTCCACTGCGTCGCCGTTCCACTCCGAGCCGCAGGCTCCTCTGAACAGCTCAAGCGTCGGGACCGGAACGCAGGGGATATCGAGAGCCTGGCAGAGCGCCCGTGCTGTGGACACGCCGATCCTGATCCCGGTGAACGATCCCGGGCCGATCGAAACTGCGGCCGCGCCGAGCTCTTTCGGCGCGATCTCAAGCATATCCAGCATATCCTTAATGTCCGGGACGAGCTCCTTTAGATGACTCATCTGCCCGGTGATCTCACGGCGCGAGAGGATCACGCCTCCGACCGTCTCCATCACCGCGCATGAGCCCTTTGCTCCCGTTGTCTCAATTCCTAAAACGAGCAACTGTATATCCTTTCGTCTTCCTCTTCACCGTATTCTATCGATATGACGAGCGCGTCGTCCGGTATCAGCTCCGGCACGAGGTCCGCCCACTCTATGACCGATACGCCGCCTCTGTGGAAATACTCCTCGAGGCCCGCCTCGAACGCCTCTTCCTCGCTTCCGATCCTGTAGAGGTCGAAATGAAAAAGCGGCAGGCGGCCGCTCATATATTCGCAGACAATGGTAAAAGTGGGGCTTGTCACGTTTTCCGTGACGCCAAGCCCCTTTGCTATTGATTTGGTAAGTGTAGTCTTTCCGGCTCCGAGATCTCCCGTGAGCGCGACGACATCTCCCGCCGCGAGTCCTGAGGCGAGCTCGAGCCCGAATTTCTCCGTGGCCTCGAGTCCTTTGATCACGCGGCGGGTCTTAACATCCTTCCTAAGCAATGCCTTTACTGCTCCTCGAGTTTAAAATCAGGCTGTGTGAGCGAATAGATCGTCTGGGCGTAGATCTTGGTCGTCAGCATGAGCTTGCTGAGCTCCAGCCTCTCGTCCTTCTGATGCATGAGGTCCGGATCTCCAGGGAACAGCGCGCCGAAAGCCACGCAGTTCGCCATCGACCTGGCGTAGGTGCCGCCTCCGATGACCATGGGCTCGGACTCCGTATCTCCTGTATAGTTCCTGTAGGCCTCCATAAGAGCCTTCACCATCGGGGAATCCGCCGCGAAATAGATCGGCTCCTCGCCTTTGCTCTTCACGATGCCGAGATCGTATCTGTCGGTGATCTCCGTAATTCCCGCGAAGACATCGTCCTCGGTCTTCGTCACCGGGTATCTCACATTGATCGTAAGCGTTATCGACTTCTTATCAAAGCTGAGGACGCCGACGTTCAGCGTAAGAGCTCCGGAGGGCTCGTCGGACATTTGGCAGCCGATCCTCTGCCCGGCCGTGTCGAATCCGAGGTGGTCGTTATAGAAAGCGACGAAGTCGTTTATCTCCTCGTTCGCGAAATTCAGCTTTCCGAGGATATCCATCAGGATGGATATCGCGTTGAGTCCGGCGTCCGGATGCGCGCCATGGGCGGATTTTCCTTCCACGGCGATCTCCAGGCTCTTGCCGGAATCGCGGCAGGTGATCTTCGGCTCGATGCCGTTTATCACCTGATGATGGCTGCGGTATTCTTCGACGGTCTTCCTGATCTTGTCGTAGGCCTTCTCGTTCTCTGCCTTCACGAGCGCTCTCGCCTTCTCGGCGACCATATTGGAAGCCGCGCCTCCGGAAAGGGATCTGAGCTCGAGGCCGGACAGCTTCCTGTCGGAGATCTTTCTCACGAGATCAAAGGTCGCGATGCCCTTCTCGCCGTTCACCGCCGGGAATTCTGCGTCCGGGGAGAACCCGTAGTCAGCCGGGCCTTCCTTTTCGAGGTAGTGCTCCATGCCGTACCAGTTCGTCTCCTCGTCGAGGCCTATGATCAGCCTGACAACGGCGTCCGGCTCATATCCCGCCTCGCGCAGCGCCTTCATCGCGTAGTAAGCCGCGACCACCGGGCCCTTGTCGTCCGTCGTTCCTCTTCCGTAGATATATCCTCCGTCCACCGCGCCGCTGTAGGGCTCAAAGCTCCAGCCCGATCCCGCAGGCACGACGTCCAGATGTCCGATGATTCCGAGCTTCCTGTCGCCCGTTCCCCAGTCGACGTGCGCGCCGTAGTTGTCTACGTTCTTCGTCGCGAAGCCCGACTCCTCAGCGTTCTTCAGCATGCATTCCAGCGCCTGCTGTACACCCTCACCGAAGGGATAGACCTCTCCGGAAGGAGCAGTGAACGCTTCCTTCTCCTCGCTGTTGCAGCGGACCAGCTCCTGCAGGAACTTTACCTCATCGTCAAAATTCTTCTCGATTATCGCTTCCGCGTTCTTAATGATTTCCGACATCGATCAAAACCGCTCGCGCGGCCCTCCTCTGTTCTTCTGCTATCTTCTCCAACCTTTTCCCGGCGCGCAGTCACTACTTGAAACGCGCCTCAAAAGAGCCGGTTTTCGCCGACCCTCTGAATCCGAGATTATGCGTTTGCTTCAGGCCCACTTCAGTCTACGGCCTCAACTCCTGCGAGATCCGGGCAGGCTTCGGCAAGGATCTGTCCTACCACGTGGGTCAGGGTCATCCTGGCTCCCGGGCATCCGGCGCAGTGTCCCTGCAGTCTGACCTGAACGACGTTCTCATCGGTCACGTCAACGAGCTCGATATCTCCGCCGTCCCTCTGGAGGATGGGTCTGATCTTGTTCAGTGCGTCTTCTATTACGGTTCTGTCCATTTTCTGTATGTCCTTTCTATTTAAGAGTAAGAGCTTTATAACAGCAACAAGTATACTATATCGGCCCCGAATTCGCAACAATTGCGAAAATCTCTTCTTTTTATATGCGGGCTGCGCTTCTTCATGATGACGCGGGCTGCGTTTTTACTCCGTAACCGCGAGCCATCCGCCACGAAAAGCCTGCTGCACCTCGTTTGAATTGGGAGTTGCTGTGTTTTTAGCGATTACCACGGGAAGCTGCCGAAATAAGTTCGATTACCCACTCCGATCGTGTATCAAAGGCCTTTTTAAAGTGGGTAAATCGCCTGAAATAGCCTGTTACCACGGGGAATCGAGCAAAAAGCGCTAACTCCCAACGCGAACCGGGGGAAAAGCTGAGCGGGGCGGGAAAATACGCCTGGCTGGGCGGGGAAAATTTGCTGAGCAGGCCTGTGGTAATCGCAGTGCGTTCTGTGGTATAATTACCCGGTAAGACGGCTTGAGAAACGCCGCCGGCGTAAGGCCGCGGCGGTTTTGATCGAACAGATGAAATACAGGAGGAAATGATTATGGCAAAATGGGTATGTCAGATATGCGGATACGTTCATGAGGGCGATGAGGCTCCCGAAGCCTGCCCGATCTGCAAAGCTCCCGCTGAGAAGTTCACCAAGCAGGACGAAGGCGAGATGGTATGGGCGGCCGAGCACGTCGTAGGCATTGCTCAGGGCGTTGATCCCGAGATCGTTCAGGGTCTCCGTGAGAACTTCACCGGTGAGTGCTCTGAAGTCGGCATGTACCTCGCGATGAGCCGCGTAGCTTACAGAGAAGGATATCCCGAGATCGGCGAGTACTGGAGAAGAGCAGCTTTCGAAGAGGCTGACCACGCTGCCAGATTCGCGGAGCTCCTCGGCGAAGTCCTGACCGACTCCACCAAGAAGAACCTCGAGATGAGAGTTGACGCCGAGCACGGCGCGACCGCCGGCAAGACCGCTCTCGCCAAGAAGGCGAAAGAGCTCGGACTCGACGCAATTCATGACACCGTACACGAGATGGCCCGCGACGAGGCAAGACACGGCAAGGCATTCAAGGGACTGCTTGAGAGATACTTCGGTAAATAAAGAATATCTTCAGTGCTTCTAAGCAGAATCAAAAGGGCAACCCGGCGGGTTGCCTTTTTTTCGTGGGTTTTTCATGTAGAGCGACTCATGCCATCGCACAGCCGGGTCACTTCAGCCGCTTTGCACCTCGTTTCCCGTTGGATCCGCCGCTTTTCGAACGATTCCAATTGGAATGCCGAAAAAACGGCTATTCCGAAGGATACTAGCGTGAGGAGAGATGCCGTTACTCCCGCTCCAACGCCTTCAGCAGAGCGAGCGAGTCATATCTCCGGCTTCGGGCGAGGCTGATTTTCGTACCACCACTCGCAGGCTTCGAGATAGCCCATTTCGCAGCAGTAGTCCCAGTCTTCACTGTAATCAAATCCGCCCAGATTCTGAGCGACTTCCTCCGCGAAATCGTACCAGTAATCATCGGCGTAAGCCTCGGCAGTAGCGTATTGGTCGACCGTCTTGTCGCGCTTCGCTTCAAATGCCTCCCACTGTGCCAGCAGGCCTTCGGGGCTCACGCACCAGGTCGAGGGGTCAGTCCTGTCAGTCATGTGCGGAAAGCCGTCCTCATCCCAGTAGAGAAGCTGGCGGTATTTGCTCACGACCGCGACCTCTCCTTCAGGTGCGGTGCATTCCACGCGCATGACCAGTTCCCCGTCGACCAGCCACTCATAGGCGCAGGCGCCGTCATAGCAGTAAGCGAAATTCTTACTCTCTCTGGTATGCGGTCCGCAGATCGTCATGTCGACGTATTCTGCAGGCATCCCGACATAGGGAAGCATCCGCGCGAGCTCCTCGATGTCGACCTTAGAAAGATCTGCTCCGGAAGCGCTGATCCCATCGCCGGCGTTAGTGGCATCAGCTCCGAAAACGCCATCCGTGGACCCAGCATCCGGATCCGCGCCGGATGCGCCGCCCGTGGCCGAAGACCCCTGGTTGGCCGCGGGCCCCTGGTTGGCCGAGGGCCCATGGGCGGCCGAGGACCCATGATTGGCCGAGGGTCCCTGAGAGGCCGAGCAGCCGGCCGCGGCAAGAGACAGGATCACGGATAAGAATATGCATAATATAACTGTAAAAAGTTTCTTCATCATATCCCGATTCTACTTCATGCAAGGCCGTAAGCAAAGAGCTCCGGCCGCCGCAGCAAGCAAAAAGCGCCAAATATGACGCTTTTGATCATCCTATCTCAGCATCTGATCGGCCATGTAAACCACACGCTGGTTGATGCCGGGGCGTTCAAGTATGGACCGAGGGTCGTTCGCGGTCTCGAGCATCGCGAAGCGTGGCGGAAGCATGAAGCCTTTGTTGCAGCACATCGCGCCGATGATCTGCTGGGCGAGGATGTCGCTCCCGCTGTAGCCCGAGACTATGAGGGCGTAGATTTTTTTATTCGAGAAGTCGTTGTTGTAGAACAGCGCGGTGAGACGGTTGAACATCGCGCTCATATTGGCGCCGACCGCGTCGTTGTAGTTCGGGCAGACCAGGACCAGGCTGTCGCAGGCCAGAAGCGACGGATAGACCTGATCGGTCATGACGCCGCCGTAGAAGCACTCTCCGTTTTCGCCGAAGTGTTTGCATTTCTCGAACCCGCATCCGCGGCAGTCGACGAGGTCGCCGTTTCTTATTGAGATCTCGCTGGTCTTGGCCTTCCCGGCGAGCTCGATCTTCAGCATTCCCCAGAGGAGCAGGCTGTTCGAAGTGCTCCGGTTCCCGGCATGGATCGCGAGGATCCTCGGGACGTGCTCGGACTCCGCCTGGGCGCCGTGCTCGGGCTCAGACACGGGCTCCCGCGCGGCCTCCTTATCAAAGGCGTCGAGACGCTCCACAAGGTTTCTTACCGCGTCGCCGTATGCCGTGAGGTGGTCGACCCCCTTCACCCTGGACACAGTATTGAAATTATAAAGGTCGCCTGTCGCCTCGACGAGCGGGCGGCCGGGAAAAGCGCAGCCCGCCATATTCGCGGCGAAGATCAGGTGGCGGGCAAAGTCCTTCGTGAAGAGCTCTCCCTTTCCATCCACGATCACGCCGCCCGAGCAGCCTTCCAGCGCGTTTGGGTCAGCCAGGATCGCAGAGACGAGCTCCATCCACCTGACGGAAAAACCGTTCTCGGGAAGGCTCGCCGCGAAGAGGAACGCGGCCTTCGTCCCGACGGAGGCGAGAGCTTTGAACTCGGCGAGCGAGTCCACGTATCTTATATCCTTTCCGATCAGCGCGACGCGGAGGATCCCCTCCAGGCGCTCGCTCATCGGAACTTCTTTCGCAAGTCGTACAACGTATATCATAGGTCAAGATCCCTTTCGTAAAGCGACCTGAAGGACTCCCTGAGCCGCCTGATCAAAGCCTCCGGGAGCTCTCTCCTCTCCCGTTCCGCTCCCTCCGGCCCGAGCCTGCTCAGAACGCCAAAATACGATCCGACTCCGCCCTCTTCGATGTAGACCGAGCCGTAGTTCCAGCCGCCTCTTAATGTCTCCAGAACGGAGAGCGCGCCCGATGAGAAGGCTGGCGCGATATAGGGTTTGAACCCGAGTTCGCGCACCTCCATATTGGCGTTTCGAACGATTGCCGTGAGCTCGTCGGACAGTTCCTCATCGTAGTTTTCTATGCTGTTCGCGAGAACGAGACCCTCGCCGTGCTGGCCGAAGGCCCTGCCCTCGGTGAGATAGGCGCGGAACCGCTCGTCTCTCTCGGCGTAATATCTGGCCCTCGCGTTCATGACGCCGAGCCCGAAGCCCCTTATCCGGGAAGGATCCATGCCGGACTCTCTAAGCATCACATTGCAGAGATCGTCAACCGGGTCCGACATTATGAAGAAGAGGCCGGCGTAAGAGCGCTCGCGCGCTTCCCGCGCGTAGATCCTTACGATGGCAGCGTTCGCCTCGAGCTGGGCGAGGCGGACGTCTTTGATCCCGGAGCCGAGAGAAGGGACGCCTTTGCTCGCCGTAAACAGTATAACGTCGCGGGAGAAGACCCCGTCCATATCCGTGACAGCCGAGACAGAAGGAAGCGTCCGGCCGTCCGGAAAGCTGACCTGTCCGATCTCCTTTTCGGCGCGCTGCGATCTCGCGGGATCCGGGTCGAAAACGCCTATTTCCGATACGACGTCTCCGCCGCATACGCGTAAGCCCAGCGCCGCGTTCACGCCGACGTCGCCGGCTCCTATTACACAGATGCTGTATTTTCCGCTCTTCATCCCATGGTACCCCACTTGAGCCTGGCGAGGCGCTCCAGATCGTTGTCTATGAACACCGTAGGCTCCAGATTCTCATCGAAGCTTATGCCGCGGTCGACGTCCGGGATCCTCGGAATGGTCATGACCTCACCGAGCCTTTTGATCGTCAGCTTGCGTTCGAACACGTTCTGGTATTCCTCCTGAAGCGCCGCGAGTATCATCCTGGCGTTCTTCAGACAGACCTCAGAGTAAAGGAAGGCCGCGTTCTCGTCCTTCGCTCCGGACAGGAAGCCCGGCCTGATGTAGGGGAGCACGAGGTTAGCGGAAGCTCCGCGCCTGATGCCGCGCTTCCCCGCTGACTCGAGGCTGTCGCCGCCGATATACGGATAGCAGTCGCGCTCGTTCAGCCAGAGCTCCAGCGTCGGGAGGAAGTACGCGCTTTCGACTTTCATATTGGCCGCCTTCATCCTGTCCATCGCGTTTCCTGTCATCACTCCGACCAGGACCTCCATCACGTCCACCTGATTCGCCCTGAGTATCGGCCCCAGTTTGTTCATCCTGTGGCTCTTGTGGAGCAGATCGTCTATCAGTACGACAGGTCTTCCGAAGGATTTGATCATCTTGACCTGGGTGTCGAGCGGGGAGTGCCCCGGGGCCTCGGCGATCGTGAAGCCCTTCACCAGGCGGTTAAAGTATTTCTCGACGACCAGCGTCTTTGTGACGGTGTTCGGGACCAGCACGTCACCGAGCGCCTTTCCGAAGGGAACGGCCATATAGGGTCCGCGCACACCCGGTGTCGCCGTGCTTGAGACCCCGTTCAGCTTCGTCATCTTGCTTATGATCTTGTTCTGTATGGCGCCAGTATTGAATGACAGCAGAAGCTTGCCGGGGTAAAGATCCGCCATCACGGAGAGCAGGCTGTCGTGCGCCTCCTCTATCGCGGCGAGCACCCTTGGGCTCTTGTTCAGCGGGGCTTTTATCACGGTCTCCACATCCCTGAATATCACGACCGGCGCCTTCATGTCGACAGCGTAGAGCCCGTTCCCGATGTGAACGAAGCCCTGCTTGACCAAAGCTTTTCTTATCGTATCGTCATTATCCGGCTCGACCGGGTCGTATATCGCGTAGGTATAGTCCCTGGCGATGAGCTCCGTCAGAAGCTCCGTTATCACCGTCTGCGTGACGCCCGCGATCCTTCCGCCCTCCTCGGCGTAGAGGAAGCCTATCGACGCTATCGAACCCGTCGCGCGTTCACGTATATGCGCGGTTATTTTCGTGTCGTGGAATTCGGAGAGGAGATCCCTCGTTCCGACCTTGTGGCAGGCGGCGAATCCGATCACCCTGCCCTCTCCGCCTTCGGAGATGTCCCTGATGCGCACGGTGCCCACTTCGCCGGATGTCACGTATTCCGCGATCTTCCCGGGATCCTTTCCGAGCTCAGCGATCCTATCCTCGATCGGCTTGAGATTCTCTATTCTTCCTCTCGAAAGATCGTCTATCATCATCTCGCTGGCTTCGAGAACGTGCTTGTAGGCCGGCTCTCTGAGATACATATTGTGCTCGTAGATGAAGGCCTGGGCAGTGCTGTCGATCAGATTGGACACGTCGCGGTTAAGGTCTATGTTCTCCCTGATCTTGCTCGAGCTGATCTCCTCGAAGAAGCTGTCAAGCGCGATGCTTATCACCTTGCCGCCCAGCGAAGAACCGGAGGCTGTCTCGTATACGTCCGGGCTTCCGCCATCAGATCCGCCGGCGCCTGACGCCGGGTCCTGCTCGGAACGCCTCTCGAAGATTATGTGGTTGAGCGAATGCACGGTATTCTCTCCGGGCTCAAGGGCGTAGGCCGAAGCGTTCTCAAGGACGTCGGTTCCCACAGCCACGAAGAGATCCTTGCCCGGGAAAAGCCCCTTGAGTCTCGCTATGTCGCTCGGATTCGCGATATTTACAGGTATATCGTCCGGGAAGGTATAGATGTCCTCCTCGCCTGCGTTGGACATATTGACTATCTGGCGGCGCAGCAGTTTGGCCTGGGTGTGCTTGGACCAGGAGAACTCGTCGATAGCGAGATACACGTCAAATCCGAGATCGCGGATCTTCACCGCGACCGCCTTGTGGCCGAGGCTGAAGGGATCAAAGGTCCCGGGGTAGAAGCAGACCTTGTTTCTGTCCGGGAAGCGGAATCCGCCCTCCCTCTCGCGCGCGGCTATGTATCTGTAGATGTGGTTCAGCGTCGCGGCGTTGCTGTAAAAGCTGAGATCGTCGTCGACTCCTTCGTCGAGAAGCATCAGAAGCTTTTTGCAGCTCCTCATGAAGAGCATGTATTTATCCTTCTCGGGAAGGGTGTCGCCCGCGGCGAACACGTGCTGGCCGATGCAGCGGAAGGCGTCCCTGCTGAACTGCTCGTCGAAATGCGAATAGGCTTTGATCATGATGTAGAGCAGCCTGCGCTTCATGCTCTCGTGGTCATAGCCGACCGGCCAGTTCTCCTCATATTCGCGGTAGTTCTCCAGTATCACGCCGACCGCCTCGATCATGAACGCGCCCACCTTCGTATTGGCCTTGATTATCGCGACCTCGAGGGAGTCTATCATCTCGTCGAACTCCGCGGGCGGAAGCGAGAGCGAAAGCTTGCCCAGATAATAGGGCACGTGCTTCGCGAACTGGCGCTCTCCGATCTCCAGGCCGTTGTAGAGCTCCACGCCGAGCTCGTTGCGCTGGGCGTCCGGGAGGCGGGGTATCAGTGAAAGGAGGGTGTCCCCCGCCGCCCGTCTGACGTCCGTGCGCTCATTTACCTTCAGCAGGTTCACGAGATGTGTACCCAAATGAAGAATGAGGCCGGTGTCCTCGCTCTTCCTGCTGCGGTACCACATGAGTTCTATGTTGGCTATCTTGATCATCCAGTGGGTGCCCATCTTAAGGTCATCCAGAAACATCGCGCTCTGGCTTTCGGAGAAATCCTCTTCTCCGCCTGACGTCCAGAGCATATCCGACAGAAGATCAAAATACTCCTCCTCTGTCATCTCTCCGTCCGAAAGGTGGCGCTGAGCCCTGAGCGCCGCGATCCTGACCGCCGTCGAGGGCGATTCGAGCCCCGCGCTTATATGCTGCCCGACTACCTCGAGCACCGCGTCGCTGCAGTCCTTTATATCTATCCTGCGGAACAGGTTCAGAAGCACTATCGAGAGCTCCTCTTCCTCGATCCTCTCTCCGTAATAGGGAAGGAGGGCGTCCACATAATCCGCGCGTTCCTCGGGCTTTCCGGCCGCGATCAAAGACGTGAAGAAGCTGCCGAGGCTCCCTCTCATCCACTGGATGTGCTGCTCCGTGAACCTTCTCTCAGGATATATGATCCGCTGGACGTATTCGTCCGTCAGCGAAAGATTGGTCTTGTCCTGGACCGGGAGCGTTACCCCTTCCGGAAGCTCCTTCATGTATTTTATGTTGAAGCGGGCGATGATCGATCCCATCAGCTCGGCCGCCTGCGTGCGGATATCTCCGTCCCTGTGAGCGAGGAGCTCGTACAGGAAGCGCAGGGTCATGAGCTTCTGAGACTCGGTGAAATAAGTCGAATACTCATCAAGGATGCCTATATAGGTCCTCACGTTCTTCCACGCCGTCTCGCTTCGGGCAGCCTCGATCAGGTTCGCGAGCTCGCTGTCCACGTTCAGTATGCTCATGAGCCTTATATTGTGATCGATGGATGAGAATTTCAGCTGCTCCACCACGTCCGGTCCGTCGAGGAGCACGCGCTCTCTCTTGACCGGATGCGGCGCCTGAACATGGGGCGTCGGGATGGACGGGAGGTCCGGATCCACGCCCTTCTCCCTCATGAACGCCTCAAAGTCCGCCAGCTTGGCGTAGACCTTTCTGTATCTCGCCTCCTTGGCCGCGTCGACGTTGTCCAGCTTTCCGAGGATCACGTCAAAGGCCTCCGCAAGCGAGTAGAATCGAACCGTCTCATTGCCTTCGGCGTCCCATCCGCTCTTGACCCTGAAGTCGGCGTAGATCAAAAGCAGCGATTCCACCGAGAGGTTCTCGAGCTCGAGATCCCAGGTCGAGTGGTTCGCGGCTATATGGCCCATGCGCGGGAGCCCGTATTTCGCGTAGCAAATATCGGTATAGTAATAGTGCAGATAGGGGACTCTTCGTTCCTCGGTCTTGCGGCAGCCGAATTTGCCGATATCGTGGCCGACCGCGGCTCCTGATATCAGAG
>Ga0079305_1002581_pt1 | contig 15112 bp, 10 predicted proteins | sample LMS_cellobiose_e_FD_79183 | JGI IMG/M metagenome (GOLD analysis project Ga0079305, IMG submission 79183) | Rumen-fistulated moose microbial communities from Alaska, USA - LMS_cellobiose_enrichment | ecosystem: Host-associated > Mammals > Digestive system > Stomach > Rumen fluid ... | reverse complement strand
TCGCCGCGTCAGCCGCGTTCAAGGCGTTCCTCCGAAAAGAAGCTTTTTGAAATCAAATCGCGTCTTTCCGCTCCCGTCGGCGCTCAGACGCGCGGCGTAGGCGAAGACCCCGCTTTCCGTGAGCAGACGGAGATTCGGCTTTGATCCGAGCTCTTCAAAATCCCTCGCATGAGCCGTGGCGAAAAGGATCACGCCGGCGAAGCTTGCCGATAAGAGCGGCGCCGTTTCTTCGTCTCCGCCGATCTCGTCGCATATTATCACGTCGGGCGACATGACCCTTACCGCGGTCGATATCCCCCGCGCCTTGCCGCATCCGCGCATGACGTCGAGCATCCCGGCGTTTTTCGCAAAATCGCTTTTCGGCGGAAAAAGCTCGCCTCTCGTATCCACGGCGCACACCTTCACGGGTCCGCGGGAAACGGAACCGCGTGAAAGCCTTACCGCCGCCGAACGCATCGCGGTGGTCTTGCCCGCGCCCGGCGGTGAAAAAACGAGGGCGGACGCAAGGGGCTTTCCGTAAAAGAAATCCAGAAGACCGTCGCAGGCGTCCGGTACGTTTCGCGGTATCCTGATGTTTATCCCCGTTATTTCCGATAACGGTATCTCGCTTCGTTCCGAAAAGCTCCCGCAGAATCCGGCGCGCAGACCCTCGGCGGTCGTGATGAACCCCTCACGCAGATCGTCGGTATATCTGTAAACGCTTCCTTCGCACAGGAGATTCATGCTCGTTTCCACATCCTTTTTCGTTACGGTAAGAGCGTTTTCAGGCGCGGCTTCTTTGCCGTCCGGTCCGATAAAGAGGTTCCCCGTTCTCGTGGTGAACGAAAGGGGAAGATCGCTTCTCAGGCGTATCTCGCATATCCCGGTTTTGAAGGTGCATTTGTTTACCGCGGCTCTTACCGCCGCGGGGAGGTATTTCAGCGCTCTGTCAGGCATGGCTTTTCCTTTTTGTTTTTTCTTGCTCTGAAAGATTATATTCGGGAGAGGGACGCAAAATGACGGCGCGGCGGCATTTTTCGCAAAGAGACAAAAAGACGCGCCGGGAAAAAAGAAAACGCTCTTTTCACGAAAAAGCGGGGCTTGAGAGCACGCCCGGCTGTTTCAGGCAAAAAAACGCCGCTGCAAACGCCGAGTGTTCTTAAGGACACTCGGCGTTTGCAGCGGCTTGAAGACTGAGAGATTTATTTTGACATATAAAACAGCGGCGCGGAAAGAAGACCCTGAGGACGCAGTCTGTACGAGTACGTCCACGCCTCGCCCTCAGACCTCCACGCGTGGGGACCGATCCAGCTCAGACGTTCGTCGGCGTTGTGTACGTGACCGAAGCAGTTCTGACGCGTCGCAAAGCACGAGACGGTCACGGTCGTTTTGCCGGAGACCTTTCCCAGATGAGCGACGTAAGGAGGATACGCGATCACGGACTTTCCGTTTTCATCCGAAGCTTTTGCGGTGAGCACGGCTCCGCGGTAATGGGGCGTTTGTACGAAGAGATCGCAGAGATCTTCCTTGTCTTTGGGAAGCTCTACCGGTATCTCGTAATTTATCACGCCGCCGTAAAAAGGCAGACCCTGGCGCGTGATATCGTCAAAGCCTATGGTATCGGAAAGCGTCGTGACGACCTTGTGAGAGCCTTCGACGCGCACTCCGAAATCTCCGAGCAGAAAGCACGATTCGACGTTAGTCATTTCGCCGAAGGGCAGAACGACTTCTATCTCGTTTTTTCCGGCGCCGAGGGTGCCGAGAGAGACCTTGCGTATCGACTTGTCGACGTAAAACCCGGACGGAGAGGCGGATATCCTTTTTCCGCCGACGAATATCTGCGCCTTGTCCGCGTCCTCGAGAGCGAGGGAAACGGGAACGCTTATCTCGGAATCCACGGTGAAAAGGAGCCTGATCCTGTGAGACGGCTCGGTATGGGGCAGTACCCACGGCTGTGCGACTTCTCCGCCGCGCGGCGGGAGCGAGAGCGCGGCGCGCGCCATGTTGTCGAGCCTGAGCACTTCCTCTTCATCGCTTGAATACTCTTCGCCGTCGAGCGCCCATCTCGCCGTATCGAGAAGCAGCACGTTCGGCTCGGAAAGGGAGAATTTGACTTTTTCCGGCGCGGTAAAGAACGGCTTTGACGGAAGAGACGGGACCGTCTTTCCGTCGGTCCTGACCGATCCGCGCACGGCGCAGTATCTGATGAGCAGACTGTCATATCCGTATAACCTCACGGAAACGACGGTTTTTCCGCTTTCGACGGTGTACGGCAAAAGCTTCTTCGTACCGCTGACCGTATCGTAAAGCACGGGCTCGTATACGCCCTTGACTAAGACGCGTATATCCGACGCGCATCCGAGATCTGCGCTGTAAGGCTCCGCGCCTCTTGCGGCGAACAGCCACAGATCGTCTCCGTCTTTTCTCAGCCTGTGGAGCATGTCGGAGGTACGCGCGCCGCTTGAAAGGCGCATATCGACGGTCCGCAGATCCTCGAGAGCCTCGAGAAGCGCGCTCTTGCTCATGGGTATGCGCACCGATCTTGCCATCAGCGATTTTCCTTTTTCCGAGGGGAGCGCGTCGACGTAACGCGGAGCGTCGCCCATGAATATGAGCCTGCCGCCGGCTCTGAGAAATCCGCTCAGGCGCGAGACCGTCGTGGACCTCAGCGTTTCGCACGCGGGAACGACTATGGCGTCGTAAGCCGCTTTTCCCACCTTGAGGGGAGCCGAGGCGCGTTTGCAGAGGGACGGAAGGAGCGATTCTGAAATAAAGTCAAAGTCTATGCTTCCGAAAAGGAGCCATTCGGTGACGTTTTTGAAATTCGATTCGAGCTGTGATCTTACGGTCTCGGTCTGCTCCGACGGACCCCAGTGGAGCCAGTAGCTTTCCACCGGATGTATCACGCCGACTCTGACGGCGGGCTTTCCCCTCGTCATCGCCGCGTTCACCCGGGCGAAATGATCCTCCACGTATGAATATTCCGTCCACCAGGACGACTGATAGCTTATGGAAGCGGGATAGTCGCGCTTTGCCTCGCCTTTCATGGATACCCATGAAAGATGCGGGACTCTGACCGTTACGCCGAGAGCCGCCTGCCAGTCGCCGTGATGCTTGTGGCCTCTGAAATCGAAATCCCATCCGGTCACGCCGTAAAGCTCGGAAAGCATACCCTCCCTGCCGTACTGGTTCACCGCGGACTGACACTGCTTTGCCGTGGTGAATTCGTGTCTGGCGCAGAGCATATCTATGCCCGGCAGAGCAAACGAGCGGTACGACCTCATCGCCTCGCCCAGCGCCGCGGTCTGCGATCCGAGAGTAGGCTCCTGCATCATGTGACCTGTGAGCATGATCCCGTGCGCGGCGCACCAAGCTCCGCATTGATCCGCGAACGCCTCGGCGAACCTCTCCGCTATGTGATCGTGATAGCGGTAGCGGTGTACCGAAACGCCGGAAGGCGCCTCCCATATAAGCTCGGGAATGTGATCCGTTATCGAGTCGCCGTACGCGCCTGAGAACGTTTCTTCAAGATCCGCCGTCCACGGAAGGGCGACGTCGCTTTCGCTTTTTGCAAACGGAAGAGTCGATTTTTTCGTGAACTGCGGCTCGTCGGTGAAAATCGCGGGGACCTCTTTGCCGAAGGCTTTCCTTATGTTTGAAACGCCCGCGTACGCTTCATAGGTCACCTCGATGAATCTCTTCATCGCGTCTTTGTCGAGGGTGTTCACGTAGGTCTGATTGTTGAACCATGAGGAAGGTCTCGAGGTTTCGAGATACGCGAAGTATTCGGCGTTTTCGGCTTTTTCTCCGTCCGACAGGCGCCTGTACGATCCGAGGCGTCCGTTTTCGTCAAGGCGCACGTCAAATCGCGCGATAAGAACGCCGTTTTCCGCTCTTGAGCTGACCGCGCTCGCCGATACGACCTCCGGGGTCGCGGAGCCGTTGTATTTCGTCTTCGTGAAAAGAAGGTACTTCTGACGGAACCTTTCGTCCTTCGTGACGATCCCGCCGGCGGCTCCCGAGGGCCATCTGTCCTCGTCATAGAGCCACGCCTTCATCTTTTCGCGCCGCGCCTTTGACACGCACGCGCTCACACAGTCGAAAAATTCCCCGGACAGATACGGCGTGTCGAGCCCGGTGCGCACGTGCATGTGGGCGCCGCCGAAGCCCATCTTTTTGAACACTTCCATCTGCCGCAAAAGCTCTTTTTTATCGAGAGCGCAGTTCCACGCCCAGAACGGGGCGCCGCGGTATTCGCTCGTCGGCGACGCGTAAAGCTCGTCGGACAGCTCTTTTTCCTTGTTCTTCGGGTACAGCATACGTGTTTTCCTCCGCGCCTTGCGGCTATGTATCATCTGAAATACTTTCTGTCTATGCTCCTGAATGCGATCGCCTCCGAAACGTGCTTTTCGGTTATCATCTCGCTTCCGTCGAGATCGGCGACGGTCCTCGCCACGCGCAGGATACGGTCGTATCCGCGGGCGGAAAGAGACAGACGCTTGAACGCGCTTTCGAGGATAGACTGCGCCTTATCGTTGAAAACGCAGAACTGCTTCGTCAGCTTGGGCGGAAGAGCGCCGTTAGACGTGATCCCGTATTCGCGGTATCTTTCCTCCGCGATTTTTCTCGCCGCGTTCACGCGTTCGCGCACCGCCGAGCTCGGCTCGGCTTTGCCCTTTGCGGTGATCTCCTCGAACGAGACCGCCGGAACTTCTATTTGTATGTCGACTCTGTCGAGAAGCGGACCGGAGATCTTGGAAAGGTATTTTTCTATCGCCGCTTTCGAGCAGGTGCAGGGCTTTACGTCGCTGCCGTAATATCCGCAGGGGCAGGGGTTCATGGCGCACACAAGGGTGAAAGCCGCGGGGAAGGTGAGTTTTCCGCCCGCTCTCGTTATCGTTATCTGCCGGTCCTCGAGGGGCTGACGCAGTACCTCAAGGCTTTTCTTGTCGAATTCCGGAAGCTCGTCGAGAAAAAGTATGCCGTTGTGCGCGAGCGTCACCTCGCCCGGCATCGGGACGGCTCCGCCGCCTGCAAGACCTGCGAACGACATGGTGTGATGCGGAGCGCGGAAGGGACGGGCGGTCACGAGAGATTCGTTTTCCCTGAGAGTTCCGCTGATGGAATGTATCTTCGTCGTTTCGATCATCTCGTCGAAGGTCATTTTCGGAAGAATGCCGCGCAGAGCCTTGGAAAGCATGCTTTTGCCGGAGCCGGGAGGTCCGAGAAGCAGGATGTTATGACCGCCCGCGGCGGCTATCTCCATCGCCCTTTTCGCCACGGTCTGTCCCTTTATATCGGCGAAATCTATGACCTCTTCGCTTGCCGCGTCGAGCGAGGATCTGTCGAACACGGTTCGTTCAAGATCCGTTTCGCCCCTTAAAAAACCGAGGAGCGTCATTATGTTGTCGACGCCGTAAACGTCGATCCCCTCCGCCACCGCCGCCTCACGGGCGTTTTCGGCGGGAAGGAAAAGGCGCTTTTTGCCCTGCTCACGGGCGGCGAGACACATATTCAGCGCACCGCGGCAGGGCCTGAGGTCGCCGTTGAGGGACAGCTCGCCGATGAACACGTCAGACGAGAGATCGACGTCGGAAAGCACACTGTGTGCGAGGACGGATATAAGGATGGGCAGATCGAAGGTACTGCCTGTCTTCTTGACGTCGGCGGGAGCGAGATTTATAGTCATGGCGCCCTTGGCGAACGGGAGGCTGTTGTGCTTTGCCGCCGCTCTTATCCTGTTGAGAGCCTCCTTTACCGCGGCGTCCGGCAGACCGATTATCTCTGCGGACGCAAGTCCGTTTCCGGAGAAGCATTCCACGGTAACGCAGAATCCGTTTATGCCGCTCAGGGCGGCGGTGTATACCGTTTTTATCATGTCGCTTTTTCCTTTCGGCGCGTATTCTTTCAGCTTTGTCCCGCTGTGCTTTTTTTCTTTACCGAATATTATATAATGACGCGAGAGCGATTGCAAGGAATATTTATGAAAATGTTTTTACGCAGCGGATTTTGATTGAAGCGCCTTCCTCTTTTTCCAGACGCCCGAGAAGAAGTATATCATTCCGGGCAGCGCCGTGCCGTAAGTTGCCAGCCCGAACCCCAGGAAAAACCCGAACAGCCCGAGATCGCAGACGATCCCGAGAAGCCACGTGAGTCCGATCCTCAGCACGAGACCGTCGAGGAGCGAGAAAACAAGGCTCAGCGTCGTGTTGCCGATACCTTGGATAAATCCGTTCGTGCCGCGCATTATTATCATCGCCGGGAAGCACCATACGAGCGCGCTGACGAACACCGGCGCGAGAGAAAGGACGCTTTCGTCTGAGGTGAAGATGCGGAACATGCCGTAGATGTTCGTAAGGTATACGACGGTGAAAGCCGCGTAAACTGCGAAAGCGTAAAGCCATCCCCAGTATACCGACTTTTTGACTCTGGAAAAATTGCCGGCGGCGAAATTCTGACCGACTATCGTGGACACGGAGTAGTTTACGCCCATGGATATCTTGTTGACCACGTCGTCCACCTTGAGCCCGATCCCGTATACGGCGGACGCCTCGAGACTCACGCCGTTGACCATGGACGTGACGAATATCATGGAGACGTTCACGGCGGCGCTTCTGAGCGCGAAGGGAACGCCGAGCCTCGTCAGGGCGGCGAGCGCCTTCTTTTCCGGAACAAAGCTTTTCGGCTTGAAATCAAAGCCGAACTCTTCCTTTCTGCGTACAAGGTAAACGAGCGACCAGATGAGCGATACCGCCTGTCCCGCCACGGTGGCGAGCGCCGCCCCGGCGACGCCCATGCCGAGAAAAAGCACGAAGACCACGTCGAGTATAAGGTTCACTATCGCCGCGATGACTATGAATATACACGGCTGTTTTGAATTGCCCATGCCGCGCAGAACGGCTGATACCACGTTGTATCCGTATGTGAAAACGAGCCCGCCGGCGCAAATGAGAAGGTAGTCCCGGGCAAAGCCGTACGATTCCTCCGGAGTTTGGAGCATATCGAGGACCGGCGTCTGAAAAATGAACGTCACGGCGGTGAGGATGAGCGCGACGGCGAGGGACAAGGTGAATTCCGTGCCTATCGTCGGCGAAAGGCGCTCTTTTGCGCCGCTTCCGACTATCTGGGATATGAGCACCTGCGCGCCGGTGGCGAGTCCCACACATATCATCGTCAGAAAATTCATGACCATGCTGGCGGTGGACACCGCGGAAAGCCCGGCGCCGCCCATCACGTTCCCGACGACGACCATGTCGACCACCGAGTATAACACCTGGAGAGAATTCGATATCATGAACGGGAGAGAAAAGGCGAGCATCTGCTTCGCCATGTTCCCCCGGGTATAATCATTTATTATCCTGCTGTTTGTTCTGTCTTTCACGTTTTTTCCGCTTACGTTCCTTAATGCGCTTCCGGAACTGCTCTTTGAAGCGCCTTCACCGGATATTATACCCCACGGACGCCTTTTTTGTAAACCGAGAAAAGAAAAAAACAGAGCGCGCGGCTCTGTTTATAAGCGTTACGATCTGTTTTTTATCCCGCCGCCTTTTTCCTGTTCAGCGCAAAGCGGATGAATAATAACGCGGCAAGGGAAAAAAGCGCTCCGAGCGCGGACACGATCTGCTGGGCGTAAACGGGAACGGAAAGAAAGCGGTTTCCGTTTCGCTGAACGTATTCCACTATCGGACTTGCCGCAAGCGTGGTGAGAAAACCCGAAAATCCCGCGGCGGCCTGACTTACGGCGAGGGCGTCCGCTCGTAATTCGGGAGCGGAGTAATCGAACACCAGGTTCATGGTACCGCTGCCCAGTCCGGCGTTTGCCGCGCCGCAGCATACGTTGTATACGATCATCATGACGGCTCCGTTTTCAGGGACCGCCGCGGTCATTGCCGCGTACCCGACCGTAAAGATAAGCAGGCACTTTTCCATCATGACGGAAAACGATCTTTTATCCGCGAATTTTCCCCAGTACCGCGTGAACGCGATCCGTGACACGCCGTTTATTATCGTCAGCAGAGAGACGAATTTCAGATCAAAACCGAGCTCGCCTATCTGATACGTTCCGTAAAAAGGAGTGCAGACGTAAGTCGAACAGTAGATCAGCACCAGAACGACCATGCTTTTTAAGACGTTCCTGTTTTTCATAACCGCCGAAAAGCCGCCGCTTTTCGCTTTCGGCACGGCGGCGCCGGGCTCTTCGTACGTAAACGCGAGAAGGAGCGTGTGGCAGACGCAGAGCAGGGTTATCACGCCGGCGGATATCCAAAACGCGGTAACGGTCTGTCCGCTTTCCGAAAGACCGTCGGTAACGGCGCCCATGGCGTAAGAAAAAGCCATTCCGGAAATCAGGGATATTATCTCTTTGTCGGCGGTGAAGCGCCCCCGTTTGTCGTCGTCCACGAGCGACATGAGCCAGCTTATCTTTTTCGGATGCGCGACGTAGTATGCGATATACGCCAGAACGTTCGCACCGGCGAAAAGAACGGTCTTCGCCTGAGGCGAAAACGATGTCAGAGGGATCAGATAAACGGTAGTGAACAGGAGCTGATCGGTTATGCTCAGCGCTATAACGAAGGATTTTACACGCTTTTTCCTGATGAAGACCGAGAGGAGCTGAAACAGACACCCCATCGAAATGACGGATGACAGTATCCCCGTGACGCTGTCGGAGACCCCGGCGTGTTTTGCCGCGAAAGCGAGAAAGGGACCGGTTACGAGCAGCGATATGAGATATTCGGCGGCGGCTTCCGCATGGTAGAGGGCTCTGCCCGTTTTTCTCTGTGCTTCCGCGTTCTTCACGGCCTGCGCTCCTTTCCGTTTTTTCACAAAGTGTATTTTAATACCGCGCGGGAAAAATATCAATGAGTGATCCGACAAAAAAACGGCGCTTTTTACTTTTTGTTTTGTAAAAAACGCGTCCCGGCTTTGATTTTTCCGTTAAAAGGGTGTATAATAAAAAAAACGAAAGGTGCTTTGAAAAGATGATAAAGACAACTCTTAAAATAGACGGAATGATGTGCGGGATGTGCGAGGCTCACGTGAACGACGCGATCCGCGGCGCTTTTGACGTGAAAAAGGTGACTTCCTCTCACAAGAAGGGCGAGACGGAGATAATCTCCGAAAGCGAGCTTTCGGAGGATAAGCTCGTCGAGGTCGTCGGCAAGACCGGATACAAGGTCACGTCCTGCACCTCGGAGCCTTACGTGAAAAAGGGACTTTTCAGGAACTGAAAATCCCGCAAAAACGAAGCGAATATAAAGCAAGCTGAGAAAAACGGCATTTTTGCGCCGCGCATCTCAGCTTGTTTTGTTTTTTATTTTATAAGCCCGTCTATCTTGTCGGAATAGTAGAGATCTTCGTGCTTTTTTACAACGTATCCCTGAATGCCGTTCTCATCGCGCGCGAAAGAGTTCACGCCGGTCTGGGCGTCGACGGACGCTTTTCCGCGGACAAGCTCGTAATCGCCGCCGATATCGCTGTGACCGATCGCCAGCATGGCGAGCATCGGATCCCATGAGCTTCTTCCTTCGCCGTGACCGTAATCGGAAAGAGCCAGATGAAGAACGTCGTCTTCGGGAAGGCGGCTCCCGGAGATGACCTCGGCTCCGACCTCCCATCCGAGATATACGATGGGAACGGGGCAGTTTGCAGTTATGTACGCCGCGGCTCTTCTCGCGGGAGCGTTGTCGGCGAAGTTGAATTCCCTGCCGCTCTCCCATCTTCCCGCCATGAACCACATGCGTTCGACCTTTTCGCGGACGAGCTCCCGGCCGCTGAGTGGAGAGATATCGTCGGGCTCGCTTTTCAGCAGCTTTTCGACTATCTGCAAAAATCCGATCTCGGCGATCTCGACTTTTCCTTTAGCTTTTGCGATGAGGCGTCTGTAAAGTCCCGCGCCGTCTTCGGCGTCGCTGTTCGACCTGTATTTCCCGGCGAGTCCGGAAAGCCTCTTCTGATACGTTTCTCTCCGTACCGCGACTTCTCCGTCCGCGCCGATGGGAACGGAATCGATCCCCTCGGTGCGCAGAAATCCGTCCAAAGACGCGACGGAATCGTCGCAGAGCGCGTTTATCCCGATACCGAGAATGTTTATAAGTCCTTTTTTGCTCGCTCTTGCGTATATCCTCATGGCGACAGCGTCGTCCACGTCGTCGCCCCAGTCGGTGCCTATTATAAGATCCTTCATCGTTGTTCCGCTCCTTATTATTGCGCAAAGCGCGCCATTATCCTGCTTTCATATTATATCTTTTTTTCGCGCGGTGTCAACGGCATATTGCGGCAAGACGCGTTTTTCGGGTAAGAGTTTTGCGAAAATAGCCCGAAAGACTTGAATCTTTCGCCGTTTGACTGTATAATCATTACAGCGAAAATCATTAACGCTCATGGAGGAAGAATCATGAAAATAGGCGCTCAGCTTTATACGGTCCGCGGCTTCTGCAGGGATACGGACGGACTTTACGATACTCTGAAAAAGGTCGCCGGGATAGGCTACAAATACGTACAGCTTTCCGGCGTTTGCTCTTACGATCCCGCGTGGATGAAAAAGACGCTCGACGAGCTCGGACTTTCAGCCCCGATCACCCATACCGACCCGGGACTTATCGTAAACGAGACGGAGAAAGTCCTTGCGGACCATAAGGCCTTCGGATGCCCGTATATAGGCATAGGCGGGATGCCGGCGGAATTCCGCAATTCCCTCAAAGGAGTCGGCGCGTTCGCGGAAAAATTCATGGCGGCAGCCGAGTATTTCAGCAAAAACGGCGCAAAGCTCATGTATCACAATCACAATTTCGAATTCGCCAAATTCGGCGGCGAATGCGCGCTCGACCTCATCGCCATGCTCTTCCCGAAGGAACGCCTCGGCTTTACCCTCGATACGTACTGGGTGCAGGCGGGCGGCGGCGATCCGGCTCAGTGGCTCGAAAAGCTCGCCGGAAGAGTCGACTGCATACATCTCAAGGACATGAGCTATAACGGCGGTCAGGTGTACGCTCCCATATACGAGGGCAACATGAATTTCGACAGGATAATCCCCGCCGCCGTCTCCGCCGGAGCAAAATACGCTTTCGTGGAGCTTGACGACTGCTACGGCAGAGATCCCTTCGAAAGCCTCAAGGTATCCTTCGACAACGTAACGAAGAGATTCCCCGAGCTGGCGTAAAATGCCGACCGTCACGGTAAGCGCCGCTTCCGGCAGCGAGCGAAGGATAAAAGCTTCGCGGGGCGCTCTTCTGCTCGACGTGCTCCTTGACGCCGGATATAAGGTCCCGACGTCGTGCGGCGGAAACGGAAGGTGCGGAAATTGCGCCGTCGCCGTTTTGAAGGACGGAGAGATGAAGAACGTCCTTTCGTGCCGCGAAAGGGTCTTTGACGATATTGAAGTGATCTTTTCCGAAAAAGAAGCGGAGACGTATGAAAAGGCGCTCGCCGCCTGCGGAGAGGTGTGCGCCGCCGTGGATATCGGGACGACGACCGTCGCCGTCAGACTTTCAGATCCCGTCACGGGTGAAGAGGTATACCGCTCTTTGTCGGAAAACCCCCAGAGAAGATACGGCGCCGACGTGATGACGAGGATAAAATACTGTACCGAAAACGCGGACGGGACGGAATTGCTTTCAAAGCTGATCCGCCTCGCCGTTTCGGACGCGCTTTCTTCTGCCGTAAAAGCCGTATCGGCAAAAAATGTGATACGCGCCGTCATATGCGGGAACACCGCGATGATATCGCTGCTTTTTTGCGAGGACGTGAGCACTCTCGGGCGCGCGCCGTACAAGGCGCCGGTCATATCGTCAAAGACCGTCGCCGCGCAGTCTCTCGGACTTTCGGCGATCGGGAAAGATACGGAGGTATACGTGCTTCCGGCGGTCTCCGCCTTTGTCGGAGGAGACATAACCGCCGGCGTATACGCGCTTTATAAAACGCGGAAAGAACTGAAAACTCCCGGATACGCCGCGATACTTACCGACCTCGGCACCAACGCCGAGACCGTGCTTTTGAGCGGAGGGAATGACCCCGGCGCGCTTATCGCCGGAGCCTGCTCCTGCGCCGCCGGTCCCTGCTTCGAGGGCGGGAACATCTCCTGCGGGATGCCGTCGGGACTCGGCGCGATATACGACGCGCGCCTTGAAGACGGAAAAATACGCTTTTCCGTAAAGGGAGACGCCGCCCCCGCGGGCGTGTGCGGAACGGGACTGTTTTCCCTTGTTTCCCTGCTGATACGTACCGGAGCCGTCGACGAGACGGGAAGGATGCTCACGGAAGGCGAGGCGCTTGAGTCCTGCGCCGCCAAGGATATCGCCCGGCGCGTGACCGGGAAAGGCTTTTATATCGCCGACGGGGTTTTTCTGACGCAAAAGGACGTCAGGGAGTTCATGACGGCTAAAGCGGCGGTCTTCGCCGGGATATCGGTCCTGATGAAAAAAAGAGGCGCGGAGCCCTCGAGCATAAGCGATCTCTTTATCAGCGGAGGCTTTTCCGAAAGCCTGAAAAGAGAAGCCGTGCGGACCGTAAAGCTTTTCCCCGGCGGACTGTGCGAAAAAAGCACCGGATGCGAGAACACCGCGCTTCTGGGAGCCGCGATCCTTTCGGTGTCGGATGAAAACGAAAGACGGATATGTGAAAAGATCGCATCGGGAGCGTGCACGGTCGAGCTCGCGGGCGACCCGGATTTTTCCGTGGCGTTTCTCGACGCGCTGACATTCTGAGATAAACCAAGTTAAATAATCACTCATCAAACGGAGGAAAACATATGAACATTCCAAGAAACGAGTACCCGCGTCCCCAATTTTTCAGAGACGCGTACGAGATCCTGAACGGCGAGTGGGATTTCGCCGTGGATGCCGCCGTATCGGGTGTTGAACACGGCTGGAGCTCTCCCGACGCTGTCTTCGACAAGAAGATAACCGTGCCGTTCTGTCCCGAATCGGTCCTTTCAGGGATCGGCAACACGGATTTCATGGACTGCGTGTGGTACAAGCGCGTGATAAACGTTCCGGAGGAAAAGCTTTCCGGAAGAGCTATTCTCAATTTCGGCGCCGTGGATTATCTTGCGACCGTATACGTGAACGGTAAATACGCCGGCTCTCACAGAGGCGGATACGTGTCGTTTTCCGTGGACGCGACGCATCTTCTCGTTCCGGGCAAAAACGTCGTGACCGTCAGAGCGTACGACGACGTGCGCAGTCAGAAGCAGCCCAGCGGCAAGCAGTCTCAGGCGTTCGCGTCGGCGGGCTGTCACTATACCCGCACGACGGGCATATGGCAGACGGTGTGGATGGAGTTCGTGCCGAAAACCTATATCAAAAGAGTCGAGACGGATCCCGACTGCGTCACAGGCGCCGTCTCGTTCAAGCCGGAGATAGCCGGAGACGAGATCAAAAAGGGAGAAAAGTACGCTTTGAAGGCGAGGATACTCTTTGAAGGCGCCGAGGTCGCCCGCGGAGATTTTGCCGTGAAGAACGGCCGGAACTTTTTCTCCCTTTCCGTTTCGGATCCCAAGCTTTGGGACGTGGGCAAGGGCGTGCTTTACGACGTGGAATACGTTCTCGAAAAGGACGGAAAAGCCGTTGACTGCGTAAAATCTTACATCGGCTTCCGTTCTCTGGAGCTTAAAAAGAACGGCCTTTACATCAACGGCAGACCCGTTTTCCAGCGGCTCGTCCTCGATCAGGGCTTTTATCCCGACGGGATATACACCGCGCCCACGGACGAGGCGCTTCAAAGGGATATCGACCTTTCCATGGCTCTCGGCTTCAACGGCGCGAGACTCCACGAAAAGGTGTTCGAGGAAAGATTCCTTTATTGGGCTGACGTGAAGGGCTATCTCGTGTGGGGCGAATATCCCAACTGGGGGCTCCAGTTCACCGACGGCGAGGATTGCTACGTTCTTGCGGACGAGTGGATCGAAGAAGTCAAGCGCGACATGAACCATCCCGCCATTATCGGATGGGCTCCGTTCAACGAGACGTGGGATACGGGCTGGAAGCGTCAGAGCATCGCGGCGATCGAACACATTTACAAGATGACGAAAGCTCTCGATCCGACGCGCCCGGTCATCGATACGAGCGGCGGATATCACGTGGGAGCTTCCACGGATATATACGACGTTCACGACTATGAGCAGAACGTGGAAAAGTGGGAAAAGAGATACCTCGATCTCGAGCCCGGAAAGATCTACGATCCGCTCGCTTCCCGTCAGAGCTACGCCGGTCAGCCTTATTTCGTCAGCGAATACGGCGGAACGTGGTGGGCGAAAAAGTCCGGCGACGGCACGAGAAAAACGAGCTGGGGCTACGGCGTCGCTCCTATCTCGGAAAAGGAATTCGCGGACAGATACTACGGACTTACCACGACTCTGCTCAAACAGAAGCGCATCTGCGCGTTCTGCTATACTCAGCTCACTGACGTCGAGCAGGAGCAGAACGGTCTGTACGCGTACGACCGGTCGAGAAAGCTGCCCGACAGCGTCTATGAAAAGATAGTCGAAGCGAACACCTACCCCGCGGCGTTCGAGGAGGAGTAAGCAAACGCTTTCTCGCGAAAGCTGCCCGACAGCGTCTATGAAAAGATAGTCGAAGCGAACACCTACCCCGCGGCGTTCGAGGAGGAGTAAGCGACTATATCTGAAAGCTTCCCCCGCACGGATATCCGTGCGGGGATTTTTATATTAGAATAAAGCAACACATTGCCTTCCCCTTGAGGGGAAGGTGTCACCGGCAGGTGACGGATGAGGTGGTGCCGTACGTCTGATGAGTGCTTATGCTATGATAAAAGCGAGCGATGATTTGGACTGCAAAAATGTGATATATCAGGCAAAGTTCCAAAATTGGGCAAAGCAACACATTGCCTTCCCCTTGAGGGATCGAGGAACGTAAGCGTTCCTCGGCAAAATCCTCCGGATTTTGCACTTTGATCAAAGGAGATGACGAATGAGGCGGTGCCGCCCTTTTGATATCGGCTCCGTGTTATAGGCAAAGATTTCTTTCTCTCTTCGTTGCACGAAGCTTTGCAATACAACTTCAATATATACGCCATTTGTACCGGCACGGAACGGTCTTTTTGCTTCGCAAAAAGGGAAAAGCCGCCTCAAATTTGATCAAAGTGGAAAAGTCGAAGACTTTTCCCGAGGAATGCT
>Ga0079305_1002578_pt1 | contig 15145 bp, 13 predicted proteins | sample LMS_cellobiose_e_FD_79183 | JGI IMG/M metagenome (GOLD analysis project Ga0079305, IMG submission 79183) | Rumen-fistulated moose microbial communities from Alaska, USA - LMS_cellobiose_enrichment | ecosystem: Host-associated > Mammals > Digestive system > Stomach > Rumen fluid ... | reverse complement strand
GGGCGTGCATCTGGCGATCGCCGCGCCGGAGGAATTCAAGCCCCGGCAGGACCTGCTCGATCTTCAGCACGGTCCCGGTTCGGCGGTCTGGACCACTTCGGTCAAGGAAGCCATGCAGGACGCCGATTTCGTCTACACCGACGTCTGGGTCAGCATGGGCTTCGAGGAAGAAGCCAAGCGCCGCATGACGATTCTGGAACCCTACCGGCTCGACATGAAGACACTTCGGCTGGGCAAGCCGAACGTGAAAGTGCTGCACTGTCTGCCCGCGCACCGCGGCGATGAGATCACCGACGAAGTGATGGACTCCCCGGCGTCGATCGTGTTCGATCAGGCGGAAAACCGTCTGCACGTGCAGAAAGCGATCATGGCCCTGCTGATGGCGTAAGAAAATGCGCATCCTTTTCAATCTGCTGCCGGGACTGGTAAACATCATCTCCGGTCTGTTCATGTTCATCAGCGCGCGCCGGATGGCGGAAAGCGGCGCCAATTCGTTCATGATCGCCGCCACCATGACGATCTGGGCGCTGTTCTATGCGCTGACCGCTTTCGGACTGGGATTCGTCCTGACCAAACGGAACGCGGTGAAGATTCTGCTGGCGGGTCAGACAGTGCTGCTGATCGCATTGTTCGGACTGCTGCTGATGCCGTCCGTGACCGCGCAATATGTGTGGCTGTGCGGAACGGGGATCGGGACCGCGTCGTTCTTCACCTCGTTTCAAGCCGTGGTGAAACTGTTCGGCAAACAGGAATATGCACTGGAATCGGTGGCCCGGAATACGGCCGTCTATACACTGAGCTGGAGTTTCGGTCTGGCCACGGGTCCGCTGCTGGCGGCATTCGTCTGGGGCTTGTTTTCGCCCGAAGACGGCTGGCGCTACTGCTACATGATCACGATCGCGATGGTGCTGTTCAATATGGTCAGTCTGGTTCTGATGAACCGATTTGTCAAGATACGGCTGCGGGAACTCGGCGAGGAGACGGAAAATTCCGCGCCGCCCGAAGTTCCGCCGGAACAGCGGACGCTGCCCGACCTCATCATTGCGTCCTGGGGTGCGGCGGTCTTCGCCGGCTGCGTCGTGGCCATGATGCGTACCTACATCCCCGATTACTGCACCAAAGTCCTGAAATGGGACACCTACAAGCAGGGCATGATTCTGGCGCTGTTCAGTTACTCGCAGGCATTCACCGGGCTGTTCTGCTGGAAGGCGCGGCGGTGGCCGTATCGTCCGTGGGTATTTGCCGCCGCGGCGATCTGCGGCATTATCGCGATGGTACTGTTTCTGCCGGTTCCTCCGAACTGGCATATCTGCCTGGCCGGCGCCTGTCTGCTGGGTATCTTCTACGGGGTTTTCTATTTCACTTCGACTTTCCACGCTTTGATCAACCCGGTCAAATCGGCCCGGTATGCTGCGGGGAATGAAACGATCGTCGGACTGACTTCGACGCTGGCGCCGATTTTCGGCGGGCTGCTTGCCATGCAGCTGGGACCGCGATTCCCGTTCCAGCTGTGCATCGGACTGATTGCCGGTTCCGCCGCGTTTTTCACCGCGGGCATTCTGCGGACGAAACCTGCCGGGAAATGAGACCGCGGCCCCGCGGATAAATTACAGTTTCAGACCGTCCAGAGCATCCCAGGTGTGATTGTCTTTGGGCGGCTGTTTTTTCTTCTGCTTTCCGCAGCGGCAGGGACCTTCGTTGAGATCGGCCCCGCAATGGGGACAGAGTCCGCGGCAATCCTCGGAACATTTGTAGCGGTCGGACAGCGACAGCAGTATCTCCTCCCGAATATCGTCGGTGAGATCGACGATCTCATTAGGCACTTTCTCCCGAAAGATGCACAATTTGTCCGACCCGGCCCGGATGGTGATCTCTTTGAGACAAAGCGCGCACTGGGTCCGGATCGACACTCCGGCGGACCCGGTCACCACCAGATCGCGTCCGGCCAGCGCGGCATGGAGCGAATACTGCACATCGTCCAGCACTTTGCAGGGGAAGCCGCCGACGGAATCCAACTCCAGGAAAGCCGCATCCTCGACGCCGGAAACATCCAGACCGTCGGGACCGATGTCGATGGTATTGATCCGGATCATCCGCGGCTCACTTTTTGGGCGACACGTTGTATTTGCGGTAAATCGCCTCGGCCACCGCGGGAGGAACAAACATGGAAATATCGCCGCCGCACATGGCGATCTCCTTGATCAGACGGGAACTGACGTAGGAATATTCCGGACTCGGCATCATGAAGAGCGTTTCACATTGCGCATTCAGTTCGCGGTTCATCAGCGCCATCTGGAATTCATATTCGAAATCCGAAACCGCCCGGATGCCGCGGATCACGGCGCACGCCTCGAAACGCGGCACCGCATTCACCAGCAGCCCGTTGAACATGACCACTTCCTTGTTCGGGATGTCCTGACAGGTCGCGTTCAGCAAAGCCTGACGCTCGTCGAAAGTGAACAGCGGATTCTTCTCCGAATTGCAGGCGACCGCGATCACCAGCCGGTCGAAAATCCGCGCCGCCCGCCGGGCAACGTCCAGATGACCGAAAGTGACCGGATCGAAACTGCCTGGATAGATTACGGTTCTCATAAAATACTCCGTTGCAATTTTCATTTTCCCGCCGGGTCCGGACGAACCGTCCCGGCGGAATGCGGCTCCTGAACCTTATTTCTTCTTTTTGCCGCGGACGGTTTTCTTCTTCAGCGATTCGCGGATGAGTTTGGCGACTTTCTGACCGGAAAGCAGCATGCCGCCGAAGATCGGACCCATGCGGTAGCCGCCGGCGGTGTTGTTCGCGCTCATGCCGCAGGCAAAGAGACCGGGGAAATATTCCTTGGTGTTGACGATGGTGGAAGCTTCGCCGCTGTCCACCCACATCGGTTTTTCACCGAGGATGCCGCCGGTTTCCGTATCGAGCTTGATATGCGCCTTTTCGGCCGCGAGATGAATGATCTCGCTGGGATGCCCGGTGCCGTCCAGCACCGCGCTGGAAATGACCGTCAGCGGGTCGACGTGCATGCCGAGCCGTTCGACCGGAGTCCAGTTGATGACCAGGCCGTTGACTTTGCCCTCTTTGAACACGATGTCTTCCACGCTCATGGCGTTGAATATTTTGGCGCCGGAGGAAACCGCGCCGTAGATCAGACCGCTGGCCATTTCGACGGAATCCAGCGTATGATACCCCGGAGCATCGGCGATCGGAGCGTGATGAATGCCGAAGGAATCCAGGATGGAAAGCGCACTGTCCTGCACCACCACTTCGTTGAACAGCATGCCGCCGCCCCAAGTGCCGCCGCCGGGCGCCAGTTTGCGTTCGAAAATGGCGACTTTCAAACCGGCTTTCGCCAGATCGCGCGCCGCGACCAGCGCGGACGGGCCGCCGCCGACAATGGCGACATCCAGAATAAGAGACTGTTGGAATTTTGCGCTGAAACTGCGCACGATTGCGGACGAGATCGCATTTTCGATCAACATTTTCTGCCTTCTTTCCTTTTGCAGGAACCGGCGGACGAAAGCCCCTTGCCCTGCACGTTCTTTGAACTTCCCTGCGCCGGTATTGCCCGGATCAGGTCTACGGGTTTGATCTCAGCAGCGGAGACCCCTGTCTTCGCGCACCCCGATTCGAAGGTGTAATATAGCACGTTTTCCCGCAAATGCAACAGCCGCACGGAAAAATCCGCCGGCGCACCGGAAGAAATCTTCGGAGAACGCCTCCGATTACATCCGACGGTCCATCGAACGGTAACCGATCGCCTCGAGCAGATGATCGCGCCGAATCTCTTCGCTGCCTGCCAGATCGGCAATGGTCCGGGCGACCCGAAGAATCCGGTCATAGGCGCGGGCGCTCAATCCGAACTCGGTAATGGCATGACGGATCAGGGTTTCCGTGGCACGGTCCAATTGGCAGTATTTGAGCAGCTGCGCCGGTTCCATGCGCCCGTTGCAGGTAATGGAGGTCCCGGCAAAACGCTGCTGCTGAATCGCCCGCGCTTTCATCACGCGTTCGCGAATCGCCGCACTGCTTTCCGCCGGGTTGCCCTTCGCCAGCAGTTCATCCTCGGTCAGCGCGTCCAGCTCCACATGCAGATCGATGCGGTCCAGCAGCGGACCGGAAATCCGCGCCCGGTAATTCTGAATCTGCAGCTGACGGCAGCGGCAGACATGCTGCCGGTCGCCGAAATGTCCGCAGGGACACGGATTCATCGCCGCCACCAGCATGAATTCGCAGGGGAAAGTATAACTGCCCGCCGCGCGGGAAATGGTCACCACGCCGTTTTCCATCGGCTGGCGCAGCACTTCCAGCACCGTGCGTTTGAACTCAGGCAATTCGTCCAGAAACAGCACGCCGTTGTGCGCCAGCGAAATCTCCCCCGGTCCGGGATTGGTCCCGCCGCCGATCAGCCCGACATCGCTGACCGTATGGTGCGGCGAGCGGAACGGACGGTTTTTTACCAGCGGAGAATCCGCCGCCAGCAATCCCATGATGCTGTGAATCCGGCTGGTAGACAAGGTTTCCGCCTCGGTCATCGGCGGCAGAATTCCCGGCAGACGCTTGGCAAGCATGGATTTGCCCGCGCCCGGCGGACCGATCATCAGCAGATTGTGTCCGCCCGCCGCCGCAACTTCCATCGCCCGCTTGGCCGCATTCTGTCCCTTGACCTCGGAAAAGTCGGGAATATGACTCCAGTCCGGCTCGGCGAACAGCGCTTCCGCCGCGGACGGGTCCACCGGCAGCAGCTCGCCGCGCAGCGCCGCAATCGCCTCCGGCAGTGAAGCCACCGGACAGACCCGCAGTTTCGCCGCGGCCACCACCGCTTCGGAAACGTTCTTCGCGGGAATGATGAGTTTCCGGTATTCCGGATGCTCCCGCGCCATCAGCGCCACCGAAAGAACGCCGCGCACCGGCCGAATCCCGCCGTCCAGCGCCAGTTCGCCCAGAATCATCGCGTCCTCCAGCAGCGCCGGATCGAACGCGCCCGCCGCCGCGGCCAGTCCCAGCGCGATCGGCAGATCGAACGCCGCTCCCTCTTTCTTGAGGTCCGCCGGCGCCAGATTGACCAGAGTCGCACCCGCCGGATGCTCATATCCGCAGGAATACAGCGCCGAACGGATACGTTCCCGGCTCTCCTTCACCGCCGCATCAGGCAGCCCCACGATCGAAACGATCTCCTGTTCCCCTCGGCCGGAAGCATGGACTTCCACTTCCAGCGGGACGGCTTCGATGCCGGTCAATGCGGCGGAACCGGTACGGGTCAGCATGATCCACTCTCCTCCCGAAATTCAAAACGCGCGGTGCAGCAGAAAATACAGCGCGGCGGCCGCTCCGGCATAGGAACCGATCTCACGCCGGAGTTCGCTCGGCACCAGCTCGCAGTCCTTGAGCATCTCCTGCCAGCAGAAACGCGGCAAATATTTCCGGATCGGGTCCATGTAGATATCTCCGATCGCCCAGGCCAGCGTGCCCAGGATCAGCCGCTTCGGGTTGAATGTGTTGATCAGAATGCCCATCGCCTGCGCATTGCGGAGCGACATTTCGTCCCACACCTCGGCGATCAGCGGATCGCCGGCACGGAACGCCTGTTCCACGATCCGCATGTCGATCTTCTCCGCCTGGCCGCCGGCAAGTTTCATTGCGGGATGATCCGGCAGGTTCTTCACGAGTTCCTGCACATGCTTCGCCACGTTCCGGCCGGAGCAATACGCCTCGTAACAGCCGGACATTCCGCAGCCGCAGCGGCGGCCGTTGTGAAGTTCGATCACGGCGTGGCCGAATTCCCCGCCGTAAAGCCCGGTCCCGCGCACCAGCGTGCCGCCGGTGACGATCCCCGCGCCGATCCCGGTCGACAGCGTCAGGTAAATGAAATCATTGATCCCGCGGCCCGCGCCGAAAAAGCCTTCCGCCAGCGCGCCGCAGTTGGCGTCGTTCTCGAAACAGCCCTGGATTCCGAGCTGATCTTTCAGATACTGCAGGATCGGGACATTGCGCCAGTGCGGATTGTTGGGCGGCGCGGTGAGCACGCCGTTGGCGACGTCCGCCGGACCCGGCGCGGAGATCCCGAACCCGGCCAGATCGGTGATTTCAAGCTTGTTTTCCGCTACCAGCGCCTTGGCGGCATCCGCCAGCTGCGGCAGAATGTCCTTCGGATAGGTATCGACATTTTCGATCCGGCGGCTGCCGAGGATTTTTCCGTCAGCAGACACCAGCCCCACCCCGATCTTGGTTCCGCCGATATCAAAACCGAGTACGATTGTACGATCCATGAAAACACTTCCTTTCTTCGTTCGTGTGACCTGATTTTGTTTTCCGGGTCAATATAAATGTATTTGCCCGATATTCAAGAATATTTCCGAAAAAAAGTGATTGCGGACTTGATTTTTTCCAATGACGGAGTAGATTGACCGCACAGATGCCGAAGTGGCGGAATGGCAGACGCACTAGACTCAAAATCTGGCGCTCGCGAGAGCGTAAGGGTTCAAGTCCCTTCTTCGGCACCATTTGCAGACTCAAAAACGCAAACCCTTCACCAAAATCCCCGATTTATCACTCGGATTTTACACAATCTGCCATAATGTGCCAGACTTTGTCTCAGAAGGTGGTTGAGCATTTGCAGATTGTTCCCTGTAAGTATGACACCTGAAACAGATAGAAAAAACAAAAATAACCGGTCCGATTCTTCTATGCTGAAACTTTTTCATATCCTGTTCGATATTTACGGCGAACAGCACTGGTGGCCGAGCAGAAGCGGCAGCCGCTGGGAGATCGCCGCGGGGGCGGTCCTGGTCCAGAATACCGCATGGAACAACGTCGAAAAGGCGCTGGCGAATCTCGAGGCGGCGGACTGGATGTCGCCCGAACGGATCGCGGCCGCGCCGGTGGAGACGCTGCGCGAAGTCATCCGGCCCGCAGGCTTTTTCAAGCAGAAAAGCGTTTACCTGAAAGCGGTCGCGGAGTTTTTTGCCGCCCACGAGAAAGAGTATCTGGTCTCAAACGACATCCCGGACCTGAGGCGGCGTCTGCTTGCGGTCAACGGAGTCGGGAAAGAGACCGCTGACGACATTTTACTGTATGCATTCCAGAAACCGGTGTTCATCATCGACGCCTATACCCGGCGCGTGGCGGAACGGCATTTGCACCTCGACGGGCAGCTGCCTTACGAAGAACTGCAGCGAATTTTCATGGACACCCTGCCGCGGGATGCGGCGCTGTACGGCGAATATCATGCGCTGATCCTCGCGCTCGCCAAGGATTCCTGCCGCAAATCCGGCTGCGGAGCGGTCTGTCAACGCCTGCCGTGACTCCAAAGCCGATTGTATTTTTTCCGAAACGACGATTTTTTATGGGGGAAAGTGTTTTTTATGAAGAGGAAAAACAATCATTCCCCGCGTCCGCTGCGACGATAATCGGGACGCTTCCCGCGACCGGAATACCGGGAAATGCGTCCCTCTTCCCTGCTTTCGCGAACGACCCGGAATCCCACGTTCGAATATCCCTGATCCGGATTCCGGCCCGTACCGCGCGCTTCGGTGCGGCAATCGGTCCGGCGGCTGTCCCACGCCCCGCCTTTGACCGCGCGCCGACTGCCGACGGCGGTCGAAGTCCATTCCCACACGTTGCCCCACATATCCACCGCGCCACAGGCGGAAAGAGTCTTCGCATAAGTTTCGACCGGCGTCGTTCCGTCGTGTTCGCCGCAGTTGAAATCGGCATCCTTGGGCATGTGTCCGGCCGCGGCCTCCCATTCGGCATCGGTGGGGAGCCGGTAGACGGCGCGTCCGCCGTCCTTTTGGGTCAGATATCTGCAATACGCGGCGGCATCCTCATAACTGACATTCACCACGGGGTGTTTCGCTTTCGCTTCGGGCATTTTCCCGCCGGGCCAGTCGTGCGGAGCTTTCCGACCGGTCGCCGCGATGAACTTCGCATACTCTTCATTGGTCACGGGAGTGTAACCGATCGACACGTTCCGACCCGCGCCGAGTACCTGCTGGAAGCCGTCGCGGCTGCGATTGCGCAGTCCCGGACGAAAACGCTGATCGGTAAAACGCCGCATGGAGTTTTCCACCCGCTGATCGCGGTCACGGAGCATTTCGTCGACGATGTTCTGCATCTCCTCGACCTTGTACTGATCGCGGGCCGTGCGCTTGAGTTCTTCGAGTTTCGCCTTTTTCCGGGCGACCACGGCGTCGTAGTTACGCTCGACCTGCGCTTTGAGCGCGGCGCGGTTGGCCGCGCTGGGGTCGCGGCGATAGGCGGCGATGAGACGTTTGGTCTCCTCATCGAGCTGCGGACGTTCCTTTTCGACGGTGGTGCTGTAACGATGCAGTTTCGCGTCCGGATTGGCACGGCGCGGCGCACCGTCCGCAGCTCCGGCTGTTCCGATAAAAACGATACCGGCAATGGCGATGGCAAAAACGTTTTTCATTTTTTCTCCCGTGAGGTTTCTTTTGTATGACCCGTCTGACTCAAGAATGCGGACATTGCGAATAATCTACACGATTTTCCGAAAAAAACAGGATTCTTGTCTGAAAACCCGCAAAAAGCGTATAACAACCGGAACACGCAGGGTAAAAATAAGGAAGCAAGTGTGCGCATTGCGATGCGGAAAAACGGCTCGCCGTCCGCAGCTCGCGTTGCGAGCGAAGAATGGTGGTCGCTGGGAGACTCGAACTCTCGACCTCATCCGTGTGAAGGATGCGTTCTAACCAACTGAACTAAGCGACCAATCGATGTTAAAGGGTAATATAGCACCGGCGGGCGGCTTTGTCAACCGGCAAATCGACTTTTTTATCAAAAGATTTGTCCGGCCCCGTCTGCAGACCTCGGAATTTTGCCAAAACAGGAAACAGCATTCAGCCTCCCGGGTCCGGCGCTGAAATTCCGACGACAGCGCGGGAATACGTTCATTCCATTGTCCGGGCCGAAAAAAATCCGATTTTTTTCCTTGTTTCTCTTGATTTCACGTGAAACCCGCTATATATTAGTTGATATCAAGCAGGATTTCATTCAACCCCGGAGGGAGTTTTCCCCGATCATGAAAAGACATAATTTCGCTACCATACACGAGTTCTGGCGCGGGATCGACCGTTTGGCGGTAACCACCCACTGCGGTTATATCGGCCGTTATCCGGAAAATTCGCTGACCGGATTGAAGGCCGCAGTGGAACTGGGCACGGACTGGGTCGAATTCGACGTCCGCGCGACCGCCGACCACGAGCTGATCCTGATGCACGATCCCGATGTGGACCGGATTTCCAACGGCTCCGGTCCCGTGAATCAATACACCTATGCCGAACTGGCCAAACTGAACCTGAGTTATTATGAATATTTCATCGACTGCTCCGGGCGGAAACTGACCAGACCGCGTTACGAAAAATTTCCCGTGACCCGGTTTGCCGACGTGCTGGAATCGCTGCGCGGCAAAGTGTTCATGAATATTCAGGTCTATGCCGCCGATCCCGCCGATCAGAAGCGGATTTGCGGACTTTTCCGCGAATATAATATGTATGATCAGGCCTACCTGACCATGTCCGACTATGAGCAGGCGCGGCGCATACGCGCGATCGATCCGGAAATCGAACTGTGCGTGCTGGACCGTCCGACCAAGATGGCCGTTCTGCACAATCTGCGGGATTTCGGCTGTCACGTTGCGCAGCCGCGGTGGCTGGAGATCACGCCGGAATATTGCGAAGTCAGCCGCGAACTGGGCATTTTTTCGAATGTATATTACGCCAATCTGCCGCGGGACATCCGGCGTTATGCCGAAATGGGTATCCAGGGAATCCTGAGCGACTATCCGGAAAACGTGATCGCCTTCAACGAATCCGGAAAAACGGAGGGAACGCGCTGATGGGGATCACGATCAAGGACATTGCGAAACTGGCCGGCTGTTCCCATACGCTGGTCTCGCAGGTTCTGCGCGGAAGTTCCGGCTGCCGGGCCTCGCGGGAGACGCGGATGAAAATTCTGCGTTTGAGCTGCGAGCTCAACTATCGGCCCAACCGGCTGGCGCGCCGGCTCCGGGGCGGCAGTTCCGGCACGGTGTTCGTGCTGGGACGATATTGTCCCGCGCCGCAGCATCAGCTGGTCATCAGCGTGATCTCGGAAATTCTGAGCGCGCAGGGACGGCAGGTGTTTCAGGCGCAGACCACGTCCGAGGAAGATACCCGGCAGCTGGTCGGCGAGTTCACCGAACTGGGCGGAGACGGCATCATTTCCTGCTATACGCATTACATTCCGCCCGCCGACACCGATCTGCCCGTGGTGGTCCTCAGCGATTACGACGCCGTGCCGCACGATCTGGGCATAGACCTGGATGCGGCCGGTGAAATGCTCACGGCGCATCTGCTGGAACACGGACGGCGCCGGATCGGATTCGTCGGCATCGGCGCCTGGTCGTTCGGCGAAATGTATCGCGGTTACGAACGGGCGCTGGACCGCCGCAACATCCGGAAACGCTGGAAATTCGACTTGCATTTCGACACCATGGGACTCTCCGGTCTGCTGAAGACGCTGCGCCGCGACCGTCTGGACGCCTTCGTCTGTCACAACGATTATCTGGCCGGGAAACTGATCGCAGCGCTGATCCAGCGCGGCATCCGGGTTCCGGAGGACGTGGCGGTAACGGGAAACAACGCCATGAGTTTCGGCGAATTCACGCAGGTCCCGCTGACCACGGCGCAGTATCCGTGCCGGGAACTGGGCGAGGAGGCGGTCGCGCTGCTGCTCTCCCGAATACGGAAAAGTCCCTATCCGCACCGGCTGCCGTTTATGCTCAAACCGGAAATCCACATCGGCGGCAGCTGCGGCTGTCCGGTCCGGCCGGTGGACGGATTGTACACGCTGATCCCGCCGCCGATGCTGCGGGAGAAACTTCAGGAGGAAAACGCACTGCGGCTGGAGTGAGGCGAAGGAAAGAAACATCGATCGAACGGAAAATCGGAATTCCCGGCCGATGCTGAATCGGCGGAAAAGTCCCGGGAAATAAAACCAGCAACGGAGGAGGAATAGACTATGCAGCATGAAGACGGAAAGCGCGGTGCTCCGGGCGTAATGCCGGCGGGCTCCGACAGACGAAACGGCGGAACAGTTTTTTCACCAAATGGTTTCACGTGGTATCACCGGAACACGATTTATCGGGAGATGCCGATGCAGGTTTTCACCTTGATAGAACTTCTCATCGTGATTGCCATTATTGCGATTCTGGCGGCCATGCTGCTGCCGGCGCTGAACCGCGCCAGGCAGATCGCCATGTCGACAAAATGTTCGTCGAATGAGAAGCAGTGGATTCTCGCCCATTTTTCCTATGCGGCCGACAATAAGGAGTTTTTCCCTTACCGGACCGTCTCATACGGATATGAAAACTGTCTTCTGAACGGATATCTGCCCTATGTGTTCGCCAACAACAGTTTTCCCGGAGCGAAATATGAAGCCGCACCGGGGGCGTTCTGCGCGGTATCGGGATATAAAAGCAAATATACGCAGGACCAGACTACTGCCGGCCGTCTCTATTTTGCCAAACCGGACCCGTCCTATTATTTCCCGGACGAACCGGATTGCCGGAATCTGCGCCGGCTGAAAAATGCCGGTCAGAAAATCGCTTTTGTGGAAGTGGCGCAAAAAAGCACCTCCATCGCCACGGCCCGTCACAACAGCGTATATCTCGGGTTCCCGCACATCGATAAACAGAATGTGATCATGTATGACGGACATATCCAATCTATGCCGGTGGGCTGGCCCTATTTCTGGCCGTTCGGGAAAAATGTCGGTCAGATGACCCGTGCACAGCCTTATTGGTCTTATTTATACTGACTCGGGCAGTGACTGAAAAAGGAAATGATTCCGATTGAATTGAAAGAATTACCCAAGGAGTAACTGATCGATGAGAACCAGGGTCTTGAAAAACATCGCGATCGCCATGATGCTGCTGGCGGGACACGGCCTCTTTTCCGCCATACGGATGGAACGATTCAAAAACGGCACGACCGACTGCATCGGAATTGAAAACGAATATTATTTCATCGTCCTGGTGCCGGACTACGGCGGACGGATTTTCAAGTGGAAAAACAAAATCAGCGGAATCACTTTCTCCGATACTGAAATCCCCGACAAGCCGGGTTTGCAGGTGGAACAGTCCGCGCTGCTGGACGACCGCGGCAATTTCCGGAGCATCCGGTATTCCGCCTTTCCGTTTTTTCCCGGCAAAGATGTCATGGTGCTGTATCTGAAAGGTTTTGATCCCGGCCGCAAACTGACCATTGAACGGAAAATGACTTTTCGTTCCGGTTCCCCGGTCATTAACATCCGGTATAAATACAGCAACGAATCCCATTCCGCGGTTTCCGGATTCGACCTCGGGCAGCGCAATTTCTTCCGAATCAGCGGCGGGAAAGTGACGCCGGATGACATGTATTTCATTCCGACGACCCATGCGGTTCGTCGCGTTACGGGGAAAACCTTCAGGAACCGGGGCGCGGAAATGGCCGGCAAACTGATGTCCGCCATCGGTGCGGAATGGCATGCCTTCCTCTCCCGGAAAAACAAAACCGGGATCGCGGTCCACCACAACGACAACTGGTATTCCGGCTGGTATGCTTGGAAAGGCGGCGTGGACTTCCCGACTTACGAGTGGATGTTCGGCGATCTGGAAGCGGGTTATTCGCGGGAAACCTCATTCGATCTGATTCAGACGGACGGGTTCGATGCCGTTTCATACGCCTCGAAGGAACTGCTGGCCGATCTTCGCCTGACCCCGGAAAACGCCAGCCGGCTTTCCGCCGACCTGAAAGTGAAAGCATTGTCCGCCATCCCCCCGAAAGCGATGCTGACCACTTCGATCCGCAAAGTCGCCTGCGACTGGAAATCCGAACTGAAACCGGTTCCGTTCGAAGGCGAAACGTTCCGGCAGACCCTGCCGCTCCGGGGCGAAGGTCTTTATGTGATCGAGCAGAAGGTCACCAGCGGGAAACAGCTCATCGCCCGCTGGTATGATTCCCTGGCATACGGAAAAAATGTCCAGTATGAAGCCGTATTCACTCCGCAGTATGCCCGCAACACCGATCCGCGGATGATCCCCGGCTGGTCGGCCCCGCCGAAGGTCCGCCTGGATTTCAGCGCCGACGCGGCAAAACGCCGATTCGCCGTCACCTTCCCGAATCAGGACAACGTTTACACCGAATGCCGCGAACTGAAACTGAAACTGGCGCGGAATGAATTCGAATCCCGCGCCCTGATGCTCTATCCGCTGAATCCCTATGACTCGTTTACTTACGGCTGCAAAGCTCCGGCAGGGATCGGCGTCCGGATTCTGCCGGAAATCATATTCCGCTGGCGCAGTGCCAAAATGGGAACCGTCACGCGCCTGCTGCGGGTCCTGATCCCGCAGGAAAAAATCGAGACCGAAACTCCGGCCGGGGTCTGGCTGGTATTCGACACCACGAAAGCGAAAGCCGGCAAATACCGTTTTCCCGTGATCTTCAAAAACAGCGAAGGCAAAACTGCGCAGGTGACGGTTTCGCTGGAAGTTTCTCCGGTCATGCTGCCGCAGCGCAGACTGGTCATGCTGGAATCCGAGGTTTCGTTCCCGAAAAATGTGCTGAACAATCCGGACCTGCAGGAAGCCTGGATGCGGAATATGACCCGGCACAGTGTCGATTTCCTGCAGCTGGGCGGCGCCCCGAATTTCCAGACGGATTCCCCGGAAATGGAGATCGCCCGGAAAAACATCTCCGCGCTGGAGAAAAAACTCGAACTGGCGCTGGCTGCCGGGCTGACCCGCGTAAAAACTTCGCGTTACTCCAAAATCATGCCGTCGAAAGATGAACACCGCAACTGGATCGAACTGGGAAAACTCCTGCGCGCCAAAGGCTATCAGGATAAGGACATCTTCGTCAAAATACTGGATGAACAGCCCCCTGACCAGTTCCCCGTCATGGCCCAAATGGCGAAATGGCTGAAAGCGGCCGGATTCCGTCCGTTCAGCACCTTCAGTACGCTGTTCGCGCATCCGGACCAGCTCCGGATTCTGAACCCGTATTTCGACTTGTACCAGGGCGGCGTCATCGGACCCGAAACCATTGCCGCGAGACGGAAAGACGGTTCGCTCAAACCCGGCGATCTGTTCGGAGAATATACCGGCTGGGGCGCTTGCTGGCAATCCTATCAGACCATGCTGTATTATGGCCTGAAAGCCGCTTTTACGAAATACGATTTCTTCCACAATCATGAATACATGCGGGGCGGGAACGCACGGCTTTTCGCCAATATCATCCGGGTGGGAGAAGACAGCCTCCCGCAGGATTCACCCGCCCATGAAGGACTTCGCGACGGCATGGAATTCGCCAATCTGGCCGCGCTCTGCCGGCAGTGGATCGAACTGCTGGAGCAGAAAAAAGATTTCCGCGCCGCCGCTGAAAAAGCCCGGAAGAAATACGATCATGTTTTCGACGGCATCCTCAAACGAAGACCATTCAAGTTTCTGGACCTTTCCGACTGCTCCATCGAGCCCGCTTCCGAAGCCGATTACCGGAAAGCGCATGAAAAACTGCTCGAAATCCTTGAGGAGATCAATGCGGCGACGGCCGGACAGGATTTCGCCAGGGTGACCTGGAATGATCTCGATCTTTACCGCGACGGTAAGATTTTCAAAGCGGAAGGCCCCGGATCGGAATCCTTCAGCAAAGCATTCCGGGATTATTTCCGACTGAAAAAAACGGATGCGGACAACGGTATCCGGGTCATTTTCCGGATCGGAAAGGCGGACGGCCTGACCTATAAAATCATAAAGGACAAGAACAGCATTACGATCGAGGCTCCGACGGAGGAAGCTCTGCGCCGGGGCGGAGACTACTGGATGCGGACAATGGATGCCGTCGGTCTCCGGTTCTGAGGATTCTTTTGTTTTTCGCTGCAAATTATAATAAAATCAACAAAAAAAAAGAAAGGAACAGGACATGAACAGATTTTCATCCCACATCACTCATCATTCATCATCGGAGCGTGAAACGGTCTGCCGTTTTACGCTGATCGAACTCCTGGTGGCTCCTGCTTGCTTTAGAAGTGAATCGGAAAAATCGATCAAGGTATGAGGTAGAAGAGATGAGAGATGAGGTAAAAAACAATTCCGGCAGTCTGCCGATGGAAAAT
>Ga0079305_1002577_pt1 | contig 15167 bp, 11 predicted proteins | sample LMS_cellobiose_e_FD_79183 | JGI IMG/M metagenome (GOLD analysis project Ga0079305, IMG submission 79183) | Rumen-fistulated moose microbial communities from Alaska, USA - LMS_cellobiose_enrichment | ecosystem: Host-associated > Mammals > Digestive system > Stomach > Rumen fluid ... | reverse complement strand
TGCCGCGGCCGCCGCGGCGCTTGGGGTCCGCTTCGCCGACGCGGGGACATGGGGCGTGGAGCTCGGCTTCGACGGCGTCCACTTCACGGAGGCCGGCCATGCCGCTTTCGCCGCCGGGCTTCTGGAGTTCCTGAAAGATGAAGCGGCAAAGAAGGCCGGACCGGCGTCAGACGCCGGATAGTCCGATCATACGGACTGTGTGGAAAGGAATCTGCCTTGCCGACGGGCAAGGCAGATTCCTTTTTTGTCGTCGGATACGGGCGGTCCGGCGGCTGACGCCGCCGGCAGTACGCGCCGGGCTTTCGCCCCGCGGCAGCGCCGGCCTCCGGATTGCCCGCAGGGTCGGCGCGCCCGCCTGTGCGACGACCTCAGGCGCTCTCTTTGCTCTTTTCTCTTTCTACGAAGCGCTGCAGCGGCTTCTGAAAACGCTTCTGCAGGAATCTGAGCACAGCGCCGACGAACAGCGCGCTGATCACCGTGCCCTCCCGGACGCCGATGAGCGCTTTGAAATACAGCAGGGACACCGCCGCGGAAAGCAGGACGACCGTACAGTCGAAGATCGTCTTTACGGTGCCGAGATGCAGGCCGGTTCTCCGCGTGAGCGCCAGGCACAGTCCCTCGCTGGGCATTGCGATCAGGTCGGGAGCCAGATAGAACATAATGCCTCCCGACACGAAGGGGATGCTGACCAGCAGAAAGAGCATCTGCATGGCATAATTCTCCGGCGACGGCAGCACCGCCAGCAGCGAGGACGCAAGATTGACAAACCAGCCGAACAACAGCGAGGCCACGAGCTGCAGAAGCATCGCCGGCCTGAACTCCCGCAGCAGAAGCAGGGAAACAGAAGATCGAGACGCGCCGAGGCGCTAGAAAAAGAGCTCCGAAATCTCGGATACAACACGAGCATGTATTATGCAATGGACTAGTTTGCTTACACGAAAGATAAGGGCGTATATACTGATTTCACGAAGAACAAGAAGGCACGCACGATTAAGGCCGGTGCCGCGGTACTCGCAATGCTGAAGGAATTGCAGTTCGAACAATCTAAAAAGTGCATTTCTAAATATGTCTTTACGCAAGACAACTGCGCCGATCCGCTTTTTCCGCAATCACCCACGCGATACTTCACTAAGTTTGGCGAGCGTTACGGCATTGAGCATTTTCACCCGCACAAGCTTCGTCACAGTTTCGCCAGCATCGCAATCTCATCCGGTGCTGATGTCGCCAGTATCAGCGAATTGCTCGGACACAGCGACAAGTCTGTAACGCTCCGGGTCTACACCCATAGTGACGACGCCGCCCGCGCTCGAGCGGTCGATACGTTCATCGGTGCACTGGAAGATAATCCGAAAACAAAAGAGGCATGATGCAAAAGACCGGACAGCATCGGTGCTGTCCGGTCTGCTATTTGCCCTGTGTGAGTTTTTGTGTGAGTTTTTTCTTGTTTCACACATGCCGCTTCTTGCGCTGAAAAAAATAAAAGCCCTGTACCTATTGAAGGCACAGGGCTTTTAAACTGGAGCTGGATGCGAGATTCGAACTCGCGACCTCATGATTACGGATGATGGTAGATGTGTAATAATTAGTTATGACCTGCCGCCATTTAACGTTGAAAAGTCCAGTATTATCAATGCGTTCCCGGATCATCTCGCGCCATTTGATGCACTCTGCCGCAATCCTCCGTGTGGGGTTTTGTTGTTCCTGTGTGGGGTTTTTTGTGGGGTTTTGAGCGAGGGAATGCTACTGCCCTCATCTCCTGATTCTCTTTCTTCCTCGCCTTTGCTACATAAGGAAACTCGTCTTCGCTCATAGCGTATATGATATTGCTCTTCCGCAGTTTATTCTATTCTAGTCTTTTCAGTTTTGCTATGTCCTGCTTGTTGTCAAGAACATGCATTTTCGCATGGCAATTCGGGCAAAGTGCTACTGTATTGTCTGTGCTGTCTGGTCCACCTCTCGAAAGCCATTCGATGTGGTGTACTTCTAGGTATGGATTCCCATGATTGTCAGAAAATGGAGCTGCCTGTCCACAGAGCTGGCAAATGCCGTTTGCCCTTTTCTTCGTGATCCTTACGACCTCAGAGCTTCGGGTGAAATACGAAGTCATACTGCTCTTCCGTTGTGTGTTGCCTATAGCTTTTAAACCTAAATACTCTTCTGTTGCGTCTTCCATTTGGGTAAGTGTTTTTGAATCTGGTTCCCAATTAAGAAAATCAGTCTTCCTCTTGTTTTCGTTGATTACCCAAAGAAAGGAATGCGCATCAATAAGCCTGATTTCAGTTGAGGAAAGGATATCCTGCATTACGTTGAGTACTGTTTTTACAATGTCGATAAAACCAATATAGTTTTCCCAGCTGCACCTGCCAGAAAGCCTGTAGTCCATTCCCACAGAAGCAAGGCTCTTTTCAAAATTCCCCGGACTGAGCGGCAAAAAGCGTGACTGATCCTTGATGAAGTACAAGTATGCAATAGTATCATAACTGCCGCCGAACACTTGCTTTGCCTTGGCAAATGCAACGGCTTCTTCAGTTTGCTCCTTGCTTTTGTATATGCCATAGAGGACACAGGCCGCGTTCGGATTAAACCTTTCATGATCAGGATTGATGATGTTCTGGAAAGCAATCTGCTGCTTCGGATAAACAAGATTACCGGCGCAATTCATCGCCTTATGTACGCAGGAGAGCACCTTGCCTGATTTGATCCATGATTCAGTCCAATTCTCATATTGCAGTGCTTTCTGTGCTTTTACAAACGATTCGGCCTTATAGTTTTCCTCTTTACCGAGGAATGTGTTTTTTCCCTGAAAACTGAATGGCACGCCATCCCCGTCCCGCATCCTGATATAGGCGAGAAACCGGTGGATCATATGAACTAACCGAGAATTTTCGGTCATACTATTTGTGTTAATCGTCACTTTCGTCTCCCGTTTCTTCCTGTGATTCTGTAATCATTTCAAGAAACTCTTTTGCACATTCAAAATCGTCATCGATCCATTCATCATCCGGATCACAGTCACCTAGTCCAGAATCCCCATGGCACCATACGTTTGCCGTTATATTGATTCGTTCAATTATGCCCTCATTACTCACGACAAAATCGATCCCGGTAGAGATCCTCCAATTATATCGTTCATCATAGCCATCGTCATCATCGTCATCATCGTCATCATCAACATTTTTTCCCGACATATAATCACGATAATTCGTGTTGACATGTCCGCAGCCTCCGGCTAGTTCATTATTGCCGTCTTCAGGCCAGTTGCAGTCCCATTCGAATTCGACATTGTCTTCTGCCATTTCAATCAGATTTGCCGTAACCTTCTTGCCGACAAATAAGTCTTCAAGTTCAACATTGTAACTCATATAAATTCTCCCAACTTTTTTGGCACCAAACAAATTTTATGGTATTTGTCTTTAGTAGCCCAGATTAGATAAAGCCATCGAAACGCCAAGCTGATAGGCTGCAAGGCCGCACTCTGCCAGCCGCTGATTCTCGTCAATCCCGTCACTTTCAATGTTCAGCCACGTAAAATGAAGCGCTCCGCTAGAATCCAGGTAGAATGTCTCAGCAGACATTCGCAGCACTTCATTAATCACGATGGCAGAGTGCATTTCAGGATTATCAATAATCTTCTCTAGCTCTTTAGTATCATTAATCAAAGCAATATCATCCTGAAAGAGTTTGGCAAACACTGCGCCGCACTGAACGGATCTGCAAAGAATAACGCATTGAAACTGAGCATGATCATTTGCGAGATCCGAAAGAACCCTCTTGTTTGTCATAAGTCTCTTTACCACCATTGTATCAAGCTTTTCTAACACCCCAGTCTTAACAACATCGTACCCGGCAAGCTCATGAAAAGCATTCAGACAATCACTATAATACGAGTTCACGTAGTTCTCCTCCGTCTTTTGATTCCATTCCATCTGCGTGTCCGGCCAGTAACCAATGATTGCATAAAGTATTATCGCCAATCATTATTCATCTGATCAATTCTTGTTTTTGCCGGAGCATATCCGCCATGATAAGCTTCCAAATATGCTTTCATAGCGTTTTCTTCGTCTCCCGAGTTGCGAAGATATTCTACAATAACAAAAGCTGCTTCCGGCACTCCTTTGTCCGCGGCGTCAGCATAATAATGCATAGCTAGCTGCGTATCATGTTCAACGCCATTGCCGGTCATAAGCATATCCGCATAGCATCGAGCTCCGTTTCTGTCTCCCAAATCAGCTGCTTTCTTATACCAAAACGCCGCCTGTCTCATATTCTTCAGCGCGTTTTCCGCAAAGTCTCCCATCCACATGATTGCGGGAACATAGTCAAACTGAGATGCCAGGTTGCCCATAAGGTCATATGCGCGGTGGAGCCTCTCATGAGTAGGATTCTCTAGTAAGCTGCGAGCTTTCTTATACTCGGCCTCACAAATATCCTGGCGGCACTGAATATCGTCACGAGCCAAAAGTTCCCGGATATCGTTGTCAAATTCAGAGCCTTGGTTGACGGCTGTTTGTGCAACTTCTGTTTCCCACTGTTCACCGTCCAGCACATTCCAATTGTTGTACTGTTTCTTCCATTCATGAACAAATGCATACAATTCCTCCGCTATAGAATTATCTGCTGTTTTAGGACAAATCAATTATCAAATCCAAAGTTCGTGATCTTTAGGGTCCGGCAGTTTTCAGAAACAGTGCGAACTGTTCCGGAAGGAATGCCATTCGGTGCACTTACATTGACCTCAAGCGTCAGTTCCACATCGCTGCCTTCAACGGCCATGAGGTGCTGAATGATCTCCTGGACGTAGTTGTTCACGTCCCGGTTGACCCGTGTGGTATCCAGCCTGGCGCTCATAAAGAAATGGGTATTGTTCTTGGCAGGCTGCGGACCGGGGCTGGGAGTACCGCCGGGGCCGGCAGGGGGCTCTCCTCCAGGAGTACCGCCGGCGCCAGGTTGCTCACCGCCAGGCTGTCCGCCGGGCTGAGGATTCTCTTTCTGCTCTGCCACAATCTGCTTCATGGCTACGTTCGCCTTCACAAGTAGATCAGACGGATTGATCGACATGAGCGTCTTGTTGAACTGGAGATCGACATAGCGGCTTCCGGAATAAGCGCCGGCGAGCGCAAAGTATTCATCGGAAGCGAGTCCCCTCAAGATGGCGTCTTCAAGGACTCTGTAATTTGCCAGCCTCGGCAAATAGCAGTATGTGCTCAGATATCCCCACAGGTTCTTTATCTGGATGTCATTACTGTCCTTCCAGAGAAGATCATCGAGCTGCATAAGCAGCAAGGCGGGAGCCCAATTCGTGATGATCTGCTCGCTCTGGATCATCTTCTTTCCTGCCTTGGCGACGATACTGTCATCTCCGCCGCTGATGCTGCTGACTTCCCACTGGATAGTCTTCATATCACCAAACTGGTCGATAAACGGAACAAGGAGCCAGCAGTAGGTCTCGTTTATACGGAGGTCAACGGTGTGGTTGCTTCGATCCAAATTCTGCTGAGCTTCACGGATCTGGTTTCCGTCAAGATTCAGGGCGTCCTTTTCTGTCACGATGGACTTCCAGGCGATGAACCGTCTGACCTCAGCCTGAAGCGAGGCAAGGTTATCGTAATCCGGTGCGACGAAGGCAAGCATATTCCTGTAAATGCGAGGAGACGTTCCTCTGCTGTTCAGAATATCCTCCACGGCCTCTATCGCTTTTGAGCGTTCAGCCTTGCGCCGGTACGTATCCCCGGAACGAAGGATCACGAGCCGCGCAGCCTGATCATCGGGGACATCCAGAGAGGAGGCCGGGCAAGCATGGATGCCGGCAAACGGGGTCTCCTTGCGCAGCTTCTTCAGTCTGTTCTCAATCTCAAGTTCGACATCAACGGCGCTGATCTGCGAGGCGCGATCCTCGGCGGTCTTCCGAAGCGTGGGCCGGGTATCGTACCAAAAGCGATTCCCATTGGGGTTGTTATACAGATACGAAAGCGATCCGTGCAGAGTGGTCAGGGCATCGTTGAAGTCGGAGATACTTTCGCCAGGCTGCACGATGCCGAGGCGGATGCGGGACGCCTCCAGCCCACGAACAGCCTGATCGCGGGTGGTCGGAGCGCTGCCCAGCATGATGGTGCGCGCCACACGTCTTGCCGCCACGATACGCCCATAACGGTGGTTGGACTTGTCCTTCTGATAGGGGATGGAGTTCTTGCCGTCAACCTCGCGGTCGATGATGCTGTTCCAGGTATCGGGCAGGTGGCGGACAAGCTCATCGCGGACGTTCGGCATATCCAGTGGGAGTGAGCCGGGCATGATCATAGCGCTGGCGTCATTTGCCATCCAAAGCTCATGGATCACGGCGGCCATCAGGCGCAGGACGCCACGGGTACGCTGGAAGCGTTCCAGAGTGGCCCAATCTTCATACAGGCGGTCGAAGACCTCCGGATGGATCGGATAGCAGGCAAGCAGCCTGTCTCGATAGGTGACCTCTTTGGACTCCAGTGGGAAGTCTGCGGAGTTCTCCTGATACATCTGACTGAAGGCGTTGCAAACTGTTTCTCTGGCATCGGGATCCTTGCAGTCAAGGAACAGCCTGCGCCGAACGACCTCAAAGCCTTCGTTGGCGGCCACGGGTTTCCAGATGGATTCCATACGGCCAACGGTGTGCTCGATGGTCTCCAGAGCAGTCTTGCCGGCTTCACCGCCGATTTCGATATCGGACTCAGGAATGGACGCGACCACAATACTGTTCTCGCTGGCGCGGGCCGCCTCTGTGATCTCCTGGATGAAGGTGATGAAGTTGTCATAGGAACCGGCAGGCAGCCCCTCAACGCCATAGATCTTCTTGGCGTAGGCAACCAGCTCGTCCATCAGAATTAGGCAGGGACCGCAGGCGTTCAGCAGATTCTTCAGGTTCTCGGAGCCGGGAGAAACGCCCTTGCGGTCTGCGTCACGTACGAATTCATAAAGATCCGGCTTTCCTGCAGAGGTGACCAGCTGATAAGCCATCTCGCCCCAAATGGTGCTGACCGTGTATCCGGGGAGGTTCGACGGATTCTTTTTCCTCGTCGGATCAAGAGCAGTACCCACGAGCACAGCGACGTTGGCCTTGGGGAACTTGTCAAGACCGGCGCGGTCAAGGACAGTCTTCAGATTCGGGGCACGGTCTACCGTGATACCGCCTCTCACAATGTGGTACAGTGCAAGCTCTGTGTGCGTCTTGCCGCCGCCGAACGCGGTCTTCAGCTGAATGACCGGCTCGCCGCCTTGGCCGGCGATACGCTTCAGCGATTCCACAAGAAGGCCGGCCATACCCTCAGTCACATAGGTGCGGGCAAAGAACTCGACGGGATCGCGGTATTCATAGGCGCCTTCGCCGCGGGAGACCTGAGCCAGATCCGCCGCAAACTCCGCGGCACGATAACGGCCTTCCGCCACATCGGGATGCGGCTGCATGACTGTTCTCCAGCTGGGGAGGTTCTGACCGACGCTGCGCTGCAAAACGCCGTCGCTGGTCTTTGCGGATTTGGGCTGCTCAGGTGCAGCATTGGAGGTCACAGAAGTGGAACCATCCGCGGAGCCGTAGCGAAGTTGACGGTAGAGGGCGCGAATCTGTTCTGTGCTCTCCAGGTCTTCAAAGCCCTCACTGAGCAGCGCCATCGTGTCGAGGGCGCGCTCGGCATAGCGAGCCTCAAAGTCCTGCTGCCCGATGTGGGAGACATCGTTTCTGACGCCCATCAGCTCCTTAGACCATGTACGGTAGTCAATGGAGAGCTTCATCCGGAAGACATTGCCCCACTGCCGGTCGATGAGGCGCAGGCAGTTGGCAATATCCAAGGAGTCGACCAGTTCTGCATACGTGCCGCTATCAGGCAAATCACGGAGCTGGTCGCTGAGAGAGGTCAGCACCTCCTGCCACCAATTATTGTGATAGACGCGGTTCATCTCTTTGCCAATGTACCCCGCCATGATCGGATGAAGGATGCGGAATCCTTTTTGAACAAGCTCATAGTTCTCTTGCATAGTTCAATCCTCCCTCAACCCTTCCGGGTCGTTATCTTCTGTGTAGGCGTCAATGAAAAACTCGTCTATTTCCTGCAGAATGATCTGCAATGCGTCGCGGGTGGACATTTTTGACCCGTCAGCATTGATGATTGCCTTGTATTCTGAAAAGATGCTCATACCGCATCCCATGGCGATGATCCTGTGATCTGACGGATCAGCGTTCTTCAGCAGCTCTGGCAGTCTCTCCGGAAATGATCTTTTGAATGTTGAAACGAATCCGCGCCTTGTGGCTCCGGAGAGCCGCTCCTGTCCTTTGCGGCAAACGATCAGAACTCTTGCGGAAATGCCTTTTTCCGCTTCTTTCTTGTCCCACAAAGGCAGTACACAGCTGACTGTGAAACCGGCAGAGAGGATTGCCTCTGTGATGGCGTACCAATGGGACCGCCCGCCGTTCTGCATGCTGGGCTCATCGTCTCTGCGGTACTCAAAGATAAGCAGTGCAGGATAATCATTAGAGGCCGCAGCATAGAGCTTCGCGCACACCTGTTTGAGTCCTGCCTCATATTTGTCCTTTGCTGTTTCAGGCGGCTCTCCATAGTATTGTGAGACGGTGGAGAGTTCCTCTTTGGAGGTCACTGTCTGATTGAACAGCTCCGGGTAGATATGCTGTAAGCTCCTGCGGAGCCAGATATAGAAGTAGTCTGAGAGGTGGGCGTACCCGATTGCCTTGAAATACGGCAACTCCGTACAGATTAGGACGTTCTCAGGATACTCCGCGGCGACGGCATCTCCGTGATAAACCTTACTCACTGCACCGCAGGGCAGTTCTGCAATGGTTTCTGTCAGTTTATTCAGCAGAGCGGAATAGTTACCGGAAATGTCGGCAAAAGGATTTGCCTCCGCATAGGTCCAGGTCATCGGGATCGCCTGACGTCGGAAGGTGTTGCGGATGCGAAAACTGCCAGGATCCCAGGAACATACCGTGGAGTGGTGATCCGCAAGCATATCCACGAGGATGGCCAAGTATATCCCGATTGCCTGACCATAGGCCAGCGCACCTGTCCCGCCTTGACTGATGTGCCCGCCGCTGGGAGAGAGGCCGGCGGCAAGCGCATCCGAGGCCGCCTTGTCTTGTACCTCTTTCAGAAGATCGCTGAAACAGAGCAGCATTGTCATTTGCCGCGCTGTGAACAAATCCGCATACTCAGTCAGGCCAAATCCTGGAGGGCTGAACCAGTGCGCATTGTTCGGGATCGTTCCGATGGGCGCGTCCTCCGGGGCGGATACTGATGCGGCTTTGACCTGTACGTCGTCTGGCTCTCGGAATGTGCGGTTCCCGTCGTTATCGAGGAGGACTGCCATGATGGCGCTGCCGAACTTATTTTCACAGCCGCTCTGCTTGACAAACTCGTCCGAAGTGACCGTGCCGCAGGCCGGGCAGCGGAAACGCGCGCCTTTGCTGGAGAACTTGTTGGTCAGCTTCTCTTCCGGACATGGACCGGAGCGGATATGGAAGCGGAGGTCCTTCCCGGCATAGTAGGGGTCCGCCCAGAGCTCTTGACCGGCCTTGCTGCACAGCACGAAGGAGGTCGCCAGCGGAATGTCACAGCCGCAGGCTGGATTCGGGCATTTGACCGTCCTCGTCCAGAGCCAGGCTTGCACGTCCTGTCCTTCCTGTTGGGGATACAGCGTGCGGAGGCGCTCCTTTGCCTTCTGGAGCATCCATTGTCCGTAGTACTCAACGTCGCTGGCTAGCCCCTGCGCGCCAATCCCAAGCGAATTGTCCGTCTGCATATGGACGGGACCCACGCCGGCGAACTGCGCCGGGATTTCTGTGGCAGCCTTGTTCAGCATGACGGCGACCGGGTTCAGATCGACGGAGATGGACTTTATGCCAAGGCGCTGAGCCGCGAGCGGGATGCCGCCGAAACCGGCAAATGGATCGAAGACAGTCACGCTCTTGTCCGGCAAATCCTCCTGGAGCCGCTCCTGTACAGGCACCACTCTGGAAGACTCATCGTCCAGCATGGCGGCTTTCAGAATCACCTCAGTGGAAGAGACTGGCGTTCGCCCCCACCAGATGTGCATATTGGCGGGATGACCGCTGATGCCGGCCCTTTCTCCCACATCCGCGGTCTGAATGGCTCTTAGAGGAAGAGTGGTCTCTATTATCTTTTTAATGGGATCTCACTCCCTCCTGTATCATGTGGCTTTATTCTTCGTCAAACAAGGTGATCTGCTCCGGGGTCTCCAGCTTCATGGCCGCAGCGCGGGTCTGGATGTCCGGCCAGGCGACAACGAGAGAGTTATAGGCATAGGCCTCATTCGCCCAGCCCTTCTTCTCCGCGATGGTATACAGACGATAGGCCAGGTCCTTGGCCCGTTCCGCATTGGAGCCGAACATAGAGTAGACGATCTCCGCGCAGGCCTCGATGCCGCCGGTTGCCATAGCCTGGGTAAGCTGCTGAGTCAGCATCCAGATGTTGGACTCGCTCGTGTCCACCTTCGTCGGCAGCTCGGTTCGCTCGATCAGGTGGACGCTGCCGGCCTTGGCATACAGCACACCGTGGGAGGCCATCATGGGGATGGAGGTTCCTTTAGCGTTGGCCAGAACTTCGGCCTCGCCGTACTTGATGTCGTTGTAGGCACTTTGAGTGTAGAGATCCACGCAGAAGCGGCTGGCGGCGTCAAGGTCGCCCACCTGCTCGTTGAAGTAGAGGTCGATCTCCTCGTTGATGACCTGCAGAGCGCTGCGGACGGACATGGGCTTGCCGTCGGCTTCCAGCACCTGACGGTAGCGGGAGAAGACGCCCATGCCGGGGCCGATGGCGCTCTGGGCCAGGTCCACGGGGGCGATGTTGCTCTCCTGGAGCTTTTTCAGAGCCGGGCGCAGTTCCCGGCGCAGAGCGCCGATCAGGTTCCGGCGGGTGGTTTGAGGCGCATCCTCCGGGCGCTTGCGGCAGACCAGGACGATGGAGGAGGCCAGCATATTTGTATGTCCCTTCAGACCTACTGTTCGCTCAGTCCGCATAGGCCATGTGCCAGTGATAGAAAACCCAGCTTGGATTATTGAGGTTAGCATTGTTTCCCATCCACTTGAGGCTGTCCCATCGTTCCCTGTTTCACTCTGTTTATAGGCATAATATATCGTGACAGGATAATCATCCAGAGCGGTCTTATATAGTTGCTTGCAGGCCATTAGCATTCCGTCCTCAAAGAACTGTTTTGCTTTTTCGGTGCTACCATCAAACCTATAAGGTGTTGCCACTAACTCCTCTGCCTTGGGAACAAGGACAGTACGGAACAAAACAGGAAAAGAGTTACTTATCGATCTCCGCATCCATACATAGAAATAATCAGACAAATCAGCATAAGTGATATTGTCGTAATAGGGAGGATCTGTTGAGATCAAACTATTTCTGCATTGATAATCAGTCTGCGCATCTTTTTGTTCAGCATATCCGGGCATATTAGATCTTGGAAATCTGTCCATAACAGAACAGACCCAATTAATCGCACCACTCCAGTTGCCTGTTGAAGACGAGAATGGATTACACTCTGCATAATCCCAAACCATTGGAAGGGCTTGCCTTCCAAAGGTATGGGCTACAAACTCACCGCCCCATGTAGCCAGTACTGAATAGTAATCCGCTCCTCTATCAACACCGAATGCTAAATATACACCTACCGCCTCCCCATAGGCTCTGGCGCCGTCGCCGCCTTCGGCAAGGCCGATGTGATCATTGGGCAACCCAGCGGCAATAGCGTCCTGCTCGGCCTGCTTCTGCGCTTCTGCCACCAAATCGGAGAAGGTTGTCAGGGCTGTGAGTTGGCGAGGAGTGAACAATTTGCCATATGTATCGAGGCCATAATTTACACACCAGATATTTCGAGGGTCATAAGGCAATGACTGATCGGGATAGTCCTCTGGCTTTTCGCAATTTGCAGCGAGTTGCTGTTCTGTATCAGAAGATATATATATTCTTCCGCGTTGCCCTTCTGCTACGATAGCCATCAGCTTTGAACCTAAACGACCTTCACAAGATTCTTGTTTGATATAGTCATCCAGGACTGTTTCGCCGCACATAATGCACTTGAATTTTGCCCCGCGAGAAGTTTTTCCACTCTCTGGCGCTGCCCCTGCACCATTGTGAACTTTATATGCTATTTTTTTGTGTTCATAATCGAATTGAGGCTCAATAAAAGCTTCATTTCCCTTCTTCTTGGACAAAACAAAACTGCTTGCCAGCGGCATTTCGCACCCGCAGGCCGGGTTCGGGCACTTCACCGTCCTTGCCCAAATCCAGGCAATGACCGTGGCCTCGCCGCCGCCCTGCTCTCTGGGCACCTTCACCTTGGGGTACAGGTGGCCGATGCGCTTGAAAGCCTCTTGTTTGATCCACTCGCCATAGTAGCGCACGTCCTCGGCAAGTCCGGCGGCTCCCTGCCAGCCGGTTTTTCCGAAGTCCGCCCGACGTCTGGCCTCCGGGTTCACCGGAGCCTGTCCGGCAAACCGGGGCGGAATTTCGATCATGGCCTTGTTGATCATCACGGCAACGGGGTTCAAATCGTGGGCATGTGCCTCCAAGCCCAGCCGCTGGGCTTCCAAAGGAATAGCACCGCCGCCGGCAAAGGGGTCCAGAAGCGCAGGCGGGTTCCCGTTTGTGTATTTGAGGATCTCCGTTTTGGCAAGATTCAGTACAGCCTCATTATTAGAGTTTTCCCAAGTAACAAGATCCTCCAATACCTTAAACATGCGTTGCCGTTCTCTGTTCTGATCTTCTTCCGTGGGAAACAGTTCCGGATGAGAGGAAGGATCATCCACCAGAGAGGACCAGATCACGGCACGCGCTGCCGCCAGCGGCCGACGAGCCCACCACAGATGCAGGGTGGAAGGATGACCGTGCCGGATGGACTTTTCGCGGGCGGATTCTGCATTGATCTTTTCCAGAGGCAATGCGACCTCGATGAGTTTTTTGTTCATGGCTTTTCCTCTACGATACTGTTCTTTCTTCTACTGTTCTGCGCTTATACAATTCTCGTTCAATTTTTCCTTCAATTTTTTGAGCGAAAAGTTGAACAAGCAATTGTATGAAGCGGATCATCATTACCGGTTAGCTAATACATAATGGGTGTTATGACCGGAATCTCGCTTTTCAACAAGCCCTTTGTCAATCAAGCGATTTAGCGCAACGCTTGCTCCAGACACCGTGTTGATTCTTGTGATCGTAGTAACCTGCTTTGCAGTAATGAAACCGTTTTCCTGAATATACTGATAAATTGTCCAATCTGTTTTGTTGAGCCGCATATACGGTTCTTCAATATCTGAAAAGTCAAGTTGTTCTTCCGTCTTGTTGTACCCCTCGTTGATTGTGTAAGTGGTCCAGCGGCCCTTCCACTCAGAAATCAGCATTCCCTTATCTACAAGACCGCTCAGAGTTTTTCCGATATCCGTCGGATGCAGATCCAGAAGCTGCTGAAGCCGTTGATTGGAGACAGAATCCTCTAAAACTGCTGTTCCAAGGATAATCTGCTCTTCCGAGCTCAGTCTCTGATATGTCTTTTCTCCAAGCAGATCGGTCAGATAGTCCGTGCATTCCTCCGGCATCAACGCAATGGTAAACAGTTTCAGTTCCACTTGCTGGAGATCCGAATCCTCAAACAAATCCGGCTGACGCCATTTTTCCCCGCGCCATGCGTCAAGAATGGTCGGAAACCCGGAACCAGCACCGTCGCCGTATCCAATCAGATTCAGCATAGTCTGAATTCTGGGATTGCGCGCCCTGGAGTTTCCGCCTTCATATATTTTGCGGATTGGCAGTTTCAGACTGCCCGGATTGGAAAATAGGAAGCTGTTATCGTCCTTTACCACCTTCAATGTACCGGCGATCATATAATCCGAATGAATGATCATGTTGACAATGCTCTCACGGATGGCTTTGTGCACCGGCGTATCATCAATTCGCGTCATTCCTTCCAGTTTGAACGGGCGCTTGATGTCCCGCATCAGCTTTGGAGCTACCATCCATAAGAAATTGCATAGATTGCTTTCCCATGTCCCGTCATAGGTAAGTCGATCACGCCAGCGCATATCTCCTTCAATGCCCGTTTTGTCAAAATAGTCCATGTGGATGTTTGCAAAGCGTTCCCGTATCGACACTCCTTTTCCAAACATCAGCAATCCTGCAGGCGTCAGCCCTTCTTCTTTAGTCCGACGATCAATATAATAACCGCCCAGATGCTTCAAAAACTCCTTGTCATCATCTTTATTCCAGACATGATCCGGATTCCTGGTTGAGAAGCGAATCCTATATGTTTTCAGCGTTTCCGGGTCGATATCGTCCATGGTATAGCCGTCCAGAAGGCCGCCGTCGTTGCCTTCTTCATTTGAATCCCGGAACATTGCTTTAATCTCTGATTCCCTACAATGGTAATCTCCCTCATGATTCCTTTTGAATGTGCCGCTCATGGGGTTGCCATTGATGTAAACCGGCTTTTGCGTATAATCCGCCTGCGGGACTTCAATGCAAATGACCGTTTTTCCGTCGATCACGCAGGTTCCGACATCAGCATCCCGAAGGATGCTGATGCTCACCTTGTTGTTGTTATTGATGATATCCCAAAACTCTTTCAGCCGAGCCTGAGGATTGTCGATATTCGCAATCGTAAACCGTTTTTCAGGATCCTTTTCTTTGCGGTGTTCCTCAACGCCGAACAGAATCGTTCCCCCGACTGTGTTGGCAAACGCGGAATATGTTTCCCAGACCGAGTTCGGTAAGTTGCTCTCAGCCTTCTTGCATTCCAATGTCAGGTGCTCTCCATATTTCAGGCGATCCCAGAAGTTTTCCGCTGTTACCATACTAATGTGCTCCTTCCTGATAAACGATTTCTGCGCTGTGAATCAGATCCATAATGTCATAGTTGACGCTGGTGGCCGTAAAGTCCGGCGCGTTCTTGAACGGGGCCTTCAGGTATATAGTGTGCGTGTCGGCGCCATCGACTTCCACGATGGCAAGAATGAACTGGTCGGCGGAGTTCATAGAATAGAGGATCTCGTTCTTGCTGACCGTTATGGTGGTGGCGCCTTTGGCCCTACCTTTCACCTCGATGAAGCGGAGAGAATGGCCGTTGTTCTGCTCCCGGAGAGCATCCGGAACGGCGGACTCCACGTCAAATCCCCGCTT
>Ga0079305_1002576_pt1 | contig 15171 bp, 13 predicted proteins | sample LMS_cellobiose_e_FD_79183 | JGI IMG/M metagenome (GOLD analysis project Ga0079305, IMG submission 79183) | Rumen-fistulated moose microbial communities from Alaska, USA - LMS_cellobiose_enrichment | ecosystem: Host-associated > Mammals > Digestive system > Stomach > Rumen fluid ... | reverse complement strand
TTCATCGACGAGGGGATGCAGGCCTGGCAGATCGTCCAGCCGGAGAACGACATCGCAGGGCTGCAGAAGAAGTACGCCGATCAGCTGGCCTTCATCGGCTGCTGGGATCTCCAGGCCAAGTGGATCGTCCCGGGCACCGTCCCCACGGAGGAGGAACTGCGTGCCAGGGTGCGCGAGGCCATTGACGCCTACGGCCCCGGCGGCAACATCGCCATGATGAACCTCATCATGAACCCCGCCCTGGATACGGCGCAGAGTTCGATCATCATGCACGATGAGACTGTCCGTTACGGTACCGGCTACTACTGCTGAAAAGCATGCCAATCAATTGACTTTCAACAAGACGGGTATTATAATTACTCCGTAGGGTTTGTAAAATTCCACTAAATTGTAAAAAGGAGGATAAAAATGAAACTCAATAAACTGCTTGCACTTGTTCTTGCGCTGACCATGGTCTTTGCCCTGACGGCCTGCGGCAGCCAGAACACCCCGCCCAAGACGGACGACGGAAAGAAGGATGCTTCCGCGGCCAAGACCTACACCATCGGCATCAACACCTGGGGCTCCGGCGTTCCCGTGCTTGACATGTTCGGCGATGCGAAGGAGTACACCCTCACGACGCTCGGCCATAAAGTCAACCGCATGAGCGACGACTTCAACGCCGACAAGGAGCTGCAGAACGTTCAGAACATGTGCGCCGCCGGTGTGGACGGCATTGTGTTCCAGGCGGCCGCCGTTTCCACCGTTCCTCAGATCGGCGTCGAGTGCGCCAAGGCCAAGATCCCCTTTGCCTTTGACGTGTTCGTGGGTGAAAATCCCGACCTGGACGCTCTGGCCGCCGGCAATGAGTACTACTGCGGCGCGATCGATCTCGACATGGTCTCCGACGGCAGAGCCATCGCCCAGATGGCCTATGACAACGGATGCCGCAAGGCCTGCCTGATCGGCGGCAACATCGGCGACAACAACATGGACCAGCGTTCCCAGGGCTTCCGCGAGGTCTTTGAGCAGCTGGGCGGTCAGGTTCTGTTTGAGGCCCGCTGCACCGACAACTCCGAATGCCCGGCCAAGGCCACCGATATGCTCTCTGCCAACAAGGACGCCGACTGCGTCTACTGCTTCGTCGGCGACTACATTGAGGGCAGCCTGACCGCCATCGGCAACCTCGGACTTCAGGGCGTTCAGGTCTATGTTTCCTGCGTCGATGAGGGCACCGCGAAGTACATCCAGGAGGGCACTGTAAAGGGCGGCAATGACGGCATCTCTCTTGCCTGCTTTATCTCCTCCACGCTGGTGCTGAACGCCCTGGCCGGCCACAAGATCGTGGACGCCGACGGCAAGGCCCCGCGGCTTAGCACGCATCCCTTCCAGGTCAATCAGGAGAATGTGGACAACTACATCAAGGTTTTCTTCTCCGATTCCGCGCACCCCTTCACCAAGGGCATGCTGGAGGATCTGCTCTATACCTCCAACCCCGACGTCGGCTATGACGACTATGTGAAGCTGGTCGCCGATATCAACCTCGACTACATGCTCGAGTGCAACGGCTTGAAGTAAGCCGATACCAAATACCCGCACGGCCCGCCTGCCTGCCTTGAGGCGGGCGGGCTGTTGTTATGAAAATGTGCAGTCAGAAATGAGGGATAAGCGAATGCCGACAACTGCGAATGACAGCCGCACGGGCCGTGCCCGGGGGCTGAAAAACTGGCAGTTCTATCTGATCTTTGCCGGGGTGATCGTCCTGGTGCTGCTGCTGTTTCATCTGATTTCCGGCGGCGGATTTCTGGAATGGAGCAACATCAAGGGGATCATCTCCCGTTCGGCCTATCCGTCCTTTATCGCCTGGGGCTTCTGCTTTCTGTTTGCATGCGGTTATACCGACATGTCCATCGGCGGCGTGGTGGTCCTCGGCTCCTTTGCCTCCTGCATCTTCGGCAACTGGTACGGGCTGCCGGGGGTCATTCTGGGCGGCTTGCTCGTGGGACTGTGCCTGATCTTCATCAACTTCCTGATTTTTACCTATTCCGGCATTCCCTCGTGGATCGCCGGCATCAGTCTTGCCATGATCTATGAGGCGCTGGCCTTTCTTTTGAAGATCTCCAGGAGCACAAAGGCCCTGATCTCGACTTCCCTTGCGAAGGAATACCGTGTGCTGGGACAGCTGCCCTGGTGTTTGATCCTTCTGCTGGCGGGGCTCGTCGTGGTCTATTATCTCTATAACCGCACGACGGTCGGCCTGAATATCCGCGCTTTGGGCGGCAATCGCGACGTGGCGGAAAAGCTCGGCATCAATGTGAAAAAGACGCTGCTGTGCGTCGGCTTCATCAGCGGGATCCTCGTGGGAGTCGCCTGCGTGCTGCAGCAGAGCTACGCAGGACAGACCACGGTCAAGACCGGCCTGACCAGCATCAACATGATCTTTCAGCCGCTTGCCATTTATCTGCTGGCGCAGATCATCCGGGAACGCATCAACATCGTCATCTGCGTCCCCATCTGCGCGTTCATTCTCTATTCCATCTTCAATCTGCTGACGATGCTGGGCGTCCCATCGGGTACGCTGCAGGAGGCATGCCTGGGCGCGTTCATCATCCTGTTCGGCATCATCGGCTCCCGGCGCGTAAAGGGGGTAGTGAAATGAGCGGCGAGGTCATTCTGGAGATCCGCGGTCTGAACAAGCATTTCGGCCCCACCTACGCCAATAAAAACATTGATTTCACGCTCCGGAGAGGAGAGGTCCACGGCCTGATCGGAGAAAACGGCTCCGGCAAGAGTACGCTTCTGAGCCAGATCGCGGGGCTTTATCGCAGTGACAGCGGCGAGATGCAGGTCAATGGAAAAACGTACGACCCCCATTCTCCGCTGGACGCCAACGCGCACGGCATCAGTATGGTCATGCAGGAGCTGGGCGTCATCGGCAGCCTTCCCACAGGCGTGAACGTCTTTCTGGGCCGCACCGGCCGGTTTGCCAAGGGCGGCATCGTGGACCTCCGGGAGATGAACCGCGCGGCCGCGGCGGTCTTTGAGAAGTGGGGGCTCAATATGCCGCCGCTGAACAAGCTGACAGAAAACATGATCATTGAGGACCGGAAGATGATCGAGCTGGCCCGCGCGCTGTCCATCGATCCCGAGATCCTGCTGCTGGACGAGGTAACGCAGTCCCTGTCTCTCAATAACCGCCGGAATCTCTATGATCTGATTGCTCGCTACAAGGACATGAACAGAAGCGTCATCGTCATTACCCACGATATCGAAGAGATGATCCGGATCACCGATACCATCACCGTCCTGCGGGATGGGGAGGTGGTGGGTCAGGTGAACTCCGCGGAGACCGATCCGGACCAGATCCGCATGATGATGGTGGGCCGTCGGATCAGCGGCGACTATTACCGCGACGACAAGACGGCGGACTGCGGCGGCGAAGCGGTGCTCTCTGTGCGCGACCTGTCGATCCCCGGGGAGCTGGAGGACGTCAGCTTTGACGTCCACGCAGGGGAAATCCTCGGCTTCTGCGGCCTCAGCGACGCCGGCATCCACTCCGTCGGCAAGGCTGTGTTCGGCCTGATCAGCGGCAGCGGCACCGTGCACTTTCTTCCGACGGACGTGAATATCACCAGCGCACCGCAGGCGCTGGCCAACCATATCGGCTACATCCCCAAGGACCGCGACCGCGAGGCGCTGATGATCCACGCATCCATCCGCGACAACTCCGTGCTGCCCTCCGTCAATGAGCTTCGGGCGGCCATGGGATTGCTGCCGCCCGGGAAAGTCAGCGGCATGGCGGAGAGTATTCGGAGACGTTTTTCCGTCAAAAGCACCGGCATCATGCAGAGCATGAACGCGCTTTCCGGCGGCAACAAACAGAAGGTCAATCTGGGCCGTTGGCTGGCGAAGGACCTGCGCCTGCTGATCCTGGACTGCCCGACCCGCGGTGTGGACGTGGGCGTCAAGGCGGCCATCTATGCGCTGATGAAGGAAGCGAAGAAAAACGGCATCGCCATGATCCTGATCTCCGACGAGCTGACCGAGGTCCTCGGCATGGCAGACCGGCTACTGGTCATGAAGGACGGGCGCATCACGAAGGAGATTCGCCGGGACGAGGACTTTACGGAGCAGTCCGTGATAGGGGTGATGATCTGATGAAGAACAAACGGAAACTACCGAAGATCCGTATGTCGGAGCTGGTGCCCTTTATCGCTTTTATCGTGCTGCTGGCCTTCTTTTCCATCGGAACAAAGGGGAAAATGCTCTCCTCCTATTCACTGAAAATGCTGGTGGAGCAGTCCATTCTGACGATCATTTCCGGATGCGGCGTGCTGTTCGTCGTCGCGCAGGGTTCCATTGATCTGACCGTGGGCGTCAACGTCGCGCTTTCCGGCGTCATCGCCATGCATGTGGCGCAGAGCACCGGGATCGGCTGGCTGATGGTCCCCGCCGCGCTGCTCATCGGCCTGCTGCTGGGCCTGCTCAACGGCTTCATCGTCAGCAAATGCCACGTTCCGTCCTTTACGCTTTCCATTGCCATGCTGATCGGCGTGCGCGGTATCGTCAATTACATCCAGACGATCATCGGCGTGGAATATGTGCCGGCCAGTATGCAGTTCATTACATCCTCCGGTTTTCGCATCGCAGCGTTTGCGGTCATCGCGGTCGTGATGGCCTACCTCTTTGAGTTCACGAAGATCGGCAGATACAGCCGCGCCATCGGAGAGAATGAGACGACGGCGCGTTATGTCGGCGTCCCCGTGGACAGGATGAAGATCCTCGTTTTTGCGCTGTCCGGCCTGACGGCAGGCTTCGGCGCGCTCTTCTCCATGGCCACCGTCGGCGGTACCACCCAGACCATGGGTGTGTTCCTGGAGATGAAGGTCGCCATGAGCGTTTTCTTCGGCGGCGTCCTCGTCACCGGCGGCAGCAGCGCAAAGTTTTACAAGATCATTCTGGGCGCGCTGTCCATCACGATCATCGTCTACGGCCTGTCGCTGATGGGAATGTCCGACAGTCACATTTCCCAATCCGTTGAGGGCGGCCTGCTTCTGCTGATCCTGTTTATCACGCTCCTGACCAACCGCAGACAAAAGGCCCGCAAAGAACCCGACGTACCCGCGGCGGGGGAGACGGAACAGGCCTGAGCCACAGTTCATTTGATCCACAATCAATCTAAGACAGGAGGTATTATCCATGACAGATTATTCCGTAAAAGCTCCCATTCTTTTCGGCGTCGGCGCCATCCGTGAGCTCGGCGCGCGGGTAAAGGGATTCGGCGCGAAAAAGCCCATGCTCATCTGCGATTCCCATCTCGATCCGTCTACCTATGAGAAAGCGGTTGAGAGCGTGAAAGCCGCGGGGCTGGACTATGTGCTTTTCAAAGAGACGAGAAGCGACGCCCCCATCGAGGTGATCGATCAATGCGGAGAGATTGCCCTGCGGGAAAAGGCGGACTGCCTTGTGGGCATCGGCGGAGGCTCCACACTGGACACCGCGAAGGCTGCGGCGATCCTGCTCAGCCATCCCGGTCCCATCAAGAACTACATTCTGGCCCAGCCCATCGCGGTCAGCGTGGATGTTCCGATCATCCTTCTCCCAACCACGGCCGGGACCGGAAGCGAGTGCACGAAGGTCGCCGTCTGCAACCGCACCGACCTGAATATGAAATGGAGCGTCTTTGTCTCGCTGGCGCTGGCGATCATCGACCCGGAGCTGACGCTTTCTCTGCCGCCGTATCAGACGGCGTATACCGGCATGGATGCGCTGGCGCATGCCATCGAGGGACTGACGAGCAACAACCCGAATCCGCTGTCCCATGCCTGCGGACTGGACGCGATCCGCAAGATCAGCCGCAATCTGCGCCGGGCCTGTGAGAACGGGCAGGACCTCGACGCGCGCATCGAAATGTCGGAGGCCGCGCATCTGGCGGGCATCGCCTTCGACGATCCCCTTACGCACTTCGGCCATGCCACGGCGGACGGCATGTCCATCACCATGCACACGCCCCACGGCGTCGGCTGTGCGCTGGCGCTGCCCGAGGTCTGCGCGCTCTGCGGCCCGGCGGTGCCGGAGCGGATGCGCGAGATCGCAGAGGCCGCGGAGATTCCGCTGCGCGGCGACGAGAGCGGCGAGGAGCTTGGCCGCCTGACCGCCGATTGGTGCCGCAGCCTCATGCGCGACATCAAGATTCCCTCTCTGAAGGCGCAGGGCTTTGACCGGGCGCTGATGGCGGAGGTCGCCAAGGAGACCGAGCACAGCCATCTGAGCGATTTCAGCCCGGTCAAGGTCACCCACGAGCTGGCACTGGAGATCGCCTACGGCGTGTACGACCACTATCAATAAGAACGGCGATGCCTTTTGTCGTAAGGACAAAGGGGAACAAAGACAGAGCGCCTGAAAGGATTCTGCCTTTGCACGGACAGAAGCAAAGAGGGGAACCCCGGCGCACTGCCGGCTCTCCGGGCAAGGCAGTGATCGCAAGATTAAGCAGCGTCCGCATACGCAGGCGCTGCTTTTTCGTTCTGCAGACAAGTCCGCTTTTGCCCCCGCGGGAAGCGGACCTGCCGTACAAAAACTGCGAGATTCGGATACCATTTCAAAACAGCGCATGCCGTTTATAACGCGCAGGAGCGAATCACTTTTATTTTATGTTGAAAACTTCCCCTCTGCCGAGGTATAATATCTCGAAAACCAGCCGCAGGAGCGGTTTTAGAAAGGAGCGCATCGAATGAGCGTGTTTGACGGAATGAAAAAAGTCCATCCGGAAGAAGACCCGGATAGGATCACCTTGGAGGAGGAACTTACCCAAAAGCTGACCAAGGCGGGAATCCTGAGTGAAATTGACCGCTTTGTCGCAGAAAAAGCGGCAGAGGAACCCTGGATCACGCAGCGCCAGAGTTATTACGAGAGCTGCCATCGCACGGTGAAAATCCACGAAGACCTTCTCTCGATCCTCTGGAAGGAGACAAAAGTGGAAACCATCGCCTCCGGAGCCCGCGTGACGATCATCGACGAAGACAAGAGCGCTGTTTTTCATTATACAGATCACGGCTTCATGCCCCTGCACAGTCATATAAACGAGCAGGGGAATGAGGATGTTCCGCTGGATCATATCCTCTATATCTGGGGAACCGTCGTGCGCGACCGCATGAAAGCCGTTCTGCCGCAGTGTGACTTCGGCCCCGTCTATCAGAGCATCGGCGAGGCCAGCTTTACTTACACCGTATCCGGAAAACAGTGGTCCGACTGGTTCTGATTTTGCTTGTCGGGAACCAGGAACGACGCAGTACGCCGCGTGAGAGCGTGTGGCTGTTTTCGGTGAAACTGAACAAAGCGGATCGTGTCGGAGGGATGCAGGCTGCGCGGCGGCACAGCTCGGACATACCCCGGCATGCGATTTACTTTTGAGTCCCATCATCAGCAAGAACCGGCCTGCCCCTATGCTATGGGCAGGCCGGCTCTTGCTGGTGTCGAATGTTTATAACGGACTGGGCAGAAACCACGGATAAGCAGTTCGCTGATTGTGGCAGAACAGGGACCCTTTCAGATCCGAACGGTTCCTCGCGGCAGACGCGAACCCGGCGAAGCAGGTTCGATTTGAAAAGGAGAAGCGACGGAGTGAATGAGAGACGGCGTATGCTTTGAAAAAGAAGACGCCGCCGCGAACGATGCGAAGTCCGCGGCGACGTGGTGCCGGTGGTGGGACTCGAACCCACACGGGTGATTAGCCCAACGGATTTTGAGTCCGTCACGTCTACCATTCCATCACACCGGCTGATGCAAGGGGTATTATACAAGATGTGTACCGCTTTTTCAAGGGAAAAAACGGAAGCGGTCCGCGCAAAAAGAAAGACTATCATTTTTGCGCCGCTTATGTTACAATAAATCGATTTGAGAATGCATACCGAAACACAGACAGAAAGCGGGTGCGGCGATTGAAAAAGGTTTTGATTCTGGAGGACGAGGACAGCATACGGAGCTTTGTCGTCATCAATCTGCGCCGCGCCGGCTTTGAGCCGGTGGAGGCCGCGTGCGGGCAGGAAGCGCTGGACGCGCTTCGGGCGGACCCGGAGATCCGGGTCGCGCTGCTGGACGTTATGCTGCCGGACATCGACGGCTTCGAGGTCTGCCGCCGCATCCGTGCGGTGGACAGCCGCGTCGGCATCATCATGCTCTCCGCCCGCGGGCAGGAGATGGACAAGATCACCGGCCTGGTCAGCGGCGCGGACGACTATGTCACCAAGCCGTTTTCAACCGCGGAACTGACGGCGCGGATCGACGCGCTCTACCGCCGCACCGGAGAGGATCCGGCGCCGCCGCAGACGGACGAGCTGCGGCAGGGACCGTTCCTGCTCAATACCCGGACCCGCGCCCTGGAAAAGGACGGCGAGCGGATCAAGCTGACGCAGATCGAATATGCCCTGATGCTGCTGTTCATGGGCAACCCGGGGAAAGCACTGTCCCGCGAGGAACTGCTCGCAGATGTGTGGGGAAAGGATTGTGACGGAGACGACAAGGTGGTGGACGTGAACATCCGGCGGCTGCGCGTGAAGCTGGAACCGGATCCCACGTCGCCGCAGTATCTCCGCACCGTATGGGGCTTCGGCTATCAATGGGACGCCTGAACGGAACATGCGCGGCGGGGACGCTGAAGCGGCGTTGGGCGCTGACGGTGTTTCTCCCGAGCGCCGTCCTGATCGCGGCGGCGGCAGCGGCGTTTGCCCTGTATGCGGGCTTCACGCTGGAACACGGACGGGCGGCGGCAGTGACCTTTGCCCTGTGCGTCGGCGCAGCGCTGATCCTGGCGGTCTGGCTGTTGGGAAGCGCATATGTCCGCTATGCCACGGAGACACTGACGGCGCTGACAGATTTTGCCCGCCGCATCAGCGACGGAAGCTTCGGCCTGAAGCTGGATACACCTGGCGGGGACGAACTGGGTAAGCTGGCGGAGGAGATCAATGCGCTCTCCGAAGAAGTTGCCCGCAGCGGCAAGCTGCAGACGGAGTTCATTTCTTCTGTCTCCCACGAGCTGCGCACCCCGCTGACCGCCATCGGCGGATGGGCGGAGACGCTGGGCTATGACGAGGCGATCCGGGGAGATTCCCGCCGCGGCGTGGAGATCATCGCCCGGGAGACCGGACGCCTGAGCAAGATGGTGGAGGAACTGCTGGAGTTTACCCGCATCCAGGACGGGCGCTTCCGGCTCAATCTGGAGCGAGTGGACATCGCCGCCGAGGTGGAGGATGCGATCTTTACCTACAGCCGCCTGTTTCAGCAGAACAACATCGCGCTGCGCTATGACGGCGGCACGGAAGCGCTGCCCGCGATCGAGGGCGATCCGGAGCGGCTGCGGCAGGTACTGCTGAATCTGCTGGACAACGCGGTGAAATACGGAAGCGAGGGCGGCGAGATCGAGGTCATCCTCGGTACGGAGGAAGGACGGGTACGCATCGCGGTACGCGACCACGGCCCCGGGATCCCTGCGGCGGAACTGCCGCGGGTGAAGGAGAAATTCTACAAGGGCTCCGGCAAGGAGCGGGGGAGCGGGATCGGACTTGCGGTCTGTGAGGAGATCGTCAGCCGCCACGGCGGGAAACTGACGATCGAGAACGCCCCGGAGGGCGGCGTGCTGGCAACGGTGCTGCTGCCGGTAAACGGATAATAACAGAAAAGAGAAACGAAACTATGGCAAAGAAAACAGGAACGGGCGGCTTCAAGACCAGTATCGGAGGACAGGCGCTGCTGGAGGGCATCCTCATGCGCGGGCCGGAGAAGCAGTCCGTCGTCTGCCGTCTGCCGGACGGCACCCTGAAAACCAGGATCGAGGACGTCAAACCGGCGCCGAAAACGCCGTTCGTGCGGGGGATTTATGTTTTTATCAGTTCTCTGTTCAACGGCATGAACGCCCTGAGCTATTCCGCAGGGCTGCAGCCGGAGGAATCGCAGGACGAACCGTCGAAATTCGACCTGTGGCTGGAGAAGAAGTTCGGTTCGGAGACGGCGGAAAAGGCCGTGATCGCCATCGCCGTGATCCTCGGGATCGCGCTGGCGGTGGGCTTGTTCGTGCTGCTGCCCGCGTTTCTCTTTGAGCTGCTCCCCGACCGGCTGAATCTGGTGCTGCGCTGCATCCTGGAGGGGCTGATCCGCATCGTGATCTTCCTGATCTATCTCTGGCTCGCCTCCCGGATGAAGGAGATCAAGCGCGTTTTCTCCTATCACGGCGCGGAGCACAAGACCATTTTCTGCTATGAGAAGGGCCTGGAGCTTACGGTGGAGAACGTGAGGGAGCAGAGCCGTTTTCACCCCCGCTGCGGGACCAGCTTCCTTGTGGTCATCATGATCATCAGCATTTTTGTGGTCTCGGTGATGACATGGGTGCTGAGCCTGTTCCCGGGCATTGCGGCGCTGCCAAAGATTCTGGCTGCGCTCGTGCGCATTCTGGCGAAGCTGGTGCTGCTGCCGATTATCGTCGGCCTGACCTACGAACTGAACCGCTGGGTGGGGCGGCACGACGAAAACGCCTGTGCACGCGTTGTGGCCTGGCCGGGCAAGCAGATCCAGCACCTGACGACCCGCGAGCCGGACGACGGGATGATCGAATGCGCCATCGAGGCGGTCAAGCTGGTGATCCCGGAGGTCAAAGGCGCGGACGAGTGGTAGAGCATATGCCGAAGACATATAACGAACTCTATATCGACCTGCGCCGCCGTCTGAAGGACGCCGGCGTGGAGGCCTGCACGCTGGAGGCGGCCCTGCTTGTGGCGCACGCCGCCGGCAAGAGCCATGCAAAGCTGATGGCGGACCTGCGCCTTTATTCCTCGCCGGAGATCGAAGCGGGCGTGGAGGAGATGGCGGCACGTCGGCTGGCAGGAGAGCCCGCCGGCTATATCACGGGAAGCTGGAACTTCTGCGGGCTGGAGCTGAAGGTGGACGAGAACGTGCTGATCCCCCGCTCCGATACGGAGACGCTGGTGGAAACAGCGCTGGAACTGTCCGGAAAATCGGACAGTGAGCTCCGTATTCTGGACTTGTGCACAGGGAGCGGATGTATCGGCTGCGCGCTGATGCATTTTCTGCCGAACAGCCGCGCCGTGCTGGCGGACGTCAGCCCCGCGGCGCTGCGCGTCGCAAGGGAGAATGTCCAGCGCTGTGCTCCAGGCACCCGGGCGCTGTGCATCGAGGCCGACGCGCTGGCGCTGCCCTCGCCGCGGCTGGGAAGCTTTGACCTCATCGTCTGTAACCCGCCTTATATCCCGGCGGGAGAGATCCCTGCGCTGGACGTTTCGGTGCGGGACTATGAGCCGCATCTGGCGCTGGACGGCGGGGAGGACGGGCTGAAGTTCTACCGCGCGATTCTCCGCGGCTGGAAGGGCCTGCTGCGGCAGGGCGGCTGGATGGTGTTCGAGGTCGGGGAGACGCAGGCGGACGAGGTGGAAAAGCTCATGCGGCTGGCCGGGCTCCGCTCGCTCGGCCGGACAAAGGACAGCGCGGGGTATGACCGCGTGATATACGGGCGGTTGTGAAATCACGGAAACGAATGAGAAAATAACATAGACAGAGGTGCATTTTATGGCAGCAAAGACCAAGCCCCAGATTGCTTCGCCCTCCGTGGCGAGCGACAAGAAAAAGGCGCTGGAGACCGCGCTGGCTCAGATCGAGAAGAATTACGGAAAGGGCGCCATCATGCGCCTGGGCGAGGATATCCCGGTGAATGTGGACGCCATCTCCACCGGCTCCCTCTCTCTTGATCTTGCGCTGGGCGTCGGCGGCGTTCCGAGAGGACGCATCGTGGAGATCTACGGGCCGGAATCCTCCGGCAAGACCACGCTGGCGCTGCACATCCTGGCCTCCGCGCAGAAAAAGGGCGGCGAGGTCGCCTTTATCGACGTGGAGCACGCGCTGGAGCCGGCCTATGCCCGCGCCCTCGGCGTGGACATCGACTCGCTCCTCATCTCCCAGCCGGACACCGGCGAGCAGGCGCTGGACATCACCGAGGCGCTGGTGCGCTCCGGCGCGGTCGATGTGGTCGTCGTGGACTCCGTCGCGGCGCTGCTGCCCCGCAGCGAGCTGGAGGGCGAGATGGGCGAGAGCAGCGTCGGCGTCGTGGCGCGGCTGATGAGCCAGGCACTGCGCAAGCTGGCCGGCACGATTTCCAAGACCAACTGCATCGTGGTGTTCATCAACCAGCTGCGCGAGAAGATCGGCGTCATGTACGGCAACCCGGAGACCACCCCCGGCGGCCGCGCGCTGAAATATTTCTCCTCCGTGCGCATTGACGTGCGCCGCATTGAGACGCTGAAGGTCGGAGGAGAGATGGTAGGCAACCGGACGCGCGCGAAAATTGTCAAGAACAAGGTCGCGCCCCCGTTCAAGGAGGCGGAGTTCGACATCATCTACGGCGAGGGCATCAGCCGCGTCGGCGAAATCATCGATCTCGGCTGCAAGCTGGAGCTCATCGACAAGGCCGGCGCGTGGTTCACCGTGGCGGGCGAGCGCATCCAGGGCCGCGACGGCGTGAAGGAATTCCTGAATGCCCATCCGGACGTCTGTGAGGCGCTGGAGCAGCAGATCCGCGACAACGCCTACAAGCTCATGACGCCGCAGGCGCTGAAGGCCGCGCAGGCGGCGGGCCGCGCCGTGGACGTCAGCGCGGACGACTTCGAAGGATGATCGGGTTCGCCCGGGACCCGCTGACGCCGGGCTCCCGGGCGAGCAAACCCGCGCTTCGCTTTCGCGCCCTGCGGAAGAGGGCACAAATGCTCCGTGAGCAGAGTTTTCCCGAGGCGAAGCTCCGGAAAAAACGATGATTCCATTCACCCGTTCCGGTGTGATTGCAGCGAGGATTCTTGTGGAAGAAGAAAAAGACGAAAAAACCGCTGTGGAGGCGGCAAAGCGGAAGGCGCTGAGCCTGCTGGACCGGCGGGACTATTCCCGGGCGGAGCTGCTGCGGAAGCTGAGCGAAAAGGGCTATGACGAAACCGCGGCGGAGGCTGCGCTGGAGCGGCTGGCGGAGCTCGGCTTTGTGAACGACGCCCGCTACGCCCCGATCGTCGTGCGGCATTACGCCGCAAAGGGCTTTGGCGCGCAGCGCATCCGCGGCGAGCTGCAGCGCCGGGGCATCCCGAAGGAGCTCTGGGATGAAGCGATGGCGGAGATGCCGGCGCAGGACGAGACGGTGGACCGCCTGCTGCGCAAAAGTTTACGGGGCGCGGACGTCGGCGACCGCGACGCGCTGAGAAAAGCGACGGACGCTCTGCGCCGCAAGGGCTACGGCTGGGACGAGATCAACGCCGCCGTGGAACGCGCGCGGGCGGAACTGGAAGAATAAAAAGTGAGCCGGAGGGATCCCCCCCACGGCAGAGGTGCTTATGGCAAACGAAACGGTCGCCCTGATCTCCCTGGGCTGCGCGAAAAACCTGGTGAACAGCGAGCAGATGCTCTGCCTTCTCTCTGACGCCGGCTACGTCCCGGTGCCGGAGCCGGACGGCGCGGACGCCGTCATCATCAATACCTGCGGCTTCATCGACGCGGCGAAAAGCGAGGCCATCGACAACATCCTGGAGATGGCGCAGCTCAAGGCGGAGGGCCGCCTCAAAAAGATCATCGTGGCCGGCTGCCTCCCGGAGCGCTACCGCGAGGAGATCCGGACGGAACTCCCGGAGGTGGACGCGCTGGTGGGCGTCGGCAGCTTCGGAGAGATCGTCGGCGTGCTGCACGACACGCTGGAGGGGACGCCGACGGACCGCTTCGGGGATAAAAACGCCCCGGTGGAAGAGATCGGGCGGTATCTGACCACAGGCCCGGGCTGGGCTTATCTCCGCATTGCCGAGGGCTGCGACAACCGATGCGCGTACTGCGCGATCCCGGACATCCGGGGACGATTTCGCAGCAGACCCTTGAAAAACGTCCTTGCGGAGGCCGCCGACCTTGTTGCGGCGGGCTGCCGGGAGCTGATCGTCATCGCGCAGGACATCACCCGCTACGGCACGGACCTCTGCGGCGAGCGGAAGCTCGCGGAGCTCTGCCGGGAGCTGGCGAAGCTGGAAAAGCTGGAGTGGATCCGCCTGCATTACCTCTATCCCGACGAGATCGACGACGCGCTGATCCGGGAGATCGCGGAGAATCCGAAGATCGTCAAGTATCTGGACATCCCGATCCAGCACATCAACAGCGGTATCCTGAAGCGGATGAACCGCCGCGGCAGCGGCGAGATGATCCGCGCGCTGTTCGCGCGTCTGCGCCGGGAGATTCCCGGACTTGTGCTGCGGACGAGCCTGATTACCGGTCTGCCCGGCGAGGGCGAGGCGGAGTTCGAGGAGCTGTGCGCGTTCCTCCGCGACGCGCGCATCGAGCGCGCCGGTGTGTTTCCCTATTCCCCGGAGGAGGGGACGCCGGCCGCAGCGATGACCGACCGGGTGGATACGGAGACGGCGCAGCAGCGCGCGGAGCAGATCATGGCGCTGCAGGAGCGCATCATGGATGAATTCAATGACGCCCGTGTCGGACAGACGCTGCGCGTTCTGTGCACCGGCATCGACGGGCCGTACCGCACCGGGCGCAGCTATGCCGACTCGCCCGATGTCGACGGTACGATATATTTTGAGGGAGATTGCCTGCCCGGCAGTTTTGCGCAGGTCCGCATCACCGGCGTAATGGACGGTGAACTGACGGGCGAGGAGGTAAAAGGAGAGATTGCGCAATGACCACTGCGACAAAACTGACGCTGCTCCGCATCGTTCTGATCCCGGTGTTTCTGCTGGTGCTCTACCTGGACTTCCGGGGCTCGGACTGGGTCGCGCTGCTGATCTTCATCCTCGCCAGCCTGACCGACACGCTGGACGGCTACGTCGCCCGCAAGTACAATCAAGTCAGCAACATAGGGAAATTCCTCGACCCGCTGGCGGACAAGGTGCTGGTCGCGGCCGCCATGTGCTGGTTTACGGAGGCCGGACAGATGCGGGCGTGGGTGCTCGCTGCGGTGCTGCTGCGGGAGTTCGCGGTGAGCGGCCTGCGGCTCGTGGCCGTGGAGCAGGGGAAAGTGATCGCCGCCGCCCAAAGCGGAAAAATCAAGACGGCGTCGACGATGGTCTGCATCTGCTTTATGCTGGTGTTCAATGTTCCCTGGCTGAACATCCTGTGCCAGATCATCATTCTGGGCACGACGATCTATTCCGGCGCGGAGTATTT
>Ga0079305_1002573_pt1 | contig 15181 bp, 13 predicted proteins | sample LMS_cellobiose_e_FD_79183 | JGI IMG/M metagenome (GOLD analysis project Ga0079305, IMG submission 79183) | Rumen-fistulated moose microbial communities from Alaska, USA - LMS_cellobiose_enrichment | ecosystem: Host-associated > Mammals > Digestive system > Stomach > Rumen fluid ... | reverse complement strand
TTGTTTTTGCAGGCGCACCCGGATTTTCGGGCGTTCCGGCTGTACGCGCAGAGCGTTGACTTTGCGAATGATCTGCTGGATTACTTCGCCCCGGACGCCTTTGAGCGCAAGCGGCGGGAAATCTGCGCCTTCTACCGGGAGGCGCATCCCGTTTCGCGCCGGGATTTTGTCTATCTGACCCCGGCGCAGGCCGACGCCTTTGTTAATGAAACCGCTTCCTCGCTTCTTCCCCGGCTGCAAAGCTTTTTGTGATGGGAGGTTCCGACCATGCATCCGATGATTCCCGCGCTGTTTCTTTTGATGGTGTGCTTCTACCTCGCCTTTCAGCGCATGAAGCAAACGCCCAGGAACGGCAGCCCGCTGCATATTGCCGTCAAGTGCGCCGCCACGTCCATGGCGGTGCTGGCGGCGCTGCTGGGCTGCCTGAAGTACGGCGGCGCCGCCCGCTGGGTGCTGCTGGCGGGGCTGATCGCCTGCACCGTGGCGGACGGCGTGCTGTGCGTGCGCTTCATGGCGGGCGGGGCGATCTTCGCCCTGGGGCATGTGCTGTATATGGTTGCCTTCTGCCTGATGCACATGCCCACCTGGCGCAGCGTGATCCTGTTCGTTTGCCTGATGGGCCTGGCCACGGCGGCGTTCAACCGTTTTCGGCAGCGCATCGGCCGCCGCGCTCCCTTCTTTTACGTCTATGCCACGGTGCTCAGCGTGATGGTGGCCCTGGCCGCGGCCCAGGCCCCGCTGTACTTCGCCGGGGCGCTGCTGTTCGCCTTTTCAGACGGCCTGCTGGGCTATCTGCTGGTGGACAGGAACCACGTGCGGCTGGACTATATCAGCCTGGGCGCGTATTACCTGGGGCAGTTTTTGCTGGCGCTGGCAACCCTTGTGCCATGACAAAACGGGCGGGGACAGGCTTATAAAGCAGTCCCCGCCCATTTTTGCTGTCAGCCGAAAGGCTCAATGGCTCATGGCGTTTTCCAGGCCCGTCACCCGGCGGGCCAGCTCGCTGAGGAAGGCGGGCAGGGCGGCGGAGCGCGTTTCCTCCTCCTGGCCCAGATACTCTTTGCACAGCAGCAGCATATCCCCCGCGGCGCGGCACAGATCTTCATAGCGCAGGGTCGCCATATCCAGCTGCACCCGCAGGCGGTCATGGCTCATCTGGGCGTCTTTTTCCATGGCGCGGTTCAGCAGGGCGTCCATGCCGCTGAGCAGCATGCGCACCGCCGGGTCGCCCAGGGCCGCCGCCTTTTCCTCCACCTGGCGGCGCAGCCCCTCCGCCGGCGGCGCAGCCGCCTCCAGGGGGTTTTGACAGCTGACGCCCTCCTCCCGCAGTTCCTCCAGCGCCTCCTGGATCAATTGGGGGCGCTTTTTCAATACCGACCGGTATTTGTTCTGATAGCGCAGCATGCGGGTGTGGTCGCCGCCGGACAGGGCCATCACCGCGGCGCGCACCGACTGGCCCCGGGCGCGGGCCCGCAGCACATCCCGCACCAGGGCGCGCACCTCCTCCTCGGTAAAGGTTTCAAAGGGAGCGGCCCGGCGCAGGGCGCTGCCATCCCGGCCCCGCAGCTGCATATAATAATAGTTGCGCACGCTGTTGGGCTTGCGGCCCAGGGTCTCCCCCATCTGCTCAAACACCGTGCGCAGGGGCTGGCCGCTTTCGTTGGCGCGCTGGATGCCGTGCCACAGCTGATCGATTTCATCCTCCCGCCAGCCTCCATGGGCGGCGTGGGCCGTGATCTGTTCCATAATGATCCCTCCGTTTTCTGGCTGTTCTTACTCCACATAGTATGCACACGCCCTTGGCGGGATATGCGCGGCCGCGGACGCTGTAAAAACTTTTTTGTTAAAAATTTGTGAACGCATGCAACAAAGCGGTAATGTATTTCGTCTATATAGGTGAGGTGATGTTACCATTCAGCTGCCGCTGAATGGTCGCAAGAAGATCATGCAAGCACGATCTTCTTGCGGTTTCGGTTTTTCCTCTCGCCTTTCGCTACGCGCCAGGCTCCCGGGCGGAAAAACCGCAAGGAATGAAAATTCCCTCTCGGCCGGGCAAGCGGGCCTTCGGGAATTTTGTCCGGGGCCTTCCGGCCCGCCCTCGCTAAAAATGATCCACTGGATCATTTTTCGGGCGCTGCGGGCCCTTGGCGACGTACACGCCGTCGCCTGTGGATTTCAGTCAAGGGGCAAGCCCCTTGACAATTCCCCTTTCAGACCGCCGCATGAGCATATAATAACGAGGTGATAAAAATGCAGTACACGCTGAGCTACGATCTTTCCCACGGCATCAAAATGGATCCGGCGCTGTGCCTGGTGCATCTTTTCGGGCATGACTACCGGCTGACTCAGCAGGAATACCTGCTGTTTGACCAGCTGCTGAAAAGCGCAAAATCAGCCTGCGGCAAGGGCGCGCCGGTGTGTGCCGTCAGCCGGGGCGAGCTGCTGCGCGGGGCGTGGGGCAGCGCCTCCGACTATGAGACCCGCACGGTGGATGTGCATGTGCAGCGCCTGCGGGCCAAGCTGGGCACCGATGTGATCACCACGGTTTACCGCAAGGGCTATTGCATCAACCCGGCGGCGCTGGGACGGTTTGCCCTGCGCTAACGCGGTCTTTTTTCTCCATTTTCGCGGCGGTTTTTTTAACCGCCGCCGTTTTTTTGCATTTTTGCCGCGCATATGGTATACTGAAGCTCACAGAATAGAATTGAAAGGGGGCGTGCGCATGCAAAGCAATACCTATCAGCTGCTTTCGCTGGGTGCGCGCGTCCTTTTTTTGCTGCTGGCGCTGCTGATCGTGCTGCACGCCGGGCTGAACCTGCTGCAGCAGCACATTGCCCGCAAGCGGCTGCTGAAAAAGCTGCCGGATGCCGGCATGGTGGGCGAAATGCGGGATATGGACAGCGGCAAAAGCTATCCCCTGGCCCGGGAAGGCGTGCTGGGAGGCAGCCGGGGCTGCGATATCCGGCTGAAAGGGCTGCGCCGCCGCCAGGTGAACTTTGTCTATGTGGACGGTAAGGGCATACTGCTGACCCCCTGCCACCGGCGGTCGAACACCCTGCTGGACGGGGAAATGCTGCGCCGGGGCGCCTATGCCCTGCACGGGGCCATCCTGCGGGTGGGGGGCTATACCCTGCGCATCCGGCTGTTCAGCGGGCTGAACGTGCCCCAGCCCGCCCAGTTCCAGCATTCGCAGCCCGTATATGAGGATGAGCTGTACGCCCCGGACGTGACGCTGGCGGGGCACGGCTTCTACGTCAACCCGCCCATGGGGCAGCAGCCGGAGGATTGGTATCCCTGGGAGGAGGACGGGCAGAGTGAGCCCGCCCCGGCCTTCAGCTATGCGCCGGCGGAGGAAACAGATTTGCCCCCGCAGGCGGCCTGGCCCCCGGCGGATGCGCCCTATGCGCCGGGCTGGGAAGAAACGCAGGCCTTCCCGGCGGAGGTTCCCCCTGAAATCCCCCGCGCCACCCCGGAGACCGAGGCTCCCCAGCCCTTCGCCGAGAGCGCTGCCGCCCCGGAGGACGCGCCCATCGTGCCGCCCCAGCGGCACCGCCGGGCAGACAGGAGGCGAGAGAGATGAACATCGCCCTAAAAGCCCAAAAAAGAAAGCGGCATGACCTCCAGCGCCTGCTGACAGGGACTGTGATGCTGTTGATTTTCGCGGGGTTCGCCCTGCTTTTCGCCCGCAAGCCCAGCCCGCAGACCGCGCTGATGGCCCTTGCCGTGCCCTGCGCCGCCGGCGCGGTGACGGCCATCCTGCCCCGCCTGTTCCCCATGGACAGGCTGCTGCTGAACCTGATCAACTTTCTGTGCGCCCTGGGCGTGCTGATGCAATACCGCTACAATCCCGGCCGGGGCGTGGCCCAGTGCTTCAACTACTGCGCCGGGCTGGTGGCCATGATCGCCTGCGCCCTGGCGGTACGCCACATCAAAAACTGGCGGCTGCTGACCCTGCCCATCATGGCGGGGTGCTGCGGCATGATGGCGCTGCCCTTCGTATTCCGCGCCGCCAACCGCAACCTGGGCGCCACCGCCTGGGTGGCCTTCGGCAGCTTTCGCATGCAGCCCAGCGAAATCGTGAAGATCGCCTTTCTGCTGGTGATGGCTCACCTGCTCTCCCGACGCAAGGTGGTGCTGGCTCTGGGCTTTACCGGGGCGATGCTGGGCTTTCTGGTGCTGCAGCGCGACCTGGGCACGGCGGCCATATACGGCGGCACGGCCATGGTGCTTTTATACGCCGCCACCAGCAGCGTGCTGCTGATCCTGGGCATCCTGGGCGCGGGCGTAGGCGCGGTAGCGGTGCTGTACGCGCTGTTTAAAAACACCTACTTCCTCACCGTGCAAAACCGCATCAGCAACTGGCTGGATCCCTTCGCCACCTACGATCAGCTGGGCGGCGGATACCAGATCGTGCAGGGGCTGATTGCCATGGCCAACGGCGGCTGGTGGGGCACCGGCCTGGGGCTGGGCAACGCCAGCGTGATCCCAGAATATCAGAACGACTTCATTTTCGCCACCATAATGAACGAATTCGGCTTCATATTCGCCTGCGCGGTGCTGCTGGTTTATGTGCTGATCGTGCTGCGCGCGGCGGACATCGCCCTGCGCTCCACCTCCGCCTTCCACGCCCTGCTGGCCATCGGCAGCGCCGCCCTGCTGGCAGTGCAGACCTTCATCATTCTCGGCGGCATCACCAAATTCATTCCCATGACGGGCGTGACCGTGCCCTTTTTGAGCTACGGCGGCACGTCGCTGGTATCCTGCATGGGCATCATGGGGCTGATCCAAGGCGTAGCCTCCCGCAATGAGCGCATCCTGCATGAAGACCAACGGCTGGCCGAGGGCGAGGGAGGCGCGGACGCATGAAGCAGCTGAGAAAAGCCATTCGCGTCTGCGCTCTGATCCTGGCGGTGATGATGCTGCTGCCCATGGGCTACGGGGCTTACAGCCTGATCCGCTACGGCACCCGCTGGCGCACCTCGGAATACAACACCTATCTGACCAGCATGAAAAGCGGCGTGGCCGCTGGCAGCATATACGACCGCAACGGCGTGCTGCTGGCCTTCACGGAGGTCACCGCCGCCGAGGACGGCGCCCTGTCCGCCAAGCGCGTATACGCCGAAAACGCCAATGTGCGCAAGGCCGTGGCCCACGCCGTGGGCAATACCCGGGGCACGGTGAAAAACGCCGTGGAAAGCTTCATGGCGGAATATCTGTACGGCGCGAACATGGGCTATCTGGAGCGGCTGAGCCAGAGCCGCGGCGGCATGCTGCGGGGCGACGACGTGACGCTGACGCTGGACAGCGGCCTGTCCGCCTACATCGCCTCGGTTTTCCCCGCTGACAAAACCGGCGCGGCGGTGGTGATGAATTACAGGACCGGCGAGCTGTACGCCCTGCTCTCCTTTCCCAGCTTTGACCCTGCCGCCTCCGGCGCGGTAACGGTTTCCCAGGCGCTGAACCGGGCAACCCGGTGGCTCAGCGCCCCGGGCAGCACCTTCAAGATCGTGACCCTGTCTGCCGCCCTGCAAAGCATCCAGGGGGCGGAGGAGCGCACCTTCACCTGTACCGGCGGCGTCAGCTTCGGAGAGCACCAGCGCACCGTGACCGATTACGGCAGCGCCGTGCACGGCAGCTTGACGCTGAAGCGGGCCTTCACCCAAAGCTGCAACAGCACCTTCGCCATCCTGGCCAGTGAAATGGGCGATAAGGCCCTGCGCCGCACTGCGGCGGATTTCGGCATTGGGGATGACTTCACCTTCCGGGATCTGGTGGTGGAAAATTCCGCCTTTGCCAACAGCGACAGCCCCCTGCTGGGGGCCGACCTGGCCTGGACAGGCGCGGGGCAGAACGAGCTGTCCCTGACCCCGCTGCACATGTGCATGATCGCCGCCGCCGTCGCCAATGACGGCGTGATGATGGAGCCCCGGCTGCTGCTGCGGGCGGTGGGCGCATCGGGCGCAGAGCGGGCGGCTTTCGAGCCCTTGGTGTACCGTACCGCCCTGAGCGCGGCGGACGCCGCCACCGTGCGGGAATACATGCGCGAGGTGGTAAAGAGCGGCACCGGGCGCAGCGCCGCCGTGGAGGGGCTGACCGTCTGCGCCAAGACCGGCACGGCGGAGATTGACACTCAGCAAAAGGACAACGCCTGGTTCGTGGGCTTTATCGACGACGAAGCCCTGCCCTTCGCCCTGTGCGTGGTGGTGCAGAACAGCGGCACCGGCGGCAGCGTGGCCGCGCCCATTGCCCAGAAAATCTTCCGCTACATCGGCGGGAAATGAGCGCAGTACAAAATTCATACAGCAAAATGCAGCGCAAAAACAGCGCTGCATCTTGTTTTTTGCCAGAGATTGTATACAATAAGCATTGTTTCCATTCGTTGATAAAAAGGAGGATTTTCCCATGAACGCTTATGTGCAGCGCGTATATGACGGCCTGTGTGCCCGCAACGCCCATGAAAAGGAATTCCTGCAGGCGGCGGAAGAGATGCTGGCCAGCCTGAGCCCCGTGTTTGACAAGCACCCCGAGTATGAAAAGGCGGGGCTGCTGGAGCGGTTTGTGGAGCCCGACCGGGTGATCATGTTCCGGGTGCCCTGGGTGGACGACAAGGGCCAGGTGCAGGTGAACCGCGGCTACCGCGTGCAGTTTAACAGCGCCATCGGCCCCTACAAGGGCGGCCTGCGCCTGCACCCCAGCGTGAACCTCTCCATCATCAAGTTCCTGGGCATGGAGCAGGTGCTGAAAAACAGCCTGACCGGTCTGCCCATCGGCGGCGGCAAAGGCGGCAGCGACTTTGACCCCAAGGGCAAGAGCGATAACGAGGTGATGCGCTTCTGCCAGAGCTTCATGACGGAGCTGTACAAGTACATCGGCAAGGATGAGGACGTACCCGCCGGCGATATCGGCGTAGGGGCGCGGGAGATCGGCTATCTGTACGGCCAGTACAAGCGCATCACCGGCCTGTACGAGGGCGTGCTCACCGGCAAGGGGCTGACCTACGGCGGCTCCCTGGCCCGCAAGGAGGCCACGGGCTACGGCCTGTGCTATTTCACCCGCGCCATGCTGAAAAAAGCGGACAAGAGCTTCGCCGGCCAGCGGGTGGTCATCTCCGGCAGCGGCAACGTGGCCATCTACGCCTGCGAAAAGGCCACCGAGCTGGGCGCGAAAGTCGTCGCCATGAGCGACAGCAACGGCTATGTGGTGGATGAAAAGGGCATCGACCTGGCAGTGGTCAAGCAGATCAAAGAGGTGGAGCGCGGCCGCATCAAGGAATACGCCGCCCGCGTGCCCAGCGCGGTGTATACCGAAGGCTGCCGCGGCATCTGGACGGTGAAGTGCGGCATCGCCCTGCCCTGCGCCACCCAGAATGAGCTGGATATCGAAGGCGCGAAGGCGCTGATTGCAAACGGCGTAATCGCCGTGGCGGAGGGCGCCAACATGCCCACCACCCTGAACGCCACCAAGGCCCTGCAGGCCGCGGGCGTGCTCTTTGCTCCCGGCAAGGCCAGCAACGCGGGCGGCGTGGCCGTCAGCGCCCTGGAGATGAGCCAGAACAGCCTGCGCCTGTCCTGGACGTTTGAAGAGGTGGATCAGCGCCTGGTGGGCATTATGGAGAACATTTTCCTCTCCGCCGCCGCGGCCGCCGACGAATACGGCCAGAGCGGCAACTACGTGCTGGGCGCGAACATCGCGGGCTTCCTCAAGGTGGCCAACGCCATGATGGCGCAAGGCGCAGTGTAATGGTTTAATGAATACTGAAAGCTGAAAAATGAATAATGAATAATTTTATAGTGTTTTAGCTATTGTCAGTATAGTATTCGGTCTGAATATCCTGGATAAGATTGGCCGGAGCAGAGAGAGCTGCTCCGGTCAATTTTTCGTTGTGCTGACGATGGTATATGCTTTATCTTATGCACTGTATTAAATCCTGTTCATGCGTTATTTGTGCAAATCCCCCGGCGCATCTTGTGAAATGCCGCAAAAAATGATATGATATAGCATGGTGTAGTTTACGGCTGCACGCATCGACCCAACGAAAGAGAGAAACGGCATGAAAGCGGAACAATTGTGCGTACTAATCCCCTCCCTGGAGCCGGACGAGCGGCTGCCACGCTACGCGGAATCGCTGGTGGCGGCGGGGTTTGGCCTGGTGCTGGTGGTGAACGACGGCTCCGGGCCGGAATACGACGGCATTTTTGAGCGCATCGCGGGGATGGAGCGCTGCCATGTGCTGCGCCACGCGGTGAACCAGGGCAAAGGCCAAGCGCTGCGCACCGGCATAGAATACATCCGGGATCACACAGGCTTGGCCGGGGTGATCACCGCCGACGCGGACGGCCAGCACACCGCCCCCGACACATTGAAGCTGGCGGAGCGGCTGACGGCGGACAAAAAGGAGCTGCTGCTGGGCAGCCGGGATTTTTCCCGGAACAACACAAACATCCCCGCCCGCAGCCGCTTTGGCAACCGCATGACCAGCGGGGTGTTCGCCCTGCTGTACGGCCATTGGCTGCCCGACACCCAGACGGGCCTGCGGGCGGTGAACCGGGGCTGCTTTGACGATCTGCTGGCCATCGCCGGAAACCGCTTTGAGTATGAAATGAACATGCTTATCCACTGCGCCATGAACAAGATCGCCTTTGTGATCATCCCCATCGAAACCATCTATCTGGAAGAGAACAAAAGCTCTCACTTCCACCCGCTCAAGGACAGCTGGCGCATTTACAAGCTGCTGCTGGGCAGCTTTTTCCGCTACGGCGCGGCCAGCATCATCTCCTTCCTGGTGGATTATGCGGTGCTGAGCCTGCTGATGTTCTGGGTGTTCCGGGACAGCGCCAACGCCTACACGGTCATTCTGGGCATCCCCTTCATGTTCCGGGCGCTGGTGGCCGCGCCCATCGCCCGGCTGTGCTCCTCGCCCATCAATTTTTGGCTGAATAAGAATTTTGCCTTCCAGGTGCAGGAGAGCCGGGGCGCGGTGAAGCGCTATATCATCCTGGCGGCGGCCTGCCTGGTCATCACCACGCTGCTGTTTGCCTTCCTGGATCGGTTCGTGCACGCCAACGCCCTGCACATCCTGCTGAAGGTCGTCATCGACGTGGGGATGTATTTCGTCAACTACCGCATTCAGCGCAACTGGGTATTCAAAACCACGGGAACGGAGAAATAACATGGCAAACGACAGGCTTTCGCGCATCCGCAATTTCTGCATCATCGCCCACATCGACCACGGCAAATCCACCCTGGCAGACCGCATTCTGGAGCTGACCGGCGTGTTTGAAAAGCGCGAGATGGTGGAGCAGATTCTGGACAGCATGGAGCTGGAGCGGGAGCGGGGCATCACCATCAAGAGCAAGGCCGTGCGCATGAGCTACAAGGCCAAGGACGGGCAGACCTACGAGCTGAACCTGATCGACACCCCCGGCCACGTGGACTTTACCTATGAGGTGAGCCGCGCCCTGGCCGCCTGTGAAGGCGCGCTGCTGGTGGTGGACGCCACCCAGGGCATCGAGGCCCAGACGCTGGCCAACGTGTATATGGCCCTGGAACACGACCTGGAAACCATTCCCGTGATCAACAAGATCGATCTGCCCAGCGCCCAGCCCGAGGAGGTGCGCAAGGAGATCGAGGAGGTTATCGGGCTGGACGCCAGCTTCGCCCCCCTGACCAGCGCCAAGCAGGGCATCGGCATCGAGGACGTATTGGAGGCGGTGGTGAACCACATGCCCCCGCCGGAGGGGGATGAAACAAAGCCCCTGAAGGCCCTGGTGTTCGACGCGAAATACGATAACTACCGCGGCGCCATCTGCTATGTGCGGGTGATGGAAGGCCGGGTGTACCCCGGCATGCGCATGCGCATGATGCAGACCGGGGCGGAATTTGACGTGGTGGAAACCGGCTATCTGACCCCCGGCCCCAACCCGGCCAAGGAGCTGCTGGCGGGCGAGGTGGGCTACATCGCCGCAAGCATCAAGGATCTGCGGGACACCCGGGTGGGAGACACGGTGACCGACGCCGCCCGCCCCGCGGAGGAGGCCCTGCCCGGCTACCGGGAGGTGACCCCCATGGTGTACTGCGGCATTTATCCCGCCGACGGCGCGGATTACGAGAATTTGAAGGACGCCCTGGAAAAGCTGCGCATGAACGACGCGGCCCTTTCCTATGAGCCGGAAACCAGCGTGGCGCTGGGCTACGGCTTCCGCTGCGGCTTTCTGGGCCTTTTGCACATGGAGATCATTCAGATGCGCCTGGAGCGGGAATTCGACCTGGATCTGGTCACCACCGTGCCCAGCGTGATCTACGAGGTGATCAAGACCAACGGCGAAACCGTGATGATCGACAACCCCACCAGCCTGCCGCCCGTCGCGGAGATCGCCGAAATGCGCGAGCCCTTCGTGCTGGTGACCATCTACACCCCCCAGGATTACGTGGGCACGCTGATGGATCTGTGCCAGGACAAGCGCGGCGTTTTCAAGGATATGCAGTACGAAGGCGGCCGCGTGAAGCTGACCTACGATGTGCCGCTGAACGAGGTCATCTTCGATTTCTTTGACGCCCTCAAGAGCCGCAGCCGGGGCTATGCCAGCATGGATTACGAGCTGAAGGGCTACGTGACCAGCGACCTGGTGAAGCTGGATTTCCTGCTGAACGGCGACATCTGCGACGCCTTTACCATGATCGTGCACCGCGACCGGGCCTACGCCCGGGGCCGCAGCATCGCCGAAAAGCTGGTGGAGGTCATCCCGCGGCAGCAGTTCGACATTCCCATCCAGGCGGCCATCGGCGGCAAGGTCATCGCCCGTGAAACCGTCAAGGCCGTGCGCAAAGACGTGCTGGCAAAATGCTACGGCGGCGACATCACCCGCAAAAAGAAGCTGCTGGAAAAGCAGAAGGAAGGCAAAAAGAAGATGCGCCAGTTCGGCACCGTGGAGGTGCCCAGCGAAGCCTTTATGAAAGTACTGAAAATGAACGACGACTGATTGGGAGAAAAAAGCATGAATAATCTTGATAAAAAATCAGCGGCCCGAACCACCGTTAAAACGGGCATCACCTTCGGCAGCGCCCTGGCCATGGTCATCAGCTACACCGCCTGGCATTCCGTGGGCTGGGCCATTTTCCACGGGCTGCTCAGCTGGGTGTACGTGATCTACTACGTGATCCGATATTGAGCATGGAAGAAAAATATTCCGAAAAATTTGAATGGATGGAAAACCGCGTGCAGGAGCTCAGCGAGGCGGTGGGGCAGCCGGAGATCATCGCGGATGTGCCCCGCTGGCAGCGGCTGAGCCGGGAGCTGGCCCAGCTGGAGCCCGCGGTGAACGCCTGGCGGGATTATCAGCGGCTGTGCGCCCACCTGGCGGAAGCCCGGGAGCTGGCGGATGACCCGGACATGGGCGAAATCGCCAAAGAGGAAGCCCGGGAGCTGGCGGAGCAGGAAAGGGCGCAGGCGGAACGGCTCAAGCTGTATCTGATCCCCCCCGACCCGGACGACCAGCGCAACGTGATATTGGAGGTGCGCGCCGGGGCGGGCGGCGACGAGGCCAGCCTGTTCGCGGCGCTGCTGCTGCGCATGTATATGCGTTACGCGGAGCGCCGGGGCTGGCGCGCCTCCGTGACCAGCATCAGCGATACCGAGCTGGGCGGCGTGAAGGAGGCCGTGGTCACCATCGCAGGCCGGGGGGCTTTCAGCCGGCTCAAGTTTGAAAGCGGCGTGCACCGCATCCAGCGGGTACCCGTCACCGAGGCGGGAGGCCGCATCCACACCAGCACCGCCACCGTGGCCGTGCTGCCCGAGGCTGAGACCGTGGAGGTGGAGATCCGGCAGGAGGACATTCGCATCGACACCTACCGGGCCAGCGGCCACGGCGGCCAGTACATCAACCGCACGGACAGCGCCGTGCGCATCACCCACCTGCCCACCGGCACCGTGGTCACCTGTCAGGATGAAAAAAGCCAGCTGAAAAACAAGGAAAAGGCCATGAAGGTGCTGGCGACCCGCCTGTACGACCTGTACCGCAGCCAGGCGGACAGCGCCTACGCCGCCAACCGCCGGGCCCAGGTGGGCACCGGGGAGCGCAACGAGCGCATCCGCACCTATAATTTTCCCCAAGGGCGGGTAACCGACCATCGGGTGGGCCTGACGCTGTATAAGATCGACGCCATCGTGGACGGCGACCTGGACGAGATCATCGACGCCCTGACCGTGGAGGAGCAGGCGGAAAAGCTGAAGGCGCTGGTATGAGGATAGACATCGTTACCGAAGCAAACCTGCCCTTGGCCGCGCAGGTTCACGCCGCCTCCTGGCAGGCATCGCACCGTTCCTTCTGCCGGGCGGATTTCGTGCAGGCGCATACGCCGGAGCGGCAAGCGCGGTATCTGCTGGATAAAATCCGGCAGGGCGCGCGGGTCTGGCTGCTTACGGACGGCAGGCCCGTCGGCGTTGTTTCCGTGACCCTAAGCCTGATCGAAGATTTGTATGTGCTGCCGGAATGCCAAAGCCGCGGCTATGGCACGCGGCTGCTTCGCTTCGCCATGGAACAATGCGCGGAAACGCCCACGCTGTGGATTCTGAGCAATAACAGCGGGGCGCGCCGCCTGTATGAAAGGCTGGGCTTCCGCCCCACGGGAAGGCTGCATTCTTTGTCCGAAACGCTGAATGAAATCGAATTTGCCTTAACGGCAGGAGAAAACGCATGATCGTCATCGTAGCGGAAAAGCCCAGCGTGGGCCGGGACATCGCCCGGGTGCTGGGCTGCAGGCAGAGCGGCGAGGGCTGCATCGCCGGGGAAAAATACACCGTCACCTGGGCGGTGGGCCATCTGGTGACCCTGAGCGAGCCGGACGAAATCGACGAAAAATACAAGAAATGGCGGACAGAGGATCTGCCGATTCTGCCCGACGTGATCCCCACCAAGGTCATCAGCAAGACAAAAAAACAGTTCGGCGTGATCAAAAAGCTGATCAACGCCCCCGATACCGAGCGGGTGATCTGCGCCACCGACGCGGGGCGCGAGGGCGAGCTGATCTTCCATTATATTTACGATCAGGCCAAGTGCAAAAAGCCCGTCGACCGGCTGTGGATCTCCTCCATGACCGACGAGGCCATCCGGGAGGGCTTTGAGCAAATCAAGCCCGACAGCGAATACGAGGGTCTGCACAAAAGCGCCGTGTGCCGCAGCGAGGCGGATTGGCTGGTGGGCATGAACGCCAGCCGGGCCTTCACCCTGCGGTATAACGCCCTGCTGTCCATCGGGCGGGTGCAGACGCCCACGCTGAATATCCTGGTGAAGCGGCGGAAGGAGATCGAGGATTTCAAGCCCGTGCAGTACTTCACCGTGACGGCGGATTTCGGGGATTACACCGGCCAATGGTTTGACGAAAAGGCCCCCGAGGAAAAAACGGCCAACCGCATCCCCACCCGGGAGCGGGCGGAAGAGCTGGCCGTCCAGGTAAAGGGCAAGCCCGCCCGGGTACGCAGCGCCGCCAGCGAGGAAAAACGGGAGCTGCCGCCCCAGCTGTACGACCTGACCAGCCTGCAGCGGGACGCCAACCGCACCCTGGGCTTCACCGCCGACAAAACGCTGAAAATCGCCCAGGCGCTGTATGAAAAGTGGAAGCTGCTCACCTACCCCCGCACCGACAGCCGCTATTTGCCCATGGACATGATCCCCAAGCTGTACCAAACGCTGAAGGCCCTTCCGGAGCCCTATCGGGGCCTGACGGCGGGCATGGAGCGCAAGGAGGATGGCAAGCTGTACATCAGCAAGCGCATCTTTGACAACAGCAAGGTGAGCGATCACCACGCCCTGCTGCCCACGCCCAAGACGGCGGACCTTAACAAGCTGCCGCCGGACGAGCGCAATCTGTATGACATGGTAGCCCGCCGCATGCTGGCGGCCTTTTACCCCGCCCACGTATACGACGCCTTAAAGGTGATCACCGACTGCGAAGGCGAGGCCTTCCGCAGCACGGGCCGGGCGGTGAAGATGCTGGGCTGGAAGGCGCTGTATCAGCAGGCCGAGCAGCCCGAAAAAAAGCCCCGCGGCCGGAAAAAGAACGCCGACGAGGAGGAGGGCGCCGCCGCGCTGCCGCCCCTGAACGCCGGGGACGAACGCACCGTCAAAAAGGCGGAGGCCCAGGAGAGCGCCACCAAGCCCCCCGCCCCCCATACCGACGCCAGCCTGCTGGCGGCCATGGAGCACGCGGGGCGGGAGATCGAGGACGAGGCCCTGCGGGAGAGCATGAAGGGCGCGGGCCTGGGCACCCCCGCCACCCGGGCGGCCATCATCGAGCGGCTGCTGCAGGTGGGCTACGCCCAGCGCCGGGGCCGCACCATCAGCGCCACGGACAAGGGCGTGCAGCTGATTGCCGTGGCCCCGGAGGAGATCGCCTCCCCCGAAATGACCGGGAAATGGGAGCTGGCCCTGGACGAGATTGCCAAAAACCAGCGGGATACCGACCGCTTCATGCAGGGCATCCGCCGCATGAGCGCCTTTCTGGTGGAATACGCCAAAAACAGCGCGCCGAAGGTGGATTTTCCCGAGGAGATGAAGCGCGGGAGCAAGGGAAGCACCCGCAAGGCCGCGTCAAAGCCCGTTGAAGGGGCCGTTTGCCCCCTGTGCGGCAAGCCCGTGCAGGAAAACGCCAAGGCCTTCGGCTGCTCCGGCTGGAAGGAGGGCTGCCACTTTACCCTGTGGAAGGACGGCCTGACCCGCGCCGGCGGCCCGGCGCTGAATGCCAAAATCGTGCAGCTGCTGCTGCAAAACGGCCAGGTGAAGGGCAGCACCGGCACGCTGGCAATGAAGGACGGCTTTTTGACCTTCACCCGCAATGGCGAAGAGGCTCCCGCCGCCCGGGTCGGCATTGTATACGAGAAGAAATAACGGGGAACGAACGAGGCGTTCTCTCTTTGAAATCAAAGAGAGAACCTGAGAAACCGCGATAAGAATAAGAACACGGCTGACTGAGTGAAAAACGGGAATGGCTTCAAGCCTGCCTGTTTTGAGGCTCAGTCAGCCGCTTTTTATACTGATACCTGATTAGAATGCTGCACAAGAAACAGAAATTTGACGGGAAGGGATACGACGGGGGTGTTCCTTTTCGATGCCCGAAAAGGAACCGAAAAGGGCTGCGTTTGTGACCGTAAAAGCTGCAATCGCAGCGAGAAACAAGGCCGCCGTCC
>Ga0079305_1002571_pt1 | contig 15199 bp, 14 predicted proteins | sample LMS_cellobiose_e_FD_79183 | JGI IMG/M metagenome (GOLD analysis project Ga0079305, IMG submission 79183) | Rumen-fistulated moose microbial communities from Alaska, USA - LMS_cellobiose_enrichment | ecosystem: Host-associated > Mammals > Digestive system > Stomach > Rumen fluid ... | reverse complement strand
TAAACTCAAAGATCAAAACCTTTAGATCCCAACTACGAGGTGTAAGCGACTATACCTTCTTCATGTATAGAATCTATAAGATCTTTGGATAACTTAAACACGGAACTTTGCAGGTGAGCCCAAATTATATCACAAAAACAGCACAAATCACAATCGTTGTAACGAACACCAAATCAGTCGTTTAGATTTGGTGTTTTCTTTTTTTATTTTCCCCATCTTGCGGCCAGTTTTAAAACGCCCGCATGGCCGGCCATGCTTTTACTAACTTTTAAAGTAGAAGCAGCCTATGCAACTTTCTGAAAACGCCAGATTGTCTGACATGACAATCGGTGAATTCCGAGCTCTCCTCCGTGAGGAACTCGGACGCTTCATGACCCCGGCTCCCGAAGCCGGATGTACTACTCAATCCCACGGCCGCCTCGTGTACGGCCTCGACGGAATCAGAGGACTGTTCCACTGCTCCCACAAGCAGGCGCAGTATTACAAGGACCATGTCATCCAGGAGGCTGTATCCCAGAACGGTCGTAAAATCGTCGTTGACGCCGACCGTGCGCTGCAACTCTTTAATGAACGGAGGGCCAAGTAATGAAGCATTACACAACCCCCAAGCCCGTCCAGCAATGGAAGGCACAACGAAGAGACAGCGCTCACCGTTGGACAGTGTCCAGGGGCAGACTTTCCACCCCGTATCGGAAAGGTAACCAGAACATCAGGAGGACAGCGTATGGCAAGCGATAAGAAGAAAGGCAAGTCCAATCCGCTCGAAGCCCTCAAGGAGGACGGAAGGCGGGTGAAACGCAAAGGAAGGAAGATTGGTATCATGGAGGTAAAACCCGGGAACCAATGGATTAAGGACAGCAAGGAGATGCCAGATCCCAAACTCTACTTCCACGACCTCATCGTAGAAGGAGAGAACACGGTGGTCTTTGCATCCTCCAACGTCGGCAAATCCATCTTCTGCACCCAGATGGCCGAGTCCATTGCACGAGAGACCAAAGTCCTGTACATTGACTGTGAGTTATCGGCGAAGCAGTTCCAGATGCGGTACACCAACAGCGAGACCGGCTCCGTCCACCTCTTCCCGGAGAACTTCCTCCGGGCCGAGATAGACCCCGAACTCATCGTTGGCACCAACCTGGAAGAGGCCATTCTCCAGAGTATCCAGCAGGCCGCGAACGACGGTATTACCCACTTCTTCGTGGATAACATCACGTTCCTCTGCAACGACTCCGAGAAAGGCCAGACTGCCGGAGAGTTTATGATGAAACTCATAAAACTCAAGCGCAAGTACCATCTGACCCTGGTGATAATTGCCCACACGCCTAAGCGCGACCGTAGGCAACCCATCACCCAGAACGACCTTGCCGGCAGCGCCAAGCTGATCAACTTCTTCGATGCGGGTATTGCCATCGGCGTATCCGCCAAGGATGAAGGCCTGCGCTATGTGATTCAGGTCAAGGTCCGTACCGGTAGTTATGTCCTGCCATCTTCCCACGTCGCCCTCTACAGGCTGCAGCACGTAGACAACTACACGCAGTTCGTATTTGAAGGCTACGGTGACGAGAAGGACCATCTTCGCGAGAAGAACGCCGCCACCGACATGGAGGACATGCAGGAAATCGTTAACCTCAAGGCAAAGGGAATGTCCGTGCGCCAGATCGTTGAGGAAACCGGCTTCAAGCAGACTACGGTATTCCGTAAGTTGAAAAAAGCCGAAAAAATGGGCATCCAGCCCACAGTTTCTCCGGATGACGCTGCCATTGACCCTGCGTTCCGTTCCGCATCAGAAGGGAACACGGAGGAACAGGGTGGAACACCAGCCCGCCTGCCATTCAAAGATGACGATTGACGATGGACTACCGATACCAACTTGCCAGATACACTGGCACTTCATCCCGGCTGGTCTGTCCGAACTGCGGCAAACGAGAACTCGTGCCCTATGTTGACACGGAGACCGGAGAAATCCTTCACGAGACTTGCGGAAGGTGCAATCGCGAAAGTCATTGCGGCTACCACCTGACGCCAAGTCAGTACTTCCAGCAGAACCCTGGGGCTCGTCCCCAGGTCGATGCCTGGAGGCAGCCTCCACAGTGGTTGAACAAACGGAAGTCCGCTATCCTCACGGTTCCACAGCCTCTGCCTTCTGGTCCCATCAGCGAACTCCCCAAGGAAATCGTTGAAAAAACCATATCGTTCACACGCGAGAGCAACCTGGTGAAATACTTGAACACGCTCTTTGACCCGCTTATCGTGGAAGGAGCAGTATCAGACTATCAACTTGGGGTTACACGTAACGGCGAAACGATATTCTACCAGATTGACGGCAAAGGCCGATACCGTGGCGGCAAAATCATCCAGTATAATCCAGCCACCGGACATAGGATTAAAGGGACCGACCTTCCTGTCCGCTGGGTGCATACCGAGTTTAAGCGACTGGGCTACATCCCTCAGGACTGGACAATCGACCAATGCCTGTTCGGCGAGCACCTTCTGGATAGATACCCTGACAAGATTGTCTGTGTCACGGAGGCGGAGAAGACGGCCGTCATAGGCTCGATATTCTCTCCGGATTTCGTTTGGGTGGCAGTCGGCGGCAAATCCAACCTCGGAGACAAACTGAATGTCCTGACAGGACGCAAAATCCTTGTCTATCCGGACGTAGATGCCTTCGATGAATGGAGTGAGTGGTTTGCCCAGCGGCAGTACCTCGATGCAACAATCTCAACCTATCTGGAGGAGAATTGCACGGACGAGGACAGGGAAGCACAGGTGGACATTGCGGACCTGCTCATTCGCTGGAAGCAAGAACAGGAGGCTGCTGTTCCAACTGTTCCCACCGTGGAAGGAACGGAACACCCCGAGCTTTCCTTTCGCTCCGACAATCCGGTAGTCCGCGATGTGGCCAAGTATTTCTCACCCGAGGTTATGCCAGAAGTGGCGGCCCTCATAGAGGACCTGGACCTCGTTCCTATTTCAATTCAACGCATAGAACCTACTACAAATGAAGATTCTAATTGACAACGGCCATGGCCGAAATACTCCCGGAAAGCGCTCTCCAGATGGGCGCTTCCGCGAGTATGCCTACACACGCCTGATTGCACAAGCAGTCTGTGCCCATCTCAAATACCGTGGGTATGACGCAGAACCGCTCGTGCCAGAGGAAGACGATGTCAACTTGAAAAAGCGGGTTGCCCGCGTGAATGCACATTGCCGGGCGCTCGGCAGCCAGAACGTCTGCCTGGTCTCCATTCACGTCAACGCGGCAGGAAAGGGCGACCGCTGGTACGACGCCACCGGCTGGTGCTGCTACACCTCCCGGGGCCAGACTGCCGGGGATCTTCTTGCCGACTGCCTATATTTTGCTGCCGAGCAGCATCTGAAAGGCCATCGTATCCGCAAGGACTACACTGATGGCGATCCGGATTACGAATCGGACTTCTATATCCTCAGGCATACCGCTTGTGCGGCTGCGCTTTCCGAGAATGGATTTCAGGATTCGGTCCGGTCGCTTGAATACCTCGAATCGGATGAAGGAATACGTGCTATCGTAGCCCTTCACGTAGAAGGAATCACCAATTACATCAACAATTTAAAACCCCAACAACAATGACACGCATTTACAATTACGTCGTTGCGGTGACAAAGCGTTACCCCGACCAGAAGGTCCTGAAGTTCAACCAGCCCCAACTGTTGGCGCATGATGTCCGGTACGATATTGAGCATAATCAACTTTATGACTATACCGACGAGCAGATGCTGCGTCACATTGAGGCAAGCCTCCACGATGACGAGTTCCGTCAGGCTTTCAAGGCTTTCAAGCGCAACTACCGCTCCTGGCTCCGCCGGCATCCTGCTGAGTAGCCGAGATTAGTAGTACTCTTTTTCTGCGCCTCCGCCCTCAGGACGGGGGCGTTATTTTTATATTCTTTCGACAGGTTTAGTGACAGCATCTTGTCACTCGTGTCGATTTCTATACTCTAATACACTGTCTTATACAAAAAATCATTAAATTTGTATCGTTATCCATAGATAACGGACATATTAAGCGAAAGTGTTTTCTGCGTCCTTGCATGAAAATGTGGTAATTTTCAAAAGGAAGGGACTACGGAAAGCTTTACGCTCGTGCATTGGTATTATGCTGTCTAACCCGCTTCTTGGGTTTGACACTCCATATCAGGCCGAGTGTGAAGTGTCAGTAGTAGTTTATCTTCCTTGCGGCCCTACCACAGCCTTCATGCGGATAAATGAAATGAGGCTTCACACTTTTGTTATGTGGACCTCCTGGCAGTAGCCCCCAGGAATGGATATGGAAGCATGAAAATCCCCAACAGGATTGCAAATATAATCGAGGAACTCGAGGATCAGTATCTGGAGGAAGATAGATATAACCGTCCGTGGATTATCGGGTTCAGCGGCGGCAAGGACTCAACAGTGTTGCTTACTCTTACATGGATGGCTCTACAGAAAGCACGAGAAGAAGGCCATCCTCTCAACCGGCAAGTATATGTTGTCTGTAACGACACTATGGTTGAAAACCCAGTTATCGAGGAGTACGTAAGCAATGTCCTCAAGACGATACAGGATGCCGCTCGCGCTCAAGAAATGCCTGTTATTGTCAAGACCACCACGCCTGAGATTGAAGATACGTTCTGGTGCTTAGTTATCGGGAAAGGGTATCCTGTTCCGAATAATGCCTTTCGTTTCTGTACTGAACGAATGAAGATTAAGCCCACCTCAACATTTATCACAAGTCAGGTTGCCGCCGATGGCGAAGCTATTATCCTAATCGGCACCCGTCTTGATGAGAGCCAGAGGCGTGCTCAGTCTATTAAGAAACATGAGATAAAAGGCCATCGTCTCACAAAGCATCCACTGAATCCTAACACTTTCACCTATGCACCTATCAAGGAACTAATGCTGGAAGAAGTGTGGTGGATTATTAATGCTATTCCTTCCCCCTGGGGCTTTGACAATAAGATATTGTTCAAAATATACATGGATGCATCAGCAGATGACTATGAGTGTCCTACCGTTGTAACCGATGACTCTCACCGTTCCTGTGGCCAGAGCCGTTTTGGTTGTTGGATCTGTACTGTAGTTAAGGAAGACAAGTCAATGACTTCCTTGATTAAGAATGGTGTTGAATGGATGAAACCCCTGCTCGACTTTCGCAATCGGCTGGTAGAGAACAGAAACGTTTCGGAGCTACGCTGCTCAACACGTAGAAATGGGCAGCTCGCGGTTGATGAATCAGGTCACAATCAAGGCAACTACACGATGGAGTATCGTGTGCAATTACTGCGTGAATTGCTAACTATCCAAAAAGAGACACAGCAGTATCGTTCCAGCATAGACCTAATTACCAGCCAGGAACTTATTGCTATCCAAGTCATGTGGTACAGAGATGGCAATTTTACTACTACGGTGAATGACATCTACAATGAGGTCTATGGATATGATCTTCAAAATGATAATATTGGCCTCCAGGAACGCCTTATGCTTGAAAGGGCATGCAATAATCCGGAACACTACCAACTAATTCAAGAGTTGCTGGCTTTGCAAAAGAATAAAATATTACTCATGAAGAAACTCGGCCTTCAGAATGATTTGGAAAGCCGTTTAGATGCTTTTGTAAAGGAGGTTGAGGCATGAGAATTAAAAGCATTACATTGACTAATTATCGCCTTTATAATGGCGCAAATTCCGTCTTCTTCAACGAAAAAGATGGCCAAAACATATATTTAATATCTGGCGAGAATGGCTTTGGAAAAACAACTTTCTTGCACTCATTGCTTTGGTGCCTTTATGGACGTTTGATGACAGACATTGATGAGGTTGTTAGAAAGGAAATCGCAAATAAGGGAGGTTATAACGCTTTTCTAAAAAGCAACCTCAATATCATTTCTCGTCAGAATGTTGAGGGGCTACCACAGACTGTTCTGAGCAAGATTAAGAAGGTTGGATACTCTTTCGAAAACGAAAAGATAAAGACTGATTCGGTCTATTTTGTGTCTATAGATTTCACTGATGTATTTATCCCTTCTATTCCGTGTGATTCGTTAAGGATTACCAGAAGCTACGATTTCATACAAGACAAGGAGTCAGTTGAGATTTACATTGACGGCAAACTTAACGAATTGTCCAAGGAGATCGGAAGTGAGGTATTTATCAATGATTTTATTTTAAACAAGGACATTGCACGGTTCTTCTTCTTCGACTCTGAAAAGATTGTTGCTCTTGCGGAGACAAACACCCTGGAGGAGAAAAGAAAACTCAATTCGGCATACAATGAAGTTCTTGGGGTTAAGAAATATGAAGATTTAAAGAGAAACCTTGAGAATCTCCGCTTACGTTTCCGTAGAAAATCTGATGATATCGTTGGTCGTAATAAACTGATTGCTCTGATTGACCAGCAGGATGCTCTCAAGGACTCCATTAATCAAATGGAGGAGAATCTGCGCGAGCTCGATCAGCTCCTGACTTCTTTGAATGCTGAGAACGAAAGTCTTCAGGTTGAACTGCTGCGCGAGGGGAATAACATTACTATCGAGGAACTACGTCGACAGGAGGCGATAGTCAAGACAACTAAAGAGAAAGACGCAGATTATAAGGCAAAGCTTAAACTTTTCCTGGAGTATGCTCCATTTGCAATAGCAGGTGGGCTACTGGCCAAAACTAAAGAACAAGTGGAGCACGATTATCAAGCTTCACTGGCAAAGAACAATGTCTTGAACCAGAATGCGCTTCTCATGCAGATTTCTCGTGACCTCAACGAGGCCATTGACAAGTTCGAGGGAGGGAGTCTATGGGCTGCCCAGTTCAAACAGAGTATTGATGGTATTCTGTCTAAGTATGTCGGTGTCGAGTCTTCAGATGAACAATTACTCTCTCTCTCCGAATCGGAGTACAAGGAGTTTGTTGCTGTATACACCAATGTGACAACTACATACAAGGCCGAGTTTGCGCATCTTGCGGATGACTACAAGAAAAACAAGCAGATTCTTGAGCGCGCATCACGCAGGATAGCTAATATGCAAAGTAACGAGAGTGATTCTGTTATCAAGAATATACGAGCGAAGAAGAATGAAGTCGAAAAGCAGATAGCAGACGTTGACGCTCAAGTTCGGAAGCTGGTTGAAGATAAGGCCTTTGCCTCAAGAGATCTCGCATCAATCGCAAAACAAATAACAGAGCTGAGCAAGACCGTGAGCCTGGATGATAGCGATGTTAAGAAAGATGCGCTTGCTGAATCTTTAATTGCTGAGCTTGATTCCTTCCTCGCCGCATTAAAACAGGAAAAGAAGTCGTCCTTGGAAAGACGGATTAAAGCGGCCATGAATGCTCTGATGCATAAGGAGAACTTCATTGGTTCGGTAAGAGTTCATATATCTGACGAAGCGATGGATATCGACTTACTCTCACCATCTGGCGATATTATTAGGAAGGATTCTCTTTCAAAGGGAGAGCAGCAATTATATGCTACATCGCTTTTGAAAGCATTGGTGGATGAATCTGGTCTTTCTTTCCCCGTGTTTATAGATAGTCCTTTGCAAAAATTTGATAAGAGCCACTCAAATAAGATTATCACCGAGTTTTATCCGACAATTTCGAAGCAGGTGGTCCTTTTCCCTCTACTTCACAAGGAACTAACGGAGTCAGAATTGGAAATCATGAGGCCTCTTGTAAACGCAACGTATCTTATTAAAAACGACACGGTTCATTCGTTTATCGAGCAGGTTCCGATTGACTCATTAATGCAAGAATAACAGATGTTTACACAGATAAAAACAAGTTCCAAGAACCGAGAGAACGTGGTTGAACTAACGAGAAAGTTCAATCTCGGGGCCGAAAATGTTATTGCTCGTATTGCGTTGGCCTATTCTCTCCAATCTGGTGAAAAGTTTTCCCCGCTCGATATAAAAGATTCTGGCGGGAAGGAGTATAGTAGAAATGTGCTATTCGGCAGTTTCTATCCTGTTTACCTTTCTATGGTATGCACGCTATATCAGATTCCTGATACCGATAAAGATATTCCTCGCTACTTCAAACTGCATCTTGATGACGGTCTTGAGAGAATAGCAAAGGACGTGAAAGATAATCCCAATTTGGTGGGTTACGATTATTTGTTTGATAAGATAAACGACGGCTTAGCCGCCATTGGATGAGATAGTATATGTTGACGGATGTGAAGTTTAAACATAGCTATTCTTCCGGAATAGACGAGCCAAAAGAGTTCTTTACAGAGGCGCTTCTGGAAAGTTCTCAGTTTGACCTTGGTTTAGGTTTCTTTTCATCGAGTGCTATCCGTAGTTTAGCATATGGATTTGCCATATTCATTGCGAATGGTGGCAAAATGCGGGTGGTTATCAACCATATCCTTAGCGAAGAAGATAAACGTGCGATTGAGTTGGGGCAGCTTAAGGTTGATAGTTCCTTCGAGGCTCGGATATTAGCGGATATTGATAAACTGGCTGCTACCCTTTCTAAGGCAGATGAACAATTCTTTAAATGTTTGTCATATCTTATCTCATTGGACCGTATTGAGTTCGTTGCGACTGTATCTACCAAAGGAGGACTCGGGCACGACAAATACGGAGTGTTTACCGATTTTAATGGCAATAAGATAGCTTTCATCGGTTCTGCCAATTTCTCACAATCTGCCTTGGAACTCAATGGAGAAACAATAACGGTGTTCTCTTCAGTTGAAGACAGCAAACGTGTCCAGGAGTATCAGGCCTTGTTCGATGAATCTTGGTCACATGATACACCTCACCTGATTCATATACCACTCAAAAACGTTAAAACTCATATTGAAGGGAAATTCCCTAAAGAGACACTGGAAGCATTGATTCAGGCCGGAGTCGAACTGCGCGAACTAGACGTAAAGAATTTTACGACCGTTAAGACCCCGACGAAGCCATTACCTCAACGAATAATAGCCAAAATTGAGCAAAAAGAGAAGGAACCGAGATTTCCATTCCCAGAGGAACGTGCCATACAGAAGAAGGCTTACAAAGCATGGCTGGAGAATGACCGGAAAGGTATATTCGCAATGGCAACTGGCTCCGGTAAAACAGTGACGGCACTGAATTGTGTTTTAAAGCAATATCGCTCCAATGGCTATTATAAAGCCATAATCGCCGTACCTACTACCGCCCTTGCATTACAGTGGTTTAGCGAGGTAAAGAATTTTAACTTCCAAAGTGTCGTTTGTAGTCATACGGACAAAGATTGGAAGGAGTATCTTAGCCGTTATTCCACCAGGAGCTTGTTTGACCAAAAAAAGAATCTGATCTTTATTACAACATACGCCACTTTTAATCGTGGGCACGTACAAAGTTTCTTGAAGAATACTAAGGGAATCGATTCCTTCATTTATATTGCAGATGAAGCTCATAACCTTGGTTCGACCAGTTCGTTAAAGCATCTGCCCGAACAAATCAAGTTGAGAATAGGCTTGTCTGCAACACCGGAGCGGGTTTATGATGATATTGGTTCGACAAAAGTTTTTGACTTCTTCAATTCGTACCCTCCCAAGTATACATATCGCTTTACAATGAAGGATGCCATTGATGCTGGTATCCTGTGTCACTATGATTATTATCCCATCTTCGTTGAATTAACCTCAACGGAAATGGAAGAATATCAGAGCATAACTGCTCAGTTGAGGAAGTTTATTGATCCGGATACCGGCAAATACAAGCCCGAGGCCGAAAGGCTGCTATTGAAAAGGAAGCGCATTGTCCATAAAGCCGAGAATAAAAAAGTTGCCATTACAGAACTCTTGGCTGAGCTTAAAAAGAAGCGGAAGCTTGACTACACCTTTGTCTTTGTCCCTGAGGGCTACGAACCAGATTACTCAGTACAGGATTCTTATGCTATCGATGAGGAGGATATTCATATCATCGACGAATATGCACAGATGTTTAAAGACCAGGGATATACGTACCACAAGTACATCAGTGGCTTGGATGACGCCCCTGGCATCCTGCGAGCTTTCGCCGATGGCGACATTCAGATACTCCTTTCAATGAAGTGTCTGGATGAAGGTGTTGATATCCCTCGAGCGGAACATGCAATCTTCTGCTCCAGTACTGGCAATCCCCGGCAATTTGTTCAGCGCCGTGGACGAGTACTCCGCAAGAGTAAAGAGAAAGAGAAAGCGACGATATGGGACCTTATTGTTACCCCGCCTGGCTTCACCGGAGACAATGAGGCAGTGGAAAGAAATCTATTTACGGGTGAAGTAAAACGAGTGCTCAATTTTGCCGCTCTTGCAGATAATAAGGACCAAATTGTATACGGTACTTTGCGGAGCATATGTGAAGATATGTGCATAGATCATCACAGTCTACTTGAGGAAGAAGAAAAACAATATAACAAATAGCCCTATGTCCATCCAGGAAGAAATGTACAAGGCGATTGAGACCGAGATAGATAAAACGGTCGAAGCCGGCAAAGAAAAGGTTATTGTCAATAATGACAAGGCCAAAAAAGTCGCGCGTATGCTAACAGAATTATCAGTTAGTAAGTCTGATGCTGATTCGCTTGTAAACGATTATATCAGCCGAATCAAGAATATCTGTAAATCATAACAAGATAACCATATGATTATCAAAAGCATAACCATTGAGAATTTTCAGTCCTATTACGGCGAACAGACTATTCTGTTTTCCAAGGGACTAAACCTCGTGATAGGAAAGGGCGGTAAGGGAAAATCCAAACTCTTTAACGCTTTCTATTGGGTTTTGTTTGGCAAATTGTATATCACCGACGTGGGCTGGTGTGATACAGATGGACTACCACAGTCGTCCAAGGGCGCAATGAAGCGTCACGAGTTTATAAACATGAAGGCTCTATGTGACGCCACAGTTGATTCTATTGTCACCGCCGGCGTACGTCTTACTCTTGAAGATGACCGTGGGGATGAGTATATCATTGAGCGCTCGGTAGCAGCCCAGAGGAAAAAAGGCGACGACTGGAAGGACAGTTATTCCTGGGATGTGAAACCTAACATTCTAAAGGTTTCATTCGATTCTCCTACGGGCACACAAGTCAAGGTCACTTATCAGGCAGAAGACATTATTCGTAGACTGTTCCCTCAGGAGATTAGAAATTACATCTGGTTCCAGGGTGAATCTTTGGAAAGCCTTATTGATTTTAGAAAGAAGGAGACTTTGGAGGCTGCAGTTCAGCATATCTCTTACTTCCCTTATTACCAGAAGCTTTCAGAAATCATATCAAAGTCTAAGGCTAAAATAGAAAGGCTTGAAGATCGCGTTATTCGCGAAGCAAATAAGAATAATGCAGCGGCTGAAGCAATCCTGTCGAAAAAGCAGTATCTATATGACACTATTAAGTCAGAAGAACGAAAACTCCAGAAAAAGCAAGACGAGATTGACGCAGTTCAAGCTGCTATTTCCGATGAAGAAACAAAACTCCAAGGGTTGGCGACATATTCGGGATTGGTGGTGAAATTCAAAGATTGTGACCGTGCCATAAAGGAGTTGAATGATGTTATTTTCGCAGAGGATAAGTATCAGCGTACTCAATTGCCTTATCTCTGGATCTTGAATGGAAGTGAACCTCTCCTTAAGAAGGGGAAGCAGATAATCAGTAACTATACAACTGAAGAGTTTGCTGCTCCTGAAAGGAAATACATCGACAATCCAAGTCGTGCTAAGCTGGAAGAAATAATCAGAGACCATCAGTGCTTTGTTTGCGGTGCTCGTGTGGAAGAAGGAAATGAAAGGTATGAATGGATAATGCATCGCATGGAGGAGCAAGACGCTTTCTTCAAGGAAATGGAGGAATACAGGAATAATCGAGATGCGGCCACAAAATTCAGCATGCTGGTCGGACGTATTCAGGATTATCCCGATGAGATTATCAACGCATTGTCAATGGTCCAAGAGCAATTCCAGAAAAGCGAAGAGACCATTGAAGATAATATGGCTATCCGTAAGGGGAAACTGGACGAGAAGCGAGGATATGACGATGAAATCGCTGAAATCCGTCAACGATACGGTATTGACCCCGTAAAGCAAGCCGACTCGGCCTCTCTCATACGTTCAAATATGAGCACGTCCCGTACTCATCTCGACGAATTAAAACGCGAGTACAATAGGATTAACGAAGGTCTAAAAGGCTATCGTTCTGATTACGCAGAAACTAGCAAAAAAGCCGAAGATCTGGGCCTCGGGACGAAGGGTGTAGGACGGTTTGAAGAAACGGAGTGGAAGCACATCTCCACATTCCTTGAAGACATTTGTAAACGAGTCCAGGAAAATGCCCGTCAAGACCTTTTGGTTAAGATTGAGGAACGAGCCAATCAGTTCTATGCGAAATTTACTGAGCACGATACCGGCTATAAAGGAAATGTGAAAATTGATAAGGATTATACCATCGAATTCGACCCTGGCTTGAATACAAGCCATGAAGATCGTAAAAAGATGAGTATCATTAATGCACTCCTATCACTTAACCAGGAGGCTATGGGCATCTATTATCCATTCATCAGTGATGCCCCCACCTCGAATTTCGACCCAGAGACGACTCATAAGTATCTTCTGGGTATCAAAGATATTTTCGGCCAGACCATCATTATGACGAAAGATGTTGAGATTGATGGCCCCGCGTACATGGATTTGCTATCTCAGGCAAACGTATCGCGTATTTACGAATTACAAAGTTATCTGTATTGCGAAGGTGTTACAGACCCTGAGTTAAATGAGGTATCAACAATTGTGGCTGCTAAAAAGTAAGGATATGGACGATATATTCGATTTTCGCTTCGCCTTCGAGCAGAAGGTAAAAGAAGAGGTCATTGATGTTTTCTCTGACAAACAAGGTGGCCAGTATGGTGTATTCAATTACCAGTGGCAGTGCTTCGTATGGGCTGCAACGATCGGTTTCATTAGGGATTTACGCCGTCCTCTGGGGTCTCCAATTGCCGATAAGCCTTTCAACCTTAACACGATGATTCACACAAAGGGCGAAAAGGATGCTCGAGCACTTATCTGCATGTGCGTTGCAAGAGCAGGCAGTATCAATATCTTGAAAAATCCGGAAGAGGCTATTAATCTCATCAATGAATATGCAAACGGCGGATTCTATTGGATTATGCAGAGAATGGAAGAGAATCCGGCTCTGAACGGCTTCGAGTGGGTAAAACAAGAGGTCTTTACCCGTGAACCAGCTGTTAATATTGACCTGTAAGATGTACGATAAGGAAGCATATCAGCGCTACTTGGATTCTTTCTCCCGTCTCCATGTCAAGGTAACTGCCGGACAACGTGCGCCACATAAGGCAATTATGCTGCTCAGCGTTATAGACTTAATTGAGACAGGGGTGATATCCTCAAATAGAATCTATTACAATAGAGAACTTGATAGTCAGTTTCATCATAACTGGATACGTTATGTCGCGTATTTAGAAGGATACTCTGCAAGATCGGCTACTCCTTTTTTCCATATGTCTTATGAACCATTTTGGACCTTGGTGTTGAAGGATAGTTGCTCACGAACAGAAAAAGAATTGGCTGATGCCAGGATTTATATGAATCCGGACAAGATGAATGAAGTTATTGACTATGCGTTGATAGATACTGATCTATATTACCTTTTATTGGATAGCGTTGTTCGAGCAAAATACCGCGTTCATCTCATTTCCACTTATTGTAATTACTGAGTTCTCAAAGAATAATGCCCAGTAACGCAAACAACAAGCCCGACCAGACCAAGATAGTCAAACTCCTGCGCCTGATGAAGTTGATGACGGGGAACACGACCCTGACCATCGAGGATTTGGCGGCGAAGATGGGGACTACTACGCGCTCGATATACCGCTACATTGACACGTTGCGGGAGGCTGGGCTGGTGGTGAACAAACTCTACGGCAATGTGTACCAGATGGGGAAGATGTCGGCATCTTTTCCCAACCTTGCCAAGTTCATCTATTTCACTGAGGAGGAAGCGTACATTCTCAACAATATGATTGAGAACCTGTCGGTTACCAATACACTCAAGAAGGACCTCAAGCGGAAACTCTACAGCGTCTACGACTGCACCAGTATTGCCAATTATACAGAGCGATGCAACAATGCCCCTAATATTGAGGCACTGGTCTCGGCCAAGGACTTAAAGCGCCAGGTAGTCCTCCGGAATTATACTTCCGGTCACAGCAACGTCACCCGAGACCGCATCGTAGAGCCTTTCGACTTCACATCCGAAATGATAGATGTCTGGGCCTGGGATGTTGAGGCAGGGCAGAACCGAGTATTCAAAGTTGCCCGTATCGATGAGGTTGAGATTCTTCCAGAGCCGTGGCAGCACGAATCAGACCATCGCCGCCTCCAGGTTGATGTATTCCGGATGTCTGGCGAAGATGCTATCCCTGTCAAGCTCCAGCTCAATACCCGCTCCAAAGCCCTTCTCGTTGAGGAATTCCCTATGGCAACCAAAGACCTAAAAAAAGACGGCAAGAATTGGCTTCTCGACACCACGGTAACCTGCCTTGAAGGTGTAGGCCGATTCGTCATCGGGCTGGCCGCTGACATCAAAGTGATAGATAGTCCAGAACTCAAGGGATACATTCAAGCCTACGTTAAAGACTACGTCCATGCAGCCATCGAATAACGAATTCATCAGTTCCGTTCCATTTCAGGAGCGGAACATTTTTTTTTCGTTCCCACGCGTTCCATCCGTTCCACCCGTTCCTTTTCCAAGTGGAACGGAACGCTTACCGAAACTATGATATGGGAGTTTTGCCGATACTCTGGGCCGATGCCAATAGAGAAAGCGGTACTTGCCCGTCAGGTCGGCAGAGCCGCCCAGACCGGCAACCTCTATTGCCACCCTTCGCTGTGAGATTGTGTCCGGACAAGCCGGCCACAAACTCACGGACGCCCTCCCCGCAGATAAAGGAAGAGCGGTCACGGTCAGCAGTCGGTTGCTCTCCCCGGAGGGGCCCCTCAGCAACCGCCAGCTCACCGTGCAGGTTTATCCCCCTCCGGCTCCCCAAGGGGAGAGGATAATCGCCCGGGAGACGGAGTACCGGCGCGACCGTCAGTGCCCCGAATCCGCAATCATAATATTGAAGCCTTCAGTTGACCTGTGCGGCAATCTGAAGGCATGTTGAATGAAGTTCCGCAGGGCGCGGTACTTATGGTGATTCAAGGCGGTTTTTTGTTGGGAAGAC
>Ga0079305_1002569_pt1 | contig 15210 bp, 14 predicted proteins | sample LMS_cellobiose_e_FD_79183 | JGI IMG/M metagenome (GOLD analysis project Ga0079305, IMG submission 79183) | Rumen-fistulated moose microbial communities from Alaska, USA - LMS_cellobiose_enrichment | ecosystem: Host-associated > Mammals > Digestive system > Stomach > Rumen fluid ... | reverse complement strand
GCACCGCAAAACTTTGCGCCAAGCGCACCATGGTATCATACACGGCAACATCGCCATGAGGGTGATACTTACCGATAACATCACCGACCACACGGGCGCATTTCTTAAAGCCGGAAGTCGCATCAAGTCCCAGCTCGCGCATAGCATACAAAAGCCGCCTATGCACAGGCTTTAACCCGTCCCGCACATCAGGCAGCGAGCGAGAAACGATAGTGCTCATGGCATAGGCAAGATACCGCTCGGGCAAAGCCTCACCCAGCTTCGCCTCAAGTATCTTTTGCTCATTGTTTGGCAAAGCCTCACCTTTTATAGGCTCGTCCGCTGGCTTGGTTTTTTCGTTATTTTCGCTTTCTTTAACAGTCATTTTTGACCTTTACCGGATTTCTTTTTCTTGCCGAACCTACACTTTGCGAAGAAAAAAAGCAACCCCCCTGTGCCGCAGGTAAAATTTACCGAACCGATATATACTTTAGGATAGCCTTCAAAAATATTTTTTAGGGGGCTTTTTTTGCTATTTTTTATCCGCGAGTTTTATAATAAAGGAAATGTGGTCGGCAATCTTCGCGATAAAGGCGGAACTCCTGGGCGAAAGCATGCGCACAATCTCATTTATTTTCTTGCGATCCTTTAAGTTCATGCGCTCGGAATAGGCGTCATTCAAAAATTCAACAAATTCCACATCCAAAGCCCTCGCAATGTCAAGCAGAGTCTCAAGTTTGCCGGCATTCACCCCACGCTCTATATTTGAAATGGTATTTGTAGTCTTGCCAATGATAAAAGCCAGCTCTTCCTGACTAATCCCGCGAATTTTGCGAATCGTCGAAATGTTGTGTCCAATTGTTTTTATGACTTTTTCCTGTTTCATGGCGAAATCCTTACATTTTTTGGATTTACTTTTCCACCAAATCAGACTATCATTTTTGTAAGTATTTTTAATAATTTAACAAAAAATATTTGTATTTAGGTCCGAAAACATAAAAATTGTTGTTGACTCGCCCGCAAAGATAAAATAAAAAAAAGCCTATCTGTGGCTTATTATCGGCGCAGAGAGAGGTTTTTAAAGGATTTAACTTTAGGAGATTTTTTATGAAAAAACTATTATTAGCTTCGACATCATTGGCAGCCCTTGCCTATGCCGGAAGCGCAATGGCAACTGAAGCTGCGCCCGTTTGTGCGGATGCAGGGGATGGCTACGGTGTAGTTTGCCGTTTCTTTGCAGATGGAGAGATCGCCGGAACTTATGATCGCACTACTTATGATGTATCCGGTAATCCAAAAGATATATTTTCCGTTCAAACTTCATCGTTGAACTTGACTGATGACGCAGAATTTGCTGACCAGCTTACACTTCACGATGCGGTGAACATTACCGGTGATTTTGATAGCACATTGGTCGTAAACGGTTATTTAACGCAAACAGCCCCTGGCTCGAACCTTTCCGGCGTTAATGTCGTCATTAGTAAAGGCGGAGAACGCGTAAACGGCGAAGGTGAGCTTGTTCTTGGTAACTCTTTGACCGTCGGTAACTTCGGTATGGCAGAAGGCACGGGTATATTCTTGTTAGGTTCCGGCGACAAGACTTTGACCATAGCTGACACTACAGCAACTAGCGAACATAATTACCTCGCCTTTGCAGGTGATAACTACATTAAAAGTAACGTTACCGATTCAACTTTAACGATTGCTGTAGGTGGTGGAGAAGGTGGTCATGGACGAATCCTTAACGTGGGTAAACTTGCCTTGAACAGTCCGGTAACATTTAATGCAGCTTTTGCAAATTTTGGCGAGATTGCCGTAAATAACGGTGCAACTTTTGCCGGAGGTCTTGCAAACGTCGGCACACTTACATTGGCAAGCGATGCAGGTGGTATTATTAACAACCACGGAATCATTGACTTACAAGACAATGAGTTGACCGGTGGTGTAATCGCCTACGCCGGTTCAACGGTTAAAAGTTTAATTACCGATCCTTTAAGTGTGGAAGGATATGGTCGTATGACCGGCTCTTTGGTTCTTAGTGCCGGCCAAGAACCGGCTAACATTGAAGTCAGTGTTGGCCAGGGTGTAGTTATTCCGGAAGGCGGAGTTACATTAAATTTTGCAACAAGCGCATATTCAATATCCACCGGTGAATTTATTTTGAAAGACGGTATGTATAATGTAGCCTTCGGTGATGATAATGGAACTCTTGTTGTTTCCAACAAAACCACAGAGGAAAAGACCGAGACCTTAAAGGCTGTTGGCGGAAACGGAAACAACGTCAGTGCATTTGATGCTTGGGATAAGGCTGATTTAACCAGCGCTCCCGATGCTATCCAAGCCTTGCAACAAGCAATAGCAGAGGCTTCCGGTGATGCTGCTCAATTAGTTGGCATTTTGAAAGAAATCACTCCCGAATCTCCTACGGTAGTTGCCGGTGCTGCGGTAAGCGGTGTCACCAACACCATGGGTGTTATCGGTGCTAACGCTTTCGCAGGTGCTGCTCCCACGGGTAAATCCTCGGGCGATCCGAAACTTAAAAATGCTGTTTGGGCTCAAGGTCTTTACAACAAGGCCGAGTTCAACAAGACCGGCTATGACTGGGATGCAGAGACTTGGGGCTTAGCCGCCGGTGCTGATCACACCTTTGACGGTGGCTTCAAACTTGGTGCAGGTTACTCCTACACTGATGCCGACATCAAAACCGACTCCTCAAAGACTCCTGCCAAGACACACACAATCTTTGCTTATGGCGAATATAAGCCTGGCAAGACTTGGTATGTGAACGGCATTCTGTCTTACAGCTTCGGTGAATACAAACCCAAAAGCGGAACCGTTACCGGTGAGTATGATGTTAACACCTTCGGTGCGCAGTTAATGGGTGGTTACAGCTTTGACTGGATTACTCCGGAAGCAGGGCTTCGTTACTTCCATGTTAACCAAGACAGCTACACCGACAGCATCGGTCAGAAGATTGGCAAGAGCACATCTAACATCTGGACCGCTGTCATCGGTGCAAAGGCTTCTAAAGAGTTCAAAGTGGACAGCATGAAGTTAATCCCCGAGGCAAGACTTGCCGCTACCTATGACCTTAAACAAGGTGAAGATGTCACCACGGTTGGCGTGTTTGGCACTAACTATGAGGTTAAAGGTAAAAACCTTTCTCGCTTCGGTTTTGAGGTCGGTGCAGGCTTGACTGCCGATTGGGGCGCTTTTGAACTTACCGCCAAGTATGAAGGCAAGTTCAGAAACGACTATACCGACAACACCGGTATTCTGGAAGCTAAATACAACTTCTAGTCCGAAAACTGAAAAAGAACTTTTTTCATAAAAAAGAACTCCCTCGCCCTTTCGCGGGGGAGTTTTTATTTCCCACTTGTAACTTGGCTCAAAAGCATTATATTCAAAGCCGAGATAACTGTTTTTTAAAGGAGAAACGACATGCCTTTTGATAACCGCAACATTAACGACGAAATGAGCGAAAGCTTTTTAAACGAGTTCAAGGAAAGAATGGCGGTTGACCCGCTTTCAGACTCCGTTCGCCATGTAAAGACCACTGCTTCCCGCAGGCAAGGCATCGTTATCGCCGTGCTGATAGTGCTGGCCGTTTGTGCCGGCATTTGCTGGAACCTTTATTCTTCCTACATAAACGACAATTCCAAAGCGACAGAGATTCCCGTCTTAAAGGCAAATCATGATCCTATAAAAGTTCGTCCCGCCGAACCCGGCGGCATGAACATTCGCGATATGGACAAGACCGTCTATGGTCGCATTGCCGAGGACGAGGCCGCCGGTGAAGGATACGAAAATGTCCTGCCCGATGCCGAAAAGCCCGCCGTTCCTCCTCGTGTGGCTGCGCCCGCACCTGCGCCTGCTCCTGCACCTACGCCTGCCCCCGCTCCCGCACAAGTCGCTAATGCCGCCGCCGCGCCTTCTGCTCCTGCTCCTGCTCCTGCCGCCGTGTCTTCTGCTTCCGTAGCCAAGGCCGCGCCGACACCCGCGCCTAAGGCGTATGTTCCTCCTTCAACTTCTGTTTCGTCGGCTTCCTCGACGGGTGATTTCAGGGTGCAACTCGTATCGCTTAAAAGCCGCGATGCTGCTTTAAAGGCTTGGGCTGATGCTTTGAAAAAGAACAAAGCTCTGCTTGCCGACTACGACTACGAGATTATCGAAGCGGCAATCCCCGGCAAAGGCACATACTACCGCCTTCGCGTGAAAAGCTTCGCTACTCGTGATGACGCAAGCAAGCTCTGCTCGGCTTTAAAGGCTGGCGGACAAGATTGCATTATTGCTACTAAATAAAAATAAAATAACAAAGGAAAAGAAATGTTAGACATTAAATGGATTAGAGAAAACCAAGACGCATTCTTGGAAGGCATGAGAAGGCGTGCCGTTAAAATAGACGCCGCCAAGATTTTGGACTTGGACAAAGACTATCGCGCCGCGCAAACCGAACTGCAAGCCTTGCAAAAGGAGCGCAACGACATATCCGAGCAGGTCGGGCGCCTTAAACGCTCCGGCGAAAATGCGGATGCCTTGCTTGAGAAAGTAAGCGCTATCAAGGATAAAATGGCTTCTATCGACGAAAAGACCGCTAAACTCGGCGCCGAGATGAAGGACATCTTGGACATTTTGCCCAACATTCCCGAGGACGATGTGCCCGTAGGAGGTGAGGACGCCGCTCGCGAAGAACGCGTTTGGGGCGAGCCGACAAAGTTTGACTTCACGCCGCTTTCCCATGATGAGCTGGGCGAGAAGTTGGGGCTTATGGATTTTGAGCAAGCCGCCGTTATGTCCGGCGCAAGGTTCGTCTTGCTTAAAGGCAAACTGGCCAGGTTAAAGCGTGCCCTGGGGCAATTTATGATTGACTTGCACACCGAAAAACACGGCTATACGGAAATGCATGTGCCTTTGATGGTAAAGCCCGAGGCTCTATACGGCACGGGGCAACTGCCGAAGTTTGACAACGGCTACATCACCGACCAGGGCTTGTGGCTTATCCCCACCGCCGAGGTATCTCTTACCAACACGGTCGCGGGCAAGATTCTTTCCGAGGACGAACTTCCCATAAGAATTACTGCTCTTACCGCTTGCTTCCGCTCGGAAGCCGGTGCCGCGGGACAAGACACAAAAGGCATGATACGCCAGCACCAATTCTATAAGGACGAGCTGGTAAGCATCACCGACGAGGAATCCTCACGCGAGGAATTAGAGCGCATGACAAATTGTGCCGAAGATGTGCTAAAGCTTTTAAAGCTGCCTTACCGCGTCATTTCGCTCGGCTCCCAAGATATGAGCGTAACTTCCCGCCACACTTACGATTTGGAAGTATGGCTGCCCTCGCAAAACCGCTATCGCGAGATTTCCAGCTGCTCCAACTGCTGGGATTATCAGGCTCGCCGCATGAACGCCCGTTACAAAAAGAACGGGGAAAAGGGCACTCGCCTTGTCCATACCCTTAACGGTTCCGGCGTTGCCGTAGGGCGCGCTCTGGTTGCCGTTATGGAAAACTACCAGCAAAAAGACGGCTCCATCAAAATCCCCGAGGTCTTACTTCCCTACATGGGCGGCATTACCGAAATCAAGGCTTAAAGGGGGCAAAGGAGGGACGAAATGCCTTGTATGGTCCAAGAAAACTCTGCCCCCAGAGGCTCCCGTTTTTTAATAGCCATTGTGGGCAGGACGAATGTAGGTAAGTCAACGCTTTTAAACGCGCTTGTCGGAGAAAGGGTTTCTATCACATCGGAAAAACCGGGCACTACCACTGACACGGTGGTCAAGCATTATGAGCTCACTCCCTTCGGTCCCGTGACTTTTTATGATACCGCGGGGCTGGACGACGACACGGACGACCGGCTTTCGGCAAAGCGCATCGCCGCTACGATGAAAGTGCTTTACCGCGCCGATATGGCTTTGCTGGTGCTGGACGACAGCGGCATAGGCGCTGAGGAAAGGGATATTTTAAGACTGCTTAAAAACCTTAACATACCCTACCTTATCATCGGCAACAAATGCGACGAAGGACGCCCGCGCGGTGCGGACATTTATGTCTCTGCCCGCCAGAAAAACGGCATCTATGATTTAAAATCGCTGATTGTGTCCCGCATACCGAAGGACTTCAAAAAAGAAAAGAAAATCACCACCGGACTTTTCGGCAAAGGTGACATTGTCACGCTGGTAACGCCGATTGATTCCTCGGCCCCGAAAGGGCGCATGATTCTTCCCCAAATGCAGGTGTTAAGGGAGATTTTAGATGTCGGCGCTTTTTCCATTGTTACCCAAGGCATAACCGAAAATATCCTTTCCAAGTCGCCAAAGGTAGTTATCACCGACTCTCAAGTGGTTGAACAAGTCGCAGCGGCAGTGCCCGAAAATATCCCTCTTACGACCTTTTCCATTTTATATGCAAGGGCAAAGGGCAACTTAAACACCTTTATTAAAAGTTTGGCAGCCATTGATAAGCTTAAAGACGGCGACAAAATTATGATTGCCGAGGCCTGCTCGCACAATTTCCAAGACGACGACATCGGCAGGGTTAAAATCCCCAAAATGCTGACCGAGTTTACGGGCAAGAAACTTATTTTCGACTTTTGCACCGGACACGACTTCCCCGACAATTTGGAAGAATACAGGCTAATCATTCAATGCGGCGCGTGCATGCTCGGAGCAAAGGAAGTCCTGCGCCGCGTCACCGAATGCGAACGCCGCTGCGTCCCTATTACCAACTACGGGCTGGTTATATCCAAAGTAAAGGGCGTTTTGGAAAGGGTTATCGAGCCGTTTAGAGTAAAGGATACACCTACCGAAACGAACTGTGCTCCGGCACCTTCAAAAACCGATAAGAAAAAGAAAGGGGACAACTAAAATGTCTTGGCTTGATGAGGCAAAAGCAATCGTGAAAAACAAGGAAGCGTCATCATCTGACGAACTTTCCCTCGCCACCGAGTCGGACAAGGAATCCTTTAAGAAAGAGGTCATGTCCCTTTACGAAAACGCTACCGAACGCGAACTTGATTTGGCAATCGAGCGCATTTTTGAACGCTTCGACCCCCCATTCTCCAAAAAAGAAGTAATGCTTTACATTAAGCAATTCGTTGAGGACATTTAGTTTCAAGCATTTTTCCTTACTATTTGATTTTTTTAGATTTTTATGGTACGGTATGGCGCGTGCCGGATAAAAAGACAAAAAAGACAAATTAGGGGAGGAACAAATGTCTGTTAATTCTAAAAATAACAGCGCAATTGCGCAAAACCTTAATTCTGCCAAGGACCTCAAAAAGAGGGGGCTTTGTAAAGACATCAACGGAGTTATCTATGATATTCATAAGATTCCCGCGGGGACGGTGTTTGAAGATCTTGATTTATCAAATATACGCTTTACCGAACTTCCCGAGGTATTATCAACATGCACGGTAAAGGGGTGCTTTAGTTGCGACAATTGCACCGCCTTAACTTCATTTAAAAATCTTCCCAAAGGTATCAAGGAGATTAAGTGCCGCCATTGTTATTCTTTAACTTCGCTTGAAGGCATTCCCGACAGTGTGGAAAAAGTTGATTGCTCTAACGGTGTTTCTTTAACTACACTTAAGGGGCTTCCCGAAGGTATTAAAGAGCTTGATTGCAGTAATTGCACTTCCTTGCGCACTCTTGAAGGTTGCCCCGACAGCGTGGAAATACTTCACTGTTCCGGCTGCACCTCCTTGCTCTTACTTGAAGGTTGCCCGAAAGGATTAAAGGAGATTTATTGCCACGATTGCACGGCTTTGGTTTCACTTAAAGGCCTTCCCGACGGCGTTAAAATAGTTGATTGCAGTAAATGCACTTCTTTACCCTCGCTTGAAGGTTGCTCCGACAGTGTGGAAATACTCCGTTGCTCGGGCTGCTCTTCCTTAACCTCGCTTGAAGGTTGCCCGAAAGGATTAAAGGAGCTTTATTGCCACGAGTGCGCTTCTTTGTTCTCGCTTAAAGGCCTTGTCGAAGGCGTTAAACTGCTCGATTGCAGTAAATGCCTTTCCCTGCGCACTCTTGAAGGTTGCCCCGACAGCTTGGAAATACTTTACTGCTCCGGTTGTATTTTCTTATCCTCGCTTAAAGGCTGTTCAAAAGGGCTAAAGGAACTTTATTGTAACTACTGTTATTCCTTGCCCTCACTTGAAGGTTGTCCCGAAGCGCTGGAAAAAATTCATTGTAACCGCTGTATTTCTTTAACCTCGCTCAAAGGCTGCTCCAAGAAATTAAAGGAACTTTATTGTAGACATTGCACTTCTTTGGTTTCACTTAATGGCTGTCCCGAAGGCTTGGAGATACTTGATTGTAGCTTCTGTAGCATTTTGGCTTCGCTTGAAGGCTGCTCGAAAAGATTAAGAGAGCTTTATTGCACCGATTGCACCTCTTTGCCTTCGCTTAAAGGCTGTCCCGAGAACTTGGAGATACTTGATTGCAGCTTCTGTAATCTCTTGCCTTCACTCGAAGGCTGCCCCAAAAAGCTAAAGGAACTTTATTGTAGGTATTGCCCTTCCTTAATCTCGCTTAAAGGTTGTTCGGGATTATTAAAAAAGCTTGATTGCACAGGCAGCTTTAACATTAAGTATATCCCCGGTTATATCTCCGACAGAGTAATAAAGGGCATGTCTCTGGGCCGCATTGCCAAGTGCAAAGTTAGTTATGGTATAGCTGAGGCCGCAAGTAAGCTTACCTCTTTCTTTGCCGACAGGTGCCAATGCGCTAACGCCCGCTAGCTCATTCTTCTCTAACCCCATTGCTTTTTGGGTAAAGAAGTGCTAGTATGATCAAACTAAAACAAAAGCAGGTGAACAAATGTCAATTAACTCAAATAGAAAAGAAACATTTGCCGAATACTTTTCGGGCTTTGCCAAAAGCAAGGCCGTCTTCACCGCTACCTATCTACTATGACCTCATACCAATCGCTTTTTAGCGCAAAGCTGCGACTGCCGCACTTTGCGTAATAACTAATAATATAAAAAATATGGTAAGAGGAAAAAATGAGTAAAATTGAAACTTGGACTGATTGGATTGATTATAGTATAAGCTATCGAAAGTATTCTGAAGAGCATGAAAAATACTTGGAAGAATATGGAAAATATAAAGAATATTGTGAAAAATATGGAAAATCCGAAGCTGTAAAGGAGCCTAAAAAGCCCCAAAAGCCCGAATGCCCCACCAATAGTTGGCATAAATCGGATTATACCTATTGTTGCAATTTTTATAACAACAGCGGCAGAACGCGCTGAGTTTTCTTTTCTTTAATCTTCTCTTGCCTTTTGGGTAAAAGGCGGATAGCATCACACGCAAGAATGCTTATCCGCCTTTATTACCCTTTTAAAAAAGAGAATCTTGGCGGGCAGACAAGGGGGAACCCTTTCTGCTTGGCGCTTCGTATGTTTTATTTTTTGTAAACTTTAGAAAGGGAAAAATTATGACTCAACCTTTAATGCCCAAAGCAACTGCCGTATGGCTTATTGACAACACGGCTCTCACTTTTGAACAGATAGCCGACTTTACCGGCATTCACATGCTGGAAATCCAAGCTATGGCAGACGGCGATGTTTCCGGCAGCATTGTCGGCTTTGACCCCATTTTAAACGGCCAGCTTACCAAAGAGGAAATTGAGCGCTGCGAAAAAGACGAAAAGGCCTCTCTTACCCTGATTGAAAGCGACGCCGCCAAGATTATGCGTAAAGCCGGTGCCAAGTATACTCCCATGTCTCGCCGCGGCGATAAGCCCGACGCGATTATGTGGCTGGTTAAAAACCACCCCGAGCTTTCGGACGCACAGATTTGCAAACTTATCGGCACGACCAAGCCCTCGGTTGTCGCCATAAGGGAAAAGACACACAAGAACATTGCCGCCATTCGCCCCAGAAATCCCGTAACTTTGGGACTTTGCACCGAGGCGAATTTGGAAAAGGCCGTCGTCCTTGCTTACAAAAAGAACCCTGACGCTATCAAGGCGAGCGAATACGAATCCGCCACTATCGCCTAATCGTTAAGTTAATAAAAAGAAGAAAAGGAAAATTACCATGACAGAACAACAAAACGGCACAAACGAAGCCGCCAAAGACGAACGTTTAATCTCCTTTATTGAGCGGATTGAACGCTTGGAAGAGGAGAAAAAGGAGCTTGCCGGTGATATCAGGGAAGTTTACGCCGAGGCAAAGGGCGCTAACTATGATGCCAAGATTATTCGCCAAGTCATCCGCCTTCGCAAAATGGATCCCTCGGAACGCGAGGAAAATGAATTCCTGCTTGACGAATACAAAAGACTTACGGGACTTTAAGCTTTGAGCATTCTCTTTGACCTCAAATATCGCATAAAGTCCCTTTGGCCGATACTTTTAGGGCTTTTGATATGTCTTTATTTTGGCTATCATGCATTTACCGGCGAGCGGGGCATAATGCGCTTTTTTGAGGTGAAAAGGGAGCTTAACCTTGCCAAGGAAATGGAGGCAAAAACCGCTGCCGAAAAGGACTTTTGGCAAAAGAAAGTAAAGCCCCTGTCCTCAAACTCGCTGGATTTGGATAGGCTTGACGAATCTTCGCGCGAGCTACTTAATATGGGAGAACCTGCCGACAGGATTGTAGTCGAAAAAAGCAATTAAGCTTTAACAAAGCAAAAAAGAAGGGGGGAAGACGAGTCATGCAGGATTTATACGATGTCGCCATAATCGGCTCGGGTCCCGGCGGCTATATTGCAGGGATAAAGGCGGGGCAGCTGGGACTTAAAACCGCCGTTATTGAAGCCGAGGAAATAGGGGGCACTTGCCTTAACTGGGGGTGCATAGCAACAAAGTCCCTGCTCGCCGGCAGCGATATGCTGCGACAGGTAAAATCCGCCGCCGCCTTTGGCATAAAGGTCGAAGGCGTGTCCTATGACTTCCCCTTTATTTTTGCCCGCTCGCGCAAAATCATTGCCAAGATGCGCATGGGCATAAAGTATCTGTTCAAGAAAAACAATGTTGATTTTATTGAGGCTCGTGCCTTTATAAAGGATAATCGCACTATCGAGCTTACGGATAAGGAAGGCGGCATATCTATCCTTAAAACAAACAATATCATCATCGCCACCGGCTCCGCTCCCGCCGAGATAGAGGGCATAGAAACGGACGGCAACTTGATAATGAATTCGCGCCATGCGCTTTTATCCGATACCTTGCCGAGTTCGGTGCTTATCATCGGCGGAGGTGCTGTCGGGCTGGAGTTTGCGGACTTTTATAATGCTTTCGGAACATCGGTCACGCTGGCAGAGTTTGCTCCGCGCATAATCCCCGCCGCGGACGAGGAAATCGCCACCCTTGCCGAAGCGTCGTTTAGAAAGCAGGGCATAACCATACTTACTTCAACCAAAGCCACTTTGGTAAAGAAGGAAAAGGATAAAGTGCTCGTTACCCTTTTGGACAAGGACGGCAAAGAAACCAAAGCCGAATTCGCCAAAGTCATCGTTGCCGTCGGAGTTACTCCGAACATTCACAACATCGGGCTGGAAAACTTGTCTGATGTAAAGCTGGAAAAAGGCCACATAGTAACAGACGGACTTATGCGAACGGGAGCAAAGGGCGTTTACGCCATCGGTGATATTACCGCCGCCCCTTGGCTCGGGCATAAAGCCATGGCAGAAGGCGTAATCGCCGCTCGCGCCATCAAGGGGGAAAAGGACATCTCCCCCATAAATCCTTTGCACATTCCTTTTTGTATATATTCCCACCCGCAAATTGCCGGCTTTGGTCTGACAGAGGTAAAGGCAAAGGAACAGGGCCTTGATATAAGCATCGGCAAGTTCCCGCTTATGGCCAATTCCAAAGCCATAACCTCGGGGCATACCGAGGGTATAATTAAACTAATCACAGACAAGCAAAAAGGCGAGATACTCGGCGCTTGGCTTTTTGGCGATAATGTCACCGAGCTTATAAACGCGGTCATTTCCGAAAGCCTCAAAGATAAGATTTTCCCGCACCCCACGCTTTCCGAGATTATCCCCGAAGCATATCTTGCCGCAACGCTGGGTAACGCGCTCAACATATGATGGTAGAGTTTAACGCCAGAAAGCCCGAATGGCTGACCGTTCCAAGCTACTTTAGCGAAAGCGCCACTGCCGTAAAGAAGCTGATGCGCAAAGCCTCCCTTCATACGGTGTGCGAATCCGCGGCTTGTCCGAACATAGGCGAGTGCTTTAAAAAGCGCTCGGCGGCCTTTTTGATTCTAGGCGATGTTTGCACCCGAAGTTGCACTTTTTGCAATGTCACAAAGGGCAAACTCCCCTTGCCGCCGCCCAATCCCAAAGAGCCGAAGGATTTAGCAAATACGGTGATGGAGCTTAACCTTTCCCATGTAGTCATTACTTCGGTTACTCGTGACGACTTGCCCGACGGCGGAGCAGGGCAATTTGCTCGGTGCATAAAAGAAATAAGAAACTTGAATCAGAATATCAGTATTGAGGTGCTTACTCCTGATTTTAAAAACAAAGTTGGCGCGCTGGAAGAAGTGCTTGCCGCTCGTCCCACCGTCTTTAACCACAACATTGAAACCGTAAAGCGTCTTTATCCCGAAGTAAGAAAAGGTGCGGATTACGACTTTTCCTTATCCGTTTTGGCAAAAGCCAAAGACCTTGCCCCTTTCATTTACACAAAGTCCGGCTTTATGTTGGGCCTCGGCGAAGAAAAAGCCGAAGTTCTGGCTCTTATGCGGGATTTGCGCCGCGCCAAAGTGGAAATCCTTACCATAGGGCAATATCTTCGCCCCAGCCTGAAACATCACGAGGTGGCGCGCTATGTCCCCCCTGCCGAGTTCGCCGCATACAAAGAACTTGCGCTTGATATGGGGTTTAAGGCGGTCTCGTCCTCGCCTCTTACGCGCTCGTCCCACAATGCCGGTGAAATCTTAAGCGGGCTCGCCAAGTAATTTTTTTAAAGACAAAGTATTTTATGAGTGTTAGCTTAAATCCCATGACAGGAAGTGATTTAAAAAATAAAAACGATCAAACGGCGCATTTGCTTAATCTTGCGAAAGTTCCCTTTGTCTACAATCCCGATGAAGGGGTGCAGAAACAAGGTAACGAGATGGGCATTTTCCTGCAGTCTCTCGCCAAGAAAGAGGTTGAGCACAAAACCTGGATTATAACCAAGGCTTGCTTTGAAGCTTGCAAGATTCCCGCTTCCCACCCTCTTTTCTTAATGGCGAAGGATATTGCCGATTTGATAGATTCTGCCGCTCCCGTGGGCACCGACGGCGCAACCTACTCGGGCAAAGCCAACGGCTACCATAATGCTCGTCACATGCAGGAAGTGGTGCTGAACGCAATGTTTTTGCTAGCGGTTTATGATGCAAGACAAGCGGAAATCAGCATAAAACTTGACCTTGAAGACAAAGCACTGTTGCTTTTTACCGCTCTCTCCCATGATTTAGGGCACGACGGCAAAACCAACCGCGAAGGAGAAAAAATAATACCTTTCCGCATGGAAAAGCTTTCCGTTGCCTACACTTTGCCTTTTGCGATGAAATATATGAACGAGGCCGAAGTAAAGAAGTTCTCCGCCGATTTTGAGACGCTTGTTTGTGCAACCGACATCGGTTCATATCAAGATTTTTTCACCGAGACCCTGGCATACTATCACGGTGAGGAAGATTTTCTTCCCGATACCACGGGCATTCCTGCCGAATTATTGCCGCTTGCCTCTTCAAAAAAGCTCACCGAGCTGGCAGCGATGCTTTGCGATGCGGACATTTTCTCATCTATTGCTTACAACTTCTCTTGTTGCTGGGAGCAAAGCCTTAACCTTGCTTCCGAGATATCCGGCGGTGTCAGCGTAAAAGCGGAAGAAAGAGCCCTTAGCAATCTTGTAGGTTTTCACGAAAACTCGGTAAGAATAAAAAGCGAAGTAGGCAAAACTTTCTCTCCCAACTTTGCCACCATAAAGAACAACGCCAAGGTCCTTCTGACCGCCCAGCAAATGCAAGGCTCCGAAAGCGATTTTTAACAAACCTAAGCCAAACTGCCGATAAACTTGCGGGCGGATTGCAGGCGAGCGGCGGTCTCGGCTTTGCCAAGCACCTCTATCACCTCGTGCAGCCCGGGCGAGCGCGTCCGCCCCGTAAGCGCAAGGCGGAGAATAGGTCCGACAATGCCATACTTAATTCCGCTGGCCTCCACAAAGGCGGCGAGCTTGGCGTCAATGGTTTCCTTTACCATATCACTGTCGGCAAGCCCTAAAATCATACTTGCCGCACTTTCCAAAATCTTATCGGCATTTTCATTTTTAAAGGACTTTTCCACGCCTTTTTCCTCATAAGTCGAAGGAGCGACAAAAAAGTATGAAAGAGCCTCGGGGAACTGGGCCAAAGTATGGCAACGTTCTTTTTCCATTGCCATCATCCGCTCCAAGTTTTTCTCGTCATACATTGACAGGTCAAGCCCCGCTTTCTCCATAAAGGGCTTTGTGAGCGAAACCAGCTCGGCATCCGATTTGTTCTTTAAGTGCCAAGCGTTGGTGTGCATATACTTATCCTCGTCAAAGTTGGGGTTCGCCTTATTAAGACGATCGACCGAGAAGGTCTTAAGGATTTCTTCGGGCGTAAGCAACTCCTGACTTTCGGGGTGCGACCAGCCCAAAAGCGCAAGGAAGTTAAGCGTCGCCTCGGGCAAGTATCCCAAATCCCTGCGCTCTAAAATGGAAACGGGGAACCTCGGATCATAATCGGGATCGCGCTTACTCATTTTCTTGTTGTTTTTCATAATGATAGGCATATGAATGAATTGGGGCACTTCATAGCCGAAAGCATTATACATCAAGACCTGCTTGGGAGTGTTGGGCAAATGCTCCATTCCGCGGAACACATGTGTGATTCTCATAAGCGCATCATCAACCACACAAGCAAAGTTATAAAGGGGCATACCGGGCTTATCCTTTGTCCCCGGACGAGTGATGATAAAGTCGCCTATGGTAGAGTTAAGTATCTTATGCTCGTCTTGAGTTCCCATTAAAAGCTCGGGTATTTCGGTGTAGCCTTCATCAGGCACTTTGAATCGCCACACGAATTCTTCTCCGCTGTCAATGCGATGTTGCACTTCATCTTTGGAAAGTCGTAAAGCGCGCCGGTCGTATATGGGATTTTTCTTGGCACGCCGAGCTTCTTCGCGCATGGCCTCTAATTCTTCGGGCGTATCAAAAGCAGGATAAATCGCACCTTTATCCGCCAACTTTTTAAGATGCTCAAAGT
>Ga0079305_1002568_pt1 | contig 15211 bp, 10 predicted proteins | sample LMS_cellobiose_e_FD_79183 | JGI IMG/M metagenome (GOLD analysis project Ga0079305, IMG submission 79183) | Rumen-fistulated moose microbial communities from Alaska, USA - LMS_cellobiose_enrichment | ecosystem: Host-associated > Mammals > Digestive system > Stomach > Rumen fluid ... | reverse complement strand
GAGTTTTCTCTGGACCTGTATCTGAGCCATATCTACTGGGCCAGAGAACTGGATAAACTGTTCTCGGGTCTGACCGGGAACCGGCTGCTGCTGCTCCTTCTGGCGCTGTCATTCGCCAATGCGCTGCTGCTGATGTTCGTATCCAAATGGCTTCGGAAACAGTGGCCCGGGATCCGGTCGTGGCTCCGGCGTGGATTGCTGGAGGAGTCCGGGACCGTGTGAACGGCGCCTGCCGAAAGCGTTGCGCCAAGGGGGGAAAAGGGAAATGAAAGAGACGATCCGGGTTTCGGTTGTTATCCCCGTGTACAATGCGCAGAATTATCTGTGTCAGTGTCTGGACAGCGTATGCGCGCAAACGCTGCGCGAGATCGAGATCCTCTGCGTGGACGACGGCTCGACGGACCGCTCGCCGGAGATCCTGGAGGAGTACCGGCAGCGGGACGGGAGGCTCCGCGTTTTCCGGCAGGAGAACGCCGGCGCCGCCATGGCGCGCAACGCAGGGCTTGACCGCGCGCGGGGAGAGTATCTCATCTGCTGGGACGCGGACGACTTTTTCGAGCCGGCCGCGCTGGAGAAGCTGTACGGCCGCGCGGCGGCGGATCAGGCGGATATCTGCGTGTGCGGCGTGTCCCGCTTCTTCGAGGACAGCGGCGAGGAGGAGGCGGCGGGCGGATATCTGAAAATGTCCAGAGTCCCGGCGGAGTTGCCGTTCAATATGCAGACCAATTACGAGCATATTCTGGACTTTACCACCGGATCGGCCTGCAACAAGCTGATGCGCAGAGCCTTCCTTCAGACCCATGAACTCCGCTTCCTTCCCTTGAAGAACGGCGAGGACATCAATCTGGTCACGAAGGCCCTTTGCCTGGCGGAGCGGATCACCGTCGTCAACGAGCGGCTGTACCACTATCGCGTATCCCAGAGCGACAGCCTCTCCGGCAGATGGCAGGAAAACTATGAGGATCCGGTCCGCGCGTGGATCGACGCGGCGGACTACCTGCGGGAGCGGGATTTGTTCCCGGAGCGCAGCTTTGCCAACCGGGCGCTGAGCTTTATGCTGAGCATCCTGGTCAGGACGCGCTCCTCCTGGGAGGTGTTCCGGAACATGGTCCGGATCCTGAAGGACGGCGCGCTGGAGAGAATTGGCGTCACAGAGCGGGAGGAGGGCTACTATTACGAGCCCTGGAAGGCGGAATGCCTGCACCACATGCTCAACGACTCCATAGAGGAATTCCTCTATTATTATCTGTTCGATACGAACAGCCGCCTGCAGCAGGCCCGCGGACACAGCGCAAAGCTGCGGGCAGAGCTGAAGGCCGCGCAGAAAACGGAAAGGGCGCTGGCCAGAGAAAATGAAAACCTGCTGAATTCAAAGGAGTACAAGCTGGGGAAATCCATGCTGTTTCTGCCCCGCGGGATACAGAAAAAGCTCAAGGAACAATAAAACGAGAAAAGGGTTGCCGCGGCAACCCTTTTCTCGTTTTTGAATAGACTGTTTCAGCTCAGTACACGTCCTCAACGACGCGCGTGGGCGGATTCTCCACGATCTCCGGATGCTGGAACATATAGCGGAAGGCCTGCAGGAGCTGGGCGTAATAGTGCCCGTCCACGATCCCCTCGTCCAGAACCATCTTGGTGTCGATGTATTTGTTGTCCTGCACCTGGCCGTGGCGGTCCAGTTCATAGGCGTGGCGCTTGGCCCCGAAGGCGATGAACACCGGCAGAGTCCCGAAATTGTAGATGTGGTGATACACCGGCCCAATGCGCAGGGAGCCCAGATCGGTGATGATCATGGAGCCGTGGAAGGGGCTTGCGTCCAGAATGGACTGGGGCAGCCAGCCGAAATAGTCCATGATGCGCAGGATCATCAGCGCAAAGCGAATCAGGAAGCGGGGCATTTTGCTGAACGCCTCCGCCACATCCTCGGTGTTGTTGTTCTCGTCCGAGGTCTTGATCTCCTCGATCTTCTCACTCATCTTCCGATACACATCGAAGATCGTATCCGTCGGCTCAAACTGCACCTTGATGGTGGTTTCCGTATCGTCCACATTGCTGCTGCGGCGCACGGCCATGACCACCTCGATGTTGTCTCTGGCATAGATCCTGCGGCCTGCGATGAAGCGGTTGACGGCGGGCAGCATGGAGATGCAGCGTATGTAGGCGGCGATGAGGAAGTGCAGGATGCCGATCCCCTTGTATCCCTCGACGCGCAGAGCGCGCAGGCGGCGATCCAGCGCCGAGATCTCAAAGCTCTCCTCATAGTGGACCAGCCGGTCGTTGCGCTGCGGCATGATATAGGGGATAAATTTGCTGAAGGCCGGGATGGAGCGCAGCAGCCTTCCCTCTTTCCGGTCGCCGAAGCGGCGTCTGTATCTGCTCAAGAGAGGACCTCCCTTATTTCAATTATTTTAATTATTTGAAACATTGTTATTATACAGGAATTCGACTCGGAATACAAGTAAAATATTATGAGATGAGCGGGAACGCAGGGGCCGAAAAAAACGTCTTTTATTATAAAGGGAAGAACGGGAATCCCGGGGAAGGGGAATGCATATGGCCGGCGGTCGCCCTTTGTGCGCAAATAGTTTCGAAAAAATTTTAAATAGGTTACAAAATAACTGTTGAAATTTACGAGGGGTTGCGCTATAATACATGTGTATTCCCAGAAATGGCATCAATTAGCAGCATATGGAATGGAGTGGATTGAACGATGAACACGAGACGATCTTTCAAAAAGCTGATGGCAATGATCCTTTGCGTCGTCATGTTCGCAACCCTGCTGCCGACCTTCGCATTCGCGGATTTGGCAACACCGACACTGACAGGCGCGTCGGCGACGGCCAACGGCATCAAGGTGAAGTGGAATGCGGTCTCCGGCGCTGAAATGTACCGGGTATTCCGCAAGAACGGAACGAAGTGGGACAAACTCGCCGATACAACCAAAACCAGTTATACCGACACCAATGTCGCGGACGGCACCTCGTACACCTATACGGTGCGCTGCGTCAACGCTGCCGGCACTAAGTTCACCAGCAACTACGATCATACGGGTGTGACCGGCACCTGGAGCAAGACTGTCCTCGCCGCACCGCAGCTGATATCTGCAAAGTCGACGAGCGGCGGGATTACGGTGCAGTGGATCACGATCGAAGGAATCTCCAAGTATCGCATCTACCGCAAGAGCGGCAGCAGCGCATGGGCGCAGATCGCCGATGTCAGCGGCAACAGCTACAAGGACACCTCTGTGAAGACCGGCAAGACCTACACCTACACGGTGCGCTGCCTCAACAGCACCGGCAAGGTGTGCAGCGCCTATGACAGCACCGGCGTGACCGCTACATACAACGCCTATGCGACGCCGCAGCTGATCGAGGCTGTGGCGGGCGCCGACGGCATTACGGTCAAGTGGAAAGCGGTCTCCGGCGCGCCCATGTACCAGGTCTGGCGCAAGACCTCCGGTTCGTGGGCCAAGCTGGCCAAGACCACGGCGACCAGCTACACCGACAAGGCGACGAACGTCGGCGTGACCTACTACTACACGGTCCGCGTATGCGACAGCAGCGGGAACATGCTGAGCGGCTATGAGACCCCGGGCGTCTCCGCGAGCTTCGCGGGCAAGGCTCAGGTGTCCAGCGTCACGGCGGCTCAGACCGGCGTGCAGATCGAGTGGCCCGCCGTCGCGGGCGCCGCCAAATATGCTGTGGGACGCAAGAGCGGCGAAGGCGGCTGGGTCAAGATCAAGGAAGTGGCCGCCACCAAGTATCTGGACACGACGGCGGTTTCCGGTACGACCTACAGCTATCGTGTCATAGCCCTGGACAGCTCTGGTAATCAGGTCGGCACCTACGACGCCGTGGGCAAGAGCATCACCTACTACGCTCCCCCGCATCTGATCAGCGCCGAGCGTGAGGGCACGGGCATTCGCGTGAAGTGGGACTCCGTGGAGGGCATCAGCGACTACCGCGTCTACCGCAGGGTCAACGCCGGCAGCTGGGTCGTCCTTACGGAAGTGAGCGCCACCAGCTATCTGGACCCGAACGTCGCCAACGATGTGGAGCCCCTCTACACGGTGCGCTGCCTGAAGGGCGGCAGCCTTGTCAGCTCCTATGAGACTCCGGGCGTGTCCGCCACGAGCCAGATCTTCCACGATCAGCCCCTGCTGACCGGCTGCGTCCCCGTCGCCAACGGCATCAAGGTGACCTGGCAGGCAGTCGCCGACGTCACGAAGTACATGATCCTCCGCCACGACACCTCCCATACGAACGCCACCTGGGAGGAGTACAAGATCGTCAGCGGCACGGAGTTTATCGATGTGGTTCCCGACATCAAGGTCGGCGGCAGGTACAGCTACACCGTGGCCTGCGTGGACAGCTCCGATGTGATCAGCAGCAAATACAACGAGGTCGGCCTGAGTGCCACCTACTACCCGGCTCCCACGCTGGTTGCCGCCAAGAACATGCCCGGCGGCGTGGAGATCAGCTGGAAGGCTGTGGACGGCGTGGGCAGCTACAACATTTACCGCAAGACCGGCAGCGGCAGCTGGACCAGGATCGCCAGCGGCGTTCCGGCGAACGCTTACCTGGATACGACCGCGAAATCCACGTATCACTACTTCTACTCCGTCGCCTGCGTGACGGGCGGCGCGGAGAGCAGCGCGTATGACGAGACCGGCAAGGATACCGTCTTCTACGCGGCTCCTTCCCTGGGCGGCGTGGGAGCCATCGCCAACGGCGTGCGCGTCAGCTGGGGCAAGGTCGACGGCATCATTCAGTTCAATATCTGGCGCAAGGACAACGGCGGCGCCTGGACGAAGATTGCCAGCGGCGTGTCCGGCTACACCTACGACGACACCACAGTGGTCGCGGGCCACACCTACAAGTACACGGTGCGCTGCGCGAAGAGCGGCAGTGACGTCAGCGGCTACTACGATCCGAACAACAGCACCAACACCATCAAGTACTTTGCGGCTCCCGTCCTGGTGAGCGCCACCGGCGGCACCGGCAAGGTTGTGTTCAAGTGGCAGGCAGTCAGCGGCGCGACCTACTACCAGGTCTACCGCAAGACCGAGACCGGCAGCTGGGGCAAGCTCGGCAGCCCGACGACGAGTCTGAGCTTTACCGACACGACCGGCATCAAGGGTCTCAACTACTACTACACGGTCCGCGTCTGCGACAAGAACGGCAATATGCTGAGCGGATGGGAGAAGCCGGGTCTGCTTGCGGCCTCCAAGTAAAGCGCCGCACGGAGCACAGACCTGTTCCCGAAAACAGCAAACGAACAACGAAACACCGGCCATGCCCTCTTGGGCATGGCCGGTGCTTTGTTTGAAAAATGAAGGCTTTGCCCCGGACGACGGGCCTGCCGCAGGTTGACGGAAGGGTGTTCATATGTTAAGATAAAAACCCAAAGTGCAGGCAGGCCGGGGCTGCGAACAGCGAAACGGCGCCGGGACAGCGCGCGGCGCCTCCTCCCGGGCGGGCCTTGATTCACTCAGAAAGTGAGACGGAAAGCATGAGCTGGACTTATGAACTGGAAGATATCCACAGCAAGGGAGAGACCATTACTCTGGCGGAGCTGAAAGAGATCGAGCTGACGATCCTGAAGGCTTTTCACGCGTTCTGCGTGGAGCAGAAGCTGCGATACTGGCTGGCCGGAGGAACGCTGCTCGGGGCGGTCCGGCACCAGGGCTTTATCCCCTGGGACGATGACGTCGACGTGCTGATGCCCAGGCCGGACTATTACAGATTTCTGGAGCTTACCGGGAAGGGCATGGGAAAGTATGAGGTCCGCTCGATCCAGACGCATCCTCAGATCCACACCCGTCCCTTTATCCGGATCCATGACACGGAGTATATGACCAAGCTGACGACGCCGCCCTTTTATATGCCGCCATGGATCGACATCTTCCCGATGGACGGCCTGCCGAAGAATCTGGAGGAATCCAACAGGGTCTTTGAAAAAGCCAGATGGTATAAGCGTTTCGTGGCCCACTCCTGGCTGCCGGTGGATTACAAAACCAGGTCGAGGAAGCAAAAGCTGAAGAAGATCATCATTGGCACGCCGCTCAAAATCATCGGGCACAACTTCTGGCTGAGGAAGCTGGAGGAATTCGGAACGCAATACAAGTTTGAAGAGTGCGAATATGTAGCCTGCGTGGTGGCCGGCGGACACGGGAGCAGAGAGCGGGTCAGGAAGAAGGACTTCTGCGACCCGGTGCTGATGAAGTTTGAAGACAGCTATTTTTACGGCCCCAGAGGCTACCATAAGTATTTGTCGCAGCTGTACGGAGCGGATTACATGTCCGTGCCGGAGCAGATCGAGCAGACGCATCTGGACAAGGCATGGAAGATCAAGAAGAAGTGCGACGGCGCGGAGACCGGCTGACGCCCTGACCTGAAAGCGTTTCGCTTACTTATCAAAACGGAAAGGCGGATGTGAGGATGTCTGATACGAGCCGGATCGAGGCGTGCGAAAAAAAGGCAGTCGAAGCCGATATCATGGGAGAGGGCGTGATTTCGTCTTTTGACAGGGAGCAATCGACCCTGTATGTCAGCGCGGATTTTTATGCTGGGGAGCGGCAGCGGAGGATCTATCGCAGCCGCGAGGAGATCTCCGATCCCATCAGCGCGCTGCAGTGGGACCTGTATGCGGCGTACCCTGAGATCGCCTGCATGGCCGTCGTGCGCAGCTGCTACGTGCTGCTGTGGGCCACGCTGGGCAGGGCGATCCCGCCGCTGAACGCGTTTCACGCGGAGCATTTTTATGGGGAGATCCCCTGCACGGAAAGGGATCCCATGCCCTTTGACGATTTCGAGACCAGGCAGCTGGAGCTGATCCGGGAGGCGATCGGGCACAAGGATGTGGAAAAGGTCCCGGCCATCCTCCTGAGGAGCTTCGGCGCGCTCATTTTTGCCGACGACATGCAGCGGCTGTGCGAGAGGATAGACCGCCTTGAGGCCGTGGCCCGCATCGCCTGGGAGGTCATGATGAAGGAGCCGCGCTGCCCCTACCTGGACTATACGCTGCTGAACGAATACCACTATCTGCGAAACGGCGGCGCGCGGTGGATGGAGGAGCTGCCGGACAAGCCGGAGGCCTGACAGGGCGGAAAGCGTATGATCTTTTTCATTCTCGTCTTATTGCTGATCGTGTTTTCCTCGGCGCAGGCCGCGCCTGCCAATACCTTTCAGCGTGACTATCTTTCCAAGGAAAGCTGCAATGCGATCAAGGGGATCTTCGTCATCCTGATCCTGTTCAGCCATGGAAAATCCTATATCACTTTGGGCGGGATCTATGACGACCCCTACACCGCTCTGCAGAATCATCTCAATCAGATGATCGTGGCTATGTTCTTTTTCTACTCCGGCTATGGAATGATGGAGCAGATTAAGGGAAGAGGCTACGGCTATGTGCAAACGATCGCGACCAAACGCTTCCCAAGGCTGCTGATGAACTTGGACATTGCGGTGCTGCTGTTTCTGATTACGAATATCGCGTTGGGCAAGCACATCACGCCCAGCCGTTTTTTGCTCGCGCTTGTCGGCTGGGGCAGCATCGGCAACTCCAACTGGTATATCTTTGACGTGCTGATCCTCTATCTGCTTTGCTTTATCGCCTTTCTTCCGCTCAAGTGGCGGGACAGGAAAGATACGCAGCTTGTCGGCCTCACGGCGCTGACTCTGTTGTCTGTGGTTTTCGTTTATATGCTGATGAAGGCAGGGCAGTCCCATTGGTGGTATGACACGTTGATCCTGTTTTCCGTGGGCTTCTGGTATTCATTTTTCAAAGGGCCGCTGGAAAAGCTCCTGATGAAGAACGATCTGCTCTTTTCTCTGGCGGCGGGGCTTGTTCTTGTTGTGTATCTCTTCAGCTTTACCCGGCGCTGGCGTGGCATCGAATACTACACCGTCTGGGCGCTCTGCTTTACCGCGCTGGTCGTCCTCTTCACCATGAAGATCGCCGTCAGGAGCACGGTCCTGCGCTGGTTCGGAGAGCATGTGTTCAGCGTGTATATCATTCAGCGCATTCCGTTTATGGTATTTGACAGCATGCCCTTCTTTGATCAGCACAAGTACATGTTCCTGGTCATCTCCTATGCGGCGACCATCCCGCTGGCGATCATGCTCGACACCGTGACCGGGAAGCTGAGCGGGCTGATTTGGCGGGAGAAGAAGGCCGCGGCGGCATAGGGCTGCAGGCCGCCGGTTTCAATGCAGGACAGAAAGGGGAATGGATATGGCGGAAAACCCTGTAGACAAATCCTATCCTTTTGACTTCACGGTCATCATGGCCGTGTATAACGTAGCGCCCTTCCTGCGGCAGGCGGTGGACAGCCTGATCGCGCAGGATCTGGGCTTTTCCCGCGTGCAGCTGATCCTGGTGGACGACGGCTCCACCGACGGCAGCGCCGCGATCTGCGACGAGTACGCGGCGGCCTGGCCGGAGAACATACGCGTGATTCACAAGGAAAACGGCGGTGTGTCCTCTGCGCGAAACGCAGGCTTGCCTCTGGCACAGGGGCGCTACGTGAATTTCATGGACGCGGATGACATGCTCGCCCCGGACGTGCTGCGGCTTGTCTCCGCGTTTTTTACCGCACACGAAGCGGAGACCGACATGGTCTCCATCCCGATCTGGTTTTTTGACGCCCGGGACGGCGAGCATATACTCAACTATAAGTATAAAAAAGGGACGCGCATTGTGGACCTCGAGGAGGAGTGGGATCATATACAGCTCTCCACTTCGACCGCCTTTATCCGTTTGGAGAGCATTCAGAAACACCGTTTTGATGAGAGACTCCGTTATGCGGAGGATGCCGTGATCGTGCAGAAGATCCTGTTGGATAAAATGCGCCTGGGCGTGGTTGCCGATGGGAAATACATGTACAGAAAACGCAGCAACGGCGAACAGTCAGCAATCGACAAATCATACACTTCGCGGGAATGGTATCTGCCCCCGGTCGAGTTTTCTTACAGGGAGAGTTTCCGATACGCAAAGGAAAAAACAGGCAGAATCCCACGCTTCATCCAGTTTGCTGTTATGTATGATCTGCAGTGGCGGCTTAAGAAAGCCGATATTGCAGACGGGGTGATGGGGGAGGAGGAAGAGACGCAATTTCGGGAAGGCATCCGGGACCTGCTGAGAGAGATCGACACGGAAGTGGTCATGGCCCAGAGACAGCTTCCCATGGCGTACAAGTACTACGCGATAGAGAAAAAATTTGCAGGTGACCTGCATGTTGAGGCCTCGGCGGAAGGGTTGTTGCTCCGGAGCGAAGGGGAGGACGCCTTTCCCCTGTCTCAACTGAAAGGAAGACTGGAATTCCTTCACCTGGATGGGGAGACTCTGCGCATCGAGGGCTTCCTGCCGCTGTTTTCCGCATTGGAAGACGCACAGCTCCGGCTCAGGATCGGGGAAAACTGGTTTGACGCGGAGAGAAAGCCTGTTCTGGAGGAATTGCGTTCTCTCGGCGAAGCGCTGCCGGAAGCGTATGAGTTTCAAATTACCGTGCCATTGAAGGAGGCACCGTCAAAACGGACTCCGCTGGAACTGTTCCTCTCCTCCGCCGGAGAGCTGATCCGGCTTGAACAATGGAGCTTCGGTCCTTTCATGCCCTTTGTCCGAAACAACTATTATGCCTACTATGCCAAAGCGGGCTGGATGCTCATGCCGACGAAGAAAGGGCTTTCTCTCCAGCGCATATCCAGAAAAGGACTGTGCAAGAAAAAGCTTGTCTTCCTCGCGGGACTCTGGAGGAAAAACAAGCCCGGCTACCGCGAGGCAGTCTGGATGCGGCTTCTCGCGTGGCTGCTGCGCTGCTTCAAGCGCAGGCCCCTGTGGCTCGTCAGCGACCGCGGCATCAAGGCAGGCGACAACGGGGAGGCATTTTTCCGTTACCTGGTCTCCGAGCACCCGGAGATCGACGCCCGCTTTGTCATCAACAGAGACTGTGCCGATTATGCGCGCATGAAAGCGATCGGCCCCGTTCTGCCAAAGGGCACAAGACGCTACCAGCTTCGTTTTTTGATTGCAGATTATGTGATCTCCAGTTCCGCGGACGCCGATGTATTCAATCCGTTTTATAAGCCGGGCAAGGAGAAGCAAAAAGCTGCTGACCCGTATCGGGACCTGCTGGCGGACAGGCGATTCATCTTCCTGCAGCACGGGGTGATAAAAGACGATCTGTCGTCCTGGCTGATGAGGAAGAAAAAGAATCTTTATGGTTTTATCGTCTCGGCGCAGCCGGAGTATGAGTCCATTGTCCGCGGTGCATACGGCTATACGGAAAAAGAGGTCTGGCTGACGGGGCTCCCGCGCTTTGATCGCCTGTATCGGACGGATACGAAACCGCGGCTGATCACGGTCATGCCAACTTGGCGGAAGTGGCTGGTGGGAGCGTATGATCCGGAAACTGGCACGCGGCAGTTGGCGGCGGGTATTCGGGAGAGCGAATATATCGCGTTCTACAACAGATTGCTCAATGACAAAGAGCTGCTGTGCGCGGCGGAAAAAAATGGCTATCGTCTCGCGATCCTGCCGCACCCGAATCTGGTGCCCTTCCATGAGTTCATTGAGATCCCGGACGGGGTAACGCTGCTCGGGAAAGACTGCGAATACAGGGATATCTATGCCGAAAGCGACCTGGTGCTGACAGACTATTCCTCTGCGATTTTTGATTTTGTCTATCTGAATCGTCCCGTGTTGTATGTGCAGTTTGATAAAGAAAGATTTTTCAGTGGAGAGCACAGCTACCGGAAGGGCTACTTCGACTATGAGCGGGATGGCTTCGGAGAGGTGGAGTACGACCTGGAGGGCACGGTGGCGCGGCTCATTGAGTATATGGAAAACGGCTGCCAGATGAAGCCGGAATACCGCGAGCGCGCCGACCGCTTCTTTGCCTTCAATGACCGGAACAACTGCCGCCGGGTCTATGAGGCGATCATGGCCCGGGAGCGCGGCACAGGGCCGCGGGGCTGACGCGGCCGCATTTGAATCAAAAAAGCAAAATCCTCGGGCGGAAACAGCGTTTCCGCCCGGGGATTTTTCCGCCCTTCGGCGTTTACCACTTATTTTCCACTTTTTCCGCGAAGCCGGGGAAGTCGCGCAGCTCGAGCACCCGGCCGTCGTCCAGCACGGCCTTGCCGCTGAAGCGGCCGAAGACCTGGTGCTGGTCGGACTTGATGAGCTTGAGGTCGGTGCAGGAGGCCCGGTCCATCACCGGGACGAAATCCATCTCGAAGCGCCCGTCGTCGGAGCTGAAGGTCCAGGGGGAGAGGAAGTCCTTCTCCCCGCCGGGGATGTGGAAGTCGACCCGGCTGAGCTTGTGCGCCTTCCCGTCGTAAAAGAGCATGTTCTCCGTGGCGGCGGAGGTGTCGCCGAAGCCGTAGCCGATGTTCCAGCCGAAGGGCACGCCGTCGAGATGATACGAGGCGGAGCCCCAGTACCAGGTGTTGTGATAGGTCCAGACGCCGCGGCCCCAGTCCAGCACGGCGAAGCTCTCCTCCGGGTCAAAGACATAGGTCCTGCCGCCGTAGCGGACCTCGCCGCGGGCGCGCAGGCAGTTGATCTTCTGGTTGAAGTAGAAGTGTTTGTCCTTGTCGAAGGGCGTGCAGATGACCATGCTCTCCGCCGGCTCGCCGAAGAGCTCCACCCCCGCGTCCAGAGCGCCCCCGGGGCCGAAGCGGTCCATGTGCGCCGAGAGGGTGCGCGTGCCGTCGCCGGGGTTCTGGAAGGAGAGCGCATGGCCCTTGCCGCTGTGGGTGCTGTCGCCCCGGCGCGAGGTCTCCGGCAGGCCGATCCTGCCCATGGGCAGCAGGCTCATGGGGCTCACGGTCAGGTTCAGCCCCGTCTCAAAATCCAGCAGGGAGACGGAGTCCATGCCCATGTAGCCGTTGTCCGCGATGGTCAGGGCCAGGGCGAAGCGGCCGTTGTTGACCAGATAGTAGTCCCACTCCTTGAGCCGGAGCTTCGAGGCGCGCACGTCCGCGCGCCGGTAGACGGGCAGGAGCGTCCTGGCATAGCCGGGCTTTGTCAGATTGCCCCCCGCGTCCAGCAGGGACTGAGAGGAGAGGATCTCGTGCTGATGCATATGCTACCGTCCTTTCCTGAGCAGACGGATGTCCTGCCCGGCAAAGCGCAGGCAGAGAAATTCGCCCCGGATGCGGGAGATGATCTGCTCGCTGTATTTTCTGCTGAGCTCTGCGTCGCTGAGGTTGGTGCTGATGATGATCTTCCGGCCGTGGATGAGGCGGGTGTTGAGCAGCGCATAGAGGGCGCTGAGGGACATGCTCGTCACCATCTCGGTGCCCAGATCGTCCAGGATCATCAGGTCGCAGTCGAGCATGCGGCGCACCCGCGCCGCAGCGGCCTCGGCCTCCTCCATGTCCCGGGAAAACTTCTGCCGCTCAAAGGCCTCCAGCGCGGAGGCCGCGGAGTCGTAGCAGACGGAGAAGCCCTTCTCCGAAACAATGCGGGCAATGCAGGCGGACAGATAGGTCTTGCCCAGACCGGTGCCGCCCTGCAGCAGGAGGTTTGCCGAGACGTTCGGGAAGTTGTCCGCAAACTTGCGGCAGGCCCCGTAGACGAGTTCCATGGCCTGCCGGGGCGAGCCGCCGAGCTGCGCGTCATAGGCGTCGCTGTACAGGCGCAGGTCGAAGTTTGCAAAGCTCTCGTCCCCGCTGCGCAGCAGCACGGCCAGCTCCTTTGTCAGTTCCCTGTTGTAGAGCCGTTCGAGGCATTCGCAGGGCGCGTTCCGGTACAGGCCGCTGTCCCGGCACTTAGGGCAGTCGTACAGCTCGTCGAGGTAATCGATCGGCCAGCCGTTTTCCACCAGCAGCTCGGCCCGGCGCATCTGCAGCTCCAGATTCTCGTCGCGCAGCCGGGCCAGCTCCTCCTGCATATCGTCGCGCCGGGCGACGGTAAGACGCACGAGCTCCGCCATCTGGCCGCGCATGCGCGCGTCGATCTCCTCTATGGCGCCGACGCGGGCATAGACCTCCGCAAGCCTCCGCTGATGCTCTGTCTGATTGTCCGCCCGGCGCTGCTCCAATCGCGTTCTGGCCCGGGCCAGCAGCTTTCCGTCATAGGGCACGGCAGCCACCGCCTTTCCTTATTGCTTGATGCGCCGGGGCGCTCAAATGTTCTTGAGGGCTTCCTTCAGCTCCTCCACGGTCATGGGCCTGTCCGGCCGGCGTGTGGAGGACGGCCTGCGCGTGCGGGACGCGCCGTCCTTTTTCTCGATCTCCTCCGGGCTGTGCAGCCCCTGGCTGTGCCAGCTGAGGAGGATGCTGTTCATGTATTTCCATTTGAGCGCGCCGGTATTGGTCACGGTCCGGTCGTAGGCGATGAGGATGGCCTCCTCCCCGAAGCCGAGCTCCAGCCAGGAGGAGAGATACTTGCTCTCCGTGGGGCTCAGCGGCCGGCCGCCGAGGCCGAGGGCCTTCTGGATGCTGCCCATTTCGCTCATGCGCAGCTTCTGCGCGCGTATGTATTCCTCGGCCTGCTCCATGGTCAGGATCTCGCGGTTGGCCCAGGCGTAGGCCTCCTTTTCGATGCCGCGCGCGGTCAGGCGGCGCTTGTCCTCCGTCTCCTCCCGGCACTCCCGCAGGAAGTTCAAAAGCTCCAGGATGACCTCCGCCGGCAGGCCGAGGTGGTTGTAGATCCCGAAGAGGATGCGCAGATCGTTGCTGCTGAGCGCGCGGCCCATGACCGTGACGGCCTCGTCGAGCACGGCGGCGAAGCCCGCGTCCTCGCGCTTGAGGCGGACGACATCGTCGGCGCTGCACTGCGGGAGCTCGTCGTCCGCCGGCTCCGGAAGGGGAGCGCGCGCGGCCGCGGCGGGCTGCGTCATGCGCGTGAGCTTCTCCTGCGCGGCGCCGATCTGCGCCAGGGTCATGCACAGCGCGCGGGCAGCCTGCTCCGCATCCGCGTCCGGCTCGCGCAGTCTGTACAGATACAGCAGCGCCACGTCCCCGTCGTGGGCGGACAGCAGCGCGTCGAGCATCTGTTCGCTTATGGAGTTTTGTCCCTGTGCGTCGCGCATGGCCTTCCTCGCTGAAAAGTTTACAGATTGTTTCTATGGGTGGTTCATTATACCATTAAAATTGACTTGTCGCAAGTAGGGGATCTGTGTTATAATGCACCTTATGATAGAGGGCGTATGCCCAAATGAGGAGCGGAATATGATCGAGCTGCTTTCGCCGGCCGGTTCTCCCGAGGCGGTCATCGCCGCGGTGCAAAACAGCGCCGACGCCGTATATATGGGCCTGGGGGATTTCAACGCCCGCCGGGCCGCGAAAAACTTCACGGACGAGGAATTTCAGAAGGCCGTGCGCTACTGCCATATCCGCGGCTGCAAGCTGTATGTGACGCTCAACACCCTGGTCAACGACCGGGAGATGGACCGCGCCATCCAGGCGGCGGCCCTGGCCTCCGGCATGGGCGCGGACGGGATCATCATTCAGGACCTGGGGCTCGTCAAGGCGGTCCGGCAGGCGCTGCCGGATATCCCGCTGCACGCGAGCACGCAGATGAGCATCCACAACCTGGCGGGCGTCGAGGTCGCCGCGGAGATGGGGCTCAAGCGCGTGGTGCTGGCGCGGGAGCTGAGTCTGGAGCAGATCCGCTTCATCACGCAGCACGCCTCCATCGAGACGGAGGTCTTCGTGCACGGGGCCCTGTGCTTCTGCTATTCGGGCCAGTGCTACATGTCCTCCATGATCGGGCGGCGCAGCGGCAACCGGGGCATGTGCGCCCAGCCCTGCCGCATGCAGTACAGCTTGGGCGGCAGGCTGGACGACTATCCGCTCTCGCTCAAGGACAACTGCCTGGCCGACCGCCTGCAGGAGCTGGAGGACGCGGGCGTGGCCTGCCTCAAGATCGAGGGGCGCATGAAGCGGCCCGAGTATGCGGCCATCGTCACGGGCATCTACGCCAAGGCGCTCAAGGAGCACCGCAAGCCCTCCGCGGAGGAGATGCAGCTGCTGGAGCAGGCCTTCTCCCGGCAGGGCTTTACCCAGGGCTATTTCAACGGCGACAAGCAGGACATGTTCGGCGTGCGGCAGGACGCCGATCGCGCGGACGAATCCGTCTTTGCCAGCGCCCGAAAGGCCTACGCCGAGGGAGAGCTTCGCCGGGTGCCGGTGCACTTTTACACGGTGGCGGAAAAGGGAAAGCCCATCCGGGCCATCGCCTTTGACGACGAGGGTCACAG